>Ga0179593_1587363_pt1 | contig 30575 bp, 27 predicted proteins | sample CZODoug2_1_08_16_FD_185931 | JGI IMG/M metagenome (GOLD analysis project Ga0179593, IMG submission 185931) | Vadose zone soil fungal communities from Angelo Coast Range Reserve, California, USA - CZODoug2_1_08_16fungal (PacBio error correction) | ecosystem: Environmental > Terrestrial > Soil >...
GTCTGGCGCTCAAAAAATAAAAAAAACCCCCCAGTATAACCAGGAAAACAAAAAATTGGTGAGACCGGCCCTAAGGTTGTAACGGCGACGGATGAGACATTGCACTAGCCACTTTAGAAAGGCGGGAGGAGGGGAATGGGGAAAGGTTTCATTCTTCGGTCTGAAGTTGGTCCCAGGAAATGATTTGGGAACAACTCCGCTAACTGGAAGGTTTGTGCAGGAGTAGAAAGACGGCCAGGCGGGGGAAGCCGGGAAAGGGGACGTTTTCTGGCAAACTCCCCCTGTTTTTCAGTCCAAAGAAAAGTGGGGAAAGTTAAGAAAAAGGGGGGGCAAGGTCCACGGATTGTTAGGGGAATAAGGTTGAAACAAAAAAACAAACTCCCTAACTAGTGGATTTGGTTTATCCGGGGGGTCTCAAAAGGTGTGCCACGAACTTAAAAAGTCTGGTCAGGGGGAAGGGGGAACTGGTTCATTTTCGACAAGGGTGGGGGGGAAAGACGGACGTCCTTTTCCATGCGGGTGAAAGGTTCGATCTTTAGAGGGGTGGGAGTGGGGTCCTACAAAAAGAAAAGGAAAAAGAAGGTGAAAGGGGGGGATGCGCTTTGGAAAAAAAAAGACTGACTGCAAAAGCCATACTTCTAGGACACTATGCGAAGTCTCCAAGGAAAAAGAGAATCCAAGGGATCTGGCGATTCAAAGTGGATGGAAAGAACAAAATTTGGGTTCCAAGGAGTCCTCTCTACAAAAACGTGCCAGGGACTGTTTTGAACTCAAAATGGCTGTAAAAAAGGATCTACACAGCGAAGAACCATGAAAAAACCGGGGAATTGAGCGGATGTTAATTGAGACCTTTCAAGACACCAGGCCACGCGGTTCCTTCTCAGTAAACCCCAACGTAGGGGACGACACCCTGGGTTCCGCGAAGAAGACGCCGCAAGCAAGCCCTTTAGAAACGTTAGCATTTGAGGAGAGTGGGTAAGAGCCCTATCTGTAAATCGTAAAAACAGGTGGAAGATTTATTCCTTCAATCGCAAATTAAGAAGGGTAAGCTGGAAAAAAGGAAGCAGTGAAATAACTGTGCAACAGTCCATGAGAACGACACCGCCCCTCGCCAAAAAAAACCGAACGGGGGGGAAAAAGTTCCAGCCACTCCTGTGCAACGAACCACGACCATCTTGGTCAAATGCTTAAGTCACTGGAGAATCTCTAGAGACCATCTTTCAGGCAGGGAGCGACAAAAAAGGAAAGCTGTGGGGTGTGGAAAACGCATACGTAACTCGAAACGAGCCAGCATCAGCTGGGAGTAGGAAAATGCTCCATTCTGAAGTAAAGCATCAAAGACCGAGACCGAAGGGACGCACCGGATTTAAGAGTCAAGAAGGGAGATAAAAAGCGTTTCCGAAATGGCGGCTGGGAAAGGCGTGGACGCGCCATGCCGAACGCCAAAGCAGAAAGGGGGGGGGGGAAACTTCAATCCTAACTGGAAACGGGAAGGGGGCTTAAAGAAAGAACAATGAAGGGGAGGGGGAAACAATTTCGAATTTCAAGAAAGTCGGGAAAAGAATTGGTGTCCCGGACAGGGTCACCCCAAGACAGGGGCCAAAAATTTCCGGGCCAGCCAAGAGTGCACAAGGGGGCAAACAAGAGGAAAACGAGGCCTGCCTCTTCTAGGAGAGGCAAAAAGGGACAAGCAAGTGGGTGATTGAAAATGCAAAGCCGGCTCTATTCGCGCCAGGTACCGTAGTGGCCACAATGGGGCAATTTTTCCCTGAACCCAAAGAGGGAGAGAGTTCCCCCGAACGCAGGCAGACTGTGTCCAATAATACGAAAAAATTAGACAGAAAGACTCTTGGGCAAAAGGAACATAGACGGCTTCAGACATAAAAGAAGGGAAAAAATAACCTAACAAAAAAAAATCGGAGGGCAACAAACGAGATTGGTTGTGCGGAATGCCATGTGGGAAGAGGAAGGGGAAGAAAAGGATGGGGGGGGGGAATCCACCATCAAATGAGAAGGAACGGGAGCAACTTCTCTACGCAACAAAAAGGGGGGGGGGGAGGTAAAAGGAATATCATATATTACTGACTGCACGGGAACCGAGAGGATTGGTGATGCCCCGATTACACCCGATACCCTCTATGAAACACATCCAAAAAAAAGAAGAACCAGGAGGTAAAAGTTCTTTTGTCGACGGAAGGGGGTGCACCCTGATGACGGACATGTAGGCTGGAGATTAGCAACCTCGGGACACTTACCACGAAGCGCGGGAAGGTGGTTGAGGATGGGGCCAACAAGCAGAATAAGACGCTGTGGAGCATTATTCTCAAAACTCGGGGAAGGGGGGGGGAAAAATTGCCCTTTGTTTTGAACCGGTGAACCATTCTTCTCCATATTACGGAAAAGCCATGGATTTTTACAGGGTTATCCAACTCCCCTAAAAGCAGGGTATTGGAAATGTAGCTTTACTTAATAGACCGCAGAAAAGAAGGGGGGTGTAAACATCTTTGTCTTACCTGAAAAAAAGAGCGCAAAGGGATGCCAATTTTTTCCAGTTGGTTCTTGTTGCTAGGTCCAAAGGGGGGGATCGGAAAAGAAAAAGTAGTCAAAACTACCCTACAACTGTCGAGTAAAATATTTTCACGTTTTAATCTCGGTTAGTCCCAGGCATCAAAGTGGGAAGCAGTTGCAACCCAAGGGAGGAGAAGGGGACTCCACGTGTTTCTATGACCATCGGGGCAAAGAAAAAGGATCCATAGAGCAACATGGGGAGTCTGTTTTTTGTGGGCATCGAATACGCTGCAAAAAAAAAGACGGGGGGAGAAAGGTTGAAAAACCTGTTTTTGGATTCAGAAAAGAAAGGATGGAGGGGACCTGGAAGCAAAGACGTCCGAATATGCTTGGCGTGGGTGGCTTGGAAGTTTTTATCGGTTAAAAAAAACAAAAAAACGATTTTGGTTCCCGGCGCCAAGGACGGAGCGAAGGAAAAGCGGACAATTCCCTCGCGACCATGCGAGCTCATTACAAATCATTGAGAAAAGTCGAAATGCAACTAAAAACATCCTCGAAGGGACATGGCGGCCCTAACGTGGGGGAGAGAAAAAAAGGGGGGGACTTCTCCGCGCATGGGAAACTTACGGTTTTCCAATGAACGCAATTACTTCCGCCCAGGTCGCAAGATAAAATTGGACGGAATGTGACATCTTCCCGCTTACCGAAAGGGGGACTTGTTTCGGTAGGGTGAGACAAAACATCCAACCTTAAGAGTAATGGGTGAGTTGCTCTCCCGCAGACGTTCCTTCTCAGATCAGTAGTGAGAAGGGGGAAAGAAAAAAAAGGTTCCTTGAAGTTTTAAACAATGCAAAAGATGACAATTCACGGGGAATTGGGGCCGGAGTTTTAGATCAAAAAAAAAAAAAAAAAAATATCCTTCGGACAAAGGCGGAATGGGAAGAGGACTTGGCCCCACGGAACAATGGGGGAGCTCCCAAAGGAAATTTGGGGAGCTCCAATATAATGTCGTAAACAGGGGGTGGGTTTGCCGGTTGAGGGGCTGAATCGGGAAGAAGGGTAACCGAAAAGGCAAACAAAAGGAAAATGATTAAAAGTTTTCGCGAGGGGTGAGGCAAAACACTCGAACCCCACGATCTACCGTTTGGGGAAAAGGGTCCAATTGAAAAACGCGAAGGTAATACCTACAATTTAAAGAAGGGCGAAGAACAAAATCTTGGGGGCGTAAAAAATGGGTCAAAAGGCTTTTTTTAGGGGTGGGGTTTGGGGGGGGGGGGGGTTTCTAATCGAGGAGGGGGGAAAAAAAAAAAAAAATCTCTTTCCACACACTTCAAGAAAAGTGTCGGACAAAAAAAGGAAAAATTGCCGAATGGTCCCGGTCCGAAGGTCCCCTAAAAAGAAAAAATAATCTTTCTCCAGACTAGGTTTTGGTCACCATGAATGTAGTCACTACAAAGTCAGCGCAATAAACAAAAATCTCTTAGAAAATCCTCCGCGCGCTACAGAAAGAGAAAAAAGGGAGGCTCGCTTATCACAACTGAGGAAACTTGGAAGAAACTTGGTCAATGATGACGGGGAGAGCAAAACAACATAGGAACGGCGTGGTCGAATCAGGGAGGAAAACTTCTTATTGTGGGAAAAGTACAGAACGTGGGCGAAAAATGGGAGTCACCGAAAAAACAGTGTCCGAGGTATCCGAAGTTCCGGGGACAGGGGGGAAAAGGGGGGGGGACTAAAGGGGGGAGGAGAAAACTTGGAGCATTTTGATATAGAGAAACCGTGGAAGGGTTGCCTCAGTCAGGATTAACGTGCGAGGTGGGAAACCGGTTATTTCTCGGCGAGGTTGAAGGGCGAAGATGACTGGGAAACGGGCTCGTCTCTGTTTGCGTCGGCAGCAGCAAACAAGGAGAAATAACAGGGCTACACGTGTTCACGGAGCAAGGTCGTGCTGAGGTAAGATGCGCGGGGGCGCACGAGGGGTCAAAAAACGAAAGAGGCAGGCGACGAAAAAACTCAAAAAAGGGAAGAAGGGAGACAAAAAAGAAAATCATGTGAAATGCCCTTATAAGCCCAGCCTGAGAAAGGTAAATGGGAAAAAGGGGGCCGCCCTCAAAAATGACCCAGTTACAGAAAAAGGGTTCATAAACGGGCATCGTCCAAACCAGTGCGAACGTCGGTTCACTTGAACAGTTATGCGAAGAAAAGGGAGAAACAACAGCGCTTCTCAATCAGAAACAAGTTTAAGCGGGGAAAAGAGAGTCCCAAGAGATCAAGTTCTCGGAGGCAAAGGGAAAGGGGTCAAAAAAAAAAGCATGCCGCTGCATGTTAAAAAAAAAAAATGGGAGGGAAAGGATCGACCCGCGTGGAGCCGCAAAAAAAAGAAGGGAAAAAAGAAAAAAAAACCAGCGGGGGGTTCCGATTCCCCACACTGCACGCAAAAAAGGAGGGGAAGGTGGGGAAGCATGGAAACTTGGACAAAGCGAGATCAGACGCATCACAAACTATTTCAATTAAAGTGGGGAAAACCAAGGTTGGAGAAGTAAAGTTGCTTTTCAGGGGGGGCTTCCAAAATGCAGAAGCAAGACGCTGCTCAAGATGGGTTTCGGATCAAAGAAAAAAAAAAAGGAAGACAAGAGAGGGTCACCCAGATCGGGGGACAGGAAATAATTGATACTCGGTAGGGGGGTCATCAAGGGGGGTATGCTTGAGGGTACGGAGGTCCGGGATATCTCTCCTCAAAAAAGAGGGGGGGGGATGGAAAATAAATAAACCGGCGCAAGACTTCAGCATCTAAAGTCGGTTGGGGGGGAGAATTAAACCAGGAGCAGTCTTTCCGAAAAAACGCGAACCGCTCCGTCACCTGCTCGGGGTAAGAAAAAAACCCCAAAGGGGGTGGTGAAACAGCGGGGTACTTGGGGGAAAGAGGAGCAAAGGGACCCATGACCAAACGTTAGAAAACCTTGGGAACATCCCCATTTATTGGGGGGGATCCTGGGGAACCTTAATGGTGGCGGATGCGGAATCGCGTGAGCCGTAAGGAAACGCGAAATGGATGGCAGGGGGAAAAAGGAAAGTGTTTGGCCACTCCAATAATCTTTTCACATTGTGGTACCAGCACCATCACTGGGACAAAAGGGTGAGGAAGTCTTAAAGAAAGGCGATCACACCAAGGGGGAACCGATGAATGGATCTGGGTTGGAAAAAAAAGAAGAGTCCTGTAGAGACTGGGGAAATTCTTCAGAAAGAGTCTCGTGGAAAGCCTGCTGCTCGTAAGGACTCTGGAAAAAAAAGGAGGCGGGTCCGGTGAAAAATCCCAGATTCTAACACGACTTGGTGGAAGTCATGAACCCTGTCTCGGAAAAGGGAAGGTGCGCCCAGAAAGAATAGCTTCGTTGTCCCTCCTTCTTCCCGCTGTTCTGTTTCCCGAGCTTATCTTACTTCCTTCTCTCCCTTGTTTTCAAATTCGGACACTGTCCCGTCGAGGAGGCCTCTCCGGCGATCTCTGTGCGGGGGTCCCTTTTCCGTCTACTCTTTTTTCCTTGGTCTCCTGTCAGTCCTGTTTGCTTCTTGCTTCTCAGCTTCCCCTTACTGCCTCTATCCGTTTCTTTGTCGGTCTCCTCTCGGGACTCTGCCCCTCCGACGGTGAGAGATGGAAGGAGGAGAGGGGAGGGCCGATAGAGAGGAGGTAGGGGGGAGGGGGGAGAAGGAAGAGTCAGTAGGAGCTGTAAGTAACGGGAATTGGGGGGAAGTGTTAGGGGAAGGGGTCTGGTGGGGGATATGAGAAGTAGGCAGAGGAGAGTGAGGAGGGAGATTGGAGTGGGGATAGAATTGGGGGGGGGAAGTCTGAAAAGCCAACATCTCACTTTTCCAGGGGTGGTGGGCGCGGCCGTCACAAGCAAAAAAATAAAATGAGGGGGCATTAATAATGAGGGAACGAATCAAAAAATGGCATCTTCCAGAAAGCCCTAAAACCGACGTCCGACGTCCATCATATACCGAGTTTAAAAGGAACAGCGAGCAAACGCGCCAAAAAAAAAAAAAAAGTCCCCCAGCAGCGTAGCCGTCAGCTCGAAACACGTGGACCGTACGAACGGGGAAGGAAAACGTGGAAAGGGAGAAACAATGGTCCAGCTAAAGCCTTGGTCCGTTCACCTAGTCAGGAAGAGTCATCTCCTTTGGAGATAAAGGTCCGCGGAAAACGGAAAAACAAAAAGCAAGAGTACCTTCAACTCCCTTACAAGCACTACTGGGGAGGTTCTTGGGATAGCGACGCTAAGAAAGTGCACTGCCTGGGTGAGGAGAACGTGTCACGCAAAAGAACACAGCCCCCCTCTTTTAAAAGACTTGAAGGAGAGAAAGAGAACCACCGAAAAAACCGGAACAACGTGGTCATGTGTCCTGGTAGGAAGGATGACTCCAAATTTGCGCTCCCTTATAGAGCCTGATGTCCGAATGTGAAATCGAATGGTGGGGGGGAAAATTCGTCAGGAAAGAGGGGTTGGGAGAATCAGGGGTGCACCAAGAGTTCTGGAGAAAGATTTGAAACCAACGGGGGGGGGGGGTGAGGAAAAAAAAACGAAACTCTGAAAAAAGGCTGGGGACTGGGGGAAACAAAAAACATTTTTGCCTTGCACGGTTTTGGTGGACAGGACCGGGGGGGGGGAAGAACGACCGAAAATTAGAAGGAAGGGTCCAACACCCGAAGAAAAAAACTCTAAAGAAAAAAATGTTTGGTTTTTCCAAAGGGGACACCCGGGAAAACGAGGCCGGACCACAAAAAAAAATGATTCCGTCGGGTCACGAGGAACGGGTATGTCTGACCCTGCTGAGGGGGGGGGTGGGGTGGTCGAAGCCAAGTTTTTCAAAAACTTCACAGGGGAGGGGAGCTGGGGGCTCAAAATGCAACTCCCACTGAACGCCGAAAAATTGGAGAACTCAGGGTGGGGGCCTCAAAACAACTCAGAAAAAAAAGGGTCAAAAGGTCTTCGATACCTATCTGGAAAAAAACAGATCAAAGAATCAGTAGCCACACTGGGAGGGGGGGAAAGAAAACGAGAAGAGGGGGGGAAAGGGGGGGGAAACCCAAAGGGGTGAAATGTGCACAGTCTGAAAAATGCAAGATTTGGGAAGGAATAATCAATCAAGGACAGGAGGAGAAACAGCCGCAAAAGCGTTCTTCGGTTTGACCCAGCCGTTTTAGGGTTAAGGGACAAAAAAATGGACCCTTCTGACAAAAACAGAGGTGCTACTCCCAGTCCCGCGGCAGACGCACGCGGCCACCTACCGGGGTGTGGGGGAGAAGGGTCAAAAACAAAGAAACCAAGAAACCCTGATCGGTAATGGGGGGGAAGAGGTGGAAAGCAACTTCAGACGCAAAAGCTTAGAAGGGAGGGGGGAAAGTCAATTAGGAAAATCAAGGAAGTTCATCCCCCGGAAAAAGCCTCAGAAAAAACTCTCAACAAGAGTCGTAAAAACGATGAGCAAGAGTTAGAACCGGGGGAAACTCCCAGGGATGGAAAAAAGGGGTATAAAAAAAAAAATCGCCAGCCCAGGAGGGAATCTTTAAGGCCAAGGCCGGACTCACCGGGAAAGAGTTTTGTGACTAGGATAGAAGCCCAGATCAAAGGATATGACGCGGGGGGTGTTGAAATGCTAATCTCATTGCATTTCAGGCACGATCGGGGGATAGATAAAAGGTCGCAATAAGCCTCGTCATCAGGGGGTCTGACAGAAGAGGTAGAGTAGTCGCTGTATATTTTTGGGGGGAGGGGGGTCGAAAAGTGGGCATCGAAAGACCCGTGGAAAACTAATCCAGGGGGGGGACCCAGAAAGAAGAAGGTGTGGCCGTTGCATGGGGAACATGAAGCGTGAAATAAATTTCCGAAACAACGGTGAGGGATGCCATGGTCAACCCGGCGAAGGTGAAGGCGAAACACCAAACATTGCCAAAAAGGGGGAGGGGGTGGGGAAAAAGCCCTCACTATTCTGCAAGGGTAACCCCGCAAAGATCGGGAAAAGCTTAAGATGGAAAAAAGGTCGGAAAAAAAGTGCTAGGGGGGGGAAATGTCAAAGCGCCTTCGGCTTTAAGGAGCCCGAGTTAAAGGAGTGATGGTAAACCAAAAAAGGTGCCCAAAACATGACCCAGAACTCGAGGAGAGACATACCAGGCCTAAAACTCGGATCCTGAAAGAAAAAAGAACAATATCCTAAAACCAAAGACTAAGAAAAGTCCGGTTGTGTCCTTCTGGGGGGCGTGATTAGTATGGGAAAAGAAAAAAAAAAAAACCACTCGAAATCAATACAAAGTTAAAATACTACAAAAGAAAAAGGGGATGGGGGGGGCTGCTTGGCTTGTGCAAATTCCCCGCGTCCAGGGGGGGAATACACAACAACGAGGAAGGGAAGGAAAAGAAAACAATGATCTCTCAAAAACCAAGGGGTAAAAAAGGGGGAAAGGTGAAAATTGCTGCACGGAGGTACCCGCCCAAAGGGGGTGGGGAAAGTCAACTGCTTATCCCAAAGATCCGGAGGCACAAAAAGAAGAAGAAGATCTCGTCCGTTCATGGGGGTCGGTTCATCAGAAGGGGGTTGGTGATGCATGGCTGAGTAGAGGACAAGGCCATCCAAAAACCCCACTCCGGGGAAAACAGGAGGAAGGTCAGGAGAGGGGGGAAAACCGCGCAAAAGAAGGAATCGGGGGATTTCTGGAGTGATGCTCGCAGGCGAGGGCCATGGTCGGGGGCAAAGGGGGGGTGCATACCCTACGGTAGCAAACCGTCGCGGAAACTAGTAAAGCCCGAGCCGGCGGGGGAATTTGAGAGTGGAGGGAACCAAATAGAAGGGAAAAAGAACCTTACTCGAAGCTAGGTCAGAGGGGCGCTTGTGCGGGGATCAAATTGGGAAACGGGTAAATTTTAAATGTGGGGGGGGGGGGCCACAGGTCGAAAGGTGAAGCTCACCAAGAATGGGCCTCGACCCTACTGTGTGACAGGATCACCGACTTTGTCATGTCCGTTTTCTCTTGGGGGGGCGGAAAAAACGCTTAGGACGGGCCAACAAAACATGGGGGGAGCCTACGGGCCGGATTTCCGGATGCCGACGAGATGAAACGCCTCCCAGCTTCCAAATTGTTGAGAACGGAGGGGGGGGGTGGGGGATGTCAGGAAAGCAGGAGGAAATGCAAAATCCTTGCGAAGCCAAAGGGTTCGCCGGTGTTGAAAAAGGAAAGAGTCAGTAAAGGACAACGCTTTGGAAAGATTATGTATGGGAGCATGGGACAATTTGAAGATTCGAGAAGTAAAAAAGTATTTGCCTTGGCTTACGAAAAAAAAGGGGAACCGAGCATTTGTCACAACAAAGGGGAGGGTCAGGACAGGGGGAAGTCGCAAAACCCTTAAGAGGGAAAACCAGCTTTGGGAACAAGAAAGCGAACTCGAGTGACGCTTTTTTGGCCGGCCGTGCAGGAAAATTTAAAAGGGAAAAAGGGGCCCATTCTCCAAAACTAACGAACCCTGAAAAGAAAAAGTCCTTTTGTTCTGGAGGGGGATTAAAAGTTGCCACGCATGGGATATAACAAGCAGGGCTTGGGGGTTCACGATTGTTGCTAGCCGCAAAAAGATCAAGGGGAGAGGGGGTTTGAAAAGGCAGCCTCAGAAGAGAGGCAGGGGAAAGGGGCGGTCTCCGACTAAAATGAGCGGGGCAGACGGTGCAAACGTGAGGAAAAAAAAAAACGTTACAAACCGCTGTGGGGACTAATAAAACCAGAAGGGAAGGGTTCAGGGGTGGGGGAGAAGAATCCTGACCGCCCAGGCTTGATCTCGGGCAAAAGGGGCATGCTAACAAGCTTTGGAAGGCTTTTCAAAGTGACGCGCCTAAACTTGAAGCGAAGAAAAAGGATAACGGGGTTTCAGGTGCAGACTCGGCCCATACTTGTGGGGGGGAAAAGCTGAGGAAAAATCGCAGCGAATTGGACGGGGGGGGAGATTGGGGCGAAAAAAAACTAAAACAGGAAAAATAACTACCGATTATCGTCTAAGGAAGGGGGGGACAATCCCATCAGCACCTAGAAAGTTGTTGAAAAAAAAAAAAAAAACGGAGGGTAAAAACGCCCCCAAATAACAAGGGAAGACTACGAAAGGTCGTTGACTCGAAAAGGGGGCAAGTAAAAAATCCATAGTGAAAAGGGGGGGTTGGTTCATAGTAATAATTTTAGTCTGAGGGGACGGAAGGCAACCCTCTTCAGGGGGACCACAAAAAAGATTTGGGGGGGGGGGGGGCACGGCCCGCAAAAAAAAACCTTGTAAGAACAAAAAATAGAAAGGGGGGGAAAGAAATACGGCCTAAGAGTCGAAAAAAAAAAGTGGAAAATGAATTTGGTCGTCCAAGGAGGGGACCAACCGGGTAAAACAATCGAATTGGCAAAACACAACAGAAAGCGAAGCCTACGTCGGCTCTTCTATAATTGGAATAAAGAAGGGCCAGTCAGACCAACGGAGAAAGAACACGGGGGTTGTTGTTAAGACGAATTCAAAAAGAGAAGACCTAAAAAGGGGGGTCACGGTAAGGGGAAGTCCGGTGGGACCATCCGGTATTTCAGGCGGGGGGGAAGGTGGCGGGCGCCACTCCGGTGTCCAAATTTGAGTCCAAGGAAGTCACCTGTGACGTAAAGGCGAAAACAAGGATCTTGGGGACACATTGGGGATGCCGGACAAAGGAGAAATGACTTAAACGTTGGCGGTTGAAGTTAGGCCAGGTGCGCTTCAAAGGAGCTGGTAACGCTAACCGGGCGGGAAAAGACGAAAGGTCTCAAAACTGGGGGAAGGAAAGGAGGCAATAATGGCGTGTCCTACGATCGGAAACTCATGTCGGGCTAAGTGATTGGGGGAGGAGAACCTCCGAATCCGGATACCTGCAAGTCCCCTACTTCCAGGAGACTTGCAAACAACCGAGGGGACAGTTTAAATATTCTCGAAAAAAAGGAAAATCAAGCTATGAGGCTCAAGAAGACCTCTGACGCGGGGGGGGGGTGAAAAAACCAACGGACCCAAGATCGGAGGAACGGCGGCTTTCTCGACCGCCCTAAAAGATGAAAAAAAACGTAGGTCAGCTATCAAAAAGTCGGAAGAACGAGAAAAACAGTCAGCAGCCCAAATTGAGAAAGAGCCTCCATCAGAGGAGTGCGAAAAAAGAGAGGACAAGAAACGCATGCAATCTCGGAGACCTAAAAAAGTATGCAGCGCATTGTGCAATAAAAATCCTTTGGGGGCCTGAAAAGACAGTCGAAACGGAGGTGGTGACATGGGACGAAGGCCAGAAAACCATTGGGGAAGGTTTCCAAAGCTGCAAAGGAAGAAGTCCAGCGAGGACTGGGAGAAAAGGGGACCAAAAGTCTAAAAAAGGACTACGCGGGGAGGGGGAAGGTTATTTTCGCCAAACCAAGGAGCGCTGTGAATGCAGGGGGTGGAAGGAAAAATGGAAAGCAAAAGTACGTCGAGAAAGGGGGTGAAGGCATCCACTCACCTCACGATACGGCCACCTAAGGGTCGAGAGATGTGGAATCCGTTTAAGGTGAACTTGTGGTTTAGGACACAAACGCCATGTAAGCCTTCCCAGGGAAGAAAAATGGGGAAGGCGAGAGAAAAAAAAAGAAGTAGAAAGGAGGAGAGAGAGATCACTTTTGGAACCGAGCCTACCAGCATCTTAAAAGGCTTGTGGGATCTGAAGTGGGGAATGGGTGGGACAGGGCCCGAGCGCTAAACTAAGCCCGTCTCCTGGAGGGGGGGTAGGAACACCAGATCACTGGGGGGGATGAGATGGGGACCATTATCCAAAGGAAGGGGGGGGGGCGACTGGCAGCACAGGGGTCGGGGGACGGTGGAAAGGAAAAAATTGGGGGGACCAAAATATTCACAAAAACTTCCCGCCTGGGGGGGGGAGGCTGGAAAGGGCAGGGCAGGAACTAAAACAAGATGGTCCTGCTGGGAAGGGCTCCAAAAAGCATTTCTATCAGGGGGGTTCAAGGGGGACCTGGACGCTCTTGCAAACCTTAGGATGCGAGGCATCGACAGGTGAAGAATAGTGGAGCTCGGTCAAAAGAGCATTCTTGATGAGAAGGGGGGACATGCGGAAAATAATGCTTGCTTGGAAAAGGGGGATGCGGGAACCTTAGAAAAAACTCGTATCAAAAGTAGGCCGGCATTAACACACGTAAAGAAAACGGAGGTTGTGACGAGAAAAAAAACAAACTTGGAAGGGGAAAGCTGTCGAATGGGGGGGAGAAGGAAACTCGGGAGGAACAACATAGCCCTTGAATTAACAGAAGAGGGGTTTTAAAAAATGGAAAATGTGAAGCCTCGCCAACAGCCAATGGTTCTGTACGCCTATCGGGGGGTCCTGACAAACGAGAACAAAAGGAAAACTTCATGTACAAAAAGGACCGAGCCCGCTGGCAAAGAAAGAGTAACATCACCCTCCTGTCCTAAAATCAAGGAAGGACAGTGAACTCAAATGGAGTCCAACCCATCACGGCTTAGACAGTCAACTCCCTCTAACTCCAAAAGGGAATCAAAACAGGGGTAACTCTCAGAAAAAGCTAGGGTGGACATGCCCCGCTGGTCATTATAGGAGGCAATCCAGCAGAAAGAAGGAATCTAAAAGGGGGCACCAGCCTCACCTTCCAGCAGAAGTTTAAGAAAACTTACACGGAACTTTTCTAACCCTCAATGTCAAAAGATAGGCCGAGTTGAAAAACTCCCCTGAGGGGAACTGAAAAATCCCGCAGTCGGTCTTCGATCCTGGGGAAGAACACCACATTGTCCCTTGTCAAAGAGAAGGGTGGTGACCAGATTCCAACTGGGTATAAATAGGGGGACCCTTCGGTAGCCTTTTTGAAAAAAGAGAGGATCTGGTGCCATTAAGCTTGGGACTGAGGGGGGTCGAGACGAATCAAAAATGGGGGGGGAAAGAGGGGGAAAAATTCGGCAAAGGGTCTTTGAGGAAGAAATTAAGACCCCGCGTATTCGTGCGGGGGGGGGGAACCACCATTACATGAACCTTTGGGTGGGACAGGAAAAAGGGGGTAAGCAAAATAAAGGAAAAAAAATCATTTTTCCAAACAGAAAAGCTAACTCGGGGGAAGTTCCCCCCAGAAAGGTCCGGGGACGTCGGGTTCAACGGAGGGGTTATGTCGGGAAACTCGCGGGGTTGCCATCGCCTTTGGGGGGGAAAAGTCTGGAGGGGGAAAGAGGGGTGGGACCCTGTGAAGAAAAAGGAAAAAAAGGAAAAACTTGTCGTCGCGCAGTGTGGGGAAATAGGGGGCCGCGCATCAACTTCCCAGGCCGAAAAAAAGATCTGAAAAAGGAAAAGCCATCCCACTCTGAAGCCATGGACTGGAAGGGCTGCAATTTAGTCTCTCAAACGGGGGGACACAGTAAGATGGCTCACCGAAAATGCTCACAATCCTTGGGGACTAAGGAGAAATGTCGGTTCCCCGGAGAAGACAAAGAAACGCCAAGCTGTCGTTGAACGGGGGGTGTCCGGACAGAAAGAAAGGGGGGGGACACGAAAAGTGTCAAGGATAGGGGGCGGCACCCCCCTTTACCTCTAATTAACCTGAAGGCCCTGCCAGTTTGAAAGGGGTGGGCCTTCTTGGGGAACAATCTACAAATCCAACTGAGATAGTGGTGGTCACTCGCGGTCGAGAGGGGGACGCAGGGGGGATCCCAGGAGACATTTAAATCATGGGGTCGACCAAACGCACCGCCGCGGGGGGGAAGGGCTTTGAGAGGGGGGGATAAGTCACCGAAAGGGGGTGAGAACACACGACCGCATTGTTCTCATTAAATTAGAAGGATCGGCACTCTCTGGAAAAAAGGTCGGGAGAGGAAGAAGGGGTAAAGAAGTAGAAATCAAAGCCAACACACAAAGAAAGAAAATCGGAAAGTTACTGTGTAGGAATTCTCCAATCTTGGCACCGCCCAAGAAGAAGCAGGTCAGGAAACAAGGGGGGGCGAAGAATCAAGAAGTCAGGTGACGCTCCCGTTAGTCTTGGGGAGAGAGCCAGAAAAAAAAGAGAAGAAAAAGGGATCCGTAGCTGACATGGTTTGGAAAATGACAGACCAGGGGAGCCCTGGCCTAAAGAGAAAAATGAAAAAGGAAATCACTTTTTAGCTTTCCAGGGGGGAAAAAGGTCAAAAGGTCCCAAAAAGGACGGCATTTGGAGGGGGAAAATAAGAAACAGATGGGAAAAAAAGGGAGGCAGCCAATACTAGGGGGTCGGCAGGTGCCTCCAACAATGAAAGAACTCGCAAAGTATAGAGGGAAAGCCAGGTCTAAAAAAGGCCGGGTTGGGTGACAGGGGGTGGTCAAAGATCGTTAATTAGCAGCCAGAAAGGGAAAACCGGGAATTTGAACCCAAATTTTCCCCTTTGCCATTGAGACTGAGGGGGGTCATCACGACTAAACGAGAAAAAATCAGGGTCAAACATTCAACACACTAAGCAGAAGTTTGTTCCGGCGGATAGATCGCTCAGCCATGGGACCACGCGGGGAACCAGAAGAAAAAACGACAAAAAGAACTAAAGAATTGGTTGCGGAGGGGGGGGGGGGTCACCTAAGCGGGGAAAGGGGAAAGAAGGGAAAACGCGGTCTAAACCTTGCACACGGGTTCTCGAACAACAACGTAGGGGGATTAAGAAGAGGGGGGTGCTGACAAGTCAAGAGGGATGTGGTAAAGAAAATTACTCAGAGAACACCCAGGGAACGAAAACAAAAGGAGGGAACACCACGGAACTTAGGTCCTTGTTTTAATATTGGTGGCGGGGTGAAAATGACGCTTTTCATTATTGGGAGAGAGTAAAAAGGGAGACAAAAGGAGGACTGCAAAAAAGTAAAGGAGGTTGGTGGGAGACCCAGAAAGACCGCGCTTTAGAGGTCTGGATGAGAAGGCGGTCTTGTCAGGGGGGAAAAGGTGCCAAGGGACACAAAAAGAGTTACCGGACGGCTCCCAATCAGAAACCCAAGAGGTTGCCATTTTGTCCAAGTTATCACCGTGAGTTGCGCAAAGGGGGCGGAAAGACGACGACTCAAGGTTGTGGAAAAACGACCTAAGGTTCGGCAGGTGGGCCCTAAAAAATTGTTTTGGTGCCGGGTAGGGGAGAGAAAGGGGAAGCGTAAAAGGCGACACGAAAACAATCCAAAAAGAGCGAAAGGTGAAGGGCACAGCCCTTTTCATTGTCCAGAGGTAGGCAGTAGGGACAACCATTTCTTGGACGCTAAAAAGAAAAGGCTGAGTGAAAAAGGACGAAAGCCCCCAGAAGCCTTACCAGCGAGCCCCATAGACCCGTGGAGCGCAGCGATTGAAAAAGATCCCAAGGCGAAAATATCTTGAAGGGGGGGGGGTTGAGGGGACAGAAGGGGGAGCCTGTAGAAGCACCGGACGATATTTCCATCGTTTGAGGGAAGGGGGGGTCTAAAGAGGATTGAGGGCCGCTGTTTTCAGAAAAAAGGAAGCGGCATTACCAGCGCTTTTCGGGCTCGACGAAAAAGGAACCAAAGACGACGCCGTTAGACGAGGGGGTCCGGAACCCGGCAAAAAAATGGACGCGTGGGGGAGGGTTTATCGTACGCGCTGAAAGTTGGGGTTGTTTGCCATGATGGGGAAATGCAGAACCTCTCAAAAACATGGTCAAAGAGTGGAGGGGATCCACGCCTTAAAGAACCCGATCCGGGCTGGTTCACGATGAAGGCGTCCTGAAAAAAGGGGGGAAGAATCGTCTTGGGCTTGCACCAGGTCAAAAATCGCGGTGGGACAGGACATGGCTTCCCACTAAGTGGAAGAGGAAAATTGAAAAACCATGGTTTAAAAACGGCGTTGGAGGGTAAACAGCGGACCGCCATCCAAACACGATTTGGGAAAGGGGTTTGATTTCCTTGACAAGGGGAAGAGTCTTGACCGCGTCCAAACATTCTTCATTGGATTGGCTAAACTGTGGACCGCTTTGCTGAGACTACCTTTTCAAGGAGAGATACTCACCAAGAAAACTGGGGTCAGTCAAGGGGCGGGTAATAACAGTTGGTCCCCCACCGGTCTCAGGAAATGGGGGAAGTCCCTCTCAAAGAAAAACCGAGAAGAAAGAAACGAACATGAAGATTCTCTTTCGAGTTTGAAAAGGGGTCACTCCATCTCACAAAAAACAGAGGAAGACCTATCCTCTTAGGAAAGGGCCGAATGGAAAAAAAAGAGAACAATACATACAATAATTTCAGTACTGGGGAAATCTTTTACAGGAGGGAGGGGGGGCCCCTGGAAAAAAAATCCGACGTTGTGTGGTTGGAAAATTATGTTCCTAATCAAAAGCACACGAGGTCCTGTGACAACACAGGGTGGAAAAAAAAACTGGCCACTCAAACAACGCAAAGAATGCCCTCCAATATCCAGGGCAATAGGGGATTAAAAAAAGAGGGACAAGGAAGGGGCTCGGGTGCTTGAATTTGAGCGGGAAAACTACAAAAAAGGTCAGCAGCCCCAAAAAAAGAAACCTATTTCATCGGAATGACCGAAACTCCGATAATTCCTATATTACGGCACTCTGCTGAAAAGAAGGAAAACTTGTTACTGAAGTCACTGTGAGGAAGCAAGCACCTAGATGTGCGTGAAGTTCTGTGGGGTTTGAATCGTGGACCCATACGGCACTATTTAAAAGAAAGGGGGACAGATGTCGTGTTCTCGCGAAGGAAATTGATGGGGGACGGTGACCGGGACCCGGTGGAAAAGTTTGGCTACGAGACCAAAAACTCCCCAATGTATTTAGCCGAACCGAGATCAAAATTCAGCGACGTAATGAAGGGTGTTGGCTTCCAGGGGCTAGAATTCCAAAGGGAATCTTCAATTCAGGAAACGAAAAGGGGAGTGAAGGGGGGAAGAGGATTGGATATCCCTAAAGATGTGCAGGGAAAAAAAATGAGGGAAAGGCGACTGGCCAAAAGGGACGAGTCAGGGGCTGGAAGAGTGCTCTGGAGAAAGGCAGACCTCATCGTAGGGAGAAAAAAACCTAAAGATCATAGGGGAGCGAAAAAATACAACCAAGTCACCCAAAACACGTTAAAACATGAATGGATGAAAGAGGATTCCTCATGGGTCTAATATGCAAAAAAACCAGAATTATTATCGCTCAAAGATTGAAAATGCCGCACTGGCAAAAAAAATTAAGAAAAGGGATATCTACTGGATGTTTCTCTTGAAAGCCCCAAGAAGAAGAATATTTAGAGAGACAAACTCGGAGGAAACTCTATCCCAAGAAACAGTTCGATCAATGACCTCATGCCCTATTGCGAAGGGGATGAAGTTCATCATGATGAGGAGTCACCACTGCGACTTCTGCCATGCCCACACAGGCACCATGGGGGAAAAGAAGGGGGGGGAAAAATTTGTGCATATTCCGGAAAAAGGCTTGGGACAGGCGAGAACCTGGGTACAAAGTACGGGGTGCCTTCGCTCGAAGGACTAGGGGGGGACGGTGAATAATAAGAGAAAAGAGAAGCAAAAAACACAAAGAGACTAGGGGAGTGTACTTTCCACGCCGACAATAAAGGCTTGGGGGGAGTTCAAAGGGGGGCTTCAATAGCTGCCGCACAAGTTACTTGAAAGAAACTGGGGGGGGGGAAATCCACTCCGCCGCCCTTACAGAGGGGGGAAGCCAGTTGACAGTCTGTTAAAAGAGGTGCAATCGCAAAACACAAAACCTGGACCAGATGGAACGGAAGGATGTCAGGGGAGGAAGAACTCAAAAACAACAGGGGGTAGATGAAGATCACCTCCTCGACCCTTCCACTCAAAACAAGGGAGGGGGGGTGTTTGACTAATGGAGAAGTCGGTCCAGCAAGACGCGATCCTGTCCGGTAAAAGGGGCCCACCAAGAAGTTAAAGAAAGAGGGGGGGGTGACGGGGAAAGGGGAAAACCATTGGAAAAAGCCAAACATGGCTCAAAACAAAATTTCTTTTAACTAATAGTGAAGGGGAAGACCAAAAAAAGCACTTATATTGGAGGTTTTTTGACACGGGGGGTATGCAAAAAAAACTCATGTCTCACAACACTTCCATCCGACGTCGAGAACGCCTTCCATAACTCTAACAAATCAAGGGGGAGGCGTCGTGTAGTGAGAACACCGACGGGGGTTTGGCGGCTTCACCACGTCTCTAAAAAATGCGACTTTTCACGATGCGACTCTACCCTGGTGGGAAAAAAAAAATTGATCGATTTTTAAATCAGGCGGAAGGGGGCAATAAAAAGGATGGGGGAAGCGTTTTATCAGACTTCTTCAAGGGAAAAAATCTTGGGGTAGGGGGGATTTCAATCAGGAACGCCTTCTATAGACCAGTGTGGATGCATTCTCAAATTCAAACAAGAAATGAGGCGACCGAAATAACTTGAAGGAGCCGAGCCAAAAAGGTACCAGGTTCAAGTGGGTTGGGGGGAGAAACGAGTAGCGGTGGGGGACCAGAGCAGTGAAAGGCAGGGAAAAGCACTGCCGCAGTCAGGCAGCCGCCACTAAAAAAAAAGGAGTCCAACGGGGAAGGAGAAGGACATCAAGGAAAATCCGAGGAGCACCGCCACGTCCGAAAAAAAAAGAACGTGAAAAAGAAAAGAGTTAGCCTTCAATCACTCGAAGCGTCCCAGTGGGGAAGAAATGAACCCACGGCGGGAAAGGGGACCTCGGTGTGAAAGCCCCCATGTCCTCAAAAACAATAGAAAGGTCCTCCCTACTTAAAACACCTGACCTTGAGCCTTCAACCGAAAAAAAAGGGGTTGAAACCGCCAGGCGCCCCACTTAGGGGGAGGAAGAAGGATCGGCTAGGCTCCCCCCGATGACCGCCCACCTTTGGGATAGTCATGGAACAGTAAAAAGTGATCAAAACCAGGTTAACACAAACGTTGGGGGCCGGAAGAGGTTTTAAAAAATACGGCCTACAGTGCCCAGAAACTTGCGCCAACTCGAGGAGGATTGGACCGAGGAAGATGAATTAGGGGGGGGGGGAAATGGAAAAAAAAAGTGAAGGTGGGGGGCGCTACGAATAATTTCCCACCGCGTCGGAGATTATGGGAAAAGGATGAAGGGGGGGAAAACAGGCGAACCGCCTTATTTGGGTTGCAAAAAAAACAGATGGTGGGGAAACTGGTGGCAAACAGGGGGTTTGGGGGGTTGGGAAGACACATGGAGGGAATGATTGGCCAAAAGGAACACAACGCTACTCTGAGGTTTTCCTTCACCCAGGGGGAAAACGGAGTCCCTGGGCTGATGGAAAACTGGGGGGGGGGGACTTGACCATAGAGTGTGCCCCTCGCCAGTGTAAGGTGGATGGGGCGGGAAGAAAATTCAAAAGAAAGAACTCCCTCCTTGGGAGTTCTGCCAGAGGGGGCCTCTGAAAGAAGGCGGCGATAAAGCCCTATCTGTACAAAAAGATCCACCGTAAGGGGACGAAATGAGGGAAGGGCTCGAAATTGGGTAAAACAAAGAGGTAAAAGAAGGAAAAGGACGAGAGAAAAAAAAGCGAAGCACTTGGGTTGGACGAAAAGAGAAAGCTTGGTCCGATCAAAAACAAAAAAAAAAAAAAAAAAGAACCACTCCGGTCGGGGGATCCGGCGTGGGGGGAAATTAAAGACGAGGGGGCAGAAAGGCAGGGAAAAGCATATGAGACGCCCTTTCCACCCGGAGATCAAAGGGCAAAAACACTGCTCCCTTACGGGGGACGATAGTGGAAACATAGAACAATCCCTAAAATCCGTTATTGCAGGAAAAAGGAGTCATAAAGCAAAAGGCCGAACTGTGAGGAAGGGACAGGGTAATCAGTTGCACAAAGGGGGAGACAATCCCAACAGCCGAAAAAAGAAAACGACTGGGGTCTACAACGGGTAAAAAGAAACTAAAGTATGCTCCAGTAATTTCGAGGTCAAAGAAAAAATGGGAGCTTAAAGAAGACCACGGGCATCGAAAGGAAACTTTTCCTTCAAAAGGGACAAGAGGGAAGTGGTTGACGAGAGAGAACCTTCAAAAGGGAAACAGGCAAGGTCCGCTGAGGGGATTCGCCCATAAGTTGTGAGCCAGAAAAACTGATACAAGGAGAAGGCCCCTCAAGAAAAAAGATGCCGAGCTATGCCGACAAATCTCTCAAGGACGCGCGGTTTGGGCAAAAAAGACAATCGGCCAATCAAGTAAAGCCGCCCTGAATCTAAGAACCCATGGTTTGGGCTCCTCAGTGCTTTGCAAAAGGGTCATCAGAAAAAAAAAATACAGGGAAATTCGGTTAAACCCGGGGACGCGGAAAAAAAGTGAAAAAAAAGGGGTCACAACTAGAAATTGGTCAAGCCGGCTGTCATTAGTCAACCAAGACATGAAAAAGATGTGAAGAAAGATCATTTAGTCCAAGGCCCAGAAAACGAGGCAACCTCAAGGAGAAAAAAGGCAAAAGTGTTGCAGTGGGGGTAGTCAATGGAAAAAGCCGGCGAGGTCCTTTAATATCTCTCAAGGTAAAAAAAAAGAAGTTTAGCCACTGGGGCAAACCATAAAGAAAAAAATTCGAAGAAAAAAGAGGAAAAGAATCGGTGGACCCTATACGAAAAACCAACAACTCCGCGCAAGGTGTTCCCTGGTCTTTCGTTAAAGATCGCAAAATCGGAAAAAAAAACCCAATCGGATTAAACAAAAGAAACGCGAGAAAAAAAAAGAGGGGCTTCATGGGAAAAAACGGAAATCAGGAGAACGACATCACCGAGGGGGAGAACTGGAAAACAGTGCACATACTACGGAAAAAACAACAACGAATGAAAGAAGAGAAAGAGAGTATATGATGTTTGGGAAAAAGAAAACTGAACGGAAGCACTTCTACCCACCGCTACAAGAGTCACACCAGCCAAAGACAGCTCTCAAAACGATAGGGAATGGGGGTACAGGGTTAAAAACCGAGGGGTTTTCGGGGTGAAAGGCATCATCCCGAATTCGAGAACCCGCCAGAAGGAACAACAAGATAAAGAGAGGGGTGGGTTCAATATTTCCAGAGAAGATTTGCAAAATTGGACAACCAAAGGAATGGAACCGCAAAGGGGGAGAAGAACCCGGGGGGGTCAGCCCCCAGCCATGTTGTTGTGGGGGAAATACACTACGCGCTCTCCTTAGCCGTAAAAAGGAGGGGGGTTAATGAAAAAAAAAACAAAAACAAACGTCTTGCACCGAAAAAAATTTGTCCCGGAAACCCCAGTGAGAAAAGGTGGGGGGGGACCAGGCCAAATTGAACACGGAAAGGGTTGGTTGAAAGGGGGAACTTTGAGAACGAAAAATGGAAGCCGCCGAAACCAGGTTCAATCAAATAAAGGGGGGTGAAGCCGTTTCCATACAAAAGGATTCACGGCCTGGGGGGTTTTAGAAAGAAACAGTTCCCCAAAGAAGGGGGAGAAGCAGGGGGAATTGTTCTTTCGACGGGAGGAAAAGAATGGAAGAAGATTGAGGGTCCAAGCACACCCAGTGAGAAATCAGTTGATATCTGATTGTTCCGAGTAAGAAAGAAAAAAAAGGGAACAATAAAAAAATTTATCCTCGGCTGGGGTGTTGTTGATGAGAATATTGGAAAAAGGGGAAATCCCAATACGATAATGGGAAATAGTTTGTTTGAATTTTAATCGAATATGAACAAAAGGGAAATTTAGGGGCCGTACGCACCGTGTAACGAAGACGGAAGACTCGCTCTTTGCGAGTTATTCACTATCATAAAGCGTCGGGGAGGTAAAAAAGGGGAGAAAAGACCCGCCACTTCGTGCAAACACAAAAAGGACGACGAGGGGGGGGGGGGGGGTGTATTTTATATCTTGAATCGGGGGGGCGGGAAAGCTGTTTGCACATGAGCCCATGCTCAAAAAAAAAACGTCCCCCGGGGAGGCCAGGAAGGAGGTGGGCGATGGAAATTATCAAAGAATGACAAAAAACAAATCAGGGGCCGGGGGACAGATTTTGGCCCCTCGACAATAGAAAAACGTTAAATTGGAGCGGGGGAGGACCGAAACGCGGCGAACGTAGTCGCCACGATTGCGTCAAGCCTTTTTAAACAATTCAGGAACTGGGGAAAAAAGGTCAATAACGCTGGACTAGGACCGCTTGGGCCGGAGTGAAGAAAATGCCCGAAAACAAGAAAAGGCGGAAAAACAAAGAAAAACACAATTCTTTGCAATGCCTGGGTTTGTGGAAAAAAGGCCTGGTGTCAACAAACTGGTTTGAGAAAACAAGAAATTAACACCGGGCAGCTGCAGGGGGTCAAAAATACAGGACAGCCGCCTGGATTCGTGGAAAAAACCGGAAAGGTCAGGAAATTAGCGGCATGAGTGGTACAGGGAAAGGAATGATAAGCTCCCATAACTAACAGGCTAAAAAAAAAAAAACGAGTTTGAAAAAGGTTAGGAAACCAACTCAAAAAGAAACGTTTGAATTAGATGGAAAGACCGAAGGTCAATACCGAACATTAAAGTTCAGAAAAAAACCAAAAGGTGGAAGGGGGACGTGGGGCACCTGTGGCAGACCATTCCGAAAGGAGAGTGGGGGGGGGTGGGGGGTTTGTGGGAAAGGAGGCTACCCGGAAAGGTGTCCCCAAAACCGTGAACTGAAAAAACGGGTGGCCGAGCCAACTCCCTTTCCAGACAGACCAGAAAAAAGGGGCCGAAGAGTGTCTCACCTGCGGGTTCCAACATGGGGGGGAAGGGCCACTGGAAAAAAACGGAAGAGGGGTCAAACACCAAGATAACTGGTACCAATAGAGAAAGTCAGAAATCAGGGGGGAAATTCAGGCCCGACAAAACAGAAAGGAGAAAGACCACGGTTGTACGTGCTGACCCGGTAAAATGTATCCTCCCCGAAACCAATGCACCCCTGGTACTATCTGTTGCGGGGATCGATTAACACACAAAGTAGTGGGAGACATGGGGTTCTCAGCCGGGGACGAAAGGGAGAGGAAAGAAGGGGCCGGTGGGGGGTCTGTATATAAAGGGTAAGCGTGCCCGCCATTTGGTGAATCAAAAAAGGCTTCACATTGTACAATAAACAGTACATCGTGTACTTAACGGCAGAAGATTGGGGCCCAGGTGTCGATTAGTCAGAACAGCTGGAATTTATGGGACGAAGAAGGTTGTCTCAGCAAAAAATTCTGGACAGCCAGGAGATTTGGAGGCTGATCTGTCGAGATTCTATGGGGGGAAGATTAAAATGGGGGGGGGGCGCTCCCAAAAACATAAAAAATGTAACGAACGCCGGCGACCTTACTATGTAAAAAGACAGAGGAGGGAAACTTGGGGAAAAAGCCTGAAAATCGGGAGTAAAATAGAAATCCTGGAGGCGGCCCCTCGGAGTGACGTGTCATACCTTCGGGAACATTAAAACAGAAAGGGAAAAAAAAGGAGGGGGAAGCTGAGTGTAATTACCGAATGCTGGGGGAAAAGAACTAAAAGTATACGAGCATCGAGAAACTGACTCAACAAAGTCGGCATCATCAGGTTCCATCACCAATATTAAGAGATATTTGTCAGCAGGACTGCAAGCGCGATCACTCGGAATGAACCGGGAGCCGGTTTGAAAATTGAAACAAAAGAAGCCGCCTTTTATACGCCCAGGCGCCAAAAACCTCTGGATAGTTCCCTAAAAAAAAAAAAGAGCGACGCGCAGCCTGAGAAGGCTTTTGAGCCATGGAAAAAGGTGGGTCAAAAAAGCTAGTCAACGCCATCTTAGAAGTGAGGACATGGGACAAAACGCAATGGAACTGTGTGGTGCGCTGAAAAGGGCCCCGCTTAACAACGCCTTTCTAGACGGTTGTGTCCTTCTCCCAAAAACACGCCGGAAATAAGGGGCGCCACGCCAACTCCTTGCGGCAAAAAATGGCCCACTTTACTGGTACTTCTGACCAACACTCAAATTGCGGGAAGGGAAGAAGTAAGGCTCACGGGTGCTCTGAAAACACCCCCTGAGCACTGGAAAAGGGGAGGAAACAAGGATATCAAGCTCGTCAAAGGTCCATCATTAAAGGAGCTAAGGCCCATAAAAGGCACGCTGTGAAGAGAAGTGAGACCCAAGGACGCTTGGAGACGTGCCAGCTTTATGCGTTGGTACTTTTGCCGGAGGAATGACGAAAAAAAGCACCAGAGTAATTACAGTAGGGGGTCAAAAAAAACGTAAAGATGAACAAGGAAAAACGGTTGCCGTTATCCCTTTGTTGGGAGGGGGGGACAACTTCGAAGCACCCAAAGTCCCCAGGTCGGAGACAAGGGAAGAACGCAAGCCAAAGGGGGTTCAACGGTCTAGACGGCGGAAAACGGTCTCAGGTGTCCAAGGGGCCAAGGTGCTTTGGGGAATGAGGAATAAGGTAGATCATGGGGGGGGTGGTATCAACTCTGTAGGGGGATCTCTGTTGGGACAATCAAAAACCTGTTGAGAAACCGACACGCAAGAAGTGCACTGCTGACATCTTGAGGGGGACCTTCCTGTCAACTTATAAAAGGTATAGGATGGAGAAACAGCGAAAAAAAACGCCGTTATCTCCACGTTGTTGGAGCAGGGATTTGGGAAAACGGCGGTGAATGTATCCCCGGGATTGGAGGAGAAAAAGGGGGGAGGAATTGTAATCAGCGCCAGGAAAACCTTGGAGGTAGGGTGGTACTGAGGCGACAGCATCATGTCGTCTTTCCTCAATATCCGGAGAAAGAGTAAAGACAGCCATCTTCAAAGCTTCAAAAAACCTAAAGAGCCTAATCTGTGTCTCGTTACTCCATACTCCTGGACACGATTACGGCGACAACAGAGACTCAAACTTTCCAATCCAAGAGAAAAGTAAGGACTGTGAAGGGAGGAATCTCACAGTTACCTAGGCCGTTGAAACTAGTCTGGTCATCGAGACGTACCTTAACCCCATTGGAAACTTTAATACCATCGGGGTGGGGGGAACGACTCTCACCAGGGAACCGTAAGAAGATCACATACAACGTGAGTGTGCCGACCCAGGACCCCAAATCGCACCACCAGGGGCTTTCTAAAGCCGATTTTCCACCTACCCAGGCAGGGAACCAAAGAAAAGAGTAGGCCGTTCAAACCCCACTTGAGTAGCCCCAATTGGACTGGGTTGCAACTGAATTCCATTGTTAACCCGAGGCGGAAAAATTGGATAGCAACAAGGAGGCTTCGGGGGATTGAGGCACATGTCAGCTTGCCCTTAGGGGAGGAGAACTACAATGTTAAAAACTCGTCAGTCAAAAGAACCATGCATGGTATGCAAAGGCGGACGCGGCCAAAACCGTAAGGGAACCCGAAACGTTCTTTGCAAAAGTTGGTGGAACAGCGGGGGTTCAGAACGCTATTGAGAGAAACAAAAAAAAAACCCGAAATCAACAACCGTTTAAGATGGGGGCATGGGGGGTGTTTAGCCACGCCGAGCAAAGGAATTGGGGAGGGGGGACGAGAGTTCTTCCTTGAAAAATGTGAAGGGGGGGTTCCAGCACCGTTCAAAAGTATCGTTGCTGGGCCTCACCAAAAACGAAGAAAGAAGAAAGAAAACCTGTCTTTTCTTCAAGTGTTTGAGGAAACAAAAGGACATGCGACTGCTAATCATCCGGCAAGGTAAAAGAAAAAACATATCCAGAAAAAGGGGAAAAGAAATGAAAAGTTGATCATGTAGAGGAAAGCCGCAACAGGTCTGGAAAAGGCCCGCAGAAAAATGCATAAAAGCGGGGACTGGGTATCACCCCAGGGCAAGGAAGAGTGGAATCGTCATCGTGTTAGTGACATCAAAAGAAGGGAAAGCATTTGAGGCCGACCATACGAAGTGGGGACTGGGGACACCGGACGTGATCCGCCGCCAAACAAAAAAAGTAACGTGGGGCGGCGAGGTTATCAACAAGCCAAAAAAAAAAAGATAGGGGGATTTCAGCAGGGATCAAAAAAAAAAAAAAAAATACAAGGAGAGGCTAACCCGGGGGCAGGGGAAGGTCAGGAAACCTCAATGGGAACAAGTCACCCGCACCTCAAAACCAAAAAAACCGCGTCGAAGTCGACCAGAAGTGAGAAACGACCGGGCTGGACGACGCGCCAGGGTCACTTAAGAACTTAATCGCGATGATCCGACGAAGGTGTAACAAGTACCATACCGGTAGTGGGTGGAAAAACAGAGGGGTAACATCAAGACCACCTAAAGTCAGGTGGCGTAGGAAAAAAGGAAACTATCTTGAAAAAATGCACAGGAAGGATAGATAGAAGATGGGGCCACCGGATTTGGCGAGTCCAGTATGCTCTGGAAAAAACCGATGCGTCAAAAAGGTAGGATTTGGGGGCCTGCGAGCCAGCGAATCGAACGCAGGAACAGAGCCGGGGAAAGAAAGTTGGGTTGCCGGCTTTATCCTTGGAGGGAGAGAGAGAGTTCCAGGGGTAAAGGAAGTTTCGGAAGGGACACAAGGGATCAAGGCGGACCGGCCAACAAAGTTGAGCCTCCTCCAAAATGGGGTCGAACCAGAGAAACGGAAGCAGTGTCGGGCCGGCCGAGCGCACTCTTGAGGTAAGTGGGCCCCGCTCAATCCGATGGGTTCCTAGGGAATAGAAAGAATCAGGAACTCAGGGTTAATGGAATCTCTGGAAGTATTGGACCCAACGGGCCCTGGGGGCCCCTACAGCCACCCTGGGGCGAAAAAGGAAAAAAAACTTCCGAAACTCTCAGCCAAGAAGGGGGGACCAAGGGGAAAAACCAAATAGCCGAAGGAGAGGTGTACCTCTGAAAGGGCCAAATTTCTCAAAACCCACGAAGGTCAGTCAACGAACCCATACGAGAAAAAAAAAGAAACTAACCGAAAATCAAAAGGGTTGGGGGGAGGGGGTGCAAAAAGAAGCGTTATCATGGAAAGACATACAACATCCTCGGAGTAGTGGGGGAAAAGGCTCTCAGGGAAAAAAAAGAAGAACCTTAGGATGAAGAGAGACAGACTTAGAGCAAAAAAGTTTCGACCTAAAAAGAAATGACGCAGGGGGAAGTTTAAAACAAGCAAAAAGCGGGAGCCATAAAAACCAGCAAACATCTTGAAAGGGAGTGGGTCATCATTGTGTCGGTGTATTAGCTTGGGGGGGGGGAGGATGGAATGATCCCGCACCCAAAAGAACAAACCACCGGATCTTAAGTGTTTCCGTATTTTACCGCGACCTAGAAAGGCCTAGGAGGTAAAATCCAAGGGGGGAAAAAAAAACGGAGGGGCCTGTGTAAAGGGGGCACAGTGTCCCGTGGCAATAAAGGTAAACCGACTCCCCTTCCTTAAGAGATATCCCTGATTTTGACATTGGTGGGCAAGAGCATAACTCGCACCACCGGCTTTCTCAAATGGGAGGAGAGAAGACAGCGCAGTTGCGTGGCCTCAACGATGCATTTAGTGTTTTCCAATTTTTTTGGGGGCCCGGACTTGGACGGGGACTGTCGAAAAAAAGGGGAAAATCCGGAAAAGCAAAAACAACGGGTTAACGCAGTGTAAAAAAGTCAAAAAAAGACCCTGGGGATTGTCTCTTGGGGGGAACAGGCCGAGGAAAAAAAGGGAAACAAGGGGTTCGAGAATGCGTCCGGGGTTTGACCGATGCGAGGACCCAAACGACCAAAATCTCGAGAAATGAGAAAGGCGGTCCAAATCATTCAGAAGAACTTCCCAAAAGGCAGAAGAGAGGTTGTTTAGTAGGGGGGGGGACTGGGAAAACAAAATTCCGATAGGATTGCTGTCTTGGGGGATTGGGAAGGTAGACGCTATGCACCCACGATTACAAGGGGCGGCGCTCCCAGGGAAAAGGTGAAAAATGTACGTTTTTCCTCTCGAGCGAGGAAGAATTTAAGCCAAGTGACACCCAGATATAAACGGGAAGAACAAAGGTCGCGCAGTCGGCAGGGACCGTAAGGACGGTCCGGTTTAAATTTAGAAGGAGGGAGGAACTGTCACCACTGAGTGTGTTGAAGGTACCTAAGGAAAATTTTGTCTCAAAAGAAGGGGGAGATGAGCCATCGGGCTTGGGGACCATGAAAAGAAAAGCAGGGTTTATTCATCAAGCGCAACACCTGAAGGTTCGCACGGAGTTTGCGGCGCGATCGGGCGAGGGCAAGTCGCATCTGAAGGAGAAAAGAATCTTGAAAATGGAAAAGTAAGGTGACAATAACACTCGCCTATAAAAACCTTATGGGTCCCACTCGAGAGGAAGAATTTCGTGTCCACAAGGACCCCTGATGATAGCCTTGGAAGAAGGGGGAATGGGACCGCACTTGGCGCCTCAAAAACCTACCTCGGAAGCCTCAAGAAAATCATTTCCAGGGGCAGGAGGACTGAATGACTGTTTCCGTAAGGGCTGATGCCGGGGGGAGCATAAGTTGGAGAAGGACGCCGAAAAGAGGCCATCAGAAAACTGAGAGTAACTTTCGAATGGGTGATAAAAAGGCCCAAAGCTCAACAAGAATCAATGTGAACGGCGATGGAAAATCTATTGTTGAAGAAAACGACCAAGAGGGGGACACTTCAAATACGACCAAAAAGCGTGTCACGAGGTCTTCCCCGTTTGGACGAAAAAAGACCTGGGGGTGGTATTGGGTGGGGAAATGAGGTACTATCGCGGGAAAAAGCAGTTTAAGGAGACCGCGGGCCCGGGGGTCCACACAATTTGCAAGGAAACTGGGGCCAGGAAGGTAACCTCAAAGGGGACAGGGGGAAACATCCCAAATGTCCAGAAAAAAAGTACTGTGCCGAATCTTGGAAAGGAGAGAAGGGTAAGAGTCAGAAAATGGGTCTTCCTAGGCGGCTGAACAAGCACAGAAAGAAGAATGGAACAACCAGAATCAATCAGAGGGGGGCCACTCTTCGGGCCTAGGGGAGAAGTCGCCGTACTTTCGGGTTTAAAAAGTTAGCCTTCGGAACCCTTTTGGTAAAAAAAAAAGCCTGGGGGGGGACTGGGGGAGACTGACCCGTAAACGAGTTTGAAAAATTTTTCTGTCGGGGCGTGACCAATTAGGCTTATAAGAAAATGAGCAGAAAATGGCGGTTAAGCAACCTCCGTGTCCGAGGTGTGAGAGCTGAAAAGCAAGGTGAGGCCGTTGCGAAACGGGGCTACTCGAGGGGCAACCGGTGGGAAAAAAAACCAGAGGGGGGATGAGAACGAGTGGTGTACATCGGACGGAGGGAAGGGGCCCAAGGTCACCCTTCTATTATCTTGAGAATTCGAAGGGGGGGGAGGGAGTGGGTGGCCCTCTCCTGTCCTCGGGGGCAAGAAATTGGGAACGGTCTTCGTCGCGAGGCGGCTGTAAGTGCTCGTTCGAGTACCCCGCATCCTTCCTCATAGAGAACACCTACGCCATGGAGGGCCTGGACTATATCAAAACTCGAAAAAAAGAAGATCGGAGGGGAGAGTCAATTCCTATTTATCTTTGCCACCCATAAATTAGGGTACCCAATCCAAAAATTAGGCTTGACACCAATTAACATTCTTCACAATCTTGGGTGGAGAATAGAAAAGGGGCAGTGGTTAAAACTGAACCTGAAGGGAACTAAATACGGGGGATTGATAGGACTACAAAGAAGAAATCATCTCCAGTTTCGATCACGCACAAATGGGGGAGGTTGTCAAATGAGAGACAAGAAGAATTGACAAAAGAGGCTTCGACCGCCTCAAACAATGCAAACTGAGTTGCCCAAAGGAAGCAATTAAAGAAGTGGAAAAATATCAAAAAAGCACGGTTGGGATCCGCAACAGAAGGGGAATACCCAGTGGAGCCCCGGAAGACGCGGACCCTAAAGTACTTTGGGGGGAGGCCTGAAACCCTAGGCCAACAGGCCAGCCCTTACGCTGGAACTTGGCGGGGGGGCCAAAAAGGAGCGGGGGAATGGGTTTTGCGGGAGCGGCGCCGTCCAAAGAGGATACGACATGCCTCCACCTACCTGTAAGAAAACGGGTTCGAGCTACAAAAAAACGTGAGAATCTTGGAATGGGTCTACTTCGCTAAAAGAACAGGGGAGATTGAGGTGGAGATTCGAAAGCACCAAAGG
>Ga0179593_1611602_pt1 | contig 30566 bp, 34 predicted proteins | sample CZODoug2_1_08_16_FD_185931 | JGI IMG/M metagenome (GOLD analysis project Ga0179593, IMG submission 185931) | Vadose zone soil fungal communities from Angelo Coast Range Reserve, California, USA - CZODoug2_1_08_16fungal (PacBio error correction) | ecosystem: Environmental > Terrestrial > Soil >...
TCGTAAGAAGTGAAAACCAGAAACTCTAGAGGGCCGAAGGAAGGAACAGAGCCCCTGTAGGACACCAAGGAAGACACAATCAATCAATCAAAAAAAAATCACAACATAATAAACAAAAAACCATCACTCATTCAATCAAAAAAAAGAAACTGCAAAAGAGAACAAAAAAGAGAAACTCCAAGCCTCAACATTCAGAAAACCAATTCACATCCCAGAATAAAGAACAACCAGCACAATCCCCCACGGAAGAAGAGACCAAAAAGGGGAAAAAACACACTCTCAAAAAAATCTAAGCCCCAAGGGGAGAAAGACCACCCTAAACCCCAATCCAAGGCCAATCTCCGACCGAAGCCCCAGAAAAAGGTGCGACCCCGCCCCATTCCCGCCCCAAAAGAAGGAAAAGAAAGCACCCACACCCCCGAAGTGGGAAGACCCCCTCGAATCATCAAAGCGATCCTTCAGTCCTCACATCCTCGGAAACACCCAAAGAGAGAAACTCCCCCCAGCCTCCCCAGCGCTGGAGGCCCGGGGACCGCCGTGGGAGAAGACCGACACCGTCCGTGTTCTTCCACCTAATGGAGAGTCGGCCCGCCAATCCTAGAAACGCATCAAACCCTATCAAGAAAAAAAAAAACAGAAAGGGAGTCGAAAGGATTATCCAAGCGTCCAGAGGGGTTCGGGGGTGGGAGCGGGAGAACAGACAACAGAACCGCTCGAGGTTGAAAAACCTAGGTAATAATTTCGGTCGCCCGCGGTGCGGGGGCGGAGCGAAAGCGTCCTGTGAAACGGATGTGGACCGCCGTGTCTTCGGGTGTAGGTCGGCTCGCCAGGGTTCGAATTACGCGCATATCGACAAGGTAAAAGGTGGACCGTTCCACACGCATCAGAGGAACCTCGGCCTTGAAGCTTCAGAGGGAGAAAACTCTGCAGGGAGCATTCAGGACCGTATGTTCCATACGCAGTAAAGGGGATCGGCCAAACCTCTGAAACGGCTAATTAAGAGAAAGGGACAAGATAGTCCGCAGTCCGCCCTTGGCTTTGAACAAAAGTGACCGCGGAAAGGACGGTGGGAATTCCTTCCTCGTTCAGCGGAAAGGCGCCAAAATGGGAAGACGGCCAAGCCTGCCTGATGCTGCCCTGGAGAGTAATTCCAAAAATTCGCGAAAGAGGGGAGGCCTGTGATCCGAAGCAGGGAAAAGCCGGGAAGAGGCGGTCTCGCCAGTGAAAAAATTGGACGAGGCAACGATTTTGTCAACGGCGACTTGACAGGCGCTGTTGGATCGATGCAACGGAAGACTCCGCGGCGCCATTCGCAACGTAGCGACCCATCGGGAGGGAAAAGGCGCCCCTGGGGTTCGAACAACCAGAACCGAGGGGGATTTTCCGACTTCCAATGCAACTGGGAAGCAAGTGGGACAAATTCGGGACACGCCAAAGCGGCTAGGGAACATAGGCCCCAGATCGAGCTGACACGTCGGGATTTCAGCAGGTTCTGCGCGGCAGAAACTGGTGAAGGTCGCCAGCAGTGTGGGGCAGCGGAACGGACACTGCAATCGAGATTGATCTTAAGAGAGGTAGTAGGAGAAGTTGAAGAACTGGGAGAACGCCGTGACGAAGTTCAAAAGTAAGGGCTAGCAGCCTCTGACAAAAGAATGGAGGGAGCAGCACCGAAAAGATGGGAGGCGTAGGTCAGGGCCGGAAACCGGGGGGGGAAATCATCTATATTCTACCAGGCATTCGTAGAGGCAGGGCGAGGTTGAAAAAGGAGAGCTTCGCTCGCGCAAGAAAAGCGGGTAAAATCGCCAGCTGAGATTTTCACAAGAGCGCCGGTCGGGAGGCAGCGTCGGAGGAGCGAAGGGCTTGGGAAGTCGAACAGAATTTGAGGTGCACTGGAAGGAAACTCGGGCGCTTGCAGAGGAAGAGGAAACTTCCAACCGTGGGGCTTACTTCTAGGAAGGTTCCATCTGGCTTTGACCAGCGGGCGCTTCCAGATCAGGCTTAAAATCAAAGGGGATAAATCTAGTAGGGGAAACCTTTGATTGGGGAAAAGGTCGTCCGAAATGGCCTCAATTCCGGTCCTGCGGGGGGAAGGGTTAGAAGACGCGCGGGCCGTTACAAGTTCAAAAAAGTGATCTTCAAGACAAGGCGTCTCCGAAATTAGAAAAAAAACAGAGCGCCGTAGGGCGCAATAGTAGTTCGAAAACCGCCGAGTTCGATATTCAGCGCCTTAAGAATCTTCAAGTGAAGGAAGGGGGAGAAACCCAACTTGGCGCGAGGGCTTCAATGCGGCAGAAGTGATGGAAAGGTGACCTTTTAAGGGCTGTCAGGGAACTTTCAAAAAATACGACGGGTATACTGGAGCGCAAGCAGACGCTGGGGGCATGCAAGGAGACAGGGGAGCTCTGCATAAAGAGGGAAAGGCACGGGAAGTTGCCTGAGCCGGAGGAAGAGGCGGCTCCAATATTCCGGGCAGTTAATGCTTCGAGTCTAAGTAACAACAGTAGGGCGACTGACTTTACAGGCAAAGGATACTCCTGCAATGGGGATCACATCACCGGGATGCGTAAACCCGAAAAACATAAAAAGGAGAAAGGGGAAGGCGCGCAAGATATTCGTAAACACACGAATGTTCGGCGCTTAGGGGAGAACGGTTGGTGATCGAGGTGAATACGACAAAGCCATGTGGGAAAAAAACCCCTGCTTAAGCGCCTCTAACAGTCACTCATCGGGTTCGGGGAAGGAGAAAGTGGGTCGTAGGAAGGAGGCGCCGATCTGACGACGCTTCTGAAAAGTGGGAGACCTCACGAGCATCGCAAAAGCGGAGGGGTAGGGGCCTAACCGGTCAAGAAGCAGCATGCCCATCTACGCCAATACCCTGTAAATCAAGGGGGGAAATATTGGAGTCTGGGAGTGGCTGGCGATGAAAACGAAACGAAACGAAGGAGGGGGGACGTCTGAAGTCAGGTGGATCTGACCGAAGCGCGCATTTTCTGACCCTTGAAAATCCGGCACGAGATGGAACACTTAAAAGAAGTGAAAAGAAAGCGGGGATGTCAATTTGGAGTGAAGAAGGAGAGAAAATTTGTCAAAGACAGCATGATCTTTTGTAGGGGAAAAGGAAACGATAAGGGGGGAAGACTCCTCGGGAAGCTCCAGCGACGAGACCGGCGCTGTTAAAACTCCCTTGAAGAAAAGGTCACGGTGAGGACCGCGAAAAGGGTGATCGCTGTCAATTGAAAAAAGTATCAGCAGAGAAAAAAAATTCGGCCGCACCAAAAAAGTATTAGGGGAAAAGAGAGGGGAAAGAACCCTCCCGTAGTAAGGAGGGAAAGGAATGCCGCGAACCACGGGAGTTTCAACTCACGTGCTGGATGGAAACGGAATTGGGAGGAGACCCTGAAGAACCCGAAAACCCGCGTAAATCAGGCGCTAAGCTAAGTTTCAGTGACCCCGAAAAAAACAGGGGGGGTGAAGCCCGAGATCAGGGATACTAGGAAAAGGATTCGCGAAAAATTTGAAAATTCAAAGGGGGACGCGGGTCAGATCAAGAGGCCCCCGAAGGGGGGAGGCGGAAGGGCAACAGAACTCGGATTATGGGGGAATAAGGCGGGGGCCGGAGGTCCTCTACCGCCAACTAGGGTCGTCTCAACAAATCCACTCCAGAAAAAAATATCTAGGCAACGGACGAAACCTGGTCTTTTCTCAGATTGGCTGTGCGTGGAACAGTCCTCAAGGGGACGGGGGTCGATCCCCCCTACCTCTTTGGGGGGGGATATCTGGGCGACAAGGCGCATAATCGGAAAACTGAAAGGGGAAGTGAGAGCCACATGAAGGGCTTAAACAAACATACCGGGCCAACACGTAAAACGACCCTAGTGGGGAAGGAATCTAAGCTGTGGGCTTTCGCGCTGGAAAAAGAAGGAACTGTTTGGGCAATGTCCAAAGGAGAGGGGAGAAACCGAACATAGAATGGCCGAGCCATCAGCGCGCCATCTTAGAAGGGGCGAACAGTGGAGGGCCCGTTTTCATGATAGGGTGGGGGGTGAACAAATCAACGGGGCTGGGTTTCACCCCTATCAGTTAGGCAAGGGACGGGCCTTTGGGGGGTACAGACAAGACCGCGACTTGTTCAAGGCGAAGCGGGGACGTTCAACCCCAGAAGAAATTTTATAAGGCAGATTCGCGTGCGCCGGCGGGGAATTGGCGTCAAAGCGGGTCAAATAGAGAAAACTCTCAGGGGCCGCTTTGGGACGGAAAAAGGAAAAAGCCGCTCCGGGGAGTAGAAATTAGCCCGAGAATTGACCGTCGCTTAAGTCGAAACCCATTTAAAGTCCCCAATCCCGAATTTCACGGAAGAAAGCAGGAAGCACTCGCGCAAGGTGGGCGTTGCGCGGAGCAGGGCCTAGGAAGAAAAGGAGCGAAGGTTCTCTATTTATAGAAACAGCGACTTTCGGTCGCATCACCTAGAGGCGCCGAAGCCTACAAAAAAATGGGTGCTTGCTATAGCCCAGTTCATTGTCCCACGGGACAAATACTGACCTAACTCTAGGAGAGAGGGAACGCCAAAGTGATCATATGGGTAAAAAAAAAATTTGCCTAAATCTCAGAAAAGGGTCCCCGACTACCTCGATGGCCGACAAGAAGAGGGGGTTGGGAAGGGAAGAGGAGATCTAAGGGAGCAGAGTTGTCCGCCGAGAATAACTGTGAGACAGCAAAAAAACATAAAAATTCGATAACACCAAAAGGCGACAATGAGAAGGAGGAAGAAAGTCACTACTGTTCCGGACGTGGGATGAAAAATGAACAGCCAAGACTAAATCGGCGTGATAGTATCCAATCGTCAGATTTCTATTCATTTTCTGAGTGAAGCTGAACGCCATCTTCACCTAACGAACGCGGGTAATAAGCTCCATGGTAGGAAGATCTATTACGGAAAGATACCTAACCGATGGCAAGGTCTCCGACCGGCCTATTTTCTCATGGAAGAGATGAGTAGAAGACAAGTGGCCCGTCATCTGGGTTCGTTCCTCGAAAAATCGGACGGCCGTCTTCCAAGGGCTCCTTGATCTCTATTGGGGAAGAAGACGCTCTTTAGAGAAGGGCTCGATGCATTGGGTCCGAGGGAAGCTAAAAATTGAAGGCGACGTTGGAACAGTGCCACTAAGGCCGCGGGAGATGTTGAAGGAAAGCAGCCTTGAAAACACTCGAAGGAAGTCCGGGTACATTCTTGTTGCAAGCACAAACATATTTCGTCGACAACAAACTCACGCATTGTTCAAAGGTACGTTGCGGACTGTCGAACCATTCTTAAAATTTCCATGTTTGGGGGTGAATAGACAAGGATGGCCTCTTCAACGCTCAGTAGGGGGGGGGGAGAGAGGTGAATATAATTACCGAGGGGGTCTCTCCCCTAATATGCCCAAAATGGCCTGGAGTGGGGGGAGTAATCGCGAGTTGGTACCCTGTCCAATTTGGTGGCGAAAAAGAATAGCGGTTCCTGCATCCCCAATGGAGATCTCAACGATTTGTCTGGAAAAAAGGGCAGGGACGCAGCGGTCGCTGCAGAGAAAGGGGACGTCGACTGAAGCAGGCAGCCGATCATGCTTGAAAGATTGGACCTAAAAAAAAAAAAAAAAAGGGAAAAGTGGGGGGCAAATATTCCTCGCTGGAAACTCAAGACGTGGTCACCCAGAACGCTTGGGAACTCGGGGACTAGAGCAAAGAACTGGGGTAATCTTCCTTCCGGGGGGGCAGATGGATTAATTGGGCGCAGACCAAAAGGAAAATAATATTAAGTGGGCGCTAGGAAACGAGGAATAACTTAAATTCGAACCTGGCCGGGGATTTAGATCACCCGAGGTGGGGATCGAGAAGAGGTTAAGCTTTTGTGCCGGAAAAGCAAGTTAAAAAGGGTCGAGCTGCGAGAATCATCGGGAACGGACACCGCGAGAACACTTCAGAAGGACCCAGTGGAAAGACTCTAAGTCCCAGCAGAAGGACGCTCACCAAACGCAAAGGAGAAAAATAAAGGTCCCATTCCAACCAACATTGGATGAGGCGCCAGAAGGTGTCTGGGGACCGCTCACTGACTAAAAATCGTAGGGATAAGCGACGCTAGTAGAAGATTTCCGAAAATCAGGGAAGGGGGGGAAAGTTCTTATGTCGAGGAAGGGAGGGGGGGAAGATCGGGGGGCACCCTAGTCTGCAAAGCCTCTTCTCGGAAGGAAAGCCATAGTTACGCGTAGATGACGTTGCTGAAACCCACTTGGGAAAGAGGGGTCCGCCCGTCCACACAGGTTGTGGGATCCAAGGGGTAGGGCCACTCATCGGGGACACAAATCCGTCCCAAATGCGAAATAGCTCCGTAATTGAGCAGAGAGGTATCTCTCCACAACAACGAGGTACTGAAAAGAAAAAAGGAGAGGAAATTTCTATCGCAAGGGAATCTATCAGGTGGCGGGAGCAATTGAGGAAAGAAAGTGGGCAGGAGGATTTCCAGCGAGGTTGTTGAAGCCCAGGTCATGTGTCATGAGTCCTATCCTGAGGATATTTAGAGGGAACTATCCAAAGGCCGACGTAAAAAGATTCCCTGGTTAGACCGGTCATATCGGGCAAAAGAAGGGATCGAGGGTTGGGTTGGAGGATTGATCCACGTGGACAGTCCAGAGATGTGCAGAAAGGCTCAGGTAACATCTGGCACCCCGATAACAAGGGGACTGAGGTCAGGGGGGGGCAGGTGGGGGGTGTAGGGGGGGGCATGAACAAAGGGGGGGGGGGGGGGGGGGGCTGTGTGGGGAAAAAACACCTTCAAGTGATGTTGCAGCTGTTCGATCCAGCTGCTGAGAAAGAGCTCGCTCAGGAGCACTTTTTATGTCCGAAAATCACTTTCTAAAAAGAAAAAAAATAAACAACCGAAAAAATGCACGATAATCTAACGACACTTACCACTAATTCAATCATAAAAAAAAAAGCAAGCGGACAAAAAAAAAACAATCACAAAAAAGTAAAAGGCCCAACTACTGTAGACGACTGTGCTTCTTCCTGTGGGGACGGACGGGGAGGCAAAGAAGTAGTACGCCCCTCTACACACACCACACCACAAACACAAACAACGCTGCGAGGGGGTCGAGAACAAGGGTGAAATCAGGATTTTCTCTAACAGCAGCTTTGCGAGGCGGCGGCGGGTGGCAACTGCCTCGTTCACGGGTGCCTAGAAGGGGAGTGAAGCTGCTCGAGTCGATGATTTAAAGCGACCCTTTTTCTTCAATGGCCTTGTTCCACCCAGCGAGCAGCAATCAGAGGAAAAAGTCTAGGGAAGATGGCGAGATCGGAAAAAGCGGCAGTGTCGCATTCACGGTGCAGTCGTGAAACGTAGGGTCCCGCCCCCGTCGGGGAAAAGTTCCCGGAGGGGCGCCCAATTCATAAAAGAGGACTGTCCAACAAGGAAAAGGACCGCCCTTGGAGTTCGCCAAAGAAGGTAGAGGAGGGGGAAAAAGGGGAAGAAAGGGGAAACCACGTCTTCCGTCTTGCACCCCCACCTGCAGAAAAGCGAAAGATAGGGAACGAACGGCAGAAAACCTGAAATGGATCAAGGCTTGGGATAAAAAAGGGAACACTTCGTAAAGGCGCACGACAAGAGCTCAGCGCCTTGGAAAAGTCGTGAGAGAAAGAAAGTGGGGAGAAGCTGCTGGTATCCGCCATTGCCCAGGGGGGACATGTGACCAAGCGGCAATCCAGCGTTGGATCTATTGAAGCTCTCCTCCGCGCGCCATAGGCCGGGCTCGCAGGTCGGGATAGTCGAACAACCAGAACGGAAGGGTGGGAAGGATACAAATTGATCAGGCCCCTTTGGGGGAGGGTGGTTTCTCGGGTCCGCCAGACGGCGGCGCCGGGAAATAACATATGCAGGGAAATCGAGACGAGCGCTGTAAAGAAAAAAGTTCGGAGAAATTTCAGACCTTTGGGACTTTTCGAGGTAGGGCAGGGGAAGAAGAGGGGGCGATCAGAGGGGTTTCCCAGACTCGGCAAGAGAAAAACTAAATCCAGCTCTCCGAAAACATATTCACGTGGGGAGCTGGGGAGGGAAAGGGGGGAATAGTCGCTTGGGGAATTCGGAAAGAGAAGCCATCGCCATAGAGTCGCCAGCCCAAATGGAAAGAATGGAGCGGGGTCCGGATATAAAAAGCGGCTTTACAAGCGCGAGGCTCATAAACGCGGTTCGGGGGAGGCATGGCGCGGGCGCCGGCAAGGCTTAAGGAAGCAGCGAGGGGGAGTCAATCGAAGTCTTCGGCCAGCCCTCTTGGAAAGAGAGCCTTACTTGTAGAGCTTGAGGACCCTTACGAAGAAAGCGGGGGGAAAGAGCCCACTCAAAGCTGCATGCTAAAGATCCCAGGGGGGGCGACGGAGGGAATGTCCAGATGGAACCAAAGGCTCTTCCAGAGTTCGTAAAGGCAGAGAGGGGACGTCATAGGGAGGAAGGGGTAAAGGGAAGGTCGCAAAAGCGGTCCGAATGGGGGACTCAGTGCGCTTCAAGCGGGTGGGGGAAAAGGAAAGAGAGGGGCAAGGGACGTTCAAACGTATGGGGTCCCCCTGAAGATCGGCGACCGAGGGAGAAAAGGAGAAAACCCATGGCACCGTCGGTGCATAAGGTTAGAGGACCCAAATGGGGCCTCACGGGAGATGAACCTTCATAGAGAACTGAGCGGATCTGCCTCTTGGAGAGGAGGGAAAAGGAGGGCTTCCTTCGGGTGTCGACGTGATGAAAGGCGGGGAGGGGTTACGGGGACTGGCTTTCGTCGACTGAAAAAAAAGCGTCGGGGACAAGGCCACGTCTAAAAGGGGAATCTTCAAGAGTGACGGAAAATACAATTGGGAGGGAAAAAGATGGAAAAAAGGTCCGTGAAATTTCAAAGCGCCGCTAAGTCCGATTGAATTCCCAGGGGGAAGAAGGATAGGGGTGCGATCTCACACCAAAAAAGGGATAAAGTACCCGTCCAGAAGAAACGGGTCGACGGCAAATTTTCGAACCGGGGGATAAAGGGAAAACCACCTGACCATGATTCCCGGAGGAGGGGGTCTGAGGGACAGCTCATGTGATGTCGCGCGAGCAGAAAAAAAGGCTGGGTTTATCGCGTTGAATACGACACGAGAAAGGGGAATGTCCCAAAAAAAAGTCTGCTTCAGCGAAAATCAAACCTCCAAGAATGGGGCGGAGAGGGGGGGGGGGGGGGGAAGATCAGGGGCGCCCTTCAGGCATCGCCGTATACTCTTTCCGAAAGCATCTGCGCTTGGTATCTACCTCAAGATCATCGCATCGGACGGGGGAGGAACCGGGGTAAGAGGTAGGGCACATGCCCCATAGGAAGCCAATACCAGGTAAGACGGGCAAGATATTTGGGGGGGTGGGAGTGGCGGGGAGGAGCGACGACCGGACTCCTTGGAGAAGGAGGGGTTTTTAAGTTCCAGAGGGGGAGAATTCTGATGAATGGACGTCAAAAACTGGCGCGAAAGCAAAAAAGGTTTAAGTTGATTCAACCACTGATGAGAGGAATTTCCAGCATAGTGAGATAGTGAGGACGAAAAAAAGAATCGTGGCGGTTTAAAAAAAAAAGAAATCCAGAGAACAGTTAGGACAGGTCCCTGTTACGCTGGGCGAGGAAGTTTATCCGCACGTTTCAAGCGCCCGTTGTCGGGGGGGGGGGGGGTGGGGAATCCGCTGGAAAAATGCTACTGGGGCCGGGATCCTCTCAAGAAAAAAAGGAAAGGGAGGGACGTCCCCTGCCCCGGCTAAGTGGGACGAGGGATGGAAAATAAGAGACCCCGGCCGGCCTCACCGTGCTTTCGCTTGATGGCGGGGCCCAGAAAACCGCGGAACCCTGAAACGGATTATTTAACCGAAAAGGGGTTAGGGGGCTTACCCTATATAACTACGTATGGTATGTGACAAAGGTCTCTATCAAGTGAAGTGGAGGAGAGGGGTCAAAGCTCATTTTCGCGCACCGAAAGGAACATGAAAGGGAAAAGGCTAAAAGGGGTCAGCTAAAAATAAAGTACCGATGTGCAAACCTCCATAGGGTGGGGGGAAAAATACCCAGAAAGCAAAAAGAAAAAAATCATCTTGGCCTCACCGGGATTGCGAGCTCATGTGAAGGGAAAAGGACGGGGGGGAAATCAAAAAAAGCCTGGCTATATCTGGGTCCGAGACCATGACGCATAAGATCATCAAGAAAGAAGAGGAACCATTGCGCCGGAAAAAACTTATCCTCGCACCGACAAACTACCGGCTAGGGGAGGATTCTGATTCGAAAGGTTTTGGGCACCAAAGTCCAGCGGGTGTAGTAAAAAACGAAAAGGAGGCCGTGAGGGGATCCAATCTCCCAGCCGCGCGATCAAGTAAAGAAGATGCGCGCCGAAAGGGATTATCTGGTGGGTGGCACGCTGCCAAGCGGAATTGCAGGGAGACCCCTTAAAAGGTCCTTTTATCCGTCGGACCTAATACTTGGGGGGAAGAAAAACGAAGAAGAAAGCCACCATGAATATTGGAGGGGTCGAAGAAAAAACGGACAGGGGAAAGTAAAGGAGTCTTTCCCAAAGGGAGAGTCGACCAATTGGGGTCGGTCAACAAAGGAAAGGGCCGCCCGTGGCGGCGATCAAGGCGCTTCTCCGTCGCGGATCAGAAAAGCCAGTTAAAAACACCCCGAGAACGAGGGAAAGTATCGGATTGGGGGGGGGGGGGGGCTTCTCGGGGGGGCCGCACGAGGAGATCTAGGGGTGTTGTTGGGTTATCGAAAGGAGGGGCCGAAACGGCGGTCGGCACCGGAGAGAAAAGGGGGTTACTATCTCTTATATAAGGACCTTTTCATGGGGGGAGGCTGGGATTCACGAACTCCGCGCGATTATCAGTGAAGAAAACCGGAGCGCAGGGAGTCGGAAGGGGGAGGAACTTAAAAAAGGTTTCCAGCTCGGGGGGGATCAATAGGATTTAAAGATCCTGGACTCAGGGGGGATTTGGCAAGCCTCTGTGAATCAAAGCCGGAAGGACGGGAAGGGACTCTGCAGATGGAAAAACTGCGCCTTATAGCGGGCCGAACCGGGAGCTTTGGGAAGGGACTCAAATGCTCGGGACGAGCGACGGAGAAGAGTCCGCTAATCAGGAAGGAAGTCATAAGCTTTTTGCAAGCAGCCAAAAAAAACTCTCCATCAGGGAGCGAACCCCAGCCGCTATTCCGAAGAAAAGAGGGGAGTAAGAGTCCTCTGACGGCCAAGAGACTACGCGCCCTTAGTGAGGGGGGAGAGACGACCGTGCCGGTGCGCATTGGCTACGGCTTCGTGCAAAAAGAAAAAAGGAAGGGGGGAACAGTTCCTGCCCACTTAGTCGCGCAAGAGTAATTAAAAAAAGACAGGCTGAAAGGCTAGTTCCTTTGCACGGGGAGCTCATTGGACCCATTTCTTCTCTGAAAGAATTTTAGCCGCGGAAGGGAAAAACCTCTAATGCTAAAAAATTTCCAAATCTCTAAAAGAGACTTACAGTATATGGTGAAAGAGGGAAGAACGATGAGCGAGCCGCGCATGGGGGCAAAAGGTGCTCAAGGGGCGTCAAAGGTGATCAAAAAAGGAGCTCCTAGGGGTGTTCGACATCCCGGCAATCACCGCCAGATGGGCAAAAAAATTGGCGGTAGGCGGGCTCGCACGCGGAGGGAAAGAAAAAGCCTCCTTTAATGTAGGCTACTCGTGCAGTTTCGGTCCCATTCCTTGTTCAATGGGCAAAAGAAAGAACGATCTCTCGTCCTAACCGGTTTCTCTCATCTCCCGGCTTTAGCCTGCGCCTCGGTGTCGCTGCCGAAGGAACTTAAAAAAATCCACAACACCGATATGGCAGCCGAGGCGGAACTGAAGTTCGCACGAAAAGGCGCCCTGAAAAACGCACGGGAAGTGTTCACGGGGACGGCCCGATCACGCGTGAACTAATCGAAGAAATAAAGGCCGAACTGTGAAAGGCAGGGGAAAATGGGATCCAATCCTTTAAAAAAAATGGTCAATATCAGTGGCTACCCGGAAACCTAATGCAACCGGGCGCACTTGGAGGGGGGCCAAAAAGGGACATCGGTGAAGATCTAAGACGCGTTTACTGATTCGGGAGGGTTGAAGGGAAAGGAAGAAAAAATTTCTATCGTAAAAATCAGCAGAAAAAGAAATCACAGAAGGAAAATTCAATAGTACTCAGTTGCCACATCGGGATCAGACCGCTAATAAGCGCAAGCAAAAGAAGTGGGGGACACCCTCCCTGGGAGGGGAGGTGTAAAAGAGCAGTGCGGGTAGGTGTGGACTACCCGTCTCCACCCAGAAATCTCTTAACTCAGAGATGGAGAAAAATCAGTCGGGGAGTTTTTTAAACAAGGTTCATATTTCGCTAGAAGGGGGGGGGGCGTTGAAGTGCAGGAACCTCGGCGGAAACTGAGGAAGCCCAATATTTTTGCTCTAGCTTAGAGTTCGCGGAGTGCCTTGCCTTGACCGGGGAATAATCAGACCGTCCAAAAGTTGAAAAGTCCCATAGGTATGGCAACGCGCGTCACCCATCCGACGGAGAAACATCGTGCAATCCGATAGAGTTCCGGCGTAGAGAAAAGCTCTCCAGGGAGGACGAGGGGGAAAGAGATATGTGAAGGCGCAACGATATTATCGATACGATGTGCGCTGGGGGGACTGAAATGGGGGGGAAATGCGCGTGCAATACAGATTTTGTCGACAGAATTGACGGCGGATCGAATCCAAGTTCGGGGGAAATCAAGAAAATTCCGATCTCTACGCATATCGAGTGCTGGAAGGGCCAGGCCGAATTGGTTCTGAAGAGTCGAATTAAATATAACGCGGTGGACCCTCCCCTTGAGGGGGTCGAAATTTATCCGAAAAAGAAGGAGGGGAGTTTACGGCTGAGAAACCCCTCCCCTAACAGGGGCGCGGTGGCGGACAAAGAAAGGGGGTTAAAGAAATAGGGCCAGCAGCGGGCAGCTTTTGGCGTCTGCGCGGCTGGGAGATTTCAGGGACTGAAAATTGGGATTCGAGTTGCTTTAGTTCGGAGGGAAGGGGGATTATGGGGGAGGGAGGGAGAGGGACCAAGGTTTCTTCAACGGCCTTTTTTCCACACGCGTCCACCAATCTAAACCGCTTGATCAGGCTTCCCAGAGGGGTAGGGGGCAATCCAGGAGGGGAGCAAGAAACTTGTTGCCGTCGGGGCGTAGGGTCTAGCGCCACACCGGGGCAACCTATTAAATTGTTCGCCCAAAAAAAAAGGCCAGCTCCTGGCAACAGCGCAGAAGAAAAATGAGGGGAATTTCGGCAAAGAGTCACCGCGTGATTGGTGCAGCATGTGAAACAGTCTGGCGGCGTGTCAACGCCAGAGGAAGAGGTCCGGCCGAACAACTGCCATGGCTTGCCGGTTCATAAGGAAGAGGCACAGCGACAAGAAGGCGCAGCGCCGTTCCCAGAATCCAGTAGAGCGAGAAGCACTTGGGGGGGGCGGGGAGAGCCATTTCCCATTGTGTACATAGGGAGTGGAGAAAGGTCAGGAGGACTTCCAGGGGCTTTGTGGGATCATGACGACTCCAAGGAGGGAAGTCGAGCCGCACTCCATCTGAGCGTGAAGACTGCAATAGGGGAGAGCTAAAGGGGGAGAGAATTTTCGATCAAATTGAGCCGCCCCATTGCCGCAAGTGAAAGCGCTCCAGAGGCTCTCCGTTAAAGGGAGGGTCAACAAGCTCGTCAGCTGTTATCGTCGGGCGAGGGGGAACCGGGACAAAGGGCCTCTGGGCTTTGGAAAAAGGGGGACCAGAATTAGGGAAATTTTTGGAAAAAAACACTAGACACAGCCACTGCAAGACAAAAGGGCATAGTCGAACTGGAGAGGCTTATAAGCTGGTAGAAACCCGATTGGGCCGGTTGTCTGCGGGCCCGAGGCGAAAAGCTGTAACGCCCTTTAGAACATATTCAATTCTCGCATAAAGGCAAAAAGGGATAGGGTAGAGGAAGCCGGAAGCTCCTGCTTCTGTAAAAAGTCTCGCTTCAGGATATCGGAGGAAAATAGGTGAAATGCTGAGTTCGCGCGGGGGGGAAGCTTCAAGCGCAAGGGAAAGGCCCGAAAGGGAAGGAAATTCGTCCTCCGGGAGAATTCCTAAAGAGGGGGAACAAAAGAACAGAGTGAAGGGGTTCTGTCCGATACAAACGAGGGTTTAAACTGCATCGCGACGTCCAACCGTGGGGCGGAAAGGAGGGGGGAGCCATCCTGGCGGAATCTCGCTGAAGAGAAAAGGCGAAGGACGACTTGATCGCATGGAAGGGGGGTGGAATTTTCGGTAGTGCGCAAGTCGAAGAAAGAGCATAAAATCAATTGTCAATGGGCGTTCTTCCAAACTGTTGTATAGAGGACGGGCAGGGTCGGATCCCGGAGGGGGCAGGGAATCTTCGATAACCGCTATCAGTCCAGGCCACAGGGTTAGGAGGGAAGGGGGGGCTGAGGGTGAAGGATACCGAAATGTCGCCGCCGGCGATAAATTCATAGACATGAGTTGGAGAACCGGGGAAAACCAAAGGAGACTCGCTGAACTTCTGGACAGTGGGCAAAGTGAATGAAGGAGGGGGGAGGGAGGGGAACGGGGCTGTGACTGTCACAAGGGAACTGGAAGGCGCCCTCGTGTAGATAGCAACGACGGGCATCGTCAGCGTGAGACGACATTTGTCTAGCAGTCTGCAAAAGCCGAGGAAAGGAATTGCCACCAAGGCCGCTTCGACTCTCCAATGGGGCGGAAAAGGGAGGGACGATTTGACTGAAGATCAAACCAGAGGAGACGGACTGTACCCGGCCGCCGAAAGATTGGGACGGTGAAAGCACCGTTTATAGTGAAAACAAGCCCATGTTAAAAGGGGCCATGCGTCGCGCAAGCCTTGAATGGGAGAGCGGAGGGGAAAGATGGCCGAAGCAACGTTATCTTGTGAAGCATCTTTACATTTGCATGAACCGCTGCTTCAGCCTCCAGAACATGAATGGTATGCTGGAATCTAAGGGGCGTGGCTGGGAAAAGAGGGGGGAGGGGCCCTTCATAATCGGGAAACTCTTCAGAACGCTAAGGGTCCGACCGACCAGACATCGAAAACGACGTTGAACAGAACCAGAAAAGGCGGGAAGGAAACACATGCCCATAGCGCCAATACCGGGAGGAAAGAAGGTTGAGGTCTTGGCGCGAGACGACGACGCACGACTATTAGGGTCTGGACCATCGCGGAAGGGGAACTTCGAAGGGACGCCCTTAAACATGCAGGAAGAGGCGCGGACACTACGAAGGACCCAAGTCATTTGATTAAAAAAGAAAAGGGAAATCATAAATACGTAGCGTTGAAGGATTGGAAGCCCAAAAGGGTCGGGGTGGTTTAAAGGAGGGACGCCAGGCGAAGTTTCCAAGTGAAGGCCCGCAAACAATTCCAGGTCCAGACACGGTGGGGGAAACCGGAAGGGGATTGGCCGGATGAAACGTCAAGAGGAAAGTGGGGAAGGTCTCGACAAACACACCGGAGGAGGAAGGAGAGAGAGACCGGCCACCGTAGGCGAAGGAATCAGAAGCGCTCCCCCGGGCGCGGGAATAAACGTAAGGAACTGGAATTGTCTGGCGGGCCCCAGAAAACCCAGAAACACTTCGCCTGGGAGATGAGGGGGAGTGTAAACGAACCGGGCAAGGCGTGGTTGGCTTCCAAATCCTATATCAAGAAGAAATGAGGGTTAAAAAGTTCGAAGGGGGGGTCACAATAAGGGCTCAAAAGGTTCATGAGAAGAGAAAAACTGCGCAAAGGTCCCTTAAGTTCCCAACGCGATGAGGGAAAGAGGGAAAATAGAAAGAAACGTAGATGGGATTCAGAAAAAAGAACCGCCAATGCAAAGACCCAAAGACTGGCAAAGATTAAACCGGGGGGAATGTGCGGAGAAAAAAAGGAAAAGGGTTCGGTCCGCTCAAGCCGATTTTTGGGGAAAGAATTAAAAGGAGGTAAGCCCAGGCGCAGAAAAAGTACCTGAAGAGATCGGAACAGGGAAGGGGGCGCGACAAACTGAATCGACCAAAGAAGGGGCACCTCTCTGTGCATGGGGACTTGAGTTAGAAGAGAGGCAGGGGCAAGTCCCACGCGTCGGATGTCCACGCATCACAATAACGGATCGCAAAAACACATCTCTCTCCATCATGGGAGGGAGGGACTGGAAAATTGCTCGAACCCTTTATTGAGGGGGGGGGTGGTGGTCATCTCTCAAAGTGAGGGGACGCAAATTGCAGTAGCAAGTTCGGCTTATGGGCCCTCGCCCTAACTGGTTGTGTGTGATCGCGAACTCTAAATCGAATCCTCAAAAAGATAGGGAGTCGAATAATTCGCGGCGCCGTAGGGAATTTGCACGGCACCTTTGCCGATAGGGGGAAAGAAAGAAAAGGCAATTGTCTTTCGTAAGAGAAGAAAGGGGGGGTGGCGGCGGAAACGACTCGGGCGCTTCCTTAATAGTCAACGGGGTCACCAACGCCGTTCATCGCCTCCTGGCATGCATGCCTCGCGCAAGTTGGGCAATTGGAGGCGGAAAAGATGAAGAGCGCAGGGTCTCCGGGAGGCCTATACGGCGGCGAAAAAGGGAAAAAAAAATACGGAAAAAGCCATGGGACGAGGCTATCGAGAAGGGATCCGCCCGTGTAATGCCGATCCGGAAAAGGACAAATACGGAACGAACCCACGCGTCTATTCCGAAAGTGAAGAACGGCAACCAAGTCGCATGAGGGCCCAAAAAGAGGGTTGCGCAACCTGGCCGAAAAGGCACCGGCATCGGGATTTACGAGGGGATGAAGCGCGCTTTGGACAAGACAATGATCCGCCGAGCAAGGAAAAATCGGAAGAGGGGGGAAAAAAAGGGATATAAGTGGAAGGAAAGCACTCTGTTCGACGGGTTCCGCTCTCCCAAAGGCGAGGAGCGGACCGAACGGACGCGGACGAAAATCGCAGCGGGCGATGCAAGGAAAGTTAAGAAAAGGAAACTAAGAACTAAACCGTTAAAAAATGAAGTCTGGAAAAGGAAGGAATCGCCTGCTCTAACTAGAAAATCAGGGAGGGGGTTTTGACTCTGACCTGAGTATTGTGCTCATGGACAGAGGCGCTTCGGTTAAAAAAAAGAAAACAGCATCTCAGGCAGGAGAAACCGATCTTCTTAAAGGTCTACGTCTGAAGGGTGCACAGTCAGAATGTCCTATAATTCTCGGAAGGTAAAAAAACGAGCTCTCTTGAACACACGGGCGTCTCCGGCTTTCAAAAAAAACTCAGATGAAGACCAAAGGTCTTAAAGTCGAAAGGGGAAAAAGGGCAAAAGTCCTGGACAGAAGATTGGGAAAATCGATCCTATGCGTGCTGAGAAAGAGCAAGGGGGTGTAAAACAAGCAAGGGCGTGCTCAAGTTGAGCCCGGAAAAAGGGGGGGATCTTTCAGGTTGGGGTTCTGGGAAAACTAACAAAGGAGCGAGTTCAAGCTCAGATGTTTCAAGCGGCGAAGAGAATGGGGAAGCGAAAGGGGGATCCCAAAATCTGCCTGAAAGTTAGCTGAAATAGGACCTCTTTGGAAAGACAAGCAAATGGCGAGAGCCGACCCGCACGGCATCCCACCTCAGCGGAAAAGGGGTAAGCGGGAAAAGGCTCGCGCCGTTTAGGAGGGCATGCGCATAGGGACATGCGATCGACACAAAAGGAGCTTCTTACCCTATCTTGACAAAAGAGGGGGGGGGGGAGCCTAACAGCGACGAATAGCGTTTCAACTGCTGCCGCAAGCAGCGGGTTACTATGGTTGCTGGAAAAGACCAGGATTACTCTTCCTGAAATCTTTTTACGGCATTAAGGGAACAAAGACTTTAAGCGGACCGAATCAAGTTATGAATGGGGCGATAATGGACCCCTACTCAGACTGAAACAGGGAAAAAACACTGAAGGTCCTATCCGTGAGAACTGGGGGAGCGTTTCATCGATGTCAGGTGTGGTAAAAAAAGAAAAAGAGAAGCAGGGAGAAAGCACCCGCGAAGAAACGAAGGCACCCTTGAAAGAACTGCGGACTGTAAAAAAGCCGCATCGCGCTAAGAGCCAAAGGCCAAGCTGCTGCAAGTAAATGAAACACCCAAAGGTAAAAAAACGCAAGCGGTTCGGGGAGGGTTCGCTAACTCCCGTCTCAAAACCACCCGAAAGAAAAGGGAAGAAAAAAAAAGCTCGGATAAGAGTCGACCCCATCAAGGGGAGGGTTGAAACGGAGCGAAGGATAGAAAAGGAAGTGCAACCAACCTCGGTCGAAGGGGACTGAAAAGAAGAGAGAAGTGCGCTCGAGGAGGCATAGGTAATAGGCCAGTGGCTTTTGAGGCAAGTCGATCGAATCACTGCTTTTATAAATCCAAAAAGGGGGCACGACAGCGTCAAACACATGGGAAGGAGCAAAAATGCGAACATTCTCAATTTCCCGTGGGGATCTTAACCGGAGGACCACACCAACAAAGGGAGGGATAGGGGTACATCGCAATGGAACTCTATCGGAGGAGATGTTTCGCATGGGAAAAGGGGGGAAGAGGGCCCTACCCTATGGGATTTGAGCCAGGAAAAGCTAAAGATGATCCCCCGAGTTTGGGAAATGAAATGCATAGGAGAAAAAAAAGAAAGAGAGCGCACATATCGTATGGGGGTAATTTCAACTCCTAAGGTTGGGAAAGAAAAAAAAATGGACACGATAACTCGCAAATAAAAAGTGTTGAAACCCGCACTTGAGGAGTGTCGGGGAGCTTCAGAAAAAGGGGAGGGGGAGCGCGAACCCCTCCCCAAGCTGCTCGGTTCGACCCGCACGCAAGGGGCGGGTGTAAAGAAAAAGGCCGCAGCTTGGGGGGCGTTGGAATTGAGAGGCTTATGCCTGTGGGGCTCTGGAAAGGGAACTCAAATGCGCGGTGCTTTTCTCGCCGTATAAGGAAAAAAATCGACTGTGTCGTCACGGGCAGGTTTTCCAACGCGCACAAACGCCGATTCTTAGCTAAAACAGGGAGATAAATACAGGGGGGAGACATTCACGTGGCCGTTAGGGGGTCAAAGAGCCCCGTCATCACCTGGGTGATCCGCCAAAAGCTCCTTCCTCATCGCAAGGGACAAAGGAGGCCGGCCGCCCTTTGGTGTTGAGTGAGGGATTCACCGCGTGATTTAAGGGAGGCGTTGGTCCCCAGGTAATGTTCCTGGTACCATAAAAGTAGCACATAAGTGCTGGGAGCCGAAGCGGGTCCTGGAAGAATCAAATAGCGGATTATGGTACGACGCGGAGCGACATAGGCTCACTAATTTAAAAAAAAAACTGGGGAGAAGAGAGAAGAGATTCTTATCCTGCTGCTTTCTCGGAAATTGACAGGGGGGGAAAAGAGGCCCCGGACCCCGTATTTCAGCGAGATAAATTAGCTTTTTGGGACGATAAGAAAGGGCCGCCATTCCTCGAGCCGCGAACCAGGCGGAAAGGTGTCGCACCGGTATAGTTAACACACTATGAAGAAGGGTCCGAGAAGAATCCTACCCCTGGAAGGGCAAGTGGGACACGCTTATCGCCGCAGAACAAAGAGAAACATATGGGACCCAGGATCCGGAGCGCGGGAGGGGGAATCACCTTGTTGGTATAACAGGGGCGTGGCGGGTCCAGAATTCGATCATGGCAATGGTTGAGATGAAGTGGACAATGCACTATCTAAGAGGAGATAGAAGGGGACGACGTAGAGCTTGAAGAAAATGGAGAGGGAAGTAATGCCGGCCCTGGGATTCATAAAAAGCGTAGAAGGCGCACAGGACACGGTCAAAAAACCTCAAGACATAATGGATACGTAGTGTCCGAGGGATAGAAAGAGAGGAGTTCTTTAAAATCTCGCTAGGAAGAAAAGGGGGGGCGGTAAATGCTGCGACGTAAAGAACTAGGACAGAAAGTCGCCAAAGGTTTGAGGCAATCGGGTGAAGTCTGAGAAAAACGCAATCGCCCGCGTCCATGGGGAAAGGCTTGAGAACCGTAACGGGTGGAATGGCGAGAAAGGCGCAGTTGCCCAGCATGCATCGAACCGTCAAAGGAGGGATGCTATTCATCTGGAACAGCGGACTGCCAGAGCAAGCACGGAAAGGAACGGGGAGGGAAAAGATAGATGGAGTTGACAAAACTGGTCTGACACGATGGCCTCATGCAGGACAGGAGGAGGGGAAGAAGAGTGAGTTCGGACGTATGTTTCCCGTGGATAAAGAACCCGGCGAGGCCTCTCCGCGAGAGGAAAAAAAGGGGAGCGCAGGCGGGCAATATAGGTGAGAGACCCAGGGGAGCCGCTTCGAGACCACATGAGAGAGAATGGCATCGTGCTCGCCAGCGAATCCCAAGTGAGGCTAGAAAGGAGGAGGTAAAGGAGGGAAAGTCGGGGGGTGACGGGGTTACACTGGGGAGTGAGGGAATAGAAATGATAACCGCGGTTCGAAGAAAAAACTCCTTGGGAAGTCGACGGCAGAAAAAATTGAAAAAAGGCGTCAATCCATGGGAAGCTCGTTGGGGAAAATAAATTTCCATAGGCTCCGCGAAGGGACGTCGTACTCTCCAATAGGGGGGAAAAAAGCGAACGGTGGAGAGTTAAAAAGACAACCAGCTGGAGAGGCGACGGACGTAAACGCCAGCCAAGAAGACCGGCAAGTTCTCCACAGAAAAAAGAGCTAAACCCACCAGATAATAAAAGGGAAATGAGCTCAAAAGGGGGATCGGAAAAAAGATCAATGATTGCGGGTCTGAGGGGCGAGAAAAAAATGCCGATTTTGATCGAGGTAATACGACAAATGTGTGAATTGACCCCAACCCTCCCTCTTCTGAATAGACAGAACATTCACATTATTGCAGACGAAAAGGGGTCGGGTCGGGTGCTAGAAGTGTGTAAACAGCATCACCGACTCCGTGGCAAAAAATCTGCGCTTGGTGATCACCTCAAGACCGAAGAAAAAAGAGGGGAGTTGTTTCGTACCTAAACGCGGGAACAGGCGGAGGTCCCCGTGCCCATATAGCTCATACCTGTACAGGGGTTTAGGGGTCTGCCTTGGGCGGCGATTAGAAAAAACGGAGGGGGGTGAAGTTCTGACAGCCGTGGCATTGGAGCGAAAGGCGCTTGAGGGCCTAAGTGAGTTCAAAAAAAATGGAACGGGGGGAGGGATTGACACTTGAAGACGAAGGACCAGAAAAAGATGTCATTTACAGAAATGAAAGTTGGGGGGGTTGCTCAACAATACCAAGAAAATTGGAAATAGGGATTGGAAAAAACGATAGATCGGGTAGGGTAAAGAAATCCGAGCGCCAGATAAGGTTTCCGGGGGTAAAAAGCAAACCTGTGACCAATTCCAGTTTCCAGCACGGTTAGACAAAAAAAAAAAAAAAGGGTCTTGACGGAAATCGTCCACTTCGACTTGGGGCAGAATATACAACAACAAAAGAGTGATTAAAACGTCCAAAAAGGGACGAGGAGTCACGGCAATGCCTTCTCTCGGGCGCTTTCAAAATAGTCGGGGGGGAAATGAACCAAGACACAGAGGCACACGCGTCTTGCGCTAACAGGATTCTGGTAACACAAGAATCTATCGTGGGCTTAACCAAATCACTAGGAGGAGTACAAATTCTCTATAGAAGTTTGGGGGAGAAGAGAAGGGGCCTTCTCTCATTGTCAGACCAGCCAGGACACCCTTGAGAAAGGGAGGCTTAAAAGAAATTCCGCGGTATTTCTAACCGAACATCGTAGGGGGGGATCGAAGCGTCACAGAAAAGTAAAGACCAACAAATAGAGGGCCCGGGGGGGGGAGGGGCTCCTAGGGCATGTCGGGACACCCTCCAAGGACTTGTCTTTGCGCAAAGGGAAGATTTTCGATGATCGGGAGGTCTGAACCAGAGGAGAAAAAGGGTTAAATATCGTTCTCTTCAATTGGAAAAGAAAGACCAAAAAAACTAACCCCCACCGCCCAGGAAGGTTGAAAGACATCCTTGCATGTTCATGGGAAAACGTGGACAGTCGACGGGTTTTGGCAGCCATAAGGACCTCACGTGTCGTAGAAACAATCACCAAATCGCCGTGAAATAGAAATCGCCCTGAAAGGCGCAAAAGGAGGAGTGTCGACTCCATGTCTCGCAGGGCCTGTAGTGGGGGTTAAGGGACTCTCCCCGGGACTGGTCGCAAAGTGTGCAAGGGGAAGTCAAAACGTCATAAGACTTGTGTTGATCTCTGGAACTAGTGAAGAGCCAAAGGGGGAGCGGGAACGTGACTTCGAAACTGCTGGAAATTAAAGGGCGGATAAAGATGGATTTAAGAAGGTCGTCCAAATGTAGCTGAGCACTCCTGAATGAAAGTGGCGGGAAGCTAAAAGCGGGGCTTCAAATACAGGAACGAAAGTCCATTTAAAAACGTCCACTCAAAAAAAAAGATAAGACAAGCAGTAAGCCTCTCTCAAGTGGAGCGGAGGCGCGCAACTAGAGTGAAGAGTAGCCGCGAGTCTTCGAACGTTCGTGAACTGAAAATAGTGGGAACGACGTCGAATAATGTTCTATGGGCTACGCGGATAGAATCAGGTCAGAGATATACTTTTACCAAACTTGCCCTAAACCCTCTCTCTCCTCCCGGCAAAACCAAAAGAGGGGGATTATTCCCTTAAACAAAAAGATGTGGTGCTCAACTTCCCGAAAAGGTTCACGCCTATCTCTAGGCCGAGGGCGGGGATAACGATTGACGGGAGCTCGCTTTTTCAATAAAACTTCCGTACCAGCGAACGGAAAAACGGGTGTACTGTACCGGTTACGGGGACCAGGAGTAGACATTAAAACGCCCTCTGGGGGGAAAAAAAGGGGTTCCTCAAGCTCTACCATTTATTCTAGACGGGAAGAATGGAGGGGGATGCCGGAAAGCTTGCCACCCGGCGCGCTGCCTAGCTGTCCTCGGGACGCGCTCTCTCCTTCAAGCATTGCATTTCAAACCTCACTCGGAAGGGAAAGACTTGAGGGGGGCTATCCAGATTAGCAATTGGAAAAAAAAGGAGATTTCAATCTTCTGACCTGACGAAAGGAGTTAGCGCGAGAGAACCGGAAAAACTGTGCGAATGACCTAGTACCTTCCCTAGTCGAAAGAGGACGTCGTTATCTCCATCTTATCAAGCGCGCTGTAAAAAACGGTCTAAATGATTCAACGGGCGATCTTTAATAGAAGGTTGAAAGGTCGTGGGGGGGACTCTCGGAAACATTTAGGGGAGACTGGGACAGGTCAAAGGCCGTGGGGAGCTGAGAGCACAATGTCTTAAAGGTAAGCAGAACGTGATCAACGCGAAAAGGAAAACTCAATATTTTACGGAGGGGGGCGAACCGCGCAATGTTGTCCCAGTGAGAGTGGGGGAGGCAAGGTGGAAAGAGCCGAAAATTACGGAGCGTTCATCGGGTGGGCAGAAAATAAACCTGCACCGAGAGGGGTCGCAGAGGAGCGCGCAAGCAGAGGGTCAGAGGGGACAAAAGAGAGGGGATCTCGCAGACGGATTCGGGGACTAATGGAGGGGGGAGAGAAAAAAAGAGGGTCCGCGGTCCTGCAGACAAAAATGGTTAAGGGGGAGGAAGAAAACGAAACGAATCTGGTAAATACGTGCGGCCTCATTGCCTTCTTAGCTGCCTGAGGAAAATAGTCCTCAATCCTTCAACCATTATAGAAGGGCCGCTTCGGACCAGATCTTGAAAAGCCCAGGCACAAGATGGGGAAAAAGAAGACGGTGCCACAGTGAAGGCCAACAAAGTGCGGTTTTGCGAAAGGGCCAAAGCGGGAAAGAGGCATGCGAGGGACAGAGATGATTGGTTCGCCCATCCGTTATCGTGGAACGGAAAGTGATGAAGGGGGAGATATGGACCAGTCATACCGAATGCGAACACTTGGACCGAGGTCCGATCCAACAATCGTAGAAGCGAAAAAATGGGAAGGTGCGAGGGGAGGAAAGGCCAGTGAAAAGGTTCCCTGGCGAACATCAGGGAAAATATAAAAAACTCATATCAACTTCTAAAGGCAACCCGTAAGTACCGGGGGAGGTGAAACGCGCAGCCGCTAGGCCAAAGCAAATTGCAGGGGAAAAAAAAAAAGGTTCATCAAACTCACCTTGATGGAAAGTTTCTAAAAACAGCGTGCTTGTAGGGGGTGCGCGGCACAGGAGCAATACCCCGCAATCTTGAGAAGGGGGGGGAAGGCTCGTAGATGTCAAAATCCCTAAGGGAGGGTGAAAACGTTTCGATTAATCGGGAACGGCTGGGTTCAGCCTCCGGAAGGGATGGACTCTGATAGCCAGGAAAGGGGAGCATATCTTACTCCACTTTAGCCGTATGTTCGGGGGGCCTTGACCCATCCTTTTGATCATCGGGTATGAAACCATCTTGATACAAATCCTCAGCAGTTTAGGCCAATACTAAAAACCATGTTCCTCCGTCCAATGCTAATCTCAGGGAAAAGAGTTCCAGTACAGATCGGAACAATCTCTCTAACCAAGGCTTAAGGGGAAAAAAAGAGGAAAAGGAAGGCGTAGGAAAAGCTATCGCGATTTGAGGGCATGAGACCGACAGGGTTGACGTTCGCTGTGCCGAAGGATTGACAAGGGCATGGACGGATGATAATCAAACTTTCGTTTTGGAGGCGCCGAGACCTGATGAGAGAGAAAGAACGAGAGCGGTATGGCGCTCCTAATGGGGGGTGAAAGGCAGCGAACCCGCCGCTCGCCGAGAAAATGCAACATCCCCTTTCGGGGAGGGGAAATTATCCTAGGAAAAAAAATCGGGAATAAGAAGTTCAAGGGTAGACTGACCATAAGGATGCAGATAAAAAAACGGTTCGAAACTACCCTCAAGGGGATTTTGGGGCGAATGTAGGATTTTTCTTAGCTGCCTGCAGATTGTGCACTGTCACTCGTATAGGGTGAAAAAGATGGTCTTCAGGGTGTCTTTCTGCGGAAAAGGAGAGTGAAGTCACCGCATCTAGAAATTGTGTCCGGGGGATGGTTCCCACCACAACTAGACGAGGAATATGAATAGAGGAAAAGAGTGATTCGGGAGGAATACGTCATTGGGGGTCAACAGGGATTAGGGACAGTAGTCAATATCGACCTTCAATAAATCGTACGCAAAGTAAAGAGGAAGCCCAATTCTAGAGACTGACCATTTCCACCGGGGGAGGGGGGGGAAGGACACGAAAGTGGGGCTTTGCTTCGGAACAAAAGATTCACTCGGGGTGAGGGGGGCAGGACGCAATGATTTTAAGAGGGTGGCCAGAAACCCGTGACGAAAGATAGTCCTAAGAGCACCTGCAAGGGATCGCCCTTGCCTGAGACGTCCAATGCAGCTTCATCTCCATCGGAAACAGGTTAAATATCCATCTTTTCTAGGTATAAAATTGGTTCTGCTCTCTCCAATTGGACCATTGGAAAAAGGGTAAAGAACAGAGGACAAGCTCTACTGCACCATTCGTCTTGGGGGGAAGTGCAGATCCCTCGCGCATTCCCGCTACTCCGATTGAGTGAGGCTGCAGGTAGGAAAAACACCCAATGAACGCCCGAATTTTTAAGGGGCTGGCGGAAGAACCATGTCTAGCAGGGGGGAGAAGACTGCTAGGATGGTAGCGAGAATCTTTAAAGATGAGTTCCACGGCAATCAAGCGGGTCACGTGCTGGAAAGTGGGGGAGAACGGTGGTACTCGTCCGCGGCAGTGAACTGGTCCAGAAAGGCAGCATTGTTTCAACGAAAGAGCCCGACACGGGAAGAGGCGAAATGTGAATCATAGGCTACTTAGCGCGTGGAAGGGTGAGAGGAACAAAGAGGGATTACCGACGCCGAAGAGGCAACGTCCTGACAACCATAGCCTGGGACAGGGAAAAAGTGGAGGCGTAGTGGCTCTGTCCTTCCGGGCTGAGGCGACTACAATGGCTCTAGTGAGAGTAGCGGGAGGCGGGTGGGGGCTGTCGCGCGCGCAAGAAAAAAAGAGGAGCCAAAGATTCGAGTTTACGCAAAGCGTCCTGACTTACGCAGGGGTAGATTCGTCATAGAAGCCCTGTCGGGGCTGGGGGACTAGCCGTCCGAACAAGAGGACAGGTTCCTTTCAGAGAGAATTCCGGGGAACATCGGAAAGGAACCCAGGGGGTGTAAACGGTCTCGGATTATGACATGTCGGGACAGCCTCTCTTCCAGGCTTAAAATCAGGGGAAAGGCGGAAACCTTTTGTAATTTGCTCAAAACTTTCGCCTAATGGAACCTGAGGCAACCTTTGATGAAAACGAGGCGTCATGGAACTAATTGTAATGAACACGGCGGGCTAAAATCCTCTAAGACCAAACATAAGGAAAGTAGGAGAATAGGGGGGGGGTAAAATACGGTTCAGTCCGGGGCTTCAAGTCAGAGGGAACATGCTCTATAAAAATGACGGCGAGCCTCCAGAGGAGGGGGCGCGGAAAGGGAGGGTGACGTGAAAGGGAGGGGAAGTTTACAGGAGTTCGTTTTGGTCGACGCCTCAGAGAAAAGCGACATCTTTTCAACTCTCCGACTGGAATAGGCCCGCGTACTTTAATCGACAATTGGAGCTCCGCATGGGAAGCCTTTCCGTGAAATGTACAGAAGAGCCGCTAAGGAAGGAGGAGAAAAGGAGAATTCAAAGGTGAAGCTTCGAAGGGGTGGACGCGCTCAACCCTTCTTATTTAGGGAACTTACTGGAAAGACGACGGAGCAACGACAATTGCGCCACAGCACAGGGGGCAAGAAGGGTGGAAAAACACCATCTAGAGGGGAGCGAGGGAGGGAGACCAACGAATTGATGCGCGCAGGGTCGATTGCATCTAGTCACGGAAGGGGTGTGAAAAGACACGAGTGGGCCTTGCCAAACACGCCGCTGCTTCATAAAAAAAAAATGCCAGGGTCTGTCCCAGAGGAGTCGGAGGATCAGTTGGTCAATCCCTTCTGCTCAAGGGGATCTCTTGCATTACTCAGGAAGGGCGCCTGGGGATCTTCGAAAAATAGGACGGTATCTACCTAACGCGAATGGAGGGGGTCCCGACATGCCCAAGTAATAACAGAAGGGGTTGAGTCTTTGCCTGGCGAGATTAGAAGAAAAGACTCTGGAAGGATACGATTTATATTTAAGACCTCATCTCTCTGGAAGGGGGGGATTAAGGAGTGCAAGAAAGAGGCGAGAAGCCGAAGCGATGTCAAGGGTGGATGTAAGTACAACTTATTAGGAAAATTGGGAAAATACCGGAGGGGGATAGGGAGGGAATCCCCAAACTATCTATCTTTTGTAAGGGGAATCCGCTGGGATCGCCAGGAGAGAGGGGGAAAGGGGACTCGAAGGTCCAAGGGTCATCCGCACGTAGTACACGCGCAAATTGGGATTTAGGAGAAAAATCGGTCCACTGAGGACAGGGGCCAAGGGTCTAAAACTGAAAAAAAACAAGGGGAATCCCTGCCCCAACTGACTGGAACGAGCCATTAGCCGAAACCGGGAAGGGAGTCGTCAAAACACAGTGATTCTTTAACTGGGGATGGGAGCCAATCGGTAGGAAAAGGCGAGCGTGATTCTTTAGAAAAACCTAGCTAGAGGGGGCAATAAGCGCTAAGGGGGTAGGAGTGACAAATTCGGTCCTAAGGTGTATTAATCAAGGTGACAACTGCGAGGGGCTTCGCTCAGGGGAAAAACGCTATTAAGAAAAGGCGCGATGAGTAAAGTTTAACATAAAGGTCCCTGATGTACGAGGTCGTAAGATAGCCCTCCACTAGAAGGGGACAAAAATCAAAAAAGTATTTGGGCCCGGAGGGTCGAAGGGGGGGAGGGCGGAAGAGCACTCAAAGTACGGTGAATCGGAAAACGAGGGTGACAGGGAGGTCGAAAAGTCGCGAGAGAGAACTAGATTAGAGGAAAGAAATTGGAGAGAAAAAACTTGAGCAAAAGGACCCCTACCGCGGTTTAAGCCATCTCTGGAGTTTGGGGAGCGAAAGGAGTGCTTTTTTGTTTTGAAGTCCAAAGGGAATCGTAATGAACATCGGGATCGATTCAGCTCCATCAGAGAGAACAAAGAGAATGGGAAAAATCTGATCCGGCATATCAGGGGTGGGGTTAAAACGCGAGAACTGGAGTTGATCAAATTGTGTATCCAGGGGAGGGCAGGGCCTGGGTTACAGTACGGAAAATTTGTGAGAGCGAACTCTAAAATAAAGCAGTAAGCCAAGGAGGACGAGGAGGGGACTTCTAGGAGCCTTCTGGGGCAGCTAAAGATGGGATGGAAATACGCGAAAAATGGGTTCCTTCTTCACGACTGACGATGCAAAAAGAAGGGGGGAGACTCGGGGAGTCTCCGTCGGGGGAATTCGAAACGAAAAGGGAATAAAGACAAAAAGCCAGCCGTCATCAAGGGACCCGAAAAAGCAGGAACCTCGCGCAAGTGGGGGGGGCCTTCGGGTCGTCTGGGCGCAAGAGAGCAGACATCTCGGGAAGGGGGGGGCCAAAAGCGGCTTCGAAAGACTTAGTTCAGAATAAAAAGTAGGAAGGAGATCCATGGTGGTCTGCGGGGTGGAAGGGAAGCAGGATGACCGATCTCAAGGGAATCCTTGGAGAAAGAACCTCTCGTAGAGCAAAGGTGGACGCCCAGGAAGCGCAGACATACTTCCTGCCATTTTTTTCAATTCCGAAAAAGGGTCTAAAGGACGAAGACGCGGGAGAATTGAAATCTGGAAGAAGGAGATTGGGTCAAGCAGGAAGAACGCCGAAAAGACGCACCAAACTGGGAGTCGCCGATCAGGGGAAAACGCGCCTGAGAGAGGGACAGGAAAAAGGAAGGCATGTTTCGACTTTTCCTACTCTAACGGAATGGAGGAAATGACGAAGCGGAGGAGAAAGAAAGGAAGCTTTGGGGAAGGGGCGAGGGACATTGCTTGCCCTCGCGCAAATCGCATCATTTAAAAGAAGCCGAAGGAGAGATGCGAGGAAGGGGAAGCACGTAGTGAGCGCGAAGACGGGGAAAGGCCCTCGACTACTCCCTACAAAGAGGAAGTGGCGCGGCTGGCTCGACTCGGTGGGCTATTTGCTAAGGAACGGAATCTTCGCAAATGAAGAAGGGAAGAATCAAAGCTGGGAACTCTCCAGCCTTCTTCTACGCTAATACGGGGAAAAGTGATTTAAGCAGGCACAATTCAAAGCCAAAATCTGAATATGAATAGGGTGGTGAAGGGCGTGAGAGGGGAAACAATTGCTAAGAGAACTTTTAGGACCAGTGCCTCTAGGGAGAGAAAAAAGGGTCGAAATTGAAAAAGGGTCACAAGGGTCGACGATAGAACTGGGGAACCGAGGTTTTAAAAATACCCGAAAAGATCCGGCGGCGAGTTTTTTGGAAAAGGGTTGAGGCAAATGGACTTCTCAATTGAGGAAAATGAGGGAAAGGCACAGTAGGGTGTAAGTAAAAAAAGAAAAAGACAGGGAGCACGGAAATGGTCACGCGGCGACGCTGTGGCTCCAATCTGGGAGGCGGCGGGGAACGCGGAAAGAGAAGAAAAAAGCTTCCTGGAGGACTAAAATTGGAAGTTCGTTCAAGGGGTTGGTTGCGAGAAGGCAGCGCTCCGAGCATCCCAAGGGGAGCTTCCTCTACAGGAGGAAATGACGGGAAGGAAGAGGGTCCAGCTGCAGGCAGATTGTGACTTTGACGAGGACTGAAAGAAAGAAGAAAGTTCACGAGGACGCTTCGGAAAATATCTTTCGCACGAGATGGACGCGGAAAACTCAAATTAACCCTGGGGGGAAACAGGGAAAGGCAAATGAGATCTTTTTGGACGAACGCAAATCCACGGGCGGAAAAAACGGCCTGGCAGGGATGAAGGAAAGGGTAGCCCCTATGAAAATGGGGAGAGAACAATTTGGAAAAAGGAAAAGGAAAGATGTACCAGGAAGGGAAAAGTGAATGGGACCGAGGTATTCCACGACATCGTGAATCTCGGGAAGGAATAGGATTGGAGGAAGCGTGTTAAAAATTTCCCGGAGTATGGGTAGTAATAATCGGAAGAGCACCCGCGGGAGAAACCGTGGAAAGAAGAGTGCCGTTGACTAAAAAACTAAGAAATCTCAAAGAAATGAAAAAAAGATATGCTAAGAAAGAGAACCTCAGGGGGGGTGTCGAGCTCGTGTCGGGAGGTCCCGCGTACTCCCTTCTCCCGCCCCCTACTCTGAATACTTAACTGATAAGGAGACCGCTCCACCTCAAGGAGGGGTTGGAAAAGAGGGGTCTAGGGCAGAAAGAAGGGGGGGGGGGAAAGTGCAACCACCGTCTTCTCTGGAAGAAGAACTCGATAGGGGCGCATAGAAACGGAAAGATATGGGGGAAAGGAACTTTTGCCTTTCCAACCAGCCCCTTGGGATCATAGATCCAAGGAGAGCCCTGCGAAATTCAAGAGTGCAAGGAGAGTCCCCAAGTTGTCCTCCGCAAAGTCTAACAGGAGATTAGGGGGAAGAGGGGAAAT
>Ga0179593_1566481_pt1 | contig 30556 bp, 17 predicted proteins | sample CZODoug2_1_08_16_FD_185931 | JGI IMG/M metagenome (GOLD analysis project Ga0179593, IMG submission 185931) | Vadose zone soil fungal communities from Angelo Coast Range Reserve, California, USA - CZODoug2_1_08_16fungal (PacBio error correction) | ecosystem: Environmental > Terrestrial > Soil >...
GTCCACAAGCTGACTACGGAAAGAAGAGCGCGCGCGGAGGACTCCGAGAAGAGGCATCGAGCTTCTGAAGGGCGAGGCGTTATCCTCATTCGGGTGTAGAGTTTTGGCCGTTCGGGGGGAAAGCACGTGCGGAAGCCCATGTCTCCATTGGGCTACGAAACCGACTATCTTGATGCCTTCGCGAGCATCGTGAAGCGTCTGAGAGAGAGGTTTGGACGCGATGACCCTCGAGAAAGAAATAAACTCTCTCTAACGAGTGAATGCGGGGGAGGACTACGCCAAGTTAAGCAAAGACGAGATAAGATCACACCACTAAGACGAGTCGCAAGTGGTTTCTGTTCCTCAAGGCCCGCCCGATGGGATGGTGCCAACATGTGTGAAGTAACCTGGGTACTGGACAGGATGGACCCAGGACCAAGGGGTAAAGAAAGCCTTTCATGGAGAAGCGCGTTCTCAGGGGCCACCCGCAAGCGGTCACACGTATCTCCTAAAAAGGGTCGAGAGGGGGGGGGGAGGCTACGACCTTCTCGACAAGGAGACCAGCCTGATTTTCCTGCTCTGGAGGCAATCGGAAGAAGCGTGGAGCGGGGGGGAGATTTATTGGTTAACATCTCCAGGGATCGAGCTACGGACAAGGATGATGAGGCAGTCTGACTGATGGTGAGCCTAGTCTTTTATGGGGGAAGAGGTGTCCCAATCAAGACAAACAGAGCGCTCAGCAACCCGTTGCGCTCAATTGGGGCCGCAGATCCCGGGATCCAGCAACGGAGGGGCAGGACAGAAGAACTACGATCGATATTCTAAAACCAGAAAAACTACGATTTCAGACACTTCTAATGGCAGACTAGCGTCCCTGAATGGAGAAACTTCGGTTTGAGGTAGAGGATAAGATACACTGCAAGATCATTGCCGAAAGTAGTAGAAGCCTCCCTTCATAAGGGTTTGGGCGGCCTGGCCCAGGCTACCGGGAAAAAAAAAGGAGCTTCTTTCATGCCCTGCTCTGGGAGAGCTGCATGAGCTTCCTTGCTTTCTAGGCTAAAACTTGTCGATAGCAAAAGCAACGCGCACTCGGAGGCAAAAGCCCCGCATGATTCCCCCGCCCCACGCTCAGCAGTCCACCCGCGCTCACTTATTAAGGAGGAGCGCAGTACTTAACCGGTTTAGCGTCAAGATGGCCGGAACCCCTCCGGCCGTCTCGAAAGGATTAGGGGAGGACAAAAGAAACGAGGAACTAGCTGGTCCCTAACATGCAAGACATACCGGTTGAATAATATACTTTGGACAGAAACTGCGGCTCAAGGGGGTGGGATAATCACTCGCTAGATCGCGTGATTTGGAAAAGAGATGCATGGGAAGACCGCTCACAAATGGTTTGGACTAAGAAGTCACATCGTTCGAGGCGACTGAGAGGAAAGAGAGGGTCGATCCAACGGCGAAATGAAATTCGGGAAGGAGAGGACGTTCCAAGGGGTTAAAGGCGAACAAAGAGAGAAAGAATGAATTGAACTAAAGTGGGAGAGAGCAGTGGAGCGTCATCCCCGAACGGAGACCGAGAGAAGAGGAAAAAGGTCAGCACTTTACTAACCTGAAGGGGGGAGCATGCTTCGGCAGATTAGCGGCAAAGGAAGGAGGAGGGATAACTTGGTGGTCTAAGCGACGACGGGTTCGAAAAGAGAAAGATCAAAAAACACTCGCGTGCCTCCGTCCGATCATCAGGACAGAAAAAGTGAAGGAAGTCAAAGGGCTCGAAAGGGGGACAGGAAAATAAGAGGACCGGGTCTCTCTAACACAAGGGGAAGATAGATACCGCACACTTCCTCACAGGTTAAAGCGGGGCCGGGAGGGAAGTCTGCTCGGGCCTGGTAGATCTTGTGGGAGAAACGGTTGGGGAAAAAAAAAGTGTTTTCGTGAGTCTGGGGGTAACAAAAGGGGAGACAACACCAGAAGGGAAAGACCGTCGCTCAGAGAAAACAGTGAACTGGTTACGAGCGGCCGTGGGGGAACGGAGGTGGGTAAAAATGTGTTAAGAGGGTGCCTGATTAGGAAGATGGGGTGTGAAAACAATCATTAGAGAAAAAATTCTGAAAAGCGGAACGTGGATCTTGTGGGCACGGAAGTGGCGGGGAGAGACAGCCGGTGGGGGGTAGCTGGAGGTGAAACGGGAAAAAGGAGAGAAGTCTGAGGTAGATGGGGAAAAGGGGTCGAAGGGAGGTCTGCACCATCCGTTGGCGAGGGGTACAAGTCATCCAAACTGAAGAAATCTTGAGAAGACAAAGGACGGCGAAAGCAAGGTTTCTTCGATCTAGGAAGAAGAAACGACTTTTACCGTAGTGTGAGCGGGAGCACGACAAAAGGAAAATGGATGGAAAAAAAACAGTCGGGGCCGTAAAAAGGGGAATGACAGTTTTCCGGGTAGAGGGAGCTAAAGAAAAATTTCAAAACATTGAAGGCAGGTACTACGAGAAATGGACTGTGTTCTGTTAGAAAAGTTCGGGTTTGACCTGCTATGTGAGGATATGGCTTTACTCTGTGGGTGCCCGAAGGAATTAGAAGGTATCCAGGGAGGGACATAGACACAAATAATGTCTACTTAAGCGTCTTCAACAGCAAAGGAGAGTGGCATGGAATGTACGGAGAGACAGGTCTCTTCTGAGCGTGACTAGGAAGAGGACACTTCCTCATGAACCCAAATTCTCGGCCACTGGGATTACGATGTGGACAAAGAAGGGGGGGATTCTCAGGAAGGGGAGGAAGGAATCGTGCAACCTCAGCACTACCTCCCCGAAGTAAGAAGGAGGGGCTTAGAGAGGAGAAACAGTGAGGGGGCAAAGGACGAAGATTGGGAGTACAGACACCCGCACGGGGAAGCAAGTCTTCACTTCATCTTCGTAAAGACCACATCCTGAATAAGGACGGAACCTTCCGATCTAGACGTGGGGATAGCGGAACTTGAGACGGAAAGCCTAAAAAATTGTTTCCACAGAGTAAGAAATTCCGGACCTTGGCGAGCTGAAAATGGGGGGGCATTTCAAAGGGATACCACAAAAGAATCTCTCACTCGAAATATGTGGGTTAGTAGGAAATAGATCAGAACACAGCGGCCACAAAGAACCGAAGGCGCGCCTAGTCGTGCCGGGGGAGGTGGAAAACATTCCCGCTCGCAAAGGAGTGGCCTGAAGGACGGGTGGAACTTCGAATCAGATAAGGCGCACACAGTATGTCAGATTAAATAACGGAAGGACACCGACGCGAAGGGGAAGAGACATCATGCAATCAACACCCTCTGCTTAATAGTAAGGCCGAATGACTGCGGGGGGCGTGGGGTCAGGGAGGGGCAGAGGGACGGCGAATCGTACAGCAGCGGAAAGTTACTCGGAAAAAACATACGGGGCCCCAAAGTGGAAAAACATGAGAAGAAGGGCGAGAAACTCATTCTCCTACCATAATCTTGAAAGGCGTCCTCAATAGAAAGGTGGTATATCCGAGCCCAACGTATCGGGACGCGAACGGCAAAGCCCAGGAAGAATAGTCCTCGCTCGAAGAAGAAGGAGGACAGCTCAAAGAAGAAGGGGATCGGACACGAAATTATTGAAGAATGCCTTTCATCCTATGAAAAAGGTAGAAAAGGACCAGGGTAAGAGATAGAGCATACACGGATTGTAGGGGAAAGTAAAAAGAGGAAAATGACTTCATGGACCTGGGATTACAACCGGTCGTCGAAGAGCGCAAAATGGAGTAGTGAGGAAAAAAGTATCTTCAAGACGGCGCTCTCTGAATTGATTAAGGACGACTACTCATTCTGAAAAAATCTGTGTACAGGAAGGGACGACAGATCCGAAAAAAAGGGATAGACGAAGCAGGGTTAATCGGCGCCTCCGGGGACGGGGATGATGTTGGTAGACAGTAAAAGGGGTTACAGCGAACTGCGGGGCACTAGAGTGGTGGATTCAACTTCTTTGCTCGCTCAAGTGAGTAACACAAGGCAATGTAGTCGGATTGGTCAAAAAAGGGGAAGGTCTAGAGGCAAATCTTCTCTGGTGAAGGAAAAGATGTCTCTCGTCTCTGGGAAGGGCACAAACGATGGAAGCTGACGGGAACTGCGGGGAGAGAGCGGTTAGTACGGCGGGCGTTCGACGTAGGGAAGGTCAAGTCGGCTCGCGAGGCGGGGCAGGAAGGTGTGCTCCACTGAGACGAAAAGGTAGAACACATGTATACTGTACAAAAAATCATTAGGACTCCTGGAAGGAGAGAGTCGGAAGGTGGCGAGGTGGATACGGTAATAAAGAAATGGGGAGAAGACTATCTGTAGTCATTGAAGAGTGACTTCTCCGGATACGAGATCTCACAGAGACACAGCCGAAAGTTATCGGTGCCTCAATGCCCGAAAGGGTGGCCGGGAGACTCGATTACCATCAGGAAAAAACGTGGAAAAGGTTCGCCACCGCGAATAGAGCGACTGGCAATGGGCCGGCTCCTCAAGCGATGGTAAAACGTGAAAAGTAGGGGTCAGAAACAGAAAGTAGCTGCTCCGGAGACGTTGCGTAAGAGGGTGGTGGGGAAAGCGAGCATAAGTTGCGCACCTGATGTAGTGCGTGGAGAGGAAAATGCTTATTAGTACTTAGGGATTTTTGTGTTAAACGATGACAAGGGGAGGGATCTTATCTCGTGCCAATGCGGGAAGGACGAAAAGGGGGACGAGAGATTTTAACAGTGTAAAGGAAAGACTCTGCTACTGCCGAAATTTCTTAAAGGGCCGACCCCCACTGAGGTATCCGAACCAAGAAGTCAAGGGTCTAGGGCGGAGCAACTTAAGGAGGAGACCAACGGGAGGAAGGAAAGGAAGTAGAAAACAGAGCGAGTCCAGCCCAAGCCTGGCGTCCTCCCAATTCGGAGGTGGGGTTAAGTAGGGCACAAATAAAAGGAAAGTCAAATCGCGATACCGTAATACAGATGAGGAGGTACCCTTAGAACGACGAAAAGGCCTGGCATAAGAGACGGCAACAGAAAGCAATTATCCGAAAGATTCACGGATCGAAAGGACCAGCGACGCCAGAACTTAAAAAGGCGTTCCTTCGGACACAAAACTTACCTTCACCGGAATCGGTCCGGAAAAAGTACGCCCTCCGCGGATAAGGGAAAGCCTCCGCTCTTCTTCACAAAAGAAAACGCCGAAGAGACTACGTCTGCACGGGACCTCAACTCTGAGAGCGATTGCGTCCGGTCTTCGAGTTATCTGGCACTGTCCCGCTCCTTGTATATGTGGGTAAGAAATGCTACTCTTGGTCAATTACATGTGTCAGGGAGCTACGATGGAAATGCTGAAATGCTGGAGGTCCCAAGAATAGACGCGACTTGTTTTCCGCCTCCGCCAACAGGGGATATATCCAAGTGAAATTAGTCGAGGATCCTGTCTATGGGTTCGACGGGGGAATTTCAAGAAAGAAGCAACAGAGACGCGCGTCACAGTACTTCTACACTTCATACCAGTCAGAAGGGGAGAGGGAAGGAAGTCCTAAATTGACCGATAAGGAGCCATAGCCTGTAACGTCAGCCTCACAGCAAAACAACCCCCAACAACCCGTGCCACGCACGTTTAAAATACAAAAAACACAAAAAATCTCACGGGGACGCTTTTGTTTCAGATAAAAACTCTTCATCCTGTTGAGTCCTCCTCCGAACGAAGTGGTGCACCAGAAGGAAAACGCGCAGGACGGTGCAACGTGCCTGAGCGTCGGCAGAACAGCAGTATACGTACGCGTGGGCGACGATATCTGTCTCTAGAACAAGAGTATCCATACGATCCACACCAAACAAGGGAGGAGGAAGAAATCGTATGGACACCCACACTACAGGGACCTGGAACGTTCTCGAGAGGAATTAGGCCTCGTGCCTTGGAATGGGGAAACTGTGATCTCACTTTTCCGGGGCAAAAGGGAAGGTGGAGCATTCTTTCTGGTCATGCACCCCAGTACGTAAACCAAGAGGCGTTCCGCACGCGCAACTCTCACATAGGGTCACTCTTACCGGCGTAGGTCCAGGAGGGGCCACGGGAAGACGTGAACCGATGTTTATGTTATGCCGCCAAGTCTCCTGTCGACGTGAATCATAGAAGGAAGGCAGTTGGAGAAATCGGACGAAGGAGTCTGGGGATCGAAACCTCCGTACTGGTACAGTCATCGAGATGACGTCAGAGGACTTTTCGTCGCACAGCTATTGGGAGGGGTAGGGGGGGAGGATCACAATGTCAACCGAGCTAAAGAGCAGGGAGCTACCAACGGGACGCATTGCTCTTCTGGCACACTACCGTAGTCAAACTGCGCGGGGGAAAGCGAGACTGACACGGGAAGGAGGAGGTGGCGCCTCGAATGAAAGCTATCGGGGATCTTCAATACACCAGACATGCAAACCCGCCGAGCGCCTACTTTTCAGGAAGCTAGAGGGGGAGAGGGTAGCTAGCTTTCCGTCAGTAATTCGCTTAGGAAGGACCTCTGGGGAACTACGTACTCTTGCTTCTCGAATTCGAGGAAAAATCTATTTCTGCTCCGGAGTCTATCCACTCCTCGTTCGAACCCATTCTCTGCGGAGGTAATCTACTGGGCATGGAATATCTCGAAGCTCCGAGGGAACTACTTCACATACCAAGGCCTACCTACGGCTCCTCACCTTGCGACGAGGGGAAGTCCGGATTTACTCTTAAACAGCTTCCATGGCTGTGGCTACTTAGCCGAGTGCGGGTAGTGACAGAGCACTTAGGCTTGCGCTTGAGTAAGGCTCCCCGGGGGAATTCCAGGCGACAAAACCCAAAGGAACCAGCACTTGGTTTTTGCGGCAGAGGACATGTCGAGAATGGCTCACCAAGTTCCCAGGGCGCCAAAGTAAGGAGCTCACATGAGCGAGTTCAGTGAAAACTAGCGAAAGAACAATTATAGACTGAGGGACCTATCAATCGAACCGGAGGCCTAAGCCGTGCCTACTTGACTTCTACCACCTGGACTTAAGGAGAGCCAAAGGTCCCGGTCTACGATAAAGTTCTTCGAGGATTCGTTGCAGAACAACTCTCAACTCATACATGCTTTTCGAGGGAGCACATGAGAAAATCGTCCGACGGCCAAGAGGTTCCCGACGAAAAGATTCACCAATATCACCAGAGAAAGAATTACTTATCCTGGCGTGTCCGAGAATGCTGATAGACCTCAAGCGTCTCCAAGCGAAAGACGTCCGCTGCTCTGTCGATTACACGCATAGAAACTCGAGCTCGCGTGTATTGGCACCAGTGTTCCGCTGATTGGGATAGGTAGATGCGCGCTGCAAGGAGGTCCCTAACTTATAGAAGGCGGCGAGCGCACTATAATCTCACGATCGAGCCATAGGGAGTCGCGCGAGCGTAGTAGAGGGTGGAGCCCATCGCGGCCACAGTGAACACGAGGAATCAGCCGTGAGGATCTTACGCCAATCGCGGCGAACGCCTCCTAGCAGGGCTCTCTATTGTCGATCAGGAGCAGCTTTGCGGCCTCCCGTTCAAAAATGCCAATTGTTTTCTTGCCGGCACGGAATAGTCTGGAACCTCGCAGATTTCTGAAACATCGACGATCAGAACCTAAACCAAAACACTCCTTTTACTTGCTGACGAACGAGCAAGCCGAGACGTACTTGCGCTCCGACAGATGTCGGGTAGAATCACATCTGCCTGAGGACCTTTCTGCTCTTCCCGTCGCTAGAGCGTGAGGTCGACGTCGCTCGGTCCACGCGTACTCTCTGCAACAACACTACAAACGGGAGGGGGAGGGACGTCGACATTACTCACTTCACTAACGTAGTTACTCTTTCAGCAACAGAGACAGCACCGGAAACGGGATATTCGACCATCGTGGTCACCAGGTAATCAGTGGCCGAGAATACGTGTCCCCACCTCATAGTCCCTATATGGATATGGTAGGCTACTCGGCGGGGCCGACGAGATGTCGACTCCATCCCAATCAAAAAAGGGGAAGAATCTGCGATGTTGCGGGCATCAAGAGGAGGTAAAGGGCGCGTTCGCACGCGCGATGCGTGCAACCCCGTAGCGAACAAGGAAAGGGGGGCCTCTGCCGTGAGGCGCCACGTGAACGACCGTGAAGGGAACCAACCCGCGAGAGTGATTCCGGGCGCGACGGGAAAGACTGCTGAGCTAGTTTGCTCTAACGCACATCGACAAGAGAAACCACAACGCCGCCACCGAGTGAATGGACGCAGAGACGAGTTCGGGAGACTCGCTCACCAGCCACGAAATGTCGCCGCACCCTCACTAAGTGCTGGATGTGGGACGGAACGCTGTCTGGACCGATCCGGACGCCAGGCGGTCGAAGATGTGTCGCCACGAACTAATTGTTCTAGGCTAGAGGGCCTCACGCAACGATAGGCGCCGGGGTTCGGAGGGTTGGTCGTCGACGGACGGAGAGCAGCGCGTGAAGCCGCCTTGGACCGAGGCATGCGCGCGGGAAGTCTACGCAAGGGGGGGTGGGTGCATCGTCAAAGAGGTTATCTCGCTAGACCAAAACTCGAGGGCATGCAGCATGCTCTATTGATATGTAAGAAGGGCCTGGTCAAAGAGCAGACGAGACAACGGACGTTACGCGCTCCAGTAATCATCCCACCTACCAGAATAAGCCAGGGAGTTGCCTGACGCCTAAGGGTCCGTCACACGGGTGGGGAAGAAACCATCACACTACCCTCTGTGAAAGGTACAGCACATCCCAATCCGTTGCTTGCTCTCGGGGGGCGGATGACGATCGGGTTAAAAAGTGCCCGATTCATTCCAGGCCAGTTAGGTCTTACCTCTCGCCCAATGTGACCGTCCGGCCACAGGGTGAGAAGTCGCTTAACACGATATCGTTCGGGCATCTAGCCGATCCGTCGCTGCAGCCAGGAGGCCGTTTAGGGATCGCACAGCGGAACGCGAGAAACGTCCGACTTCCCGCAGCGCGGACTGACCGCGGCTCTCGGCACGCCAGCAGGTTCTCAACTGCGTCCTCTCCGATGGCCCTAGCCGTAAATGCTTCTCGGTCTTCCCACCGCCCAGCACCGGAGAAACGCGGAGTATGACGTACGTGCTATCAACGCCGAGAAATATTGGCATCAATACGCGGCACACCGAAGACTAGGCGGTGGCAGGAGCGGAATACCAGCCCTCCAAGCTTGGGTCTAAGGGTTCAAAGCGTACCAGTCCTCATCTGGGGACGTCTTGCTATGTCGATAAGCGCACTCTCCATGCGCAACATAACAGCGACCACTGTATACAGCAGCCGACGAGTCAGGAGGAATGGCCTAAGGAGTCCATAACACAAAACACACAAAAAACACCAAACAAAAAAGCCACCAATCTATCAAAACGCGCACTAAATGTCACCTCTGACTACGGTGCTAAGGCGATGCGTTCTGCTGCTCTCTTCAAGGTGTAGGGTCCGGCCCTGCACTGGGTCATGCCCAGACTCGATTCCAAAGTGCCGGCTCATCGTTCACAAGATAGTAACCGGGAAGTAGTCCGTGCAGGAGAACGCTAGGCCAACTGTACCTGGTCCGGAGTGGGGGTACTCTCAACAAACACCAACTTAGAGGTATGAGAGAGATCCTGGGCCACCTTTCGTTTTACCAAGCGCAATTCATACGAGTTCGCATCCTCAAGGGAGTCTGTTGATCGAACGATGATGGTTGGCGGCCGCGTGGTTGATCGCTTGTGCTTCTGTGACCCCAGCTGGAGTGAACATGTCCGTCCACGAGCGCCCCACGAGCAACCGGCGATCTTACCCGGGCGTCCGACCGAAGTGCGACGTGTTGACTAGCCGACCGGGATGGGTGTGCCTGCCTCCTTCGAGGGCCGTGAGGATGCAAACGAGAATTCGTGTCCGTGGTACGACGAAGGTGAGTGATTGAGATCTGAGTAGACACTCCTCGTGCTCTAACGCTATCAGGGTGAGTCGACCGCCGAATAGGGTCGCGGGAGCGGGTACCAACGGATCACATCTTCTAGCATGTTCTAATCACGCAAGGGGACTCGAGGAAGCGTATTTAATGACCCGTCAGCGCAGGGAATTTTCCTAGTCCTAAAAACCGCCGACGGACCGATCTGGCATTATGAGTCGTCTCGCCACAGCGGCGTTTTCGGGTGTGTCTCACGCATAGACTGCTCCGGGTACATGATTTAAGGGCGGTGCCTTGCAACTGAACATAGGGGGCTTTGAGACGACTCTTTGCAGCTGGGTGAACCGGCAGGCCTTTATACTATAGTACAAGCATACCTCACAGCGCTCGCTCGTGGCTTATCTATCGGACTCGCTGGGCCTTTCTAGCGACAGGAAACGAAAGGAGGCTCCGAGCTTTAGTCTAAGTCGCACGGCGGGCGCCGGGCACGGAAAAGAGTCATACGGAACCCGCTGCTTACGGTACGTACTACGCGCCTAGTGAAATATATCCAGATCTGGACGTATCCCTCTACGCAAAATAACGACTGGCGCCGATCTTGAATGTCGCAGGCTTGACCGAGGGCCCGGACTCGTTTCTGTTCTTCATAAGAATCCCGCTCAGAAGTCGGCTTCGCCAAAGCGATGGCAAAGAGTCGAGGGCATTTAAAGAGCTTCGCGCAAGCGGGCTGTCGAGGGGTCTACATGGCAAGAATTCAGATCCTATTCGGAAACAACATTTCTTTGCGTGCGGGTTCCTTGGCTCCGGGGGGGGCTCCATGGATAATCTGGGCCTTCCCCTCCTCAAAAAAGCTGGAGTACCTCCGCGGCCTCGTCTGGCCAGGACGAACTCGCAACTTCCGTCGCTCCCACCCCCTGAGCTAGTACAATGGCTCGTGCACGAATGGGCAGTGAAGCGCCACGCATAGCTGCTCGTCGCACGCAAACAAAAAGCGCCCACCGCACTCGCAGGACGGAAAGGGAACGGACGTCCGCACTTCGCAAGACGCACGCGAGGGCCTGGCAGAGGAAGTCCGACGTTGCGCGGCGTGTGATGGCTTATCCGGCGAAGGCAGGCTTCGTCCGTATGAGCTCCCTCTGGTCGAACCTACCACAGTCTGCTCGGCCAGTAAAAAATCTCGTCCCACACGCTCGACGGCCTCCGGGATCCGTCTAACCTTCAACACGATAACTGCACTAGCGGTTGAGACGGCAAAGGGGGCGAATCGAATTTACACCGGCAGCTGGCGTGAGAGAAGAAATCAAGAGAGGAACGGACGCCTCGACAGGGGCAGGCTAATCTGCCTATAAGGTTAGCCGTACATGCTGTAAGGCGTGTGTGCCCCCTTTTTTTGTGCAGGGCGAGCGAAAGCGAGATTGTCGCGGACCATAAGCCGAGTCTGGGAGTCCCTAAGGATCAAGTTTGACACCCGACTCCGCGAGCGCACACGTTTGGTCCTGATAGTGAGCCCAGTTATTCTCAAATGAGTCCCGGAGCGAGGCTGCCTGGAGGTCCTCGCGCCCTAAACCTATCGAGACGTTAACTCTCTTCAGAATCGACAGAGGGAACAACGGGTTTAAAAGAAGTCGCGTCTAACAGAGCGACTTCGGGCGCCTCGCCGGGCGGTGGGGGGGGGTGGGACGCGCAGGTCAAGTGAGATCGACATCTCGAGTGGTCGCACGATCAAAAGTCGTGGCGCCAATAGAAGGGTTCGTCGTGGTATCCGACTGGATGGCGGAGAAGTCCTCGCGCAGGTTCGCCCGACAAGCTGTCGCTGGGGGGGGTCAGAAGTCTGACGCGCCAACTGGCCAGCGGATCGAGACAGGAGGGGGGAGAGCGTCGTTCGACGAGATTCGGCGGGGTGGGCCTTCTGTCACGATGCCGGGTGCCAACTGTGAAGAGCTTAAGAAGAGCGCCCACCTCGAAGGGAAGGAAACGCAGGCGAGAGGCTAAATCCCGGGTGGCGAAAATAAGCCCGAATTTTGGACACCAAGGCAGCAACAGGGGTATGTGGACGTACGACCGCGAAAAAGCTTAAGACGCAGATCCCATGAAAACAAAGAAGGGGAAGTCTCGGGGGCCGCCAGCCCGTCACAGGCTTGCGGGCGGTTCGGACGGGTGCGATAAGTCGGGGGTACCGATCCGACCCATGCGGAAGGGCCCGTGCAGAGCTCCCTACAGGATCGGACGGGTGGGCTCACGCACGCAATTGTTCTCCTGGATTAGAATCCGGGACACCGACGACTTGCTAGCGGTGGTAGCAAGGAGCCGGTGAAGCGAGGTTATTCGTTACAAGCGTAGAAAGGTGGGAACGTGAGAAAAATAAAAGTTGTCTAGCTCCAGGAACTCGAGCGAAACGACCGATGGGACACAAGTTCAGAGGTCAGAAGAGAGTCGAAACCCGCGTTGAAGCGAGAGGAAGGGCACGACCCTCCCTGGTCCGGTTCAAGCAAAAAGACGGCGCGGCAATCGCGTGCAAATAGAGTCCAGGACGACAAGCGTTGTACCTCGGAAGGAAACTGCTTCACACTTCGTGTGGTCGTGCTGAGGGGACTGTCGATCATTCCATGCGCCATCGTCGGGAAGTCAACCCGAGAAGACTGTTTGGCGAGCCCCGTCACACCTGGCACGACGTAGATAAAGCTTAGCGTCGACTTCCTCTACGTGAAATCACACTCGAAAGCCAGAGGCGAGGAACTACGGGGCAGTTACGAAATATCGGTCCTTCCTGTATCGTAAAACGAATGATCTGCGCGGCCCAAGCCGCCTGTAGTAGACCTAGGCAGTAGCGGCCTCTATACATCAGGTTTGCCCGAGACGCTAGGTCTCTGTCTGCACTCCCCCGAAACGAGGAGCGTCGAGAGACGAGGCCAGAAGTAGTACGGGGTCCGCTATCTTCATAAATTGGGTCGCATAGGTTTAAAACGCTCGGCGTAGCGTGGGTAATATCCGCAATAGACTAAAGAAACTTCAGATCCGGACTGTTTCATGATAGTCGGACTCTGGAGGATGAAAATAAAACCCGCCCCGGTCTTCACGTTAAGGTCGAAAAAAGGGTCAAATATCGGAATTCGAACCGAGAAGCAGCACCATCGGTTTCATTCGAGAGAAACGTAAGGTTATGAAACGCCGTTTTCACAGGCCTAGCGGCCGGAGGAGTCAAAATGCGACGACATCTGTAAGCGTGAGACTGTTTTCAACCCAAACCAAGAAGCATAACCAACGTGGACCAACCGAATCATTTGCACACACTATATACAAGGACGGAAAGATGACTGTAGCGGTTGACTGTCCCTCGGTGGGCCCCATACAACAGGAATTGAGGCCAAGAAGGAGAATCTTCCCTGCCACCCAATGGAAGTTGGAACATCTCGCTCTTCACGAGTTCCGCTCGGACGGGAGAGGGGGTGATCTCACGATGATCGTCAATTGGCGCAAATCGAAATGGTCATGAACAAGTCTGTCGAGAAAAAAACAAGACGGTCTGAGCGCCACGCTCCCCCAGAGGAAAGGAGGGACACATTCAGGGTGACCTTACTCGTTAATGAATCGGCCAAAGGGGGTTTAAGGCCGAAATAAAGACCAAATTCTACTAATGAAGGGGAAGCATCGGTTCGCTGTACCATGAATGACATAACGCAAGGGGATTGACTCGGGAGGGCATACAACGGTACATCGAAAGAGAGGTTAGGGGTAGGGTAGTACAGCTTGGCTGGTGAACTCGCACACACACGTGGCCATCGAATCGACAGACTGATTGACTACTAACTTGGCAAACTCACTAGCCTGAAACAGTCACCGATGGAACGACGTAGAAAGGGACTTTACCTCATCGGGGAGGGGTTGGGTTGACACCAAATATTCCCTTCGATGTCCATCATCTTTAGGGGGAAGTTAAATAGCTACCTCGAGTGGAATTTGTTCTGGTTACAAAATAGGGGGGAAGAAAGACTTTCTATTACTATCTGAATAGGCCTGAAGGACCTTTATATACAACCTCTGTATGGGTCCAAAGGGAGAGGAGTCCAGGCGGGAGCTTTAAGTTACTAACGTTCAGGTTAAAGCTAAGAAGGATTGGACGTTTTCTCATGCTAAGATTTCGAAAAAAATTGGAGGGACATCTCCAGTCCCCTATTCTAAACGGGGTTCGAAGGAATTATATCGGTCTCCGGGATTTAAGTCCGTCCCTGACTCAACGCGGGGCTGAGGTACGGCTAAACGTCTCCGATTAAAGAGGAAATCTTTCAAGTCCCTCTTGCTTGGTAGCGAAGTATTGTGTCCTCTCCGGATTCCTTCTTGGATGGGGAGGAGAGGAGGACGATTGCTTCGGTCTGCAAAGGTAGGACCGTGACAGGAACTTGACAGCGGGCGAGCGCCTTTCTAGGTACCATGGTAAAAAAGCAAAAAAGGGGGCCACACTCGGCGGCCTCCGATCCTCGGAAGAGGTGTAATTGAGGAGCTCGATCACCGTGTCAAAAGGCAAGTCCCCAAAGAAAGAAGAGCAAGAGGAGTCTTCACGGAATCAACAGGCGAAGACCACCTCGCGCCGTAGGGGTCCAAGGACATTCTCTTTCCCTGAAATGAATCAGAGGGCTGGAAAGGAACCCATTGACCGCGCGACGCAGCGGCATGAACCCATAAGACGAAGCACCTCACAAGGAGGGTCAAAGGAGCTGACGTCGGAATTCGCAAGTCCAAAAAATCAGTCTGCCGGGAGCGCATAAACTCGGAAAATTGGGAAGGTCTCGTCTCACCGAGAAGCTTCCTGTCTCGAAGACTTCATCGAAGGAAAAGGCCGGGGCTTATGCTCTAAAAGTTCAGTGGGTGATCCCCCGTGGGTCGAGATAGGACTCGTGGTTAAAAGGGAAACCGGGGGGGACCGGACTATAATCGCCTCGAGGAGCAAGGGCCGTACACTCGAGTTGGCTAGAAGACTGATCGTATGCTACACGTGCCCACAGGGCCTCTGCTTGCCAACCTTCGGTAAAGGAGCTATATCCGTTAGGTACGAAATCGTGTCACGTCAAGCAATAGGACTCGGCTCGCTATGGGATCACATGGCCAGACTTGGACTGCGAAGGTCAAGTTTCTGCAAGGGGGTGAAGGGGAGATGGCCTGATTGTCGGTCAAATAAACAACTAGGCATCTGCAATCCGCCCCGTGTGTTGGGCACGGACACAGGGGCTCCGAAGGCCAACGAAGTGGGGCAAGTTATTTGTCTGACGGTGGCTCAGATCGAAGGGGAAAGCTCCCGTCTTAAACCTAAGTAGCATATCGTTCTCTACTAAATAGATTTCTCGGAGGAATATGAAGATACAACACACCCGTTATTATGAAAAGAGAAGATGGAGTAACTAGCTGCGAAGGAGGAAGAGGTAGTGTTCTCATTCCTCTAAGGTCACCCCGACTATCTACAGGAGATGTCGCCAAAGATCCGCGTCTTTTAGGCAGTCTGTCTCCAAAGTCCAAGTCCCGTGAGTTAATCCACGAAGGTCCAATATGGCTGCAGAAGCTCTGGCAGTGCACGACCATCAGGAACTCGGAGGAAAAAGGGGCAAATACGCCCCTTCTACGAATTGGCGTGATCACATAGAAGGGTACATCATCTGGACGTGCCCGAGCTTCGGCGGTAATCTAAAGTAGGTTAAAATGAAGAGGTTAATGCAAGTGAGAAAAGTCAAGACTCAAAGGGGTCTCTATATCCCACAACTCTATCGACGTAAGTGATCGGCTTCGATCCGATTTGGAAATTTAGAAAGGTAGAAACATTGTCCGGAAAATGGGGAAAAACGGGTGAGCACACATATAGTGAATAGTATTTGACCTGGATACAAGTGAACAAAGGAAGAAAGCGCTAAAACAGAAAGTTAAAACGGGGAACGGGTGTCTGATGCCGACGAAACCGCAAATAGGCTGCTTGGAACATTTTTGGTCGAATACCGGTGTGCGGCGTGAAAGTCTCCGTACGCTGAAATCTGTTACTATGTTTGCGCAGGTAAAGAGACCGCCTCGATGGACGCTGCGGGCAATAGGGACCGCGGCTCACTAAAAGAGATTAAAAGCGAGGGCATAAGGGATGAGGTTCGGTGTTCTTACGGACTGAGTTGAGCAGATCAAACTGGGCGATAGGCTCGTGATTCTAATCTAAGCAGACGTGAGGGGGGGGTCCCGTCAAATCAGAAAATAATAGGGAACCGGGATCATCGAGGCAAAAAAAAAAAAAAAGGCTAAACGATGGTTGTCCGGGAGAGGTGTGGGTCCCCCTTCATCGGGCTTCTCACCTGAAGATAGGCCCGCGAACCGACACCGTCCCAAGAGCTGCCTAATAAGTCGGCCGCCAGAGTAAGTTCTCATTCCCATCAGGGGAAAGAAGCACGTTTCAGAAAGAAGGACTCTATAGTCAGACCAAAGGCGATAATCTGTATTTGGGCGGTAGTTTGGATTCCGAAGGGTCGGAAGGCCGGATCATCAGGAATCCTTAGGCGTTACCGCCGTCCACTGGGGTAATGATGGTGCAAACACATGTGGGTGGAGAGGGAGCCGAGAGACCCTAGACGCTTTCGGTTCCGGAGCCCTTGCGAAAAAAAGCGCAAAACGCTTCGGTCGGTAAGTTCATCACCTAAAATTGGAGCAGCCATGAGCGTAAGGTCCGGCGGGAGGCAAGCTAGGAAAGCCAAAAGAAGCTGAAGCTAAGGGGACCCGAGAAAGGCGTCGGACAAACTCCGGCGGGTCGCATCCGGATCATAGCTCCCTCTCAGATGTCCCCGGCCGCCGTCTGATAAAGGGCAACGGGTCGCAAAAAGAATGCCGGTCAATCTCTGGCTCTTTTGTGGTAAAGGAGAGAGACAGTTGCAAATAGCTGCGCCGTGGGCGCGTGGTGCTTTCAATAGCAACTCGATCTTCGGGTTAGGGGAGTGGGGGGGAACTGATGATCGACAAGATGTAATAGGTTAACTGCAAGGACCCTGATATCCTCTAGCAGAGGGTCTTCACGAGGAAAGGGAGACCCGCTCGACATCAAGGAGCACTACACCTGGGAATGGGACAACTTCGAAAACGGCAAGCTCTCTAAGATCAAGTCAAATTGGCAGGAGGATTTCCGGCAGGAAGAAATAGTCAGTAAACTGTCTCACTGTAGGTACCTTGGAGCCCTTGAAAGGAGAAGGCTCGTTGAGCTCTGTATAACAAATGGGGCCGGGTCGCCTCCTACTACGTTTGAAAAATGCGATCCACGCGTGCCGAAACGTTACAGAGTCGCGATCACGTCTACCGAAGCGTGAAGTCAGAGCTGTAAAAATTACTGGTCCCGTAGAGTTTCAGAAGGAAAAAAGAGGAGGTTGAATAGATAGGTCATTGGCCACCCAGGACAAGGCAGTGAAGTCCTCGTTAGGAGAGCAATAGGGGAAAAATCGCAGGATATTAATCCAGCTTCAACTCTCGTGGGGGAGACTTTGAAACCGTCTTCGAGGAGAAAGAATAACGGGGATGAAGGAGGCCAAGACAACATACCTTGAAAGAACAAGTGTCCGTACCGTAACTTTGAGTCCGTTAACCGATGGGGAGAAAGTGCAGGGGGAGGAACTCATGATACGTCCACTTAGAATGGGGCGAACCGACGTCTAGGTTTTCGACGTTGCCGGTACTGGAGATGAGAGGTCAATACCCGACGTACCAGACCTGTGAGAGGTATCTGAGTCAGAGAGCAAGTGAAATCCGCAGCTCGTTCAAAAAAATCCGTCTTCGGCCTTTGGAAAAGACCCGAAGGTTCTGCGAGAGACAAAAAACCTATACTCTGTCTGAAGATGATAAGCTTTGACAGAAGGACGTAGGGGAGGGGGGGAGACCTAAAGACACGGCATCACTCGAAGCGTGGCCGAGGCGGGGGAAAGAGAGAGGGGGGGTTCCTTGGATAAGGAGATGAGGAGGAGTTGGAAGGGCCGAAAAGCCTGCGTCTGGGGGACTATTCGTGCATTAAGGGAGTTTATCTCGATAGAGAAAAGGTGAGTAAAATCTAGTTACTGGGATCGGGAAAAGTATTCTTGACAAAGTCGCCAGGTGAAGCTCCTTCGCGCCCGGCTCCTACTTTAAAAAACCAAAGGGAGAGTGTCTGCTAGACTACGGAGAAGGTAAGAGGTAGAACATACAATGGGATTAGAAGAGAGGAAACGAAAACACTACATAGCCCTAGGGGAGAAAAGGGGCCGGGGGGGAGTGACGTAAGAGGACCTCTTCACTAGCTCTGTGTGTTTAAGCATCGGTTCCTCCTATTCCTGGGCTGCTAGAGGGGCACGAAGACTGCGGGCCACGTATGGTCAGGGCCCTGAGAATGAAGGGAAAAACTTGGCTCGTCAAGAGTTACTTGCCCGGACCCTTTGGGGGGAAAATCGCAGAAACCATCATTCATGAGAGGGGGGAAGAGGCGCGGGAACTTTAAATGTGCGGAAAATGATACCTTAAAAAAAACAAACCTGACGCAGAAAACAAATAATGCTGTCGAGAAGAAGAGAACGAGAAAGAAAAAAACCAGGATCGGGGGGCCGAACGCGACTTCAGGAAGCCCAAAACTACATCCTAGGAGGCCTAGCTCTTTAAGGAAAAGGGAGTCAGGCACCTTACGGATTTAACATAGCATGGAGGGGGGACGCAGGGACCCCCTACGTGCTTCAAGCAAGGAATTATCACGACGAGAAGAAAGTCAAAAAAATCGAAACAAATGCACGCTGGAGGCAAGTGAAAGGGGCTTGTCTGTGTATCTCGGAGGAAACTGCGAAAATTGAAAATTCGTCTCACAAGGCGATTTGAGTAATTCGTGAACAGACGGTCCATTTAGGCGGTCACGCCGTCTCCTACCTCAGGGGCGACAGCAAAAGGAATCATATAAAACGATACAAGACTGTCTGGGAAGAGCGAAAACCTGTTTCTCAAACAAGTTCAAGGTGGGGCGGGTTTTCGCAAATAGGAATGGCTTAGAACTCAAATCGATCGGACTCGCGACTTTGGGGAGGGGGCAACGTTAAAATAACGACGGAGATGTCCAAAGTTGGACGATGTCGAGCAGACAAAATTGGGGGCACATGGTGGCACATCCACGGGAGCCAGAGGGCCGCAAGGAAGTTACCGGTGATACAAACCAACCGGGGGGGTAGGGGAAGGGATAGACGCGGCACACTAATTTGAGGGCAGTGCAGGAGAAAGAAAGAAACACAGCTATCTTTCTCAAATTGTGAAGGAAGAGCCCTCGTAATACTCAAGAAAAAGGGGGAAGATCGACGAAGGCTTAGAGGCCGCGAAAGACATATACTGAAAAACAAGGAAAAAGAGAGGGGTAAAAGGCCTAAGACCGACTCCGACGAAAACAAATCGGCTAAGGAGGAGGGGGGTGGAAATAAAAAAAGCAAAAGAGTGAATCACAATAGGAGGGATGGTGAGAATATCGATCATCGGGGGGGGAGAACTATCAAAGAGCGAGCTCAGATGTACCGCCCTGGGAAGAGTGGAAAGTAAGGGGTTCTAGGAAGTGCTCGGGAAAAGACAATATAGCTCACGAAGTCAAAAGGGAGAACGAGAAAATCTTTGGATGAGGAATAACAGGAAGGTCCTTCGTTGCACTTTAGATAAGTGATTTAAGGAGTGGAATAGGCTACGGGGTGAGTCGATTGAAGAAAAATTTTTGACGTTATCGCTGATAAAAGAGGTCGTAACTAATGGAATTAAGTGGTCTCTAGTCTAAGTCCCGGTGTCAAACGAGGGGAAATAAGATCAATAGTGTGCCACGAAACGTGATCTCAAGGGAGGGACTGGGCGACAGGTAACGCCTACTAAAGAAGAGCCTACCTCGAATCACTAACGCAAAAGCACGCTGGTCAACAAAAAGCATGATTGCGTGAGGGTGATTAAGGCCTTGGGAAGTTAGGGGTAACGCTACGGACGTGAGTTCGGGAGAATGTATGTCGCTAGCTCCGGTGAATCACTCCAGGGGCGGGATAGTCATGGCTAAGCAACTCAGATGAGCTCTATCGATTAGAAAACATGAATCGGAGGGGTAGCTCTCTGCTACGATCCCGGGAGGGTTCTGGCCAAACTGGAGGCTTGTGACGAGGCTGGGTTTAATGACAGAATAACTCATGACTTTCGAGCAGTGCTTCTTTAGGGTTCAGTGGTACTTGCAAGATCAACGAACTATCCGAATTAAATAATCAACTGTCAGGGAGGTTTTGGGAGGGGACCGGTGTCCGGGACATGATTTCAAACGAATTTCTAATCAGCCACGAGTTTCTAAAGAATAGATCGTCAGTCTAACCGCAAGGGGGATCGAATCCATCCAGGGGGGGAGCGACCAAACTTCGCATGATAAAAATGGAACCTCTTACAGTTAGGAAGAAGGCGACGAAAAAAAACCCAAGAATCTTCACCGTAAGGGGAAGTTGATGGGAAGGAATCCTAGCCCGCTCCAGCCCTAGAAAGCGGCTAAGTAACTAGACCAGGGACTTAGTCCGTGTCCCGGCGCAGGTCGAAGGGTAACCTAAGTTCCTTCGATCGATATCGTGGAAAAGTACAGCCTCCGAAAGGGGTCAGGGTCGAAGAAGCAAGGAACAGTAATTATTGTCTTAAAAGGTGCCCCGACTGAAGAGATCAGGACAAGAAAAAGCCAAACACTCACCTTCCTGAGGAGTTCAACATCTGGACGGACCTCTAGGACAGGATCCGAGTCCCCTTGCTCTGTAGAAGAAAGAAAGTAGAATCCACACTCAGCAAAAAAATTAGGTACGCGTAAGTCACAGGAGGAGGGGGAGGCGACGACCAAATTGAGGCTCAATAAAGTGGAAAGGATCGGCTGCGTGTGCTTTTCGGGGTCGCTACCAGACGAAAATGAGAGAACGGTAAAAGTCGAGAATCCACGTCGGGAGAGGAAGGTCCATCCAGGAAACAACTAGCTTCATGGAAGAAAGGAGGGCGCTGCTCAGCGAATCAGGAAGGGCGCGAAGAGGGGGGGGTCGGCGGCATCCAAAGATGGGGAGAGACGGAGCCTTAAGTGAAAATAATGGACCCTACACCGAGGGGCAAGAGGAGCGATGCGCTTGGGGGATAAAAAGGCGACCGAAAAGGGGGGGAGCAGCGGGTACTTGCGGCAAGAAAATTAAGCGATAAAAACTCGCGCGACGTTGCCTATGTGAGCGCATAAACGAGGTAAGGCAAGAAAAAGCGTTAAGGGCTTTCCCTTACTTGGGGGGGGGCGCCAAGAATTATCTCAAAACGGGGGGGAATGCTGTCCCTGACCCCCGAAAGGAAGGTTTGGGAAATAGCTATTCAAGGAGGGAGCGGGAAAAGTCAGTTGGTTTTTGAAGAAAGGAGAGGATCGAACCTTGGCGACGCTATGATAACGTCTTGGAAGGGGGCATGAAAAGAGACGGAGGAAAAAGCGGAAAATTCAGTAGCGAGTGAGCAGGGCGCAAGTAGGGGAACGTGAAGAGTGACCCGGCGTCCTCCAGTTCGGTCTGACCTGGAAAGGGGGAGGTCAAATGGAAGGAAGCACTTAACTTAACTGCCTGGGGGGGCGTCCGGTGAACGGAAAACTTCTTAAGGGGGGCCAAGGAGGGAGACTGCGGAAGAGGAAAAAAAGGCCTCGGTCACACGTCCCGAGGGGGATCTGAAGAGAAGGTGTGACTGTCGTCGACCATGGATGGGTATAGCAAGGAAAAGTGCAAGAACGCCGGGGGGAGAGCAGAAAAGGAAAACAGCACCCGCGTGGCCCGCAGTGGATCGGAGCGCATACCAACCGACTCTGGCAGTATGAGAATTGAGCGGCGTCAGGGGACAGCCTAGGGCAAAAGCCTACGGGAAAGGTAATCTTAGCGCGGGTGGGGGACATAAAGCGAAAAGCGGCTTGCGGAAGACTGCGGTTCAGACAGAAAAATTCTAAACGACAGGGGCCGTAGAAGCCGACAAAAGAACGCTTATGAAGTACGCTGGGAGCTGTCCATTAGCCTGAAAGGAACGTATATTCGAAGGTGGATTCAGAAGGGAGCATCCAGCATCAGACTCAGGCAAACAGGCTCGGTCAGGTAGAGGAGTGCTTGATCAGGAAGTTCAGTGAGCAAAGGGGAAGTGCAACAAACAAAAAGAACTTGCAGCCTGGCTTGAGGGGAAGCTCGCGAGGCGCGGTAGATTCAGGATGACCTCGGCAAAAAGGTTCAAAACTTCTTCTTCGGGAACTCTCCCTGGAAGTGTCTGATGAATTACTATCTAAAGACGAGGGTCAAAGCTGTCTGGGAAATCCCGTAGCACACCGGGTTCCCAATAGGTAAAAACAAAAATTTGAACTGAGGGGGTTGACGGGTAGGGAAGGGATCAAGATCATGTGGAGAGCGAGGACGTACCGCAAGTCAAGAAACCCGGAACTTCTAGTCCATATCACGAGATTCTTCAGGAAATCGACGCGGCATACAAAGGGATCTCCCTTCGTCTTGACTAAAGGAGGTCCGGTCTTAACCAATACGCTCCAATCGTCGTGGAAGCACCAGGCACAGCGGACTTAGAAATTCGGAAGTCTCGCACACATACCCAAACCGGGGGGTACTTTAAGAAGCAGCCTTAAGGGAAGGAGAAAGGACAAAAAAAACGTCCGTTTTTCAAAGATACACTTTCGTCTCGGTTATAAAGGAGAAGGGGGAACTTAGGGGGAATCGATGGGATTCACATGGAATAAATCTCGGGGAGGGGAATGGGCTAAGGCTACGTAATGGTCGAACCAAGGAACCTTCACCGACCAAACGAAACAAAAGGGCGGCAAAAAATCCAAGGCCATTAAGTAAGGGGGGGTAGATAAGAAGAGTCCGGGCTGTGGTACGCTCACGATCCCAACAAGACCTGAGCTATCAAACGACGGGACTCATAGAGGAGAGCGCTCAGAAAATAAATGCGCGCGATGGAAGTCCAAAGCTTGTAGAAAGGGAGTTCTTCCAAGGTTTTTTCCTATTTCTAGCGACGGGGAAGGAATGAAACAGATCCGGGGAGCCTGCAACGAGTAAGAAAGGACCTTGGGAGGGAAAATACTAAGAGGGGGAGAGAGCCGAGGCGCGCCACGCATGGGACATACTATTATAAGGATCTTAGAAGGTCGACAGACTGCGGCGTTAACGGGAGACATCGGAGAGGAGGGAAAATCTTAAAAATTCGCGCTTCGGCGACGACTAGGAAACGATCAAAACAACAGGGTAGGAAGGGAAAGGGGATACGAATGCGAAAAAGGTGCCCGTCAAAAATTCTGGTAGGGGAAAGGGCATTCAAGCAGAAGCCGCTAGCTTGCTGTTATAGGGGGAGTCAAGTCAGTCCACACGTCGGGAAGAGGGGAGATCCGTAGGTCGCTTACAGTGACAAAAGGTGAAAATAAACTATGGTGGATGCTTTGCCCTCATCAGGGAAGAGAGGGGACCAAGAGACAAGGATGTGAGAAAGCTTAAAAGCGATCGGAGAAGGAAATTGATTTGAGAGAAGGATCCGGGAAAGGGGAAAGATCTCGGATGAGGAGGGAGGCGGGGGGGGTCTGCCACGGTTAGCGAAGACTAGACAAGGAATAAACAAGGGTCATCTTGGAAGAGAATAGAGGAGTATATGTTATAGCTGAGAAGTCCTCAAACGGGCACTAAAAAAGTTAGTGTAATACGACTCGGTAGCGGAGACGGGGGAATCACCCTGGAACACCGGAAAGCGTGAAAAAAGCCAAATGGGATGAGGGCAGACTTGCTTAAGAAGCGGGGGACGGGTGAACTTACTTCCTTTAGGAGTACGGAAGGGTTATAACAACGGACATGACTCGCGGAATGGCCTGACAGAGGAACCTATCAAGTTCCCCGGACGAAGATTTGGGAGGGGGAGGCCGTAAGGGTTCTTCAGCCTTTTGGTCCCGTCCTATGGAGTAACCTGGGAAGGCGGGAAGGGGTGTGATATCGTTATATTTGACGGCAACTCACATATGCTACTATAAGATAGTCTGTCTTTGGTTGATCCAAGGGGTGGTACACATTTGGAAGTGAAAAATTAGAAGAGAGAAGCGTCGATCCAACGTCTTTTCGAGTAAGAAATGGTCATTTAAATACTCGAAGATTATCCTGGAAAGAAGGAAGAAAGAACGTCAATAAGTCTGCGGAGAAGAATCCCCGCCACAGCAGTTTCCAAGCCTTCGGAGAGTAAAGAGAAAGGAAGGAACCCTCTTGATTCAGGTCTGGGTAGTTAGAGAACTTAGACCTAGAGTTAAGAGACCAAAAGTACCACTACGCCCGCGGGGGTCCTGGGAAAGGACGACCGGAAAACATTTGCAGCGCCGGACCTTAAAGGATCCGTGTAGATTGCAGGGGAAGGGATCTACTTGCCCTCGCCGAGAACAATGAGAGGAACGAGTGTCGCTCAGCCTCTAGTCACTACAAGAAAAAGCGTCCATCTACAGTAAACGGAGAATAGTCTCTGGGGGTACGACAACGCGTCGTCCCCTCCTCGGGGAGCGCATCTAAGATTCTCATATACTATGGCAAAAAAAGGTCCATCGTGACTGCTTGGAGATTAAGTCAGGGGGGGAAGTCAGCTCTGCTATAGAAACGGAAAGTTGAAAGGGGGGCTGATCTAACGGAAGAGGTTCAAGAAAATAGGGGAAAAGATCGAAAGGGGCGGAGGGGTAACGATTTATGCTAAACAGAGACAAGGGGTCAAATCGGAGGGCCTCTAGATGAAAAGGAGGAGGCGATATTTGAAGAAGAGATCACGAAAAGGAGCGCCCGGAAGTCAAGGCATTTGCCACGCGAACAAAAACGGAGAAAGCGGGGTAATTCTAAAGGGGGGCAGGGATGTAGTGCTTATCAGGGGAAACAACACTGGGGGAATATCAGGGGAAAGGAGTAACGGTAAGTGTCAGGAGTTACACCAAAGAGGCACTTCTATAAGGGGGGGGGCGGCGGTGGACAAACTACTGAAATCAGTCGCCGGGTGGGGGGGAAAAGACGATGCAAGGAGACAAAAAACTAGGCGCGGAGAAGTAATCTATCACAGTGAATTCGGGGGAAAAGGTAAAAAACTGCATATCTTCCGGAACGGGATTGGGCTACAGAGGGCGAGCGAAGAAAGGAAGTAAGGAATCGGGGCCGGCCCCACCAGTTTTAACGCTCAGGAAAAAAAAAAAAGAGTACCTCGGGCCGAAAGGGACTTGGTGAAAAATAAACGAAAGAGAATGCGGAAAAAAGGGGGTTTATCAAGGGGGAAAGACGTCGTCGGCGACCAAAGATTACGGAGGTATCTGGGAAAAAGAAGGCGCTTGAACTCCAGTTAAAAGGGAGGGGAAAGGGAAACTACATCGGACAGGAGCACGTGGGTAAGGGCAGACTCCTGGACACTTTCACTTGAAACGTCAAGCATCGACGGATTGACGGGGGACGGACCCAGGACGAAAAGGCGCAGAGAAGAGGGAGTCTGGGAGGGAACATCCTCCTCGGAGTCCTCAAAACAATGCACGTCGGAAAGTTGAACTTAGGCAAAACGGAAAACGGTCAAGCGCGGGCAAAATTCAACCAAAAAAACAGCTAGTGATGGGGAACGAAAGACGGGTTGCTCGCTAGCCGACGGAAGAAATAGAGCTTTCACTCAGGGGACCAGGCAGGGGGGAGGGGGGAACTCGCGAAGAAAGCTGCCGTAAGCGGAAGGAGGGAGGGAATCTTTTAAAGAGGAGGAAAGATAGCGTTCTTGCGGGGAAGACTGGGATAAAAGAAGTAAAATGGAAGGGGAAGACATCCTGAATTTAAGAGAAGCTTCCCGCGACGGAAAGGCTTCTCTTGAGGGCTGAGGCGGAAGGAAGCAAGGCTATGCTCCTTCGCTCCTTCCCAAGGGGAAAACGGATCGGTTCTTAAAGCAGGGCTAAAGGGAGAGATGGAAGGTCTAGGTAAAGGACTAGTTCCCGCCCCCGACGCCGGGGAGGCGGAATCTTCTCCGCTTCTTGGAAACGAAAAAAAAGGGAACTCGGGGGGATGCTTTCCCTCGACTGAGTGCAGAGCAGGGGGAAGGAAGGCTTCGTCAAGGAAAAAAAGGATGTCGAAGGCCAGGGGGAAGGGTCTTTAAAAGGGAGATCGGGAGACTCATTGACTACTTGTTCCCATCAAAACTCAAGGAACATATGGAAAAGAGAGACTCCGTTACCGGGGAAAGATACCGGGGCCGCTTCATGACACCAACAGAGAAAAAAGTCGTCTATCACATCAATGGCCAAATCTCAGCCGTACAAGAACCAGAGAAAAAAAAAAAGACCCAGCGATAAGGGAATTTCTGACATGAAGAAGGGGGAGAGGGGAACTTCCCATATTTAACGAGAGACAAGCTTCGGCTCTCACGCACCCCAGAGGCCCCGGTTAAAGAGGAAGTAATACGACTTAAGGGAAAGATACCTCACTAAATGGAGGGAAGGACATAAGAGACACTTTCTTAGGGAGAGTGTCATGGGGGAGATAGAAGAAAAAAAAAATCAGGCAGAAAAAGGACTGTCAGACTTTCGTCTTCACTGAATCTCACGTTGGCAGCCTGGAGGGCCCCATGCCGCAGGAAAGCGGTACACGAGGGAGAGGAATAGGGGTATAGTAGTAGAGGAACGCTCTAGCCTTCCTGAAAGGAGGTGAAATAAGTAGGTTCGTAGAGCAACGGCCAAGGAACTGCGGGATCCGCCGAATCTTACAAAGTCGAAAGCCTCCTCGATAGGACTCTCTCTTGAGCGGACATAAGTCAGCACTTGGAGGGGAAAAAGGAAGGAACGTTTTTGATATGGAGGAAGAGAAGGGGGGGTGACGGAACGGCACCGCCAACAGCCAGAACAACTTTGTGAACGAAAGAGGGGGCAGAAAAGCTAGAAAAGGTTGGTTAGGGGGGGGGGGAAAAAAAATCGATGATGGATAAATAGCGAGGAGGAAGGATGGAGAGAAAAGAACACGAGGACGACGTCTACGTACTTCGAAGTAACAAAATTTATGACAAGAGATTGGAAAACGAAGCAATCCAAGAGGGGGCCCTGATGTTGTACGGAAACGCAAAAGAATCCGGAAAGCTCTTGTAGAATCGACATCAAGAAGGTGGGGAAAAAGTCAGGGTGGGCGTCGAAAGTCGACCCGGAAAAGGGGGAGGGAAGTTGAAGGTCACCGAGGCGAGGGGAGCCTAGAGCCCAGGGAAGGCTGTAGGTCCAAATCTAAAGGGTCAGAACAAAAGTATGGCCTCAAGAGGCGAACGTAAGAATACAAACAAGTCTGAGAAAGAGAGACTCGCATGAAAAAAGCTTCAAAGGGGGGCCTGAACGTGTGGCTGCCAGCTTCATTAAGGGAGAAATCATGGTCTAGCTCCCAAAGGTTCTTGAGAAGGGAGCGGAGTGGGCGCTCGATGTGTGGAAAGCTATCTACCGGGAAGAAGGGGTGTAAACACGGAGGAGCCAGCTTGATCGGACCTGGTACTAACCTAAAAGAGATCTGGATAAAAGGCAGGGGACACTCATGACAACAAGAAGGGGAAACTTTGAAAAAGAATTAAACCAAGGGCTTGATGGTGAGCGTGAAAGGAGAAAGGTCTGGCGGAGTCAAGGGGGCTGTCACGGACTCGGGGATATGGTTGGAGGAAAATGCGGACTTGTCATCGTGGACGGGACACACTCATTGAAGTGATAGCGAAAAAAGGATTGTTCGCCAGGGAAACGGCAGCGGGGGATGTTTCAGAGTCCGCGAAGAGGGAGAAGCATCGTGATTAGAGTGAGAATGTTTTGTGGAAAGAAATATAAGTTATCGAGGGCAATAGGAAAGAGAATGAAGGATGTGTGGAAGAAGGGGGGGATATATGACCGTAGGAAAAGAACTACGGAGGCTCTCCAACTCTTGCAAAAGGTCAACAGCTAACCTCCCGGAGGGAAGGGGGAAGCGGGAAAATTGGACGACTTCAAGAGGGGGCCCAGAGACAAAGCAGAGGGTCTGCGGCGCGGAGTCAGATGGGGAGACTAGTCGTGGAGGTAGTTCGGAGTGGCCTATACTGAGAAATAGAGAGACCATAGCTAAAAGGAAGTAGCAGTAAAATATCAGGAATCAGGAAAAACAGATAAGAGACCGTCTCCGAAATAAGGAGCAAGAAGGAGGAAAATTCACGCGTCAAAAACAACTCCTCAAGGCGCCAAAGAATCTCGGATCGAAGGAAAATTCCGAGAGACGCTGGGAGAGACTAAGGCTCGTCGCCAAGAATAAATATTAGAGACACTCCTCTAGTGCAAATCAGGACCTCTCTCTCCCTCGAAGTGGAAAAGTCCTAGAAAAGGAGGTCCGCCTAGTCTCAAGAGAACCGCCCCCGGTCGTGACAAAAAAACTAACACCCACCAAAAAAACCCAACAAAAAACAAAAAGAAAGCGCCCAACCCAAATAAAAACAAAAAAAACAACCCCAAAACACTTGAGAAATCTCGTCTACCAGAGTGGCACTGGGAACTGGAATACTATCTCTCAAGAAATTCGGGAAGACGGGACATACTCTTAGAAAAAGCTGCTGGGGGGGGGTTTGAAAGAATCTTCGTCCTACCGTTCAGTCAAAAGTTCGCCACACATCCGAGATCACCTCGTTCTGAGGGAAGAAACTATTATTTGGAGAACCGAAAGCTCTCAGGAAAAACGTCCAGAGGGGAAAGTCATTAAAGTACTAAGAGAAGGGGCTGATCGAAAGCTGGGATGGAGGTTTCTTCGCAAGGACAATCGGGAAAGATAGGAAGAGGAGACTGTAGGAACCAGTAAATTTACACTGTTCACCCGAGCGTTATAATTCGATGCAAAAAGAGTGACATGAGACCTGAAAGAGGAGAATGGGAGTCATCAATAAGAGACATTCTGACCCCATACACAAGAATCTTACATCCAGAGGGAATGGAAAAAAGAGCGGGGTAGGAGGTGATCTACCTTAAAGACCGGTAAAGGCTGTATAAGAGAGGGCCAACTTTACAAAGGAAAGGAAGGAGGGTTGCAAGACGATTCGAATCGAACACAAAAAATGAGGGAGAATAGGGAAAATCAGTCATGCCGGTACACTCCTCAGGAGGGGGGGGGGTAGGTTACATCAGGGCGCTTAAAGCTTTCAGGAAACCTAAAAGGGTATCTTGCGCGACTAGAATCGAAAACACTGAGTTAAAGTTCTTGACGTCGGGGGATGAAACGCTAAGACGCAAGGAAGTATCAAGGATTATCTCCCAAAAGAGAACAGCAAAGAAACAGGAAAGGTGGGGTGAGACGTCGTGACTGATGGAACAAACCTAGGGGGGGCAATAAAGAAACTTCTAGCCAATTTAAGAATCGCGTCTAAGCGAACGTCTTGGGGAACGGGGTTGGGAGGGGAAAGCTAAGCAGGGAATCAGGGGGACATCACTTCCTGTAGACAAGGGGAGAAAAAGCGATCTCGCACGACGAATCTGTGAATTGTAGCGACGGGAAAGGAAAAGAAAGCAAAGCGTTCACAACATCAAAGGAAAAGAACTTGAAAACAAAAGTGACCAGAAAACATTTTCTCGGCGGGGCAAAAGACTCTTGCAAGAGTATGGAAGCGCGAGGGGCCGGCGGGGGAAAGAAGCGACGTGGAACTCCATCGGAGTCGTGAGCTATCTTTAAGAAGACTGGAGAGTGGACTTAGGGCCGGGGAGCAGGAAGAAGGAGCGGCGGGACTGGGAAGGGTGCCGACAAAAGGATAGAACGGCAAAGGGCTCGAAAGCATAGGGACGAAGCGCTGAACGGAACTGAGGCGTCAGAAGGAAGAGGGAAGGAAAACGGAAAAAAAACTGGGGTGGCTATTCCTCAAAAAAGGAAGACGGGACCCGGATCCTGATAGAGAAGTCGTCGATCAAATACGAATCCCCTGAAGAACTGCCGGGGGATGCAAACCGGAAGAGAACTCGGGGACCAATCGTGCTCGTGAGGGGGGAGGTAGTACGTCGGCAAGCCGTAACTTCAGGAGGAGCTGACCAATCAAAAGAGGCATAGGTCGCTGTAAAGGGGCCGACTTGACTCTCAAGGGGAAGGAGGGGAATCTAGGAAGAGAGGACTCATAAAATGACACCCTTGTAAAAGCTCGCTGCAAAATACATTAAAGGAAAAAAACTTCCTTTCGAGCTGGGATCACCTTTAAGACGGTGAAGAGGAAACGGTGCAAAAAAAAAAGCAGAAAATGGAGGGGAAGGCAATCAAAAAAGGGGGGCCAAACAAGAGCGCCGGAGGTACCTCCAAAAAGCCTTCTGACCTGGGATCGGGAAGGATGAGTACGTGGAAAGATTGAACTGGCGACTAGGAGGGTCGCGGAAAAAAGGAGCAACGTTGAAAATAGGTCACAGCTTCAAGGGCAGAGAAAGCACGCCTTCGGCGTTCATCATCCGAGCAAAGTGAAACGGAGGGTGAGGGCGAAAGAGACTTAGTCGGAAAAGTAGAAAATCCTGAGAACGAGAAATGTGTCGCACCAGATGGAGAAGCGGGCAGGTAATCAGAGGAACCGGAAAGGAAAGGGAGATAAAGATAAATCCAAGGCTAGGGATCCTATAAATTCGGAAAAAAATGGAGGCAACTGGCAAAAAGAAGTCTGGTAGCGATACTCCACC
>Ga0179593_1531837_pt1 | contig 30553 bp, 33 predicted proteins | sample CZODoug2_1_08_16_FD_185931 | JGI IMG/M metagenome (GOLD analysis project Ga0179593, IMG submission 185931) | Vadose zone soil fungal communities from Angelo Coast Range Reserve, California, USA - CZODoug2_1_08_16fungal (PacBio error correction) | ecosystem: Environmental > Terrestrial > Soil >...
TCGGGGGGAAACCCCTGCGCTTAAAAGGGGGAGGGGAAGCTTCGAAAAAAAAAGTGTCTTGAGCTGAAAAGGGGGGGGGGGACTGCCGGCTTAATGTCGGTACTCGTCGGGCCCCCCCCAAAAAAAGGGTGTTTTGAAGGGGGGAAGGGAATTCCAGCAGGGGAGGGAAAGGGCTTTCCTGCTCGTGGAAAGGGAGTTTCAGCACGTTGTGATTACCCTTGGGGGGTCCTACATCTCGGAAGAAAAGGGGGATGTACGGTAAAAAAAAACCACACCGGCTGCTTGGAATGAACCCTCACATGAGGCCGGCGGGGCTCTCGTTGTAGGGAGGAAGACTGTTATCTTCTCTTTACAAGGGGGGGGGGGGAGGGGAAAAATCTCTGAGAAGAGGGAGAATAATATCTCCGACTTTCTATTAGGAAGATTTCAGGCAGGGGGCCAGTTGAGGGAAGGGGATGGAAGGTGATCTAGGAGGGGAGAGGGAGGACATGTGAAAGGAAAAGGGCACGAAAGAACTTGGTGGCAGACAAGAACGACCCTCCATCATGCTTCAAAAGGAGTCCGGGGGGCCTTGTCGTCCTTGAAAGGTTTGGGGAGAAGAGGGGGGGTGTGCTCTCGGGGGGAAGGATTACGTGTTGGAGCCCTACATTGGGGGTCCTTCTCGAAGAAGCCTGGGGGAAGATACATATTTCTCAGAGCCTCAGGATTTTCCCCAACGATTCTGGAGGGGGGGGGGGATACTGTGCGAGGTCTAAGAGACTTCTTTGAAAAAAAAGTCCCTACCCGAGCCTTCAAAGTTATAACGGGTCATAGTTTGGGCGGGGGAGCACCTTGAGGGAGCTCGTCTTTGGGAAATCCGGGCCAATGAGCGGGGGGGAGTCGATCAGTAGGGAAGAGTAGGAGGGAAGGGATTGAACAGCCGGGGAAAATGTCCTCGGCAAAAATTCATGTTGGAGGGGGACGATCTCATTTTTGGGGGAGGAAGTCTCACAAAAGAAGGGGAAAAGGCTGCATGTCGGGCTTCTGTACGATGCCCCGACAGAAAAAAATCTATAGAAAGGGCCAATAAAAAGAGGAGCTTCTGCGGAGAGGTTTACGGGGGGCCTTTTTTGCGTCATCGAGGGAAGGGGTGTGAAAAGGGTTGAAAAGGAGTCCCGGCGGAGGTAGGATTCCAGGTACCGACCCCAGAGAAGGCCCATAGAAAGGGGAAGGGGGGGAAACAAGATGAAAAAAGAACTTTCCTCAAACCAAGAAAGTCGAAACGTTACCGACTCGGAAGGTGCTGCGGGAAAAAACGCGCAGTTCGTCATCAAAGAGAGCGAAAAAGTTCCAGCGAGGAAAAAAGGGGAGGGGACGATCGGCCCATGCAAAGAAGGAAATCATTGGCGGAGAACGCCTGTCTAATTTACCAAAGAAAAAAAAAGGAGGAGAAAAGGAAAGGGGGGGCACGCGACGAACGGGGGTCTTGAGGAATGAGTTCAATGCGATGAAGGGGAGGTCTACCCGGGAGGGTAACCTCATGCCGAAGGGCCCTTTTTTTCTGTCCCGGGGGGGGGAGTTCATGGAGAAAACCAACTCACCGCCTTCATAAGCCGAAAAGTCCTTGCTCACAAGGGGAAAATTCCTCCCAGTCCTTTGGGGGGGGGAGGGTCCGTCGCTCGGGGGGGCCTGCCGGGCCGTTGGACGTTTGTGAACAAAAGGGGTCTTTTGGTGATCGGGGACGAGCCCGCAAGCTTGGCTCTACCACTCTGGGAAAAGCTTAAGCGGGAAAAATCGTCCGCGACACCGGGGGGAATCCAGGAGAGGCGATCTGAACAAATCAGACAAGGAAGGGCCGCAGGCGCAAAAGAAGCGTCTCGTAATTTACCTATCCTCAGAAGCAACTCTTCTACAAAAAACGGAAGAAAGGGAAGGAGCAAGCAGTCTGAACCACCTTACACTGCAGCGGAGAAATTACGTAAAAAGCCGGGGGGGGGAAGGAAGCCTCAAGAGGGGAAAAGGATAAACTGCCTATACCGAGGGAGACTCACTCCCTCCTAACAAAGTCCTCGAGGAAGGGAGGGAACGAGGAGGTGAAAAAAAAAAAAAAAAAAAACAAGGCAACACCTTTTCAAGACCGGGGCCGATCTAATTCTTTAAAAGAGGGGAAAGGTGAGGAGGGGACTCTGGCGAAGAAATAAGGAAGAAAAAGTCTCGGGCGGGGCTCGGGGGCGGATTTGGTCAGAGTCTCCGGAAGGAAAAAGGGGACTGAGAGAAAAAACCCTTTCAGAACCGATTGTGAGGACAGTGGATGCAATGTGGAAAAGCAGCAACAAAAAAGATCTTTGTGGGAAAAAAGCCGCGAAAAGGTTAAAAGTCTCTCAGAGAGAGGTACCAAGGGAAGAGGCCTGCTCCGAAAAAGAAAAGAGACTCTTTGTCGAACCAAAAAAAACCTTACCAAAAAAAGGGAGAGAAGGGGGGGGGGGGAAAAAGAAGGAAAACAATGGCCGCGAAATCCGCTCTCCCAAGCGTCGCTTTACCGAATTCCCAGAAATCGTGCTCGCTGAGGGTGAATTCGGGATAAGACGGACGATCTGATGCAGGAGAACCGGCAGTGCAAGGGGGGAGGGGTCACCGGTCGATTACCCGGGGAGGAAGTGGTGACAGGGAGGGGGGCTCTCGGGCGGATGGGGGAATCCGTCGTCATGCGCCATTCGAACGGAGAAAAAAGTCCTTGAAAGGATCGAGAGGCGAAGAAGGGCAGACTACTAAAGTCTTTAGGTTCCCGGCGCAGGGACTTCAATCGGCGAAAGGGAATCAGAGGGGAAAGGAGACTGACCAAGGAACGGCTTGTCCAAGACGCTATGGGTACTTCAACAACTAAAGAAAAACTCAGAAAAAGCCACAAGGTTCCACCGACAAAAAAGACTGTTTCTAGGTCAGGCTCGAAGGCTAAGTTGGACCGAGAGCCCTCATGGTGAAAGCCGATGGAGGGACGGGGACGCTAAACCAAAATGTTTTTGGGGGGGATCGCTGGAGGAAGAAGGGTTCAAACAAGAAAAGAGAATTGTGATACTAGAAAGTCCTCACTAAGCCGGACCCAGCAGCCATGAACGCAAGGGAACGTCCTTATCGAAGGAAAGGGAAGAGGGGCTCTCTGACACATTGAAAAAAGCGCAAGGAAAGGGAGGGGAAAAACTGTGGAGTCGGGAAAGGTTGAAATCGAGGGGAAAAAAAAAGTCGTAGATCGAGGTTCTGGGAACGAAAGGCAACAAAGTCTTTTAAGAAAAAAACTCCTCCAGGGAAAACCAATTGGGGAAATCTTCATTTCAGAAACTTTTCAGGGGGTGTGTTTCTCTAGGAAAGGCCGGCACTGAAAGAAGGGAGGGATTCTTCTTGAGAAAGGAGTCTGATTGCGTTAAGTCCAAAGGGGTTTTAAGAAAACTGGTCGCGAGAAACATGAAATTCCGCGAAAATCCTCTAGAGCGGTATCGGCGAGGAAAACCTTTTTTAGAAGAGAAACAAAAAAAGGCGAGGATGAAAATCGCCTCAAGCCGTCTCCGATCCGGAAGGGGATCGAGGGAAAAAATTGACAGGATTCCGCGACCGAGCCCTAGGGAAAAACCCTGGTACATTGAAGAAGAATCTATGAAAAAAACTTGATCCCGACGATGCGAAGAGTTCAGGCCTTAAAAGAGGGCCCTCCGAAACCTTGCACCACATCCATGGAGGGGACCCCCTGAGGTCTCCTGCTTAAGAGGGGCTTTACAAGCACTACTTTCCGAGTTCACAAGCCTACTACAAGGGGCGTCGCCTGTCAAGGGGGGATGGGGGTTGGGGTTGTGATACCAATTGAAAAAAACCATCCCTTCTCTCCCGAGGGGAAAAAACCGAGAATAGGAGGGGTGTCTATATCAAGAGCCTTCGTCAGACGGGCTCGTCACGGGGGGGGGGAGGGGTTCCGACTGCGGGGGGCGCTGAGGAGTATCGGGGGTTTCTCATTAGCAACATCTACGGGGGGTATTTGAAGAAAGTTGCTGCGGAAAAAGCTATCAACTGAAAAACCTTGTGGGTCTCGCGGGGAAAATAATACCGCTTACGATCCCTCTTCGCCAAAGGAGTGTGCTCAATAAAAATTTAAGAAAAGAGGGAAAGCCCTGACCTCGACACCGGGGGAGTTGCGGGCCAGTGGTAATTTGTCGGGTAGGAGGGCGCCGTGCACTGAAAAAAAAAAAAAACAAGGCCGGCAATAGGGGGAGCGTGGGGAAAAAAGGGAATTTTGAGGCGAAGTGGAAAAAAAATGACGCCGGTCGAGGAAAATTTGATCGCAGAGGGGGGGATTGAATTCATATTCTCCGTCGGAATCGACATCTCCTTTCCCGGGAGGAAATTGGCAGTAAAAGGGAAAAAGGAAAAAAAGCGTACCCTCCCAAGCATCCAATAACGGGGGGGGGTACAAGGGCATCGTACCCTGGGGAAAAGCCGCAATTGCACTAAAGTCATAAATAAGTCGAAACCGGTAAAGTAATTCCAACAGGAGGTTACGCCTGACGAGGGGACACGTGGGGGTGCGCTTGGGGCAGGGGGGGAAGAGATCTCCAGGGGGCAGTTAGGGGGTTGGCAGCGTGAAAATTGGGGAGTCGAGCCCGTCAAGTAAAGGGAGAGCTTACCGCAAACTGGGTCGACGACGTAGGGCATCTGACCCTCAAGGGGAAGCCGAAAAGAACGGGAATCATTGGGGGTTGCCACTTGAGTCACTGCAGGTCTTTAACCCGGCGTAATTGGTGTAACGTAGGCAAGGCTATTCAGAAGTCTAACTACCCGGGGAGGAGTCATTACCAAAAGGCCCGCCCGAGCCGCAGAAGGGGGGGGAATATTTCGCCGAGTCTTAGAAATCAAGAAAAAGGGGGCGAAAGTTCGGGCCACGTAGAAGGGCGTCTATTGAAATGATGTGAATTGCGGAAAAAACGTTTCCCATCTTTGGAAGGGAGTCTGGTAGATTGTAGCTCTTTAAGGGTTCAGGGGGATCGAAACCGAGGGAAGTCCGGCCGAGGCGAAAAAAAACGCTTCAGCCCGCTGGGAAATTTGAAAGAGATGCTGCTGGCCGCACAGGGAATTGCGTCGACGATCAGGGGCAGGGTTATATGGGGAAAGAGGGGGGGGGGGGCTGCAGCGGATGTGGAGGGGAAAGGGTCTGTTGCCGCAGCGGACAACAAAGGGGGCTCTTGGGGTCAGAAGCGCGAAAAGAAAAAAAACTATAGGGACTTCTGAAAAGAGGGTGACTCCTTAGAGCCACAGTAAATGTTGTGGGGGGTTGCGGGAGAGGAAAATATATGATAGTAGGTGCCCAAATGTGGTCACGGTGCACCAAAAAAGAAATGAGAGGTCGTCACGCTGGTTCACCATCTTGGAAAAAAAAGGAACGGCGAATGGTCGAAAAGTATCGGTGGTCATGTCCTGATCGGTCCGAAAAAGGAGGTAGCTGGGGAGGGGGGCCTACAAGTTTAACCGCCTGGCGGTTCTCATTAAATGAAAAAAAGGGACTCAAACAATTCAAGGAGTCACTTGCGGAGGGAAAGAAATCGAAGCGTAGGGAATTTACACCTCCACCTCCCGCCCTATCGAGAAGCTTCTCCGGGGTTTCTCCTACAGGGGGGGGCGAGTTTTGGGAAAAGTCCCTGAGAACAAGTTTTCTTCTCCGGGGGGAAAAAGGGAAAAAAAAAGAGTTGTCAATGAGCGGGGGAGGGGTATCCGCCATCAAGAGAGGGAAAAAAAAACGCGAATTGATGTCCGAGGGGAGTCTGGACCAGAAATGAACGCACCGAGGGTACCCGGGAGAGAGCTGATCGATGCGTTTGAAAAGAGGCCGGGAAGGGAAGAGTGGCACGCCAGAAAAAAAGAAAAAAAAAACCAGTGGGGTCTTTTTCTTGCTTGAAACGCTGAGAAATGAAACCTTGCTCCTCAAAAAAACTGTGTTCTCAACAAGTCTATAATTTACCTTCCCCGGGGGTGGCACCCTTTGGGAAAAAAAAATTCTCGGCTCCGGACTCTCTTGCCTCTTGATGGGCCAAATCTAGGTCGCTTCCTTACGGGGAAACGAGCTCGACGAACTGCAAAGAAAGAAATTGTGCGACTCCAAAAAGAAAACACTCGCTTCTAAAAGAGAGGCAAAAACAAAGTTCCTTCTCGAAGTCAGGGGGAAAGAGGTCCATTACGCGATCGGAGGGAAAAGAAGAATAGCGAAAAGCGCACCAACAAAAAAAAGAAAAGAAAAACAACCAAAAAAAAAAAAAAAAAAAAAAACACCCCCAAAAAACACACAAAAAAAAAAAAAAAAAAAAAAACCCCAAAAAAAAGATAATTCTACCCGAGGGGGACAGGCCCTCTCTCTATCTACGCTAAAAAACTGATCCCGGCTTCTATTAAGAAAAAAAGAGAAACAACCTGGCTAGACTGAACCGAAGGGGGGGATACTGAGTGGTATTCTCCATGAAGGTCTGGGACTGAACCGAGCTAATGCCCTAAAATTTAGGAGGACTCAGGTCCAATCATTCATTGGGGGAGAAACCTCTTTCTCCCCGCAAAAAACCTAAATGAAGGAAAAAACGACAAGATAATCGACGAGTTACAAAGGATGGAGGGTCGGGGGGCGGGCCAAAAACGCGATGCCCAGGAGGAGGGGATGGGCCATACCAGAACGCTACGCCGGACCTCCAGAATTATTCCGGAGAGAAATGACCTTCCGAGTGCAGATTACAGAAACTCATCAAAAGGAAGATTAATACAATCTCTAAGGGATCCCTACCAAAGGGGAAAAGAGGGACCCGAGGGAGGGGACGATACCGAACTGCACTTACACAGGAAGAAAACGCGCTCTGGGTTTTCTTTAGGGGAAAAGGCTGACCTTTTCTGGTCGAAAAAAAAAAATGAGAAAATCCTAAGGAGGAACAAAACAAAGGGGACGCACAACGGGAGAACGAGCATTAAAACATAAGTAATAGCGAATTCCTGTCCGGAAAGGAAAGCTACTCCACCACCAAAGTTCAGGGAATACATGAATCTCTAGATGCAAGATAGAACCCTATCTGGCGTCTGAATCGGGGGGGAAAAAAATAATGGTTTCAATTCGGGAAAAAAAAGGCGAAAGAGGCAACAGTCGCCAACTAGCAGGGAGCTATAAAAAAAAAGAGTATTATTAACATATAGAGGAAAACTTCTAATGCCGCCGCCTGATGAGAGCCGGGCGGTATCAGCCTTTCTTGAGGCGAACTTTCCGGATGTTCTTTGCCTGCCAGGGTTATAGTCACGGGGCGGAAAACCTGGAAGGATATGTATGCTGCCAGAAGGAAAAAGAGTGCGTTCACACGTTGGGAAAAAAAGTGTGTGTTTGAAGGTGAAAGGGACAGCCGCTTTCCCGGCGGTTCTATGCTTCCGGTGCAAAAGAAAAAAAAAATTCTGCTTGTCTCTCACATTGAGAGAGCGCGTCCGGGGGGGATCGCTGGGAAAAACGTGCGTTAGGACCTCGGGGAGATCGGGGACCGCGGAGGTGTCTGGATTACCTCGGCGTGTAAGATCTCCTAAACCTAGGGTCTGTCATAAGGTCATGAAGGCAAAAAAGGGGAGGGGGAAGGGGAAGAATGCTGGAAGAGAGCGTCTGGTGGGAGTTCTGGACGGAACCTCCTTGGCCGAGCCGGGGGGACCCTCCAAACGACCACAAGAATGGGGGAGTGAACTCGGAGGGTCTTTCACCGGAAGGGGTGAGTAATCGGAGTTTGTGCGCGAGCAAGGCAAGTTACGTGGGAGGGAAAGAAGGGGGGATGCTTATAGCGATCCGGAAGAGAGGGCTCAGCAGAAAACTCGAGAGGGGTTGTAGACGCTACTTTGGGGGCTGTTTTCTCCGTCTTTCTCGGGAAAGCAATTGCCGGGATCAGGGGGGGAGAAAGGATAAGAGACTCTGAATTGGTCTGGCCTGAAGGATCATCACTGGGTGAAAAAAGAGGGAAAAGTATCTCGAAAAAAATCGAAAAGTAAAGGTGGAATCTATGAAACAGGGGCCCCTCGGGGGTTAGTGTCGCGCAGAGAGGGGGGGGGCCTATTGGGGGGGGGGTGCCGGCGTTTCTCTCGGGGGGGAAAAAGGTGTCTCTTCATTTCGGAGGTACTGGTGAAAGAAAGAAATGCCCGATAAATCGATAGATCTGGGGGCTGCAAACGCTCGTGTTCTGGACTAATAGAGGGACACTTTCACCGGGAGGTTCACTGCATGGGGGGGACTGGGTTTGGCGATTTTGTGGAATGAACGTTCTGAAGGATCAGGACCGGCGATGCAGCACGACACCGCCCATAGCTGCATCAAAGATGAAATAAAATATTGCAGCTTTCCGCGTTACTGGGGGGAAAAACGCAATCATAAGGGGGGTAGTAGCTCCTCTGCAAAGCATTATGAAGTGAAAAGGGGTGTCCTCGGAGGTGGGAATAAGACAATCCCTTCGCCACAGCTCTTTTATGTTCGGGGAGAACGGATCTGCCCGGCTCTGTACATAGACGGGGGGGAAAAGGGCTTATCCGAGAACGTGAGAAGGTACATTGAACCTCGAAAAACGGGGCAGGAGATTCATTTTCGCCCGGGGGGCGAAAAAAAAAGATAAGGTCGGAGCTGAGGGGTAGTTAGCCAACTCCTCTGAGAAAAAAGGTCTTGAAAAAAAGGCGAGCGCTGAAATTTTTTGCGGACAATGGTCTTTGCATCCCTCAAGGCTGAGCGGCCGGGCTCCCCAATTCCTGCACGGCTACCCAATCTTCAGGAGGTCTCTCGGGGGGCCCTATTTTTGGCCGTTTAATCGGGAATTTTTCCAAACCTTTACCTTTTTTCTGTCTTGCTCGTTCCCAAACAATCAAAAAACCTCGAAGCTCCATGAGGGGTGCTCTCCGGAAGTCTAGGGACCGTGACAACAAGAGGGAGGGGGGAAGGGAGCAGACTTAAAGAGCTGGCCATCTTGACTTATGGGCGAGGGGAGCAAGAGAAACAAAGTCCCACTGCGAAAAAAGCTTCCTCTGTCATCTTTAAAAAAAGATCCTCCTCAGGAGGAAAGTCGAAAAAAGAGGGGGGGGATCACTGAGTCCGACGCAGGACCCTGCCCCGGCCACCCCGGGAGCTTAATAAGGGGGAAGAGCAGGAGAAATCTCCCTACGAGGGGAGCAAAGATGGGAAGCGACCGAGGAAGCGCCAAGGCAAGATCCTCGAGGAAAGGCTTCACGTATGTTCAAGAAGTCCCACAGAAGCACCGGCGGAGGGAAAAGAAGTCGGTTAAGAAAGATCTAAAAAAAATTTTAGAGGGGAAACTACGCTAATAAATATGGAAAAAAAAGGCGCGCGGCTCGGGGGGGGCTATTTGTTGGCAGTAACATGGTCCATGCTGGCGAAAAAAGGAAGAAATTCTCCTGAAAGGAAAAAAAAAAGCAGGCAAGACCGAGAGGCATTGTGAGCAAAGGTTGAAGACAAAGGCTTCAGCACACACCTCCTTCTGGGAAAAAGAAGTCTCTCCAATGAAATCAGTGTCTCGGGACGGGGGGGGAAAAGCGAAGTTCAAGTTTTAAAGCTGCGGGGGGGGGAAAAATCTAATCTTGGAGGAAAGAAGGGGGACTGCAAAAAGGGGAACTCTGCCAAGAAATGCAAGTAAAAAAGGGCCAAGTCTCTAAGAGAACACACCATCGCGCTTGAAGAAGAAAAGATGGCAAAAAAATCGGAAGGGAATCGATTGATTTAAGAGTGGAATCAGTTATAAAGAAAAAAAAAAAACCTCATCTGGATGCTGAAAAAGAGCAACAGGGGCTTTCGTGTTCACGTTCGATGGACCAAGGAACACCTTCTCTCAGCTATTTACTAGCGGGAAAAAGAAGGGGAAAGCGGCAACCCCGTCAATCACCGCCCTTCGAAAAAACGTAAAGGAAAACCCGGCGTCCGGGTCTAGACGAGGGAGAAAAGACTGCAGTACAGATATTCGATCCAAAGGGATTGGTAGGAAAAAAGAGTTTCCCTCTACCGTCATCGGAGATTCCGCGCGGAAATCATTTGCAGAGGAAAAACAAACATCCTTTCAAGTCCGTTTGGTCTTTCTTCTGAGACAGGGACGTCAGCACTGGAGAAAAACAAGACCCAAGGTGCCAAAGAAAACTCCAAATCGCGGTGTCTAGTGTAAAGTTACCCAGGGGGGGGGAGAAATTTTCCGGGGGAAAAAAACAAAGCGACGATCGGTCTGTACGACTCTGCGCGAAAAAACAACCATTTTTTTGGCAAAGAGCCGCTGCGGAAGCGACCGGGATCACTAAATACAAAAGGGGGCGATACCTAGCCGGAAGAATAAGGAGAAAACCAGCAGTCTCACCGGCAATTCCTAGCAAAGGGATTATCAGGGCTCTGAAGAAAGTCGTTGCAACATTGGGATCGTCTCTCGCTCGAAGGGGGGTTTCTCTAAAAGGCTGGGAAATTTGTGCACGAAGCGGCACTTAAGGGAATTATTGATCTTATCGGGGATGGAAACCACAACTCGCCTATGGGCGTTCTCCCAGCGCGAAGACTTTTGGGGCGAAAGGGTCTGTGGGGGGGGCAAAAGGGGGAAGGGTTCTCCGGCGGCCGAGGGACGAGTTCGGTAATCCAAAGGAAGAAGGCCGCGAGGCTGTTACCCCTTTTTTTAAGGGGGAGACGTTCTAGGGAATCAAGCCGCTATTATCGAGATATCGGTGGGGACTCTTCTAAGGGCTACCAAAATATTCTAAAACAAACAACGAGGAAAAGATTTTCCCACGGTGGTCCTCGCCTTAGAAAGAAAAACTATATCTAAGCTCGCGGAATTTCCCATGTGGCCTCTGTGTCAAACTTGGACACAAAAGGAAGATAGATTGCGATCAGGGGGCCTATCGCAAGGGGGGGGAAGCCGTCAGAAAGGTCCCTCTAAACCCCCCAGCAAAAAAGGGGAGGGCCCCAATTCGTGAGAACTGCCGGAGGAGAGGTCGAGTTGGTCTCCCGATAAAGCTCCGCAAGAAGGGCCGTCTCCGGGATCGTGAATTTCCCCGACCCTGTCGCTCAACTTTCTGCTCGATAGGAGGAGAAAACTTTTTTAACTTGAAAGAAGGCGATCCGGGGCCCTTGCTCTGCGTTCCTTTTTTACCAGATTCTGGTGGGGGACATTTTATGAGGGTCTCAGTATCTACATAGAAGTTGAGAGATTTTTAACTACCGAGGGCCTCAAGGGGGGGGAGAGGTAGTTTGGTCCGCGAGTAAACTACATAGGAGTTCTCCATGGAAAGCGCAATCAGTCCGTACCCTTTAGTGTATTCCTGAACGCGAAAAGTTTCTATTTGGGAGGTTTGCTGGGACTTTGGAGGTGTCAATCGCCCTGGAATTAAGGGGACCATTCTTCATCAACTTGCAATGAGGGGAAAGAGCGGCAATGGTTCACGGATTAGTGATTTCTCCTATGACGCCGGAGGGAACGACTAAAGACGACATCGTAGTAGTCATGCCGCCGTTGCCGTCTTTAGGACCGCGTTGAAGACGGTAGAATGCCGGGAATTTTGAACGAAGAAAAGGCCGCCGTACCAATAAGATAGGAGAAGGGGGGGCACCATATACGGGGGGTCTGACAGTTTTAAACGAAAACAGGAACTGCCTGGTGATCTGCAAAGAAAAAATCGTTCCGCCAGAGCTAAATCCAAAGGACGTGCAGGTATCCTGCGAAGTGCAGCCACTCTGGAAAGGCAGAGCGAAAGAGGAAGCGGCATGTGGATTTGGGCAGTTAGGAGGAGGCTATTGAAGAAAACTTTTGGAGAAGGCCCCGATACTTCTTCTTCGTCCGAAGATCCTCAACGACCTACGGCGTGGGACCAGCGGAATTCCTGTAGGCTCGGAAACCCAAATCGGTTGAGGAGATGGTCGGTGATCACAGAAACTAACTCGGTAGGGGGGAAAACGCTTTGGGGGGGGGGAAAGTGCAACGGGGAAAAGTAGCGGACATGTCCGCAGACGCAAAAGAATCCAAACCGTCTCAGGGGTACGATTGGGTTAGCGAAATCCGCCCTGTTCTATTTCTGCAAGGGGAACGACTTCAACGTCGTGGCAGGCCCCCAAGGATGTGACGGAAAACCAGCGTTCCCTCCTTGACGAAAGTTAAAGGCTTTTAGCGTATTTAGCCGGGAAAAGGGGAAATCGGCAGATTGTAATGAGATAGGGACGATTCTGTCCTCAGTAAAACTTCCTCCTGCCTCTGTAAGGGAAGGGGTCGATATTAGCATTTATCCAAGGCGAGACTAGCTCGGGGGGGGTAATCTTATCGAGACGACATCTTTTGCAGAGGGGGAAGGTTCCTCTTGCCGGGGAAAAGACATCCGAAAAGAGGTCCGGCACGGGCTCTACTATAGGGACGGAATTCGTGTCGAGAGCTCGATGAACTGTTGCGAGCCGACACCAGCGCAACCAGTTTGGAACAAAGAAAAGAGAAAAGCCGCCAAACATCAGGCCGCGCAAAAAAAAGTTATCATTGCAGTTACAAAAGGAGCCCAGGCCTTAAAGAAAAAGCCTGCGGCGCGGTCATGGAATCAACGGACTCAAAAGGGGCTGCTGTGAAAAAAGAGTCGAAGCGGAGGGGGACACCTACCACGACCTCCAATAGAAGCCCAGTGACGTCACGTGGCTAAAGTTTCTCAGCCGGGAAGGAGGGTTTCCAGGAGTAGCCTCGCCTGGGGAACTCCGCCAATGACCAGAGAACCCTTCGTATCATAAGGAAGAGGGAACCGCAAGCTCGAAGGGGGGAAAACGAACTTCTTCGAGCGTAGCAACTTCAAGTTCAAAGAGGGGAAGCAGGTCTCGGAGATGAGTTTGTCGAAAAAAAAAGAAAGCCACGGGAAGCGCACTTTGAGTTGTGCAGCTGGATGGAGGGGGGGCTTCAGCGTCTTCATGAGAAGAAATTACTTCCCCAAAAAAAAGGCAGCCACCCTCCCAGTCTATCCGACATTACGAAAGTTCAACGGGGGTGAAACGGGGAAAAAAAAAAAAGGAATTATCAGGTCGCACCGGCGAGGCACGATGGATGGGGGAGTTCTCTTCCACTACGTCGGCTTATCAGGGAAAAAAATAGACCGACATGCAGCGAAAAAAAGTCTATGGGTGCGAAACGTCACCCCCCCCCACAACACTTTGAGAGGGAGGAGAGGCGCTACACAGGGAACTATTACCATGGTAGGAGGGTAACAGGTCTACGATGTTTCTATTTCGAAAGAAAGAGACGAGGCGCCAAAGATCATCTCAGGAACGACCGAGGACAACTTTTCCGACAACGGAGCCCAGTTCAAATGGAAAAAAAGGCTTTCTATTCAAGAGAAAAAGCGTCTGACCTGAATGCTGTTTTGGGAAAAAAGGAGGGGGATCTTTCTAATTCCTCCTGCTCGAATACAGACAAAAAGTCACCAGTCAAGAGCATGGGGGCTCTCATCCACAAAGACCGTACCGCTACACCGGGAAGTACGACGAGGAAATCTCAGGGAGGGATTTTCACCTGACATTCTTAGGTACCATTCTCTCGAGGAAAAAAGGGGAAATGGTCCAAAGAAGACTCTCGTCCCGAGGGGGGAGATTACACCTGTGGGGGTCTCTATCCGAAAAAGGGGCCGGTAATGAATCCCTTCTACTTAAAGAAAATCGCAATAGTGCAAAAAGCTCTAGGTAAATCGATATCCAAAGGAGGGGTCCGCCCGCGACGATAAGCACGACACGCGAGAAAAAACCAGACGCGATCGTGAGGACAGGGGGGGGATTTCCAGAGAGAAAAGTCTCACGGGAAAGCGAAAATCCGAAGCGAGGGAGTCAAAAAAACACGGGGTCCCTAATGAGGGGGGAAAAGATAAGACATAATAGAAAAGATGGCAGGGGCAAATTTACGATAAAAAACAGGGCCGGTAGGACCGAAAAAGCGCGTCTCGAGGCCTGCCGAAAAAGGAAGGGCTTGAGATCCCGCCCGGGCCGAAAAGGCGTTCGGCAAATCATCCTCGCACAGATTCTCAAACACCCACGTATGTGATGAGAAAAGGGGAAAAAAAAAGGGGAAAGGTTTCCTCTTTCTCTTGCAAGTCAGCCTCATTCTCTGCGGAGACTTTTCTGGGAGGATCTCACGCCAGACGGTCTTGAGCGGGCTTCTAGATGGCAGATGGCTGACGGTTCGGGGAGCGAGCATGTTGGGGGGCTGTAACGGTGAGGGGCAGCCTGGGGGCCTTCCTGATCCCACGTTGCGTTCTTGCAGGCAAAGTTGTGGCGGTTTGAAGGTAAACAGCGCTTCGGGTCTATAATGAACCAGGTTCAGACCAGCAATGCAAAGGAGGGGAGTGGCAGCTCCATCACATTCTGTTCACTCTCGTGTCAGGTAGACCTCTTCATCGTTGGGGTCGCGGTCCCTGCTCTACTGGTAGGGAAGTCCGATGCCTCGGGTTAGGGAAACTCTTGCTATCGTTCATCGCGTATTAATGACTGAAAGGGTGGGATATCCTTATAATGAGGGGGAGGCTATCGTCTGGTGATCGTTCGGGACTCCCTCTTGGCAACCCTCGAGAGGGAAGGGGACCCCTCAAAACTCCATCATAGGGGTGGGGAAATCGTCCGTGTGTCGGGCCTGTTTATTGTAATCGGGGTAAGGGGCGAAGTAGTTTTTGCGAAGGGGCAATGCCTGTTGAAGGGGGAACGAGCCACGAAGGGAGGGGAGCCCGTCTTCATCATAACCTGAGCATCAAGACCCCTCGTAGTTGTAAACCGATTTCAGCGCGAAGTGAGAGGGAGGTCTCGTCTTTCTCAACTCGCCGTCAATACGGGAATTTGGGTCGACCCAGGAGAAAGAGCGAATTGTTCCGCAAAAGGATCACGGGGGGAGACGCCGTACCGATCAGGACGAACCTAGGCCCAGATCTCTTGCTTAACAGCCTATGAACCAAGGGAAGCCGGGAACTGGGGGTCCGCGCAGAGAGGAGCCGAGCTCAGGGGTAGTGTGACGCCACTTGGAAATAATGCCTGTTGCGACGGAGGGAAGGGTTGACGAAAGACTAACCTTAAGGCCGAAGAAGATCTTGTCTCCCCGCGGCATCGCGTCGGTCGGAAGGGGAAGGTGACAAGCGGGGCAAAAACGTTCCGGGCCAAGGGGGGGGGATTGTTGCGACCGGGTTTTCCTAGGACGGGGAGGGGTCACTCGATCATGCAAGACCCCGATCAAAGGGGCAAATAGAAAAAAGGAGTGCGCTTCAACTGAATCTCTGACTGGACGAAAAACAGCAAGAATGTCGTCGATCCTCAGGTGCAGCTTCTGCTAAGTAGGTTTTAAGAGGCTCAGTGGAGCTTACATCACTGAGATGCGGTTCAAAGTTTCGGAACTAATCTTCCCCCATTTCTTTAACGCTTCCTTTAATAACGAATTCCTCATTTCTAAAATCAATGGAACTTATTAAAAAGGGAAAGTATGTTTAGAGGAAACTTAGATAGTATTTATTGGGGGGAAAAGTTTTTTTGTCAAAAGGAAAAACGCTTAGACCGAGGTACCGCCGAAGCGCTTCCGGTTTGCGTCAACAGGGAGTCCTTCCTACCAACGGAGGGAAGAAGGGAAGACTGCAGCTGTAAGGGTAAGGCAAATGACCTTCCCTCGTCTGGGGGGCGCTCGGCTTAAGGTTGCGACCTTTCTCAGTTGCCGGTTTTCCAAAGGGGGGGGCGGTCCCTGGTGGACCCGCAGCAGGAGAGACTGGAGCTAAAAAATCTGACCTCACAAGGGAAACGATCTTCTAGTCGCCGGGACAGGGGAAAAAGGGAAAAAGAGTTCGATGTCAGGCCAACGCCCCAGGAGAAAAAAGGGGGAGAGAGGTACCACCCTATCCGCCTCGAGAGGTCTACTTCGCACTGATCAATGAAAAAAGGGACGCAAGCAGCATCTCCGTGCCCAGCAGGAAAAGGCGTTCGAGGGAAAAGGCCTATCTTCAAGCGGGGCGTATAACCTATACCGAGAAAGGCTCAGAAAAAACATTCCGAGAGGGGGCTGGGGAAAGAGGAGGGGGGCCGCTTCACACACGGGCAATACCTACTCCTAGGCAGAGAGGGAGGCGAACTCTAAACAAGATCTACTCTGGCGAAGAAATAGGAGGGACACCCTGGCGCCGGAGGAGATATTTTTGGTCATTACAAAGGTGCAATTCTTACTACTCTGCAATTGAGAAGGGGGAGACAGACACCACACGCCGGGAAAAGAGTTCGGATGGAATGGAAAGCAAGTGGAAGGGGTCAGCACCCCTCAGTTGTTAGGCTCTCACAGTATTGAGAAGGGAGGGAGAGACGACTCGTCGACTAAGGAAATTTCGTTCGGGCCTCACGAGGGAACTTAGGCTCGACGCTCTTCCAAATAGTCAGCTACTCACGGCAAATTAAAAAAATGGCCCCAGAGACTCTCTCCAATCATGAAAAAAGGCGTCCCTTTCCGAAGCGCGCCCATCTCAAGGCGGTCCAGGCCTGAGCCTTGATTGAGGGGGGAATTTCGTTATAAAAAAAAATCTGATGCTGGCCAGAGATAAAAACGCAGTTACCATTGATGGGGGTGTTCACCCGTTCGATTGAACAACCCCGTTCGAGCTATTTCCCTCTGGCGGGAGGGGGTAAGGGCTCTTCGTCGGGCTAACGTACTTCAAGAGGGGCAGGGAATGAAAAAAGGAATACGACGGCTACAAGCAGTACTCCTCCGTGAGAATCCAAGTCTTCTTTTCTAAAGGCGAACGCACGGAAAACATCATTGCAGGTCTTGTAGGGGAAAGATTGCACGGCTTGTAGGGGCCTGGGAGCCGAGGGCGACCGACACAGGTCCCAAATTGGGGGACACCGCAACCGAAAAAGGGGTGTCGAGGTCAGGTGGGGAGAAAGGGTCACGGAGGGGGGAGCCCGACATGAAAAACTCGCTTGTTTAATACCGGACAAGGCGCCCAAAAAAAATGGGGGTTCAGAAAGATCAGCGGCCAGGCAGACAAAGTTCACACCAGGAGAGAACGGAGATGCGATACTGGAAACTATACAGTCCCTCCTCAGCGCCAAAAGAGAACCGGCCAGGACGGATATCGCCGGCTGATCCGTTCGGTCTCGAGGTGATGATAGGAAAATTCGGTTGCCGAAGGGAGGGGGGGGTTGTCAACTATCGAGGGGAACTACAGGCCAGTGCCAAAAAGAGGGATGCTCGTAACTTCGATTCAGGACACTCCAGAACCTGCAGTGGATCACGGGCTACCCAATTGGGGGGGGAAGGGCATTGCTTGTGGAGTGGATATGAAAGTTCTTAACGAGTCAAGCGGCTTTAAGAATCTTCTGTCCAAGAAAGTTGACGAGTCCTCCGGTCGAGAAGGAACTTGGGCCTGCGAATAAAAGAATATAACGTCGATATCGTTGCTAGGGATGCGACCGGGGGGGGAAATAGAGATCAAAAAAAGAGATGATGATGGTCCAAGGTACCTCTCCTTCTCGATCCCGAGAGGGGGGGGGATCTCGCGTGCCAAAAAAGGGTATTCCGCGACCGAAGGGAAAACCACGGGAAGAACCCTCGCGGAATCTGGAGAAAGATCGCAATCGAGAATAATAGCACGCTCCCCGCAAAAAAGGAAGATGCTGCCCATTAGGCTACTGCGGAGAAAAGGAAAAAAAAAACGCGAGTGGAAAAGGATCCGACCCGAACCGACGCCCGCCGGTCACGCGATGATGAACAACTTTCCCGCACGCGAAAGGGGCACGACTTGCTGGTCGAGAGGGACATCAAAGGACCGAACGGAAATCTTCAGAAAAAGAGTCCATCCTGGCTATTCAAAAGTGCGACGGGGGGTGGCGCTGAGGAGGGGGTCGATGTAAAAAAAGTCGCCGTGTGAGGGAGATTGGAACTCCCTTGTCCTTTCTGACAGAAAAAAAACTCTTTAAAAAAGTAATCTCCGCGGAGGTAATTGGGAGATCATCGTCGCCAGAGAAATGCCTTACCCTTAGCAGCCATTTTATCCTTACGAAAAAGGAGGGGTGGCGTTTGCGGTGGCCAAGGGGGAGGTCTTCCATGATCGCAGGGCTGAACCTCAAAGAAAAAAAACTTGCAATGCTGGGCACGGGACAAGGTTTTGTCCTCTTGAGAAAAGGGAAACCGATGACGCCGGTACCAAAGGGTTGATCGCATCGAAGAGAAAGGTCGTCAGGCCGGCGACCAGCTCCTGCCCGAAAATTTTAAAGACGTTCGAATTGCAAGGGAAAAGGGGGTTCCGCGTAGAAAAGCGCTTCACCAGAGAACGGGGGGGGGAAAAGCGGTCTCGACCGTGGGAAATGCCGGTTGTGAGGTAGGCAGCATAATATCTGTCCTCCCTGTTAAAAGAAATGAAAACAGCGAAGCATCGGGGGGACGCGATGGGCGGAAGAGGAAAGCGAAAGAAATCGGCCATTGTGGAAACTTTTTTAAGTTATTCGCTAGGGACGAGGCAGCGGGTAACGGGGGAAGAAGGTCTGATCTTCACGAAAGAAGAGCTCCTTGGAAAGGGAAAGCCGACCCTTGCGAAACCATTGGGAACACTCTCCTTCGTTCGGACGAGGGAAAAAGGCGTGGTGCTGACGCGATGTCTGAAAATGCCAGCAAGCCTTTACCGAGAGGGTACTGGCTCTAAGGGTCAGGTCGGGAAGACTTGACCAGGGAGGCCACTATCCCCGCCGTCCTTCTCGGGTCGATTGAATATTTAGCCCGATTCGCGAAGGAAAGGGGGGGGTCGAGTTCGCAAGGACACGGACGGTCTTGAACGCCGTAATTAAGGGCTGGGTCCCTCCTCGGGCCCAGCCTTGGAAAAAGGGGGGATTCTGGTAGCGGGGAGGGGACCGGCATCTTTGATCGCCCGGGGGAAAAGAGGAGGAAGGAAACGAGAAGCGTCATCCTCCGCTGCTCCAAATCCTGTCTAGATTCCGGCTAGGTCCGGAAGTCAAGTGGCGCCGTCGACGAGAAGGTCGAGGAGGGGAGAAAAAAAAAGGGGCTTCATCTTTTTGCGCCGGGAGGAATTGTTCGGCTTTGCCGGACCGAAGAAAGGGAGCTCGGTTCCGCGACGAGGGGAAGGCGAAGCGACCAGGGAGCGCCGAGCTAGGGGGGGGGGGGGATCATCCTCCACCAATAAAACCCGGTGTTACCCCAAATCACGAGCCAGGGCTAGGGACAAAAAACCAAAGAGCGCCGTAATTAACAAAAGAGGGGGGACCAGTTTTATCATTCCGTAGGCCGCCGGCGGGGCTCCTTAATTGCAAAGAGGCAGTCGAATCGGCCACTTCGGCGGTAAAAGGGTCTAATCTGGGGGATACATTTAACAGCCCATCCTGAGTGAGTCCTACTCCGCTCGCGACTTCCTTTCTCTCCAGGAAACTCTCCGAAGAGACGTTTTTCGAGGGGTTTCCCGACGGGGAATTAGCCCGGCGCCTGTTCGAACGGACCGCAATTCCCTCGTTTCCAAGGCATGGGGATAGTATCCGCCTCCAACGACAGAGACCTCTACAGGGATGTCCCCGATGAAAGGGAGACAAAGAAAGTCAAGCAAAAACTCGAGACCCTTCTGATCGATCGGTGGGGGGTTGAACAGTCCGCCGAGGCCGGGAAGCAGAAGAGGGGGAAAAAAAGGGTCGAAGTGGCGATGTTGCGAACTTCATGATAGGGAAGAAGGCGAGGGGAAAAAAAAAATGGGTCGCCAACAAAAAGGAAAAAGGATCAGCGCTGACCGGAAGTTTTTGCAAGTTGTCACGGGAAAAGGAGAGCCGCCGCGATGGGCGAGGTTCTCGCCTTACGGTCAGGAAGAAGTCCACGAGCTCCGACAAAAAAGGTGTGCGTACGTCACCTACGACCAACACTTCTACTATCGTAGAGGAGGAAGAGGGCGCCGAAACATGAAGTGAAAATTAATTGTCCATCGGAAAGGACGGCCGAAAGGGGAAATACTATTTCGATCGTCGAAAATGATCTCCATAGAGCACCCAAAGATGAGAATAGACGACCGATGACAATTCAAAAAGAGACAAACTGATCCCCAGGCCCTTGGGGGTAAAGAAAAGGACGAAGAACCGCTCTCTTACATCGTGAATCGGGGTGGGGAAAAATCGAGGGACGAAAAAAGGGGTCCTGAAGGACTACGCTCTCGACTACACCAAAATGGGGGGGGGATCTTTCACCAACGTCCGGTTGGAGGAGCGAGGCGCCCCCTCCACCGGAGGGTACTACAATATCCATCATCAGAAGAACGATGAAAGTCCGCATGAAAGGGGGGGGCCGGGAATTCTATTTCTTCCCCTCAGGAGAAGGGGGAGCCAAGTAGAAAAAGGGGGTTCCAGAACGAAAAAAAAACAGAAGCTCGAATGAGCTCCCCTTCCAGGAGGCACTCTAAAGACGAAAACACATTCCCGTCACAGGAGTGACCTAAAAGACTCGTAGTTTCGTCGGGCTCGAGTCATCGTTCATACAACGAAGAGACCGCCGCGACGAAAAAAGTCTAACAAGAGAAATACGACGCAGCCGGGCTGGAGTGCCAAGAGCCAAAAAAAAAAGCAGAGGTTCTTTTAAAAGTCACCGGAAAAAGAAAGAAAAAAAAGCGCTGTCGGCAAAGGGGTCAAAAACTCTTAAACCCGAACTAGGGAAAAGACTACAAAAAGCTGGTCCTTTGCAACCTTGGACTATAACAGAATCTACACCCGGAAAGAAAAAAAGCTCAAAAGAATTTCATCTCAAGTACCGAGGCAGACGCAGATGGAGGGGACCCTTCTCTACCGCTCGCTGTCCCTGGTCACTTCGGGCACGAAAAGAGTCAAACGAGAAGATCTCTGAGAAAAGGAGGCCATCTCGATAGATATTGGGGCTCGGTGCCAAGATTTGGTAGTAATGAAGGGGACTCTTCGCGCCGGGCGGGAGAAATTCGATCATCTCCATCTTTAGCTGTCCTCTCTATCTTGCCGTCCTAGTTTCTGTGCCGGCGAAGCAAGTTTTTGAAAAATTTTCCTTGCCGGCAATGGGATCATGTATTTCCGGAAGGAATGTTTCGCCGGTTCCTCCCTTTGTGTTTAAACGGTTTTTTTGAAAGGGGGGGCCGACAGCCGAGGGAAAAAAAGGGGAAATTTTTTCGAGGGCTGAACCAAAAGGCCAGCACCGCTAGCTCTTGGCACTCATCCCCGCTTCACGATCGGGGAGTAGGTCTCGCGTGTCGAGTCATTCGTAATCAGGCGACTCGGTTGGGCACACTCTCCTGACCTCTATGGGGAGTTCCGATTCTGGAAGGGCCGGAAATGTCGACAAGTTCTGATAGAAGCCAATTACTGGAAGGGGAAGGGTTCTCGGAGACAGGGCGACACTTGGCCTCTCTCTGCCTGGTTGAAAAAAGCCTATAAAATCCATCATGCGGGTTACCTCGCATTACTCTTAAAATTTCTTGTGACGTCCGGTGGAATGTAATCGGTTTAGATGTGGAGCGAAAGGAGGGTTGAAACTCTCTCCGAGACGGGGGGGGTCGAGGAGCTAGCCGGGAAAAAGTTCTCAGCATCCCCCGAATCGGGGGAAACCTATGAAGGCAGCTCCTACTTTGCGCTGGGGAAGAAGGATAATCGCACTGGACTTTCGTTTTGGGTCGACGTTATATAGACTCGAATTGTCCTCGGTCTCCTGAAAAATGACTCCTCTTTGTGCGCGCCGAGGGAAGCTGGATCGAAAAGAAGAGAAAGGGCGACGATAGGGAGGCCGATGGACCATGTCGACCTTCACTGGTCTGGCTCAGATAAGAAAAAAGAACGAGCTCAGGTCCGTTATTGGAAGGTTCTAATCCTTTTGGCGAGGAAGAAGGGGGGGAGGGCTCGTGGAACGACCTTAATCCTAGAAACATAGAGGCCCATAACAACTCGGCAGCGCGGGAGAAGAAATCGTTGACAACGGGCACCAAAACCCGTTGAAAAAACGCATGGAAAAAAAGGACTGTTATTGGGGCGAAAAGGGGTTTTGGGGGTCCGGTCTAGGTCAGGGCGAGAAATGGTCCGCACGACCCTCCCATCTCTCACATCGAAAATGCCAAGAGTGCGAGCCCGGCCTCGGAGGGACTGGAACTACAGCTATAAGGGGCGGAGGCTCGGGAAACTGGCCAACCATAGGCGGGAAAGGTGATTTGGCGCTCCTTTGAGGGGATCGGGGACCTCCTTCGAGATGAGGGTGAGGGGTTGAAAGTCCCAGGCCCATGGGAGAGCGGTAAAGAAAGGTCTCCGGCTAATTTACAAAGCAGGACCACGACAAAAGGGAGAGAAAAGGATAGTAGGGGGACGGGAAAGCGGGAGGAAGGGGGTCCCCCCTCCCCTCAAGGGGTTCGAGTTCGTTAAAGGCAGTGACCGGCGCTGACCTTGTTTGCGTCCCGTGATGTCATGCGCCCAAAGGAATTAAAAGGGCAGACGGCTCCCCATTGGGGATGCCCCTCGTCTTGTGTTATGAAAGGATCGGCCTGAATTGTAAAGGCTGTCGGAAGTGTTTCCCCCCCACAAAGCTTCTTGTTTGCGTCGGGGGAAGGGGGCCCGCCTCGCAAATCGAGCTCGGGAGGATAAAAGGCGTCGAGCCCGCTTATCGCCCGGGCAACACGAAGAAAAAAAAGTCGAACGGGGGAAGATGGCCGGATGTCGATGAGAAAATCAGAACATTCAACACGCCTTCAAACGGCGCAAAAAGCGAAAAGGTACCCGATCCTCCCCTCGACGCGAAAAATGATCACTGAGGACGAAAAGCCGCAAATCGACCGAACAGGAAGGACCGCAGGCGGGGGGGGTTTACGAGGACCGAAAAGGGAAAAGGAATAGATCAGAGGGGGATCTGGAGGATCAAATATCAAAGAGACCACAGGGGCCAAGGCCATACCAGACATGAAAAGGATGGGCACGAGGGGCCTTCACATACTGGAAAGACCGGAACGAAGGAAAAAGTTCAGACCCTGATCGACAGGAATTGAAGGGACTCAGAAAAAAAAAAATCTACCCCTTCTCGGCATTCTGGTATCTTGGGGCCATGGGTTGTGGAAAAAAAAAGAGTTCGCCGACTGAGGGGATCTTGAAAGACATCTAATCTCCGTTCAAGAGAGGAGTTCGGCTGGGGGGACAATCGGCGTCAGCACAGCCGAGCTGGTGGGGGGGAAGGCTTTGATATGGCTTGACGCACGAAAGTCGTCGAAAGGGAAGGATCGTCGAGAGTCGGACTTCGGGCTCGAAAAACTTTAACCAGTTGCCATAGGTAGTGGAAGATGTCAACGGACAACCCATGTCAGATAGAATCCGCTCAGCCCCCAGAAACTTTCGCCCATAGAAGGCTCGCTGCTTTCGCTGGGGGAACCTTCCGAAAAGAAAGAAGGATAGGCCGATCTCACAACGGCCAGTTGGCCGGGGATGGGGTGGTCCACAACCGGTCTATTCCCCTTGTGCCACCCGGAAGCTTTTCCTATATGACCTCTCGGGGGGGGTATCGTCTGTAGGAAAAAAATTCAGAAACGTCTTCACCTCGTTACCTTCAAAGGAGCAAGGAACGACGCGAGTGGAATTTACTACACCTTCAGGGGGAGGAAAAAAGGAGGTCTTCGTGAAAAAACCTTCTTCATCGAACCGACCTACAAGCGGGGAAAAAAAAAGTGCCGGCGTCTGCCCAGCATTGAAAGGACGCCTTTTACTCCCTGGCGACTGTCTATCATGACGAACCGGGGACCCAAGTGGCCCAAAAGAAGGGAATTTTTCGATGTCATGGCTCAATGGAGAAAGGGTCCGGCATGAGTGTTCCCTAAGGCGACGACTTCGTAGACTATGGCTGGGAACGACCGGCGAAAAAAAAGGGTTTCCTTCCTTTGATAAGAGTCAGCAGAAAGGGCATTCAAAAGAATTTCGCTACTTCGACAGAGGTCAAGAAGCAGCAAAAAAACCGTCGTCACCTCCATGACGAGCAAGGGATGAATCGCCCGATCGAAGAAGTCCGGGCTCCGACCAGTGATGAGCAAAGGAGACCGAGCTCATCAAAAGTGACGGCGACGGGGAGGGTGCGGTTCACTTCGAGGTGAACCGAAAGGGGAAAAGGCGCGTCTGGAGCTGAAAATCTTCCAGAGCCGCTGGGTCAGACGAAGGATCGGTTCGAATGTGGGCCGAGAAGGGCTGTGGGGGCGGGCAAAGAGCCACGTTCTGATTCTTAGATTGTCGATCGGAGGGATCTGGCCGAGGCTGCCGGGGGAAGGGTGACTATTCTCCTTTCAGGGAAAATGTAAATTCCGCATAAAAAAGGAAAAATAAACAGTCCTCGCGAGGCCCGAAAAAACAGTTTAAAAGTCGCAACAACCCCACTTGGATGGGGAAATATATATATGGGTTCTCAAAAACGGGGGAAAGCCTCGCCTGATCCCCCGGGACGACGGAGATGTTGAAGGTCCATGTATTCCCACGTATCCTCGTCAAACCACGGGTAGCAGCCCCGCGCTGCGAGAGGCCGCTCGCAATCGGGGAAGAAAAAAAAGAAAACCTTCCGCAAAACAGCCATTACTTTGCTGCCCCAATGCGGGGCAAGGGGAAGGAGACGCCGTCTTGAAGGGCGATAGTCAAGCCAGAGGGGAGCCTAAAAAGGCGTGCCTTTCACCTCGGAGTAAATTTGACCTCCGCACCCTCCCCGGAGGACAGGGCTGCTCAGATCACTGGTTGAGAAGAAAGCCCGACGTAAATGAGAATCCTTGCTAGTTCCCTGCGTGCTAAAACCTGCTGGGTGGGAGAGGAAAAGGAATCCGATGGTCGAAGTATCGGGAAGGTATTTGAACGACCGGTCTAAAAAAAGGGCCGCATCGAGAAAAAGGGGTTTGGTGTCGAAAAGCGAACGTTAAAGACCGCGAGCATCGTCGGACCCATAGGGCGCAATCAAAAAAGCCATTTAGTCCTGACCCTCTGAAAGAGGGTGGGTGCAGGGGGGGGGAGGTGGCCAAGGGGGTCTGTCGTCATGATAGCACAGTGCTGAAATGCTCCCGGCGTCAAGCCGCCGACAAAGGGAAAATGCTGGCAGCGCCAGGGGGGGTACCTCTTTCTTCAGGAAAGGGTGTGACGCCTGGACGACTACGTCCTTTGGATATCGTAGTAGGAAAAGGCCGTAGTAGGGTCTCTACCACGAAGTGAAAGGACCGCCGGTGAAGACGTGCGAAAAGGGGAAAGGAAAGGGAAAGACCGCCCGAAGATGCAACAAAAAGAAAGGGGGGGGGGGGGCCCCCGGGGGGGAACAACTCCATCATTTCCGAAGGTTTGAGCCGGCCAGAAGAAGAGCCGAGGAACCGGGATAAAAGAGGCCACAAGGAGGAGGAACGCCTTCGATTTTCTCCACCAAAAAAAAAAAAAAAAAAAAAAAAACAAAAGACACAAAAGAAAGGTAAAAAAAGGCGGAGAGAAGAAAAATGGACTTTACATGCGCGCTGGGTCGAGAAAAGAGGGCGGCCATTGGGGCAGTTCTTCGCTCGAAGGTGGCAGCGGGGTAAGGGGGAAACAGAAGGTCTCTATCTTCTCTTGCCAGCATCTCCTTCAACTTGAAGTCCGAGTCGGCGCTACAGCGGAACTCCTCTTCCAAGAAGGGTGCTGCGCGATGGGAGGGGAAAAAGACATTCCCGCCTAACTCATTCTTGACCGTCTCCGTTTTTACTGATAGCCAAAAAGGAGCGTCCGGCGAAAAGGGTCAATGACCAAAATAGCAAAAAAAAGGAAAAAGCGGAAGGGTGTTTTCGCCAGCTAAGGGGAAAAGGGGAAGCCCCTTTGGACGAGTGCGTCCCAATGACCAGAAAGCACGGCGCGGTCATTGAAAACACCTCCTCGTGCCCAGCCAGGGCCGAGGAGGATGGGAGGGGAAAGGGGGAGCCTTTCCAACGCTCCAGTCATCGTTGGGAAAAAAGGACACGAAGTGATAAGGACACTAGGCGGTCCCGCTTCAGCCGCCGCGGATGGGTTCTATATAATCCTGTCTTCCGGTCCTCAGTGGGGGAAGGCAGCCGGGAGGACAAGATCGGGGGTAAATCTGATCGAGAGAGTGGACGCCTGGGGGAAAAAACCGTTTCCTCCTCTACATCCTAAATAATGGAGCGGTTCCTTCGGACTCTCGAGACGAATAGTGGGGGAAAGGAAGGCTGGCCTCGATCCGGGAGGGGAAGGCTTGCCGATCATCCGCCACCAAGACAGGGGGGGGGAACACCGTCAAAAAAGGAAGAGCGCCGTTAATTAACAAAGCGGTCAATTTCATTACAGAGGGGAGCCAGCTGAGAGGGCTTGTCTGGCTCAAGAAATGCACAATAGGACTCACCCCATGCCTCGAGGCACTGCGTCTTTGCCCTGAGGGATGTGGGGATTTGACACCTCCGGCAAACCCTCCTATCCTCAGTTCGGATAGGGAAAAAAAAAAAAAGACTCTCTCGCAAAGGGGGTCCCATGCTTGGGACAGAGCAACTCGCCTGTTCGAAAGGATACCGCTAGGGGAGCCGTGTGCTGAGTATCCGCATACAACGGAAAGGAAAGAAGGGAGTCCGTGCACGAAGAAAAAGTCAAGCCCACTTGGAAGGAAGAAAAAGAAGAGGAGTTTGCGACAGTCCGAGAAAGGGGCCGTTAAGACTCACTCTTGGGACAGGAAGGAATGTGCAGCTGAGGACCGTTCTGCATCGCGGATGATCAAAGGCGGAGGCAAACCAAGGGAAAGAAAAGAAAAATGCTCTGACTTCAACTTGGAACTGGAAAAATTCACCGAGTATCTCGGAAAAAAGCCGCGAATGCGAGTGGGAAGGGCTCGGCCTTCGGAAAGAAGAAAAAGAAAAAGGATCGAAAAAAAAAAAACCTATTTGTTTCGACTTCAAGAGGCAACCACCATGAGAGGGACTATCTGCGCAATGAAGTTTCCGGCAGACGAACTGTTCATTACTCTATAGTACTCGATTCGAGGAGACGAGGGCGCGCAAAACCGCGATCATCCTGAAAAAAAGAGGAAGACCTCTTAATACTGGAGCAAAAGGGATCCAAGCCCGAAAAGTCTTGAAATACTATATCTAGAAAAAACACGCACCGTCTCGAGGTCTGTTTGTGGAAAAAGGGGACTGACTCAGGGGGGGAGGGGGGAGGAATTCTCTCCTCTAAAAAGACATCCAAAATTCGTGCTCGGAAAAACACGTCAATTGCGCGCGAAAAACTAGGGAACCTCTACAAACGTTAAGAAAAAAGGCAGATCTTCCGCCTCTACGGTTCGAAATCATTATTTTCTGCCGGCTATTCGGGAGATTCACCATGGAAAAAAGCTTCCAAGGGGGTCTTCGACACTGCCAGAAAGCAACTCGCCTCGATAAACGGCTCTAATAACGGGGATAGGGGCTGTCCGCCTTACCTGCAAAACGAGTGCGATTGCACATCATAGGGCAAGATTTCGAAAAATATATATCATCGAACCGACCAAAGTTCCGCGAGACTGATACCTCATGTGAAAATAGAAAAAACTCGATCACTCCCAACGGCTAACGCGATAGGCAAGGGTCCCAGAGCGTCAAGCAGAAGGGGTGATGGTCGGAGTCACATCATCTAAAAACCCTCTTTCGGCAACCTTCAGAAAAAAAGGGGGGTAAGGAGGAAAAAACCGATACCACGACAGAAACCCTGCTTCCCATGGATGTCCTTATTACAATAGTTGGGGGGGTTTCCGAAAGCGAAGCCGCTTTCCTGTGGGGCTTCCCCGCGTCGAAAGAAACTCTTGGCGCATCGAAAATTCATGCTCAAGACAGCGAGGAGGGGGGAGACGGAAGATTTCAAAGAGGAGACTGCCGTAATTACAGAAGCCCGGCCGCGTCAAGAGATCCGACAACAAACAAAAAAGGAGAATCTCTCGGAGCTCGGGGGCGGTTCCTATTTCGGAGGCCGCCTGCGCTTAAAAGGGGGGGGCAGGCTTCGTCCGCCCGGTCTGTAGCTCAGGCGAATGCGCAACGGTGAGTTCCATTGGGGGTGTGGCGGGAGGGGGTCCACGGTGGGAAAAGAAGGGCGAGAGGGTAGTCTTCCTTCCTTTTAGCGTGGTGGAGGGCAGGCACGAAAAAAAGGGACCCCCGTGTTGGGGAAGGTTGCAGGGGGGGCTAAAAAGGATTTTTGAAAAATGGAGGACGGTGACATCCACCTCCGGCTGGAGGGCAGGGTAACTCCAGCACATGGCTAAGAGAAGAGAAGGCGTCTTATTTCTCGGCTTGGGTAGAAACAGAAATCGGGGGCGGAGGACCAAAAGAAAGGTATCTAGACCTCGAAGGATAAAATCTCCTCCCTCGTTTCGAGGGAGGTCATCCCCCTAAAGAAGAGGGAATAGAGCCGGGAAGGAGGAAGGTGATCGAGAAAGACTTTCTGGCCAGTGACGAAAAAAAACCCTTCCTCTGAGCGGACGGGAAACCTCCCGAATAAGCCATCAAAGGCGAAGGGGGGCTATTATGATAGATTGTCGCTTGTTTGAAAATGGGGAAAGACAGAAGCCGGGCGAAGATTTGGAGGGGCAATGACTGATGGAAGTGGGAAAATGTCTTCGCTCTCTTCCGGTCGCACACCCATACTGGCGCAGAAAGAAAAAGCCGTCTTTCCACCCCTAGACCGTGACGCTGTTTACAGTGACGACGTAAGAACGGGCCTTGATCATGTCGGAAGATAATATCTCTCTAATTTTCCTCGGTAGGGGGAAGTGGGAAAAGACGGGTGCGAAGAAAGGAATCGAAATCGACCAGAGGAGACGAGGGGTCAGCGTAATGTAACAAGCCGTAACTTCATTTTGTCGCGCAGCTAGAAAGAGCGGGGTGTTGTGCCAGCACCAATAGGAAGGGGGGGGGGGGGGAGGAGTGACATGTCCAGTAGTGCAATCTACCTTACAAGGAGGACGATAGAGTTTCCCCATGAAAAAGGGAGGGGGCGATATATCGTTTAAAAGGTGCCGTGTACAAGCGAGTGGAGAGAAGGGGGGGGGCGACCAGGGTTGGGGGGGGGAAGGTCTTCATGGGAATCAAGTTCCTCGAGAGCAACGACCAAGAGAGGGGAAATGGCGCTGGCCAAGAGTGACGGGGAAACGGAAGAGGGGCGGACGGGCATCTGATCATAAGCGTCCTTCTTTCCACTCGGAAGAGGCTTGATGAGCTAGCGCGGGAGGGTCAGCGGACATAACCGGGTTCCAGCTGTTTAAGGGGCGAAATCGTCCCCATATCTTGCAAGAGCCCAGGGAAGGAAGCAGGCGCGTCTAAGGTCCACCATGAAGGAGAGTAGGTTAGAAAGGAAACATGAGAGGGGAGATTTCTTATTGTGTCAATCTCAAACGCCGAAGTACCCGGGTCGTGGAAAAAGATTCTCGTGGGGGGAGACCGTTGATGTGGAGGGAAAGCCTACCGTCTGGAACGTTGAATCTTCTCCCCATGGGTAAGTAAGAAATGGGGGGCTCCCGAGAGACGCTCTGCCTTATGTTTGGAAGGGGGATCGTTTCAGGGGGGTCACATCTGTTGCGTGCTTATCGCCAGAACTGGGTCATCATCTTATTCTGGGGCGCTCCGGAAAGCGGGTTTTCCGCCGGGCAAACAAGGGCTCTTCGACGGAACCGAGCTCAAGAGGTGACGGATGTCCGAGGGCAGGAAAAAAAGGCCTCCCCAGCGCAAAAGCCGAACTCTACTCATAATTGAAAAAGGAAGAAAAAGCGTCGACGGCGCAAAGAAAGGGCATCTCTCGAACAGGACAAACCTGCGCGCGGCTTAAGCGTAAAAAATCCTCGTTGAAAATCTCTCCCTCGTTTGCGAGAAAATGCCTATACCGAGAAAACAGGCCGCTACAAAAAAAGGCTTTTCCCCTGAGGAGGTTCAGGAAATAAAACTGGTCAATACACTGTACTCCAGAAGGCGAAGGAGGGGGGTCATTGCCGAAAGGGTCCGATTTTAGAGGAAGGAAAAAAGGAAATGAGGAAATCGGACCAGAGGCTCGTTCTGTGGTTGGGGAGATTTTTTAACTGACGAACAGTGGCAAGAGACGCGGGCCAAAAATGCGAGCAGGAAAAAACCGGTCAATAAAGGGGGAAGGTCGATGTCCTTGTTATCAAATTGGAATAAACTGCGTCAGCAAAGAAGCAGCTTTGACGAGGAGAGAAAAAGGGTCTCGCAACAGGGGACGGTCGTCGACGTCAAGGGGAAAGGCTTCCGCAAGATGACATTCCTTTCTGAGTACTGGCAAACCGGTGAAAGAAAATAGTCGAGCGACTAACTGGCAAGACTCTCCTCCAGAAAAAAAACTCTTTCCACAGGGAACCATTCTCCGGCGTCAGGGGGAGAGGGGGTTCGCTGAAAAGTTATAACGGCGAAGGGGATGGCCGATCTCAAAAAAATGCGTTGAGTGTTCACGTCTTTAACCTCGTGGGCCCACCCAAATGGGGGGCCAAGTGAGTTTAACTGCTCTTCAAGTCCAATTCGGCCAGAAAACGGAGTAATCAAAATCCGGTAAATTAAGCTGTTAGACTGGAAAAAAAGTAGGTATACTCCATGCCAACAA
>Ga0179593_1628305_pt1 | contig 30537 bp, 46 predicted proteins | sample CZODoug2_1_08_16_FD_185931 | JGI IMG/M metagenome (GOLD analysis project Ga0179593, IMG submission 185931) | Vadose zone soil fungal communities from Angelo Coast Range Reserve, California, USA - CZODoug2_1_08_16fungal (PacBio error correction) | ecosystem: Environmental > Terrestrial > Soil >...
CCAACTGAGAGGTGGCAAAGAGACAGCTCTTCAAAGGGTGCTCGCGGAGAACACGGAAATTGAGGGGGAAAAATTTTGTCAAAAAAGATTTAATAAAAGGGGTGGCCGAGCTCCAAAAGAGGTGCCGCGCGTCGCAAAAGAAAACCGACGGAAAAATTGAGTGGTCAGAACCGAAAAGAATCCTATAGGACTAGCAAGCTCCAAAGGGCCAGGTGCGAAGAAATGCGTGCTGTTAAAGATCGGATCTAGCACGGTTTCCGTGGGACCCACCCAAAAGGGACAGGAAAAATCGGAAGGAGGGGGGGCGCGGGGAAGGGAACATTCTCTGCTTCCAGGGAGTGCGGTCTCCAAACAGGAAGAACAGCCAAAAAAACCGTAGAGGGGGAAGAGCCTAAAGGGAAAGAAAATATCAGCAGCAAAAGGGGTCCATCTACTACGTAAGGGATCCCAGCTCAAAGGGAAAAAGCCTCAAAAGTCAAAATAGCGGTATTGAGGGGGGGGGGGGGGGGGGGAACCTTTGGTAAAAGACTTGAAAAAGGTCTTCCTTATCATTAGAGGGTAAATTTCTTCTACAAGAAAAATCGGCGATTCCTGGGGGAACAAAAAAAGGCAAGCAAAACACATCAGGGGAAGGAAGTTTTGAAAAGAGAAAGGACCCGAAAGGGAAAAAAGAGGGAAAAGAGGGCTGAACTCGAGGGGCTTTCCTTCTCGTCTGAAAAAAAGGTTTAATCGAAGGAAATAGGAAGCGGGCCGAAGGGCAAATCGTAAAACTGAACCGGGCAAACGGGGGGGGTTGAAAGGTGGACGTCCCCCCTTCAAGAAAAGACCATTTTCCCAATATCGGAACCGAAAAAGAAGGAAAGTAAAGACTAGGGGAGAAAGGCAGGCAGGAAAAGATGCAACCGAAAAGGCGAAAAAGGAGACCTCCGTGTGGCGCGGGGGAAAAGCGAAGATGAGAAAAGCCCAAAAGGGAGGAAAAGAAATAGAAAAGGTTGGAAGAGAAAAACACCAAAGGGGAAAGCAGTCCTCGGAGCAAACACCTTACCACTAAGGGACACTTTCCTCAAGCAAGGGCGCAGTCCCGCCAAAAAAAAGTTGACGAGGCCAGAAAAAGGCCGCCGGATTAAGGGAAGTTGGAATACCGCAATAACGGAGACCGTCAGAGAAATGGGGGACTCTGCTTAAAAAAAAGGGGCCCAGGAAAAGGAAAAGAAGGGCAGAAAGGGGAGGAGGGTTCTAGACTGGGTGTCAGGAGAGGACTGTCTGACAACAAATGGTTCCCGTGCCCGCGGAGTGACCGTCGTCCAGCGAAATGGCAACGAGGGGGGAGAAGCCTGGAAAGGAGTGGCGGGGAAGAAAGATCTAAAAGACTGCCAATTATTCCAAGGGGAGGCTGGGCTGGCAACTTTCAGGAAAAGTCTGGGCGGCGCCGAGGGCTAAGGCAGAGGGAAAGAAAGAAAAGAACGCCCCCGGGGGAAAAAAAGCATCGAAGGACGAAAGCGGGCCCCAAAGGAAAACAAAAAAAAACACGGGAGGGAACCGGTAAGAAAGAACGAAATCGTAAGAATCCGGGGGGTGAACTTTATTCGGGGGAAAATTAAACGGACTAAGAAGGAGGGACCGTCTCCTACCGGGAAGGATGGAAGTATCCCAAAAAGGGAAAACCGTGAAAAGAGACTTTTTACGAAAATCGGAGGGAAAAAAAATGGATGCCAAGCCGCTTCCTTTGAATCAGTGAGAAGCTGACAATTGAAAACTTGGGGGGGAGGGGGGAGAGGGGGAAAGCTCAAAACGATCTAAAAAGGCCATCAGGGGGGGTGTAGTCCGAACTGACGATGGCGCGCCAGGAAAGATGAATGAGAAAAAAGGGGAAAAAACTAATGGACTAGAATGACCGCCAGGGGACAGGAAACTGACGGAAACAAAATACCCTGTACCGGTGCGGCGATCATCTCCGAAAGAAAAGGGTTCGGATACGAGGGTCAATAAAAAAGGAGACAAACCACTCTGAAGGGGAACCAAAATTCCTAAAAAAAAAAAAGGCCCTTTACATTCATTGACAAAAAAACTGGAGGCGGCGCAAAAAACGAGCACCCACACTCAAAAACACAGATAACCCCAGCCAAAAAAAGAAATCTGCAAAGCAACCGGCGAAAATCACTCTCCCCCATGTTCAAGAAGGGGGAGAGTGGGGGACTTGGAGAAAAAGTCTCTCCAACAAAAAAAAAAGGGAAGAGTCACAAAAAAAATCAAAAAAAACTTGAAATCGAGGAGGGATTCCTTCGGTCCGGGACCAGGAAGAAGGATGAGAAACTTTGGAGAAAGCAGGAAGAGAGGTGGAGGGTGGGTGCAGCAAAGCACCCCTGACATGTAAGAAGGTGTAAAAAGAAAAAACGGGCCGGTTGGTTCCCAGGGGGAAAAAAGAGCCTCAGAAGGGAGGGGAGAAGAGACGGAAAAATTCAGTAAAAAAAGGGACTAGGGGAGGGAGAGGAGGCCACTTCGGAAAAGGGATGCCCCCCGTCCAAAAAGAAGGCAGGGAAGAGTCCAAAAAGAGGGGTCAGAGAACAAAAAAAAAAAAAAAAGCCATTCAGAGGTGGAGAACTCTCTGGGTTCTCCTCTATTCCAAAAAAATCACCTACCTGCCAGGAAGGGAGTGAAAAGATCAAAAAAAAGGGAACTTAGAAAAACCCTCCCACCCCATGCGAAAAAAGGGAAGAAATGCGAGGTGACATCTCAAGTGCGGCCCAGGAAGCGGTTGAAAGATCTTGCAATGCAGAGGGGGTCCGCGGGGGGAAGAGGGGGAGGTCGTGAGAGGAAGGGAGAAGGGGGAAAAAAAACCCTCCAAGGGGGGGGGGGCGAGAAAGGGCAAGGGAGAGGACCTTGGTCCTTCGCCGGAAACCGACTCCCCACGATGCAACCGTGAAAGATAGGGGGGGGGCAGAAGGATAGCGTCAAGGGGGCATACGTCCGGAACAAAAAAAGATTGATCTGGCTGTAGGGGAGTGCATCCGTGAGAAGGGGGGGTGAGAAATGATCAGGGCTCCCGTTCTTGGGGAAGGTCTTGTCAAAAACATCCCAGAGGAAAAGGGCGGATCCGTATAGAGCTTGAAAAAGGGGTGAGTCTGGGAAAAAGAAACGAGATCTGACTTTAAGAAGATTGGGGGAAACAGAGTGCAAGAGGGGGGGGAAAAACTATAATGTAAGGTAAACGATGGCCGGACGGGGGGGGTTCCGCCCCGGAGGGAGGGTGCAAAGAGAACCCCGAGCCAAGGAAGACCCAGAATCAGAGGAAAAAAAGAGAAGCGCAGCATATTATCCATAGGAAACTGCGTTGAAAAAAGATGACCGGACTCCCAGGAAAAGGGGAATTTTGGTCAGAGGAAACAGACAAAATTGCTGGCGCCCCACTCTGAAAGGAAGGGGGGGGGGGACGGACAAGAAGGGGAATGGGAGGGAAACTTTGCCAAAGACAGTAAGGGGGATGGTGGACACTCAGTATAAACGGGGTGCCGTGATCGGAAGGAAACAAGACGCCTGGGGAGCATCAAAAGAAGTTGAAAAAAACTCTGTAAAAAAAAAGGGTCGATCCACAAGGACCTCAGGGGGGGCCCCGTTGGGGGAGGAACGGAACAGGGGGGGATTTGTCCCGCCTTGAAAAGGGATTGCCTCCTTCTCAAGGCCGCCGCCTTCCAAAGGAGAGGCCTCCAAGGCAGAATGCCTTTGTACTTTACCAGGGGGGATCAAATATGGGGAAGGGGACAAACATAAATGAGGTCCCACCTCTGAAAAAAAAAAAATGAAAAGCACCGGTGAGGCGAAACTCGGCCTCGGGGACACCATCTGAAGAAGTCGCACGTAGAAAAAAAGGGGACCCTCGGGGAGGACTGGGCCCTAACTTATGTTGAAAAACTGGTGACAAGGGTTGAAACAAGTGGACCTGGATGGTGAGGGGCTTTTTTAGGAACCGCAAAACAGGAGGAAACACTCTTGGGTTCCCCAAGGGGAAAAAGAATAACTTAAACACGAAGTTTTCAAACGGGGCAGACCTGGGGGAAGGACTGAATAGAAAGGGGAATTTGAGACCCTCTCCTCCGGGGGTCTCATTGAGGGGGAGGAAAGGGGAGAATCCTGGATGGTGACTGAATTCACACGGAATCTGAAGAAAATATACGATTCTAAAGGGTAAGAAAGGCATTAGTATACACATCCTTCACCTAACGTACCGAAAAAGAAACTTTTGAAAGGAATTCTGGTGCTTTAGAAAACTAACCGAACCAATCGGGCGGACTTTCTATCTGACTCGAACTGAACACTTTTTCCAAAGGAAAAGAGTGTACGGACTCCAGGAAAAAAAGGTTGGTCCAGGAAACCGCCTCCGAGAATCAACCTAACAACCCAGGACGACCATCAAACTTCGGAGAAGGTCGGAAAAAAGTCATACTCCAAAAATCTCTTCTTGGAAAGGGGAGAACTGTGAAAGCGCAGCCCAGTAAAAACGCCCCGGGAAAGTTCCATAAAATGAAGAGGCCCTGGCTCGGCAAAAACAGGAACCAAAAACCGACAAAAGAAGGGTTACACAACGTATGGGATGGATCACTCCTGAAGAAGCAGAGTAGGGATGAAAACCATAAAGGAAAGAACAGAAATGACTCAAAAGACAACAAAAAAAAAAACAACTTATGGAGGGGGAAAAGAGATAGTGCAACCGCGTCATGGGACATACAAAAAGAAGGATACTTAGGGCCAAACATAGTAGAAAAAAAAAAAAAAAAGGAAAAGGTACAACTGCGAAGTGTCTGTAAAAAGGTGTGCAGGCCTTACACGTGTGTAAAAAAACCTATGGGAAAGGGAACGAAGGAAAGGAGGGGAAGACCGCAAATGGAATAAACCGCCGCGAGAATATGAAAAAGGATCCGCGAAGGAAGGTCAGAAGGTGAGACATGCTGGGTAGGGTATACATAAGGAGCAAAGCACGGGAAGTTCTCAACTCAAAAGGAACGTAGACAAATCAGAAAGGTCCCTCCTCAGGAGGGGGACAAACCGGGGGGGGGAACGTCTCTTCTCTAAAAAAAAAGGAATAACAGCCTGAACCGGCACCAACCAGTAGGGGTGGAGAAAATATAGAAGGGAATGGACTGAAATAAATGAAAAAAGAGGAGATCATGTCATCTAAATATTGGGCGACCAAATAAGGTACACACAGAAAGGAAGGACATCAAAGGATTATACGGGTATGGACCGGGGGGTGGGGAAATCAAAAAGAAAAGCGACTGTCTTCCTGAAAGGGAAATCGGAAAAGTAGCTAAAATAAGAAAAACTCGAAGAAAAAAGTAATGCGAAATCACCATAAAGAAAACATCCATGAAAAGGGGAAGTAGGGGGAAAGGGCCAATCTACTGAAAACGATGACATTTCCCAGAACGGAACGTCGGAAAATTTCACGAGAGCTGGAGGGGAAAATCTTCAGCAAAAAAAAAAGGGTAGGTGGTGCAAAGGGGCTCGTGTAGAAAAGGGGAACCGGCTGGAGAAAGAGCTCACCATGGAAAAAAATCGAAGAACTAGGAGGAAAACATATCAAGAGGGAGGGCGGCCCGGTTCAGAAGGGGGGGGGACGGAATGCTGGCGAAAAAGGAAGTACTGCAATTGAAGGGGGCAGGAAAGGACGACAAGGATCAGAAAAAAAAGGAAGGGTCAAAAGGGGAAAGTTGAGAGGGTAAATAAAGGGGGGGAAGGACCAGGGGGCAATTCCTCAAAAAAGAAAAAGCGGGCTTTGAGAGAGAGAATCCACTGAAAAGGAAATGTTAATCGCGTCACGAGAAGGAAACCATAATTCAAAAGAAAGAAAAAAATGCATGATGAGGAGAATGTCTAATTTCGAAGGCTCCCCTTATTGGGGGGCTTAGAAGAAAGGGGAAAAAAAAAAAGAAGTCAAAGGCACATAAAAGGTCCGAAGAACTCAGGATACATGTGATACTCTGTCAGGGATGCCGAGTTGGGGCAAAACCGGAAAGGGTTAAAGAGCTTAAGCCGGGCCTGGTTGAGGCCAAGCAGCGAACGGGAGAAAAAAACCCCCTGGTCCGCCATCTAGGGGAAAGGGGTGTAAATGCCGAAACGGGGAGCAAGAAGAAGGGGAAGAAAAAGCAGCAATACTTCCAAAAAAGCCAAAAATCTAGCGAAAAAGTCCATCGAGCGTGGCAGAAAATTCTCCTACGTCAAAAGAGCCGAAAGAAAGACTGTAGGGAAAGAAAGAGAGGAAAAAGAAAGAAGCATAAAAGTGCACACAAGAAAGGAAAAATCAGAGGCAAAAAAGGGAATGGGGGACGGTAGTCGGTGTACTGGAAGCGGGGACGCCCGAGATCGCCGGATCCGACGGCCTTCACGGGGAAGGGGGGGAAGGAGGCCAAGGGGGGAAGGGAATCTCACTGGGGAAAGGCTCCGAAAAGAAAAGGAGGAGTCCAGATGCCCCTTCTGAAAAAAGACTTCGCCTCCGAAAAAACAAACAGCGGACAGGGAGAAAACCTGAAGAAGGAGAGAAGCCAACACGCAATTTGAAGGACTCAGTAGACGGACGGCTTGGGAAGAAGGACGAGTATCGCCGAAAGCGGGGGACGGTAAAAAAAAGGACAATCAAGGGAGGGGGAACTCACTTATCGGGAAGAAGGGAAACAGTAGAAGCTACAAAGGGGTACAGACGTTGGACTCTGCCCTACAAAAAAGGGCACGCCCGTTGGACCAGGGGGACCCATGAAAACGTGGTGGAAGAAGCTCGTAGGAAGAGGGTGAAAGGGCAGAATGGACCACGAGAATCCACTGCTTTGATGAAAGAACGGAACCCAACCGGCCCCGGGAACGGGGGAAAAAAACATGCCTACAATTGGAAAGAGAAGGCCTGGAGAAAAAAATCCAAGATCCACACAGGAAAAAAAAACGGCAAGGATATGAAAAGGGGAAAGGGTGGGTAGCCGCACCGACGCTCAAGGATCCCGATGTTCCAGCAGGCAGAGTGGTCGTGGCTTGGGGACGAAAAACAAAAGGGGGAAGGAAAGATAAAAGAGACCGGAAAAAGAGGGGGACATCAGGGGGGTAGGGCGTGGAGGTCGACCAACTCTTCGTTAAATTGCCCCGGTGGAGGAACTAAGAGGGGGGATGAGGGGGAAGAAGGGGTAGCTGGGGGAAGGAGGGGGGGGGGGGGGTTTGGCGCAACGTGCGCAAGAAGGGGAGACCGGCAAATTTCAAAAGTACCTAGTCTGTTCAGCGAGAGAGTTTGGGAAGTTCTTGGGAGGAGCAGTCGGGGGGGTAAACGTAGCCCAAGGAAAAAAGGGGGAATAACACTCGGGAGAAGGGGGAGGGCCAGAAAAAACGGCTCCTTCCGGGTCAGAAGACGTCGACCGCGGGTTTGAGGAAAAAAGAAGGAGGCTCACATGTCGATTAGGAGAAAGCGCGGGCGGTTCTCCACGGAATGAGGGGGATTTATCTCCCTCAAAAGCACTTTCACGACGTCCAGAAAGAACAGTCAAGCTGCAAAAAAAAGAGGAGGCTAGAAAAGGAGGACCACGAAAGAGGTTTCGAGCAATTAAAGGAGGGGGGACTGAAACATCCAAAAAAATGTAAAGGGAAGTCCTGAAAGTCTCCTTAAAGGGGGAAAAGGAGAGGACTGAGGAGAAATCCCGAGGGAGGGAACATTAATACGAGGAAGGAAGGCCGGGCCGGGAGATCCCACTAGGAGCCGTTTTTAAAAAAGGGGGAAAAAAAAAGAGGTGGGCGGAAATCGTAGAGGGGACTTCCGGCCATGTCGGAGAGAGGGATCAGGTATAAAGGGACAGCTTGGGAGCGGCGTTTTGATGTAGGGAAGAAGAAGGGGGGAAGGGAAAAAAGGTCAAAAAGGGAGACAGACGAAAAAGAGGCGAAAGGGGAACCAGAAGAGAGCACGGGCGAAGTCGGGGCAGATTTGTTGTGAGAAGTATCCCATGAAAAAACCAGAAGGATCGGAGGAGGGCCGGAAGAAACGGGGGGCATGACGAAAAAGGAAAGTAACAAACGCAAAAAAACAAAAGGAAGGGGGAAAAACGGGGTGTGTAAAGGGGAGCGTCATGAGAAAAAGGGAAATTGTCGGAAGGGGCCCCCCATTTAGAAAAAGAAAAAGGTCAGGGGGGAAAAAATCCTCATATTCCTGAAAAAGATTTTCCTCTGTCTGTAAAGGGGGTCCCAGGAAAAGAGAGAAAGGGGTTCCGGGGGGAAAGGGCCTGTTGAAAAAGAAGGTGTGCGTTAAAACAACCTCCACGCCACGTTGGAAAGGAGAAAAGATCAAAAAAGCAGGAAGGTTGGAAAAGGGGGAAAAACTTCCAAAGGGGGACTTTTTCATCACGTGGAAAAGGGGGCCGGAAAAATATGAAACGGGAAAAGCACGAGCAAGACAGCTTCTTAAGGGGGGGGGGGGAGGGTCAAAATTCAGGCGGAATTTCCTACGCCCTCGCAAAGAGGCTCGCGGAATCCTGGGGGGGGCATCCGTTGGGGAAACATTGCCAGGGGGGAAAGCCTTGGACCATAAAAGCTATCGCAGAAGCCTCGCCTTGAGGGGGGAAAAGCAAAGAAATGAGAGGCGAGAAAAAATGCCAAAAGAGGACGGTTGGGGGGCGGTTCTATTAGGAACCTCCGGTTAGTCGCTTGGGAAAAAAAAAAGGCGGCCCTCAAAAACTTGGAACAATCATAGGATGTACGGTCAACTTTGGAAACTCAAAAACTCAGAAGCGTGAGGGGAAGATTTAAAGGAAGGGTTGAAAAAGAGATGGGGGTCGCACTTGGGGGGGGGGAAAACATGGTATGGGGAGTGGCGCGCACTCGGACTTCAAGGTGGAGGGGAAAGACTTTGGGGCATTCATGGGAGAAAGAAAGAAACGCAGGAGTGGGGAAGGACGTCCCTCTCCGACACCAGGGTCCAAAAAGAAAGAAGCGAATGGGGAACGGGCAAGGGGGACGGGAAGCTGAAAGGGGGAGAGGAGGACACGTATGAAAGCGAATGGAGTCGTTGATGAAAGAATAGGGATCCAACAAAGGGGCCTGCGGAGGAGGGCAAGAAAACCTTTAAGCCAAAAGAAGCGAGACGGGTCCCTTAAAAAAAAACAAGCAAAGACGGGAGCCAAATCAAGAGGTCTCCTGGAAAAAAGGGCGTGTGCGCAACAAAAGTGAAGACCAAAAAAATACAGAAAAAAAAGGAGCCAAGGACTAACCTTCTTGAAGGGCCGCGCGAGGGGGGGGGGGGGTTCATGGGAAAAGGAGGGAGGGTTGACAAAAAGGAAAGGGTTAAAAAAACTCCTCCTAGGCCGAACCCAGGAAGAGGGTCCAGGGGGAAACCAAAATAAGACCTTCTCCCATAAAGAGGGAATTGACCGAGACGAGATGAAAAAGAAGATACAGCGGGAGAAAAAGAGGGAGACAAAAACATAGAGGGATCATGATCTCCATCAAAAAAAAGGGAAAGGAAGGGGGGAGGGAAAAGAAAAGGGGAGAACCCAGGGACAGCAAAACACCTGGACTGAGGAGGATAAAGATCAAAAGGGGACACTTCCTGACAAGATGTTGGGAAGGAAGGGGGGACAGCGGGCCCGGGAAAAAGAGCCACCGCCTAGGAATCAACTCGAGAAAAAGCGTGCACCGTGAAACCGCATCGAGAATAAGGAAAAAGAAATTTAATGGGGGCAGAAGGGTGAAAATTCTGTAGGAAGAAGTCGAAAAAGGGGCAAACGTGGCGAAGAAAAGGCCTTAGGGAAAGGGAAGGTTCGATGGTCAAGGAAGGTAAAGGGGATCGAAAAGAGAGTTCATCCTAAAGGTGAAGCCAGACGGAGGGGTGGTCCTCAAGAAAAGGACTGTCAAAGAAAGAAAAACAAGTCCGAACGTGGGGGACGGGGGAGGAACGCTGCGGCAAAGACCAGTGCCCTTAGCATCGCGGGAGAAAATGTCCTTTGTAAGGGGGAAAAAAAGTCGGAAAAAAAAAAAAAGCCCTAGAAGGGGAACGGGGGGAACTACCAGAAGGAAAACTATGGAGGAGACCACCAGAAGCACAATCAGGTCAAGAAAGTGAAGTGCCAAAAAGAGCTAAAAAAAGAAAAAAGCGCGGGGAAAAGAGCTCAGGGAATGGTTAAATTCAGAAACAGTAACTCTGAAAGGGGAAGAAGTATCGGCTCTTTATCTGAGATTGCACAGGAGCTCCAAAGGGGGGGGCCCTCACAGGTGAAAAAAGAGTCTGAAGGGGGAGACTCTCCGGAGAGAAGGGCTAAGCCGAGGGGGGAGATTGAGAAAAGGACTGCAAAATTCATTCAATTCCTAAAGGCCGACAAGGGCGTCAAGAAAAGGAGAAAGGGGGGAGGGGGTCTGGAATCCCAAAAAAAAACCTCCAAAGGGAAAAAGTTAAAAAGCAGACCAGGAAGAGGGGGACCACGCCGTATTACTGAACATCCTGACCATATGCAAAAAAGAAAAAGATGCTCAGAAAAAAAATAAGTCTGAGAAAAAAAGGAGCTGATTCGGGGGGGGGGGGGGAAGAAACTGTAAGAGAAAAAAAAGAAGAGTCTGCACCAGAGAGGATAATTATACTCAAAGCCCCCATACTGAGATGGACAAAAGAGGGGGGAGTAAAGAAAAAAAACTTGCCCAGGGAAGAATCCGAAACGTTCCAAAAATTAACTCAGAATTACGTCGGAAGAAGAAGTCAAACGATTAGAGGGGAGACGCGTGAAGAAGGGAGGGGGGAAAAAAGGGAACATCAATTATTCACAAGAAAAAAAAACAACAAAAGGAGGGCACGCCCTCCGTCAGGAAAAAGGGAGGAGGGTTCCAGAAGGAAGGGTCAATAAAAGCCCGAGGGGAAACAAAACCACGAAAGACACCAGGCGTGTCCAGGGGTGAAGGTCGGAGGAGAAAAAGAGTACCGCGAAGCCGGAGTGGAAAGAGAAAAAGTCTTGCGTAACGGAAATCCGCTGTCCATTCCCAGAATCCCCCGAGGGAAACCGAGCTTCAAAAGGGGGAGGAACTAAGGTTCTCCCAAAAGAACATGCAAGAAAATGCACATCCCAAGTCGGGCGAGCTTACAAGAGTAGGAAGGCATGGGATATGGGAGGGAAATCCGACGGAAGGCTGGAAAAGAAGTCCAACGAACGCTGCAGGGAAAATCTGTGAAGGAAAAGTGGAAAAAATGCAGGGAAAGAGTCTACTGACGCTTTGCAAATTCCGCCATTGGGGGGGGGGAAATCAAATTACCAAAAGCGAAGAACAGAAAAGCGTTTAAGGGGAAAGGAGGACTCCGTTAAAAAGGGAGTAAAGACTGTTCACGCAAAGGGGAATGACTCCGAACCACCCCGAAAAAAATGCAGGAACTTTCTCCCAGGAGAAAAAGAGGGGCTTGCAAAAGGAAAAAAAAAAGGCCGAGAAAGAGAGAAAAACCGAAAAAAAAAAAAAATTCGCAAGAAAGAGAAAGGGGAGGGTGCTAAAGCGAGAAAAGTCAAAGATGTTCCAGCAGTCCGAATGGCTGGGGGGGGGAGGGATATCTCTCGAAAAAAGGGGAAAGGACACGAGGAAGAGGGGAAAAGACGGAGAAAGGGTCTTCCGAAGAACAACACCTAGGGCAGATGATGACTCAAGGGAAGTGTTGGGAGGGGGGGGGAAGAGTTGCAAAGGGGGCATAAGAAAAACCACACCGACCATGAAAAATCAGTCGCCATTTTCCTTTTTAATGCATGTTCAGCTCAATAGGGGAAGGTCAAAAAGGGGGAAGAAGAAAAAAAAAGCCAAGGGGTGTCCTCGAAGAAGGATAGGAGCACTCAGGGGTGACCTCCTTCCCACAAAGGAGGGGCAGTCTTCCGGGGTAAATGGAAAAGGGAAAGCTAAAAAAAGAAAGAAAAACAAGACCGAGATAATCAATTGTCTGAAAAATACCACCGGGGGGAAAAGGAGGCGGGGGGGGGGGAGAAACACAAGGGGAGCCGTCCCAGAGGGAAAAGATGTAAAGAAGAAAAAAGAAAGCAGCGGGGAAAAAAGGAACAGAAAAAAAAGGGGACTGGAGAACAGTGCCCTGAGGGGGGAAGTGGGACCCAAGGGCGCCCTTCGTAAAAAGAGTGGGAAGTCAGAAGGAGGGGGACGTACAGGGAAAGAGGTGTGGCGGTAGAAAAAAAGGGACGAAAGTAAGGTGGGAGCGGTTATACACTACGGGGAAGTCGCTTCAGGAGTCATGTGGCTGAGAATCTACTTGGAAAAAACTGAAAAAAAGGTCCAAGAAAACGGGAAAAAACGACTCTATGAAGGGAGGAGGTAAGCCGGGCCGATTGAAATGAAAAGTAAGACCATACCCCTCCCCACAGAAAGAGGGGTGAGGTAGCACGAAGAGAGTTTTGCCCGCCCAGGGAGGGGGGAAGGGGGGCTTAAGGAAGGGGAGGGTCCAGAAAACATAACTGACGGAGGGTCCTGCGCTAGTACACTAAAAACCCCAGAGGGGAAAAGTTAAGACGGAAGGAAATGGGGGTCCCTACCCTTGGTTACTGAAGTAGACTAGAAAAACAGGCGGAGTAAGAAAAAAAAAGAGATCTAACAGCACAAAAAGAAGTCAACTGGGGGACCCGAGGAAAGGGCCTCATGTAATGTCTCCAGGACAAGGCAGCTTCCTGAAGGAGGGGGGCCTCGGGGGATCGAAAAAAAAATCCGGAAGCAGAGGGAGAAGCACTGAAAAAAGAAGGGAGGGACAGGTTGCAATTTCTCTGGACAGGAACCGTGTCGGGGGTAAGGGGGGCGAAAAGGGGAAAGGGGGGGGGCTCGTGCCAGGGAGAACCGCGTTTAAGAGAGGGGCGCCTCTGATCAAACGGATATTGGTTCTTACTGATTAAAAAATCCTAAAGCTTTCCAGAAAGCAACATCGGGGTCTTTGTCTGCCTTGGGGGAGAAAGGGTCGGCCTTCCAAAAAAAAAAAAAGGGTGCAAGGAGGGAAAAGGGGTGCCGAAAGGGGAAAACGAATCGGGAGAGGAGTCGTCAAACGGCAAATCTTGACGTTCGGATATTAAGACAAGGGGTATGAGGGGAGGGACACCGGGGGGAAAAATAAAGGGGGGGAGGAAATTTTTCAGGAGAGAGAAAATATACAATCGTTGTGGAAAAGAGAGCCACCAAAAAGGGGAGATGACGGTCGCTGGGGGAAATGTTGTCAAACGGATAAAGAGAGAAGTGGTCCAAGGGAAAACTGGGAAGTCGTTCAGAGGGCGGATATTTGAAACGGAAATTGGGGTCAGGTATGAAGGGGAAAACCGAAGACCGAGAGAGGGGCCTTGCCCAAGGGAAACGGGTACGGAAAGGGGTTAGAAGAAAAAAGGCCCAGGGGAAATCCAGACCAGCGAAAAGACCCTTCTCCGAAGGGATCAAGCATGGGGGGAGGGGAAGGGAAGCGAAAAGAAGGGGGAGAAAACGGAGAAGCAGAAAAGGACGGGTGAGCAAACAAAACCAGGAATCTATGATAAACCACCATAACGGGGGGCCCGGAAAAGGGGGGGGGGGGGGAAGGGGGAACCTTGGAAGAAAAAGGGCAAAGGCGATAGGAAACACACGGCGAGGTGGGGGGGGGATAAAAAAACAAGATGTCGTAAACTGGCGGTGCCGAAAGTGAAACTCCTAAGAGACAGACACCTAAAATCCATGAGGACAGGGAAGGCCCAGGGGAGGAAAAATAAGATTTTTGAAGGGAAGTCGGAAGGGAAGGAGTTAGAAAAAGAACAGCAGCCTCACTGGTCCCGGCTGAAAGGGGCGAGAAATAGGGGTGAAAGCATCAGGCCACCAACCGCTGAAAAGTGACAGTTCAGTTACCCGACTTAGATCCGATGATCACCAAAATCCTAATAATCTGAGAGGCACTGTCCAAAAAAAAGTTGGGGAGAAATCAACAGAATTAAAATGAAGATTCATGACCCAAGTTGGCCATCCCTCGGAGCTTCTTCTTCGGAGAAAGAGGGGGGAACTACGGAAAGGGAAAAATTCCAAAGGGTTCTGGTTTTATCCAGGGCCATAAAAACCGCAAATCCTTCAAAAGAACTAACACTGAGGAGGGGGGGGGCTGAGAGTAACAACCCAAGAAAAAAAAGTCTGAAAAGAAAGCTATGGAATTTGCAGAGGAATGCAACTTGAACGTAATGGATGCGCCTCCAGGGGGGGGTCCGTTCAGGAAAAAAGGAAAAAAAAATCAAGGGGAGATTCCTTAGATCGACAAAATTCTAAAGCCTTTCTCTCCATTGAAGACGCACACGGAAAGGGGGTTAAAAACCCTTTGGGGGAAAGAATCGATGAGAGAGGATAGTGGGGTAACACATTCGCGACTAAAAACGCCCACTCTAGAATGAAGCCCGAAAAAAAAAAGTATGGAGGAACGGGGGGAGAGATCTCATCGCATTCGAGGGGAACGACGGTAAATTTTCGGAAAACAGCAGAAGGCAAGCTAGAAAAGGGGAGAGGAGCCAAAAAAGGGAAAAAATTGGAAGGGGGTCAGGGAAAAACGACTTCCAAAGGTGAAGAGAGGTCTCTGATGGGCGGAAACAAGTTTTAAATCTACCTGCCAAGGGACTCGAAAGAGAAAGAACCTAAAAGAGAAAAAAAAAGCTGGGAGAGGTGGGGAAAGGCCACCAAGGGACAGGAAAAAATTTGTCCAGGGAAGGCCTGAAGAAGTGATCGTCTCAGGAAGAAAAGGAGAAAGGAAGCGGAAAAGGGGGAAAGGAAGGGGTTCAGGGGGGAAAAAGAGAAAAGAAAAAGATCCAAGGAAATATCCTCAGGGGGAGAAACCGAATTAATGAAGGAGAAGCTTATCCTCAATATAAGAGAGGCTTTGAAAATCTGGAAGGAAAAAGGGGTGCAAGGGAGGGGAGCCCACTGAGAAAAAATCCTGGGGGGAAAGTCCGCAATGAGAAAAAAAGAAATAAAAGCAAGTGTATAATTTCTATGAAGAAATTGCGCTCGAAATGGGGGCCTTAGAACCTGAGAAGATACAAAAGATAACGAAGCATATACATTAAATGAGGGCCCCTACGTCTACAAAAAGGCCTGTTTAAATAGTATGGGCTTGTACTAGAAGACGGGGGAAGGCTGGAAAAAAGACGGGAAATCCCAGGAAAAGGGACTTAGGGGGGCTTGAAAAGGCAGTAGCAATCTCAAATCTAAGGAAATAAGATGAAAAGGAAAGGTCCAAAGAGGAAGACACAAAAAAAATATATCAGGAAAAACACTTATTAATAGAGAGGGCATGTCAGACTGCCAATACTTCTGCGACCGAAAAGGGAGCAGAAGAATCTCTGGGGGAAAAAGAAGAAAAAAAGACCGGAAAAACACTACAGAAAAAAAATACAATCTCCGTAATGAGAATGAAGTCAGTTGATAACAACTCGAGAGAAATTAAGGGAAACCGGGGGAAGAAGAAAAAAGGGGCGTCCCTGTAGGAGAGCTAAAACTGCAAGGCCCGTCTCCTACCGACAAGAGGGAAGTTAATACAGAAAACCAGGGGAAAAAAGGGTACTACGCAGGAAGTGCAGGGGAAATAATTCATGAGAAAAAAACGGAAACTTTTCCTGTTCCTCCAGTGAAGATTTTACGTCGCTCTTTCAGGAGGAGGGGGGAGATTAATAAAAGAGGGGAGGGGGGCTCAAAAGGTGGGGGGTGAAGGGGGGCCTATCTTATAGGGGAGGCGCACCCGGAGAGACCTCTTCTAACAGGGATAAACGAAAAATGCCAAAAACACAGGGGGGTGACTTGAAAAGAAAAAAAGGGGAAAAAACTTCCGGGAAACATGGCTAAAAGGGTCCTACAACATCAAGTCCCCCACAAGGAAACTGCTTCGATTCTCTGAAGAAGAAGGAAAAAAAAAAGATGAAGGACCAAGGGAAAAAAAAAAGCTCTGATAAAAAAATGAAATACAATTCAAGAAAAAAAAGGGGTTTGGAATCATGAAACAAAAGCCTCTACTAAAAGAGAAGGAAATAACAAGGGATGTACGAGGAAAGGGAGAGTACTGGCAAGAAAAAGAAAAAAAGAACCCAGGAGATATATATATCCAAAAAAAAAAAAACCCGATCGGAGGGCACCTCTTGGGAGTTGATGGTAGTAGTAGAAAAAAAAAAAATGAAAAAAAGGGGAGGGGGGGGGTATCTTTCACAAGGGGTTTGTTGCATCAGAAACCCTCATGTATAATGTTTCCAGAGACAAGGGGCCGGGTTTTAGGGAGGGAGGGAAAGACTAAGAGGAGACGGGGAAAACCAAGAAAAATCGATTAGAAGACAGGTTTATTCCGAAGGGAAAACGGAAGGAGAAAGGCAGAAAAAAAAAGGGGTGGTGAAAAAGTCCTGATGGGGAGTCCCGCAGGACCCTCCAAAAGCTCAGCTCCAACTCAGTATCTCTAAAAGACTACACACCTCCAGGCCAGTGGAAGAACAGCTAGGGGGGCGCTCCTCCGTCCTTGAAAAAAACCACACCGGAAGTAATACTGCTACAAAAAGGGCTAAAGAAAAGATTTCCAGGAAGGGGAGAGGCCGACCAAAGAAGGCGGAGTAGGGGAAAGTCACTTGACGGGACAGCGGACTATTTCAAAAGACGCCGGTGTGGACAAGGTGGAGAACGTGGATCCAAAGAAGCAAAAACTAAAGCCGCCAGTGCCCGGCGTAAAGTGTTGGAGGTCTGGAATCGAAAAACAGTTTCCGGAAAGAACAGAAATGTAACAACTTGAACGAAGGAAGACTTGCTTTATGGGGGTAAGTGCAAGAAAGGGGACGAAAAGGAAAAACCCAGAAAAAGGCTGGGGGAAGTCTGGGAGGAGGAAGACGTAGGCGAAGTTCACTCTCAGGGGGGGGAATACTTGGTCGGGGAAGGGGCTTAATGAGTTATCAAAAAAAAAACCCTGGAGGATCTTCTTACCAGGCCGGCCTCTTGTTGAAAGAAAATGAGGAACTAAAAAAAAAAGGAAAAGGGGCCGAACGGGAAAAACAGGAGATGAAGAGAAAGGAAGGACCGGACGGACCCCCATTACTCTTTAAAAAAAAACACGCATCAGGGCCGAGAGAGCAGAAAGGGGACCTACGGAAGTATCTAAGGAGTCATGTGTTTTCTCTGGGACAGGTCACAGATGAGGGTTTAGGAGGGGGGGGGATGAGGAAGAAAAAGCAGCCAAGAAGGTGCCGGGAGGGACATTCGAAGAGGGGGGAGGGTCGCCAGATTCTCGATGGGGTGGAGTATCGGGGGGGGGCCTTCCCTTGTGAAGATTTTAAGGGGAGGCTTCAAAAAAAGGGGAAAGGGGTTTTCCCAGTGATCATTTAATTCAAAAAACCAACAAAAAGGGACGGAGGGGGGGAGGGGAAAAAGTGGCCGGGGTCATGTACTCTTGTAAACACATCCACTCTGTCCTCCTTGAGGGGGAGGAAATTGGAGGGAGGAAATTAAGGGGGGGAATGCCTTGGGGAAAACTACAGAGAAAAAGTCAGCCTCCGTTACGGAAAAAACTAGCTCTTGAGTAAAAAAAAAGAAAAAAAAACAAAAAAAAAAAAAGAGGGAGGGGGACCATGGAGAGGGACCGGGGGGGGGAAAGGGAGGGCCAAACCTCTGTGAGCAGAGCAGGTTTGAGGTGATTCGCCCTAATCGGTGGCAAAAGACGGGAAAAAGAAAAGGCGCCTGAAAGGGAAAATCAGTTGGGCTAACAGCCTGATAAAACTTAAATCGAAAGAGTTGTAAAAAGGGAAATGAAAGGACCCTGGGGGAGGCGAGAGGGTTCAAGATTCTTGGGCTGCCTCAAAAGTCGCTCTTGGCCTGCAGGGGGGTAGAAAAGGAAACACAAGGGAAGGGCCGGCAAGGAAAAAAGGCCAGTCGGAAGAAAACTACAGAACCTTAGAACTCATGGGTGCCGGCGTTGAGATGACGAGCTTGGAACCAAAGAAAGAAGATGACAAGAAAGAAAAAAGAAAAAACCAAATGTCCTAGATCAAACAGGGAAGATGATAACATAGGGGACTCTGCGCCAAGTGTACCTGGAGAAAACAGAACCTGGGGAAAGGAAAAACCAGGGGTCCGGGAATCTTAGAAACGCCTCCTTTGGGGAAAACAGAGGAGAACTTCCTGGGGGCAAAAAGGGGGGGGAAGACTCCTAAAGAGATACGCAAAACTAACTACCATCAATGGTAAGAAAAAACCTTAAGAAAGTAAAAAAGCCGCCGGGTAAAGGTAGGGCAAGAGATCCTAGAAGGTTTCTTTTCGGGAGGGGGACGCGCCAGAAGGGGGGCGCCGGGGATTCGTTGGGGAAAAAAAAAGGCATGGTTGTAGAGGGGGAAACGTCAAAAATCCTAGGGGAGCAAGCAAGGGAATTTAAAGAGTGGAGGAAAAAAAACAGCAAAGCATATTAGACCGCATCAGGGGGGAGAAAAGGGGGGAATGATAAAGCGAAGAAAAAGTATTAGAAAAAAGAAAAAGTCATGAGACCCTCCTAAGGAAGACAGAGCTTCGGGACAACAAGAACGAAAATGTGGGATCCTGAGGGTGGCTGGGTCAGACTTGGGGCCGGGTGCCTAGCTCCAAAAAGACTATTTCCTCAGAGGGGGGGGGAGCAAAGAGGGGAAGACGCGTTAACAGCTATAGAGAAACTAAAAGAGACCACTAGTGTTGGTTTCCTTGGAGGGGTATTAGAAAGAGGATGAGAAGGGGGTCCGTGAAAATGACCTAAAGAGGAACCCCCCTATTGGCAAGTAGACGAGTATGACAAACCGTCCCTCAGAAAGGAAGAAAAACGAGCCTGAAGGGGGGGAAAAAGAAGATAAGAAAAAGAGAAAAATATCGTGAAGGAAAAAAATTAGATCCGGGGAAAGGGGCCCCCAGGGCTTAAAGGAAAGACCAAGCCACTTCCTGGTAGTCAGGGGTACCTTTTTTGTATGAAAGAGGAATCCACGCATAACTTTCAGGGGGGAAGAACGGCTACCAGGGCCGAGAAAAAATCACCTCAGGGGGGTACGGGAAAGAGAAAGAAAGTTTCAAATGTCGTCTGTAGAGAGCTTCCTCCCACAGGGAACAGGGTCTACAAGGAAAACGCTGAGGATGAATCGGGGGGGAGAAACCCGGCTTAAGAAATAAAGAGGTGACCGCAGAAATCGGTTCAATAACAGGGTCCAGAAATCCTCTCGAAAAAAAAAGAAGGATAGAGAAGGAGTAAGACGAAAAGGCGCGAAAGAAAAGAAAGGTCAAGGAGCCTAAAGGGGAGGCCTTCAAAAAACGGGACGGCAGGGAGGATAAATCCCAAAGAAGATGAAGCCGAAACGCTTGGGGGGAAAAGTTACAAAAAGGGGGAACAGGTCAAAGGGGAATACTTGGGAAGAGATTAATCTCAAAGAATAAAGCCAAAAATCGCCATAAAAAAAAAAATCCGGAAATAAGTTTACGAGGGAATGGCCACCCAGCCGGATTCTGCTGTGCAAAGATTGACAACGACGAACAAAAAGAGAAACTAGAAAGAAACATGGGGGCGTCAAAGGGCCCTACAGAGGACTGTTAAATAATGGGGGTGGAAAAGAAGAAATTTGAAAGAAGGAAAAAAATGCAAGAGAACGAACCACCGGGAAAAAAAGTTCGTCAAAAATGGGGAGAAGGGGTATCAAGCCTCGTGCTGAAAAAATAGATGTCAAATTGGGGTAAAGGAAGTCACCAAGGAAGGAGACATAGAACATCAGGAAGAGGAAGAGCCTAAGGAGACGGGAAGAAATTGGAGGGATCAATCCGCAATCAAAAGAGGAAAAGGATTAAAAAAATACAGGAAAAATGGAATCCTTGCAAAGGACCTTAGTGGAGCTCACGCAACCACAGCACAGGGAACTTCAACTGGCTCGTTCTTCCCTTGACGGAAAAGGGGCCTGAAGGGGGAAAAGAACTCCAGAAAAGGGAATAGTAAACAGAGAGAATTTAAACCAGGCTGAGAAAAAAAGCAGTCCACTCTCGGGAAAGAGGGGAACCCCGAGTCAAAAAAACGCTTCCAAGGGAAAAAGAAAGAAGAGCTTGGGAAAAAAAAAAAGACTTGAAGGAAAAAGAATGGAAATTAATAGGAGAAGAGTGGGGGCTTTAACGGCAGATTTTTTTAGTACAAAAAGATCCCTCTAGGCAAAGAAGGGAATCGGGAGTACGAAAGAAAAACCTCGGAGAAGAAACTTCACGAAAGGAGAGACGTTCTCCACAACAGGGGTCTACGAGCAGCTTCGAGGTGGAGGACCATGGGGAGGGGAAGAAAAGCTTTCAAACAGGAAAAGGAAAAACACTTCAGTAGGGGAACTTACAAACAAGGAATTTCTAACCAGCAAAGGACTACTGCTTCTCAACAAGATCTAAAGTCACCTTGCAGTATCAAAAAATAAAAATAATATTCCCGACACAGAAAAGTAACGACTACCCAGGTCATGGTCGAATGGCTACTTAAGGGGGGAGAGAGAACTCAAAAAAAAAAAAGAGTAAAGGAAAACTACCGAAAGGGTAAAGAGGGGGGTGTCGTCGTTGTTCCCTAGTCACCGTTCTCACGTCCGGTGATTGGAGAGAATTTAGAAGGGGGAGGGGGGGGGGGTGCGAAAAAGCCCGAAAGGGTCATTTCAGGCAAGGTGGTTAAGGAGTCATCACTGATTAAAGTCAATTCGAATCGAGGGGTAAAGGAAGCAAGAAAAAATGGGGGAGAAAAGAAAAGTCATACAAAAAAAAAAAAAGAGGGTCATGGCAAATACGGACCGGGACGATCTTCACTGAAAAAGGTCTCGAAAAAGGAGAGGAAAAAAAACATGGAGGGGGAAAGAACTCTCCGGCAAAAAACTCCACATACCGGAATTGAAACAACTCCAAACGCAGAAACCTCGTCCTTAAAATGACCAAAAAAGGAACGACTGAAAAAGGACCATAATGGGGAAAAATCTTTTGGTCTGTTCACTCTTCTGGACGGACGCTTTCACAGAGGCCGGGGCCGGGGAGAACATCCAGAGGAGTACTATGAAACGGTGGAAAAAGAACATTAAAACCAAGGGTAGCCGTTGGGACTACTACCACTAGAAAGAAGATGGAAAAGGGCCCGTGGCGGGGGGCGAATCAAAAAAAATATCTGCCGAGAGATTCCGGCACAAGGTCCCGCTTCCAGTACCGAAAAGCTGGGGGAAAAAAAACGTGCAGAGTAGGAAAGGATTATCCAGAGCGGAGAGTCACCGCACTTTCTTGAGAACGACGTAGGACGAACTTGCAGACCCAGCAGAGGAAAGGAATTTGGGGAGAAAGGTTGCGGAGGGGAGGAGAAAATATCCCGAGGAAGACAAGGAGGACGCATACTTTTGACTCAAAAAAAGAAAGAAAACTTAAGAACCACCCGGGTTGGGGAAACTGTAAAAATAAAGACTTCTCAGACAAAAAAGGAAATCGGTACTCCGGGGGAAATAGGCATGCTTCCTCAAAGAAGAGAATAAATGTCCCTAGGGGAAAAGGGGTGGAGGAGGGAAAGGTTCCGAGGGTGCCGTGTGGAGAACCAGCAGAAAAACACGGTGAGTCAGGCGAAGCGTACTTTGCGTAGGGGGGGGGAGGAGGTGAAAAAAAGAGTGGACCCTAGGATGGTTGGGCAGAAAAAAATGTGTAAGAGAGGAGGCGCCCTGGGATTTGCAGTCTCAGCTCGCAGGCAGATTTGGGAGAGGAGGTTCTGTGGGGACATTAAGACCCAACCAAAGAATAGGTCAATTTGATTGGGGTCATCAAACGGAACTTTCATAGGGGGGAGGGCCTTGCCTGGTCCCCGAAAAAAAAAAAAAATTCCAAGAGGTCGCCGGGCGGCAGGGGAGAAAACTGTCTCTATGTGAACCTACACCTCCTTTGAAAAAACGACGGAAGAAGAGCTGGACAGAAGAAGGGTCAGGGGGGACCACGCCCACTTGGAGGGGGGGGCACCCAAATCCAGGGGGGAACAAGCCAGAAGATTTGTGCAAAGCGAGAAGCGCCGGTGTGTCCGCCACGAAGTGGACCGGGGCGGTTCGAATCCCTTGTGGGGGGGGGGAAAAACTTCACTTCCCGAAAAAAAAAGACAGGGGGGAAAAAAGTGCCAGGTGGGGGCAAGGGAAAAAAGATGTGACCTGACTTGAAAAGAACGTTTAAAAAAAGGAGGCCGGGGAAAAAAAAAAAGGCCGGGAAAAAGGATCCCTGACCAAAAGTCCGAAAAAAAGAAATCCCGAAAAATGGGAGAGGCATGATGAAAGTCCATCCCAGGTCAAAGGGTAAGAACTAGGATGAAAGTAGCTCTAAATGGGAGAGGGGGAAGGGCACGGAAAGACATAAGTGGGCCTGGCCGGAAGGGTCTTTAACACCAAAAAACCATCTCGGACTCTATTACAAGGGTCAAAACGGGGGAAATAGAAGGGAAGAACACCGAGGTCCTCCTAAGCGCAGGACAAAAGGGAAAAAAAAACCGGGGAAGAAAGCTGATCAAAACCCGAAAAGGAAAAAGAAATTGGAGGAAAAAGAAAAAAAAAGAAGAAAACTTTGGGAAGATTTGGATGAAACTCGGAAATTCAGGGGTTGGTCTCATCCCGAGGACCGGCGCAAGGAGTCGTCTAGCCAGGAAACTTTTTGTCGAGGACAAACCTTGAACAAAAACCCAAGGAAAAAAAAGTCAAAAAAGTTTAAGGGTAGGACTCTAGAGCCAGCTATAATCTAGTAGATTGACAAAGAATCAAGGAAAATGGGGGGGGAAAGTCCGACTCTGTAAAAACGGAGTAGTATTAAAGGAATCATGATCAAAAAAGAAAAAACGCGAAAGAAAAGGCGAAAGTTTTCGGCACTCGAGCATACCCAATAAAGAAGGTGGCTGAGGGGTGGAAGGCGGTGGTGAAAAAATTGTGGGGGAAAACCAAAAATTATAGGACAGCGCGTAGGGCAGTACATAAGCGGGGCTGAGGAGACGTACGACGAGAAAGGAAATAGGGTCAAGCGGGGGCCCAGAGGAAGTTTTTCAGTTCGTAGGGAAGTCTGGCGGCAAAAGAAAAAAGGGTAAACTTGGGGGAAAAGAAAGGAGGAAAACAAAAAAACCCCCGAGGCGGGGCGAAAGAGCGCCGAAGGCGGGCCCGAGACAAAAGGAACCGGAAAAGGAAAAGGCCAAAAGAAGGAGGGAGGTCCAAGAAAACGTTAGTCGCGGAAGGGAAGACAGTCTAAGGGGAAAAGATCGGCATCATGAAGGAACCCAAAATAAAAGCACCTGAAAAGCCGATTGGAGAGGAGAGACTCCCAGTCGACGAAAACGGCGCGAGGTAACTCGGGAAAGTTCAAAAAAGGGGCAGGCCCAGCAAAAGGAACGCAAGAAAAAAGACAATTGTAGAAGACCCCAAAGGCAGTCTTTCCTTCAGATTTCATTAAAAGAGCAGAGGCAGGGTACAATTGTGAAAAGGGGGTCAGCTTCAAGGAGGACACACGGGGAGGGCGGATCAGGCGAAAGCAGGAATACATCGAGGGTGGGCCAAATCAGAAGGTCATTCCAGAACGAAGAAGAAGCTCTTGGGAAAAAAAGGGGGAGAGGGGAGAGGAAAAGGAAAAAAAAAACATGGAAAGAAAAATGCCGACAGGCCTAAAAGGGAAGCTCCTGGTTGCGCGAGGAAAAAAAAATAGAATTCAGAATCTAATCTCAAAAGAAAGGCAGAGGAGTGTGAGAAAAGAAAGCACACCAACAGAACCATGGAAAATGGATCCAATCGACTGCAGTACAACAAAGACCGAATTTGGGCGGAGGAGACCCGCACTTTCGGCATGAGGGGGGGGGCGTCAGGGGAAAAATCAGAAAAAAACGCAGAAATTAGAGGAGAAAAAACCACCAAAAAAGTATGGCCTCAACCTGGAACGTAAAGGGGGGGGCTTGTCGAAACCAGGGAATTCGTCAGGCCTGAATACTGGACCGGGAAAGACACGGTGAATATTCAAAACGAAGAACCTCAGAAAAAAAACTAGTTCATGGACCAATGGGGACTGACAGAAAAAGATCAAGAGAAAAGAAAAAGGAAGGGCATTAAGTTCGGCAGAAGGAAAACTCAAGAAAAAACCTTCTTACACACATAACAACGCAGAGACAGAACAGAAACATACAGCCATCCGAAACGGAAAAAAAAGGGCTGGAAGAGCCGGAACTCCACAAGAGAGGGTCTCTCTGGTCACAAATTCAGGACGAAAAAAAAATCCGGTCCTGCACGTCCAAAGAGAAAAAGGAGCCGAAAACAAGGGTATTCAGAGAAACAACTTCTTGAGAAAACTCCCCTCGGACGTGTTAACTCGAGGGATGAAGAAGATCCTCAACAAGGGAAAATGGAAGCAGTCTTGCAAAGAAAAAAGATCTTAATGTGAAAGAAAAGTTCCAAAAAAAAAAGGGCCACGAAAGTGGAAAGATCCCTCGGAGGGGCGCTGCCCGAAAGGATAAGTCCTGTTGGAAGGGACTAGCTCTTAAAAAGCCGCGTCCTACGGGGGAAAGGACCTGGAATCGGCAGACAAATGGGACATCCTCGAGGGACATCTTGTTTGTCAAAACGAAGTACTCCTGTTCCAAGAGGGAGGACGACTTTAAAAAAAAAAAACTCGGAGGAAAGGAAAAAAACCCGCAAAAAGACTACCTGGAAGGGGAAAAGGCATGTCTGCCACACCACTCCAAAAAAAACCCGCAATCTAACTAATAAACCCCTCGGGTGCTCCATACATACAGGAAGGGGTTACAAAAAAGACTTCCAAAAGGGTCTAAGGATCGAACCGAAGAGAAGGATGAGGAAAGATCCACGAAACAAAAAAGGGTCTGACGCTGTAACCATCTTGGGGGGGGAAGGGGGGAAGGACGTAGGAAAAAACCGGGGGAAAAGAAAGCCAACAAGCGTATGAGAAGGGAATGGACCCTTTGGAGGGGTGTTGAGCCAGAGCGAATCAAAGGGACTGAAGTCACCTGGCCTGGTGTTGGGAAACCGGAGGGAGGGGACCAGAGAGAAAAAAAGGGGAAATCTTCGGAATAGACGGGGGCACGGAGGCCCAATTGAAAAAAAAAGGGAAAAACGCACAATGCAAGTCCACCACACTGTTCCTGAAGGGAAGGAAAAAAGGGTCGGGCAGGAAAAAAAAAAAAAAAAACGTCACGTGAAGCAGCAGCTAATTGAAGAAAAGGCTGGGAATTCCGACGAGGCGGGAAACCTATCGTTGAGCTCCCAAAAGGGATTCAGAAGGGAAGACTCGGAAGAAAAAAGAAAAATCAAGGAAAGGAAAGTCAAAGGGCGGGAATTTGCGATCTGATTCTTTCCCAGGGAGGAAAAAACGGACGAGAGGGCGGCGTCAGAAAAAAAAAAAAGAAAAAGAAAAGTAGAGAAAAGAAAGGCGGAGCTTTAATGGATAAGTGGGGCACCGCCGGCCGAAAAGCACCAATTGAAAAAAATGTCCAGATAGGGGGGGGGGGTCGGAATATCGGAATTCCAGTGTAAAAGCCGTCATCGTGGCAAAAATCCAGAAGACTTGTGAGGTAAGGTTTATGTAGAAGTCGGGAAAGGGGAAGGGGAAGAAAGCCGGAGGAAAGTTCCAGGGAGACCAGCCCGAACAGGTAGGTACACATCCAACTCTCAGAAAAAAAGGAGGAGAGGGGAAGGTCAGAAGGTGTTTATAACCATTTGGGGCCAGGCCCTAGGGAAAAAACTTACGTCTATGGGAGGGAGGGGAGTAAAGAGATCACTTCAAGGGGAAAAGACTTACCCGGGGTTCCGCCTGACTTAAAGAGGGAAGAAACGCAAGGGGGGAAAGGGGGGGGCTCCAGCAAAAAAGAGGTAAAACAAAAAAAAAAAGCGTACTCAAATGGGAAATCTAAGGTCGAGGAACAAACAAAAAAAAAAAAAAAAAAACGGGGAGTTTCAAGGCTGTCTAGAAAATCCGTAAATAGCAAAGCAGCATCAGACAAGGGGACGGCGAAAAGTTCAGGGAAAAAGCACAAAGGAGGGAAAAGACATGAGGTTTCCGGAGGTGGGCGCTTCAAATCTCGGGGAGGGAGGGAACAACCAAAGAAAAAGGAATGGCCAAACAAGAAAAGGCTTCCCTCAGGGAGGCACTTCTCCGGGGGGTGCAATCATTACTCTGTAGAAGGAGGTTCTGCAGAAAGGGGGGGTCCGGAAAACGGCGGAAGTGGGGGGGGTGAATCATTTCGGCCTTTGGGGGGGGGCCGCAGTCAAAGGGAAAGTGTCCAAAATTCGTCGGGGAGTAGACCTCAAAAAAAAGGGGGGCGGACGAGTATGATCTGTAAAAAGGGGGCATTACCGAGAACCGGGGAAAGATTTCCACCGAGGGGGAGCGGGCAAATCAATCAAACCAAGCGGTGTAAAAAAAGAACAGAGGAAAACCGGAGATGAAGGTTCACACAAAAAGAAGAAGGAAAAAAACCTGGGGGGGAAGGAAGCAAAATGAAATGACTGAAAGTCTGTGCTCGACGGAGCCAACGGAAAAAACTGAAAGAGATTTGGCAGGCGCGCCCGAAGGTCCTTCTTGGTAGGAAAACCACACCTAAAGAAGAAACCGAGGCGTGGGTAAAAAAAGGAGGGTCGGGAGGGGGAAAAAACTTTCATCAAAAAAACCTTTGGATGGGGGAAAACTGGGGTGACAAATCGCGTCGAGACAAGGTCCTAAAAGGCGATCGTTTGATGGGGAAAAAAAAGGCAAAAAGATCTATTAAAAGGGGGGCCTTCGGGAGGTTTATCCTGGAGGAAAAGCAGAAGGAAAAAAAAATTCGCCAGGCGACGGCCAGTTGTCATCCAGCTCAAAGGGTAGGGGGGGGGTGGAAAAAGGGAAAAAACGAAAAAACGACCTCGCCACTCCAAAATGTACTAACAGCACCTGGGACCGGATCTTTGGGAGACTTATTAGGAAAAAGCTGGGAGGGAAATGACGTTGAGAAAACACCAAGGAAAGGTCATGGAGCAGGCTAACCCATAACAAAAAGTAGGCCTGGGACAGGGGACAAAGGTATCACCAAAACAAAAACTCCTGAAAAAAAAAAACGCAGGGTTAAAAGAGAAGATCGGTGATGCAAAAAGTAAGGAAAATCTCAGAACGGAGCATGCCCATAGAGAGGGGTGATAAATTAAAGAAAACAAAGGGGAAGCATATAAGTATCACGACAAGGTACCGGAGGCTGGGTTTCATCATGAGAGCCTTCTGCGAAAAAGAAAGACTAGGAATCCACGTGTTGAGGGAAGGTGGCAGGTCGTTTTTGAAATCAGGTGCACACGATGCACACCTCGTTCTCCAGGAAAAAGGGAAACTCTTGGAGGGAAGGAAGAAAAAGTGGAAGAATGGAAAACTCTAGGGGGCACCCAGGAAAGTTCAAAGTACATTAGGGATCTCTAGGAAGCTGAAAAGGGGGAATTGCAAGCAAGGAAATCTCAGGGGGAAAGGCAGGGAATCTCACGTCACGAACTGGACCAGAACTCAAGCCGGCCCCCCCACAAGGGGAACACTCATAGGATTCCTAAAAAAGAGATCTCAAGGAAGGTCATCAAAAGAAAAACCTCGGACCCTTAAGACATCAGAGGGTGAAGGGGTACAAATGGAGATCAGCAATCGAAAGAAAGAAAGTTCTGAAAAAAAAAGTTGGAAAGGAAAAGCAGGGGGGTCCTAGTCAAAAGGAAATCCATTCCAGGAACAAGGAAAGTTTAACCGGCACGAAAGAGAATGACCCATTTCAAGCCACGGGAGCAAGAGTTGAAAGTCTCGCGAATTCAGAAAAGGGTTTTCCAACGGAAAAAAAGCTTAAAATACGGAAAAACTGCCACGAGCTACGGGCACTCAATATGTGAACGAAAGAGGGCATGACCATTGAGAGAGCCGGAGAAGTACGAAAAAAAAAAGGAGAAAAGCGCAGGGGGGGTCATGAAGGAAGCACCAGGGACGAGGAACACGGTCCTCAAGAAGGGAAACCTTGACGCAGAAAAAAAAAAGAGGAATTAACAAAAGAAGAAGCAAAGAAAAAAAAACCTCCAGGAGGGGGATTGAAACGTCAAGTGAAACGAGAACCTCACTGAAGAGCCACGCAACTGCCAAAGTGAAAAACGCACATTTAAGTACCTCCCTGATGGGGGGGGAAAAGAAAAAAAAAACGTTAGAAAGCTAGAAGAAAGAGTACCGAGGGAGTCCTAGACACGGAATAATGATGATACAAAACCCGCATGCTGGATTTCCTCCGAAATACCTAAAAAAGAAGTAGGGGTTAGGACGGGAGTGCCTCCTTCCAACCAAAACGAGGAACAGGCGTGTCCTTCCAGGGGAAAAAAGGGGACGTCGGCCAGAAAGGTCCAAAGAAGTCCAGAGGAAATCGGAAAACAAATCCTGTCAAAGCAAGTCCTCAATAAGAAAGCGAATTCACGTCGGTAGAAACGGGCAAACTTTGGGAGAAGAGCTTAAAAACTTTACTTCTGGGGCATCAACTCCAAGGACCAAAAACTTGATATAAAACTACACCCAAAGGGGAGGGGAAGGAAGCAGAAAAAATCACTTGGGGAAGCGTCTAGAAACTATGAAAAAATCACGTTAGCATCATTTGATTAAGGAGGCGAGGCCCCCTAAAAGCAAGGCCGAAGAGAAAAAGATCGAAAAGAAAAAATGGATAAACCTGCTGAAAAGTCTACTCCTCCCCTAGGGCTGTAGGGACTAGAAAAATGGAAGAATACTCACCCTCTGAAAAGGGGGAAGGAGTCTGGCGAGGAAGGAGAAATTAGTCCCAGGAAATTGATGCTGAAAAGAAAAAAACTCCTGTCAATCATGTGATCGAGCCATGAATGAGGAGCACTTTAAGAAAGGGGAAAAGGGGACGAAAAAGGAAAGGGCCGAGGGGGAAGCGTCGGAAAAAAAAAAGGGGGGTGAAAAAAGGAGGACTTTGGTGCACAGGAGCAGCAAGTATACATCGATGGAAAGTCCCTCCTAAACGAAACCAGGGGGTCTAAGAAAAAGTAAAGGGAGAGCTGGAAAAAGAAAAAAAAGACCCGGGGACACAAAAAGGGATGGAGGGGGAGGGGCATGCCATGGACTACCATCCAATCCAGCTAAATCAAAAACTCAGAAAACGAAAACTTTAGGAACTACAGAACAATTTACTAGGGGAGGGGTATATCAGCCAGCTCAAACAAACCAAACGGGTTAAGAGGGAAATGGTGCCCCCGGCCCCACCAAAGGAGGGGGAAGGACTTGGGGGGGTGATGGGAGTCGCCGGGGGGTTGCCAAGGAGCACCCGCAGGGGTGGTTTGGGAGAATGATCTTTCCGGGGGGGGGGGGGGGGGGAAGAGCAGCAAAAAAAAACCCTCCAGGTAGAAGGGAAAAGAAAAATCCGGGTGACGTTTTTAAAAAAAGAGAGAAAAAAAGGGAGGGGGGGGTAGTCGTGAGTCCTGGAAAAACCCAAGTAGCCATGTAAACGATATGGTAGAAAGGGCTAAAAAAAGTCCATTGGTCAAAACATGTCAGGAAGTAGTCAAAAAAACCAACCGTCGTACTAGGAGAGGAAAAGTCTTCTGAAAAAAAAAAAATCCTCGAAATCTATTCTCTGTAGTCCCCTTGAAAAAGGGGGACGACCGAACGTGAATACTTCCTTCAAGATTACAAAAGCATAGGGACACAAAAGACTTGGTCGTCCCAGGAAGTGGAGAAGGTAGAGGGGAACAGTCTGGAGAACCTCAAGAGTCGAAAAAGGGGTAGAAAAAGATTCCCTCAAGAGGTCTGCCAAAAGGGGGGGGAAAGGCCTTATTGGCCTGTGGCCGGGAACAAAAAAAAACTAGCACCAATGAAGGCAGGGGACGGTGGGACGGGGAGGGAGAGCCTAAGAAGGGGTCCAGAAAAAAGCTTTCAGAAAGCTATTACTGGGTCATGGTAGGGGGGGGGGGGAGGGCAATACGGGGCCGGGAAGGAGGTTGGAAAGGAGATCAGGAAAATCAAAATTGGGGTCCTCTGAACGGGAGCGAAGTACCAAAGAAAAAAAAAAACCGAAGAGCTGGTGCTCTTGGGTGAGGATTGGCAAAGGAAACCGGCGATAAAAGAGTTGCACGCCAAAAAAAAAAACTCAAAAAAGGAACACTTCGAACGGTTTGGGGGGGGGGAAAAAAGGGACTTTCGTACCCCTTAGCGACTGAAAGCCACTCAAAACATTACTCTTTACCTCGGGAACAGGAGGGAACTTGCGGAAAAAAAGTTACAGAGAAACTTTCCAATGCAGGGGAGGAATCCTTTTTCTTGAGAAACAGCCGCGTCAGAGGCAGCCTAGCAAGTGCCGAGAGAGGGGGAAGGGCTGCCGGGGACTTAAAAAGTCAAGAGAGGAGGTTGGAAGGGCGCCTTCACCTTTGTGAGGTCGGCAGGGAAACAGGATTAAAAAGGGGCGGCTGAAAAAAAAAGGAAAAAAGGTGGGCAAAAGGGGGGGAAGAAGGGTCGCCCGGGCGGAAAGCGCTTCCTTGAAGACTGGGTAACGGCTTTTGGGAAAGGAGGCCCTGTCCTGTCCTGGGGGGAAAACGGGAAGACCGG
>Ga0179593_1687033_pt1 | contig 30537 bp, 33 predicted proteins | sample CZODoug2_1_08_16_FD_185931 | JGI IMG/M metagenome (GOLD analysis project Ga0179593, IMG submission 185931) | Vadose zone soil fungal communities from Angelo Coast Range Reserve, California, USA - CZODoug2_1_08_16fungal (PacBio error correction) | ecosystem: Environmental > Terrestrial > Soil >...
TGAAGAAATATGAAGGTTAAAGCCTTTGCATAGATGAGGGGGGGTTGCTAGGTTCTATTCAACCCGGAAGAGGTGGAGAATGGAGGGCTGGGGAATGGGGGACATCAGATGTCTCCTTTCAATGTTGGAAGGGGGGGGTAGGAGAAGGGTCTAGAATTGATCCTGTCTAACAGATGAAAAAAAGGGATAATCTTTTTTCATAGACCCTGACCAGAAGCTGGTTATACTGAGAGGGGAGAAAGAAAACATTAACGGGAAAGCACTTTGGGGGATTGGGGAAACAAGGGAAGACACCTCAGGACATCAGGGGCAGGGAAGGCATTCGATCCTTCCCTCAGTGGGCCTGGGTCAAGTCCAAGGAAAGGAAGAAAAGGACTGCGAGCGTCATCTGCTGAAAAGAAAGGGGGGCTCCGGGAAGGAAAGAAAAATGAAAGAGGAAGAGTTCTTTGGGAAAAAGCGATGGTCGAGGGGAAGGTTAGAGACCTCTTGGCGAAAAGTACCAGATGAAAAGCAAGGGGGGTAATCGTAGCTGGAAAATGACAAAACGGCAAATACTCGGATTCAAACTTATCAGGATGCAGGTTGTTGTCGAGTCACTGACTTATCCAAGGAGTCTTCCCAAAGTTAGGGAGAAGAAAAAGTAAAACTCCTCCCAGAACATTCCCTGGCGGAGGGCGCCGAGAGCGTTAGCAGGGGGAGGGGTGTTTTATGGGACCATCAGCAAAAATCTGAAAGAAACGTAGGGGAGCTGCACTGATATCAAAACAAAAAAACAGGTGTTCTTGAAAAGTAGGAAGGCGCTCAAAGGACGAGGAGCTCCAAGGTAAGCGTACTAGACTAAAGACCCTTTCTACAATGAAAGGGGGGGAAGAATGCAACCCAATTAAATCTGTAGTGGGACTGAAAGTGGGGCCGGGCACGGTGTGAGGGGGGGTAAAAAAGCTGAAGGAGGTTGACAATTTTGATTATAAAATAAAAAAAAACGATGGGGTCTGTCAAATAGAATGCAAGAATAGGTTTCCCGTCTTTCTATGGGTTACAAGGATACACCCAAACGGTCAAACCAATCAAGGAACTCCAATTAGGGGAGGGGCTATAGGTTAAAAGTAATTAGGAAGAGGTGAGCAGAGTCCTAAGAGAATGATTCAACAGGGAAAAATAGCACAGCGAGGCTGTCAGATTTCAAGCCGAAGGGGTCAAGGGGGAAAGAAGGGAAAGTGTGAAAAGATTGGTTCAGTACTCTGGGAGGGAACAAGAAAAAGACGGCGGCTAACTCTTATCTGCGCCAAAATAAAAACAAAAGGGAAGTCGTGGAGGAAAGGTGGGAGTCTGTAGGAAGGGGAATTCAGACAGGGGGGAAAGGGATGTGGGGGGAGGGGGGTCATTAATCTGAAGCAGAAAACCATGCAAGAAAGGAAATTGGATCCGCGTTCTACCGAAATAGACACGTAAGAATACATCATGGAGGTCGGGGGGCTAAACATTCAACGCTAAGGGGGTCTCGTGGAAAAAGGAAAACCAGAGCTGGAGAAAAAGCGGGGGATGAATTATTTGGTCTCTCATCAGCAGAGAAGGGAAAGCTCGGGCCGCTCTCCTTTCGAAGTTGCCTGGAACTTACTGTCACGGGGGAAGGGCCGACGCTTAAAGCTTCAAAAGGAAAGGGATCGGAGGAACGGGGGTTCTCACCAAACATCAAAAAAAAAAAACAAAAAAAGGTTCTGTGTTTTAGAGGTAAAATAGAGAGGAAAAATGGAGCCTGAGGAGTCATGACACCCGCTGGAATTCAACAAGGAGTAGGAGGGCTAAGGGGAGCGAAAGGTTCTCCCTCGATAACAAGAAGAGCGGGAGCTACCATGACCTGAGTCACCCCGAATGACGTAAAAGGGCCGGGGTCCTCGCCCCGATCAAAGGCCCGAGAGCCAAAAAAAGGCTGCGAAAAAGCCTCCTCGTTCTCAAAGAAAACTGAGAAGCGGAAAGTACTCCCGACTACCTCGAGTCATCAGGAAATTGTGGAAAGACCTAAATTCTCCCCTCCAGCCTAAAAAAAAAAAAAACAAAAAGGGGGAAATGCAGACTGCGGAAAGAAATGGAATCCTGGGAGAGTCAGGGGGCATGTTCCATAAACCGGAAACCGACTAGGAAAAAAGGAGACGGGGAGATCTTGTCTTCTTCCAGTCTCCCAAGGGAAAAAAAGATGGGAAAAAAGGAAAAGAGGGGACCGGAGGTCATGCCGTTTGCAGCACCTCAAGAAGTGGTACGCAGGCCTACATACTTTCTCCAAATTTCCAAAAGTGGTAGAGGGGCCTGGCGGACTATCTGGTCAAAGAAGAGTAGAGGAAAGGAGGACGCGGGGATCGAAGGGGAAGTGGGAGGAAGAAAATGGTCCAGGCATCTCACTTCAAAGCATGGAGGCCATTAATACCTCACTCAAAGAAGCAATAAGAAAAAGGAGAAAAATGAAAAGTGACATGGATTACCAGAAAGTCTCAGGTTTGGCCGAGTTGTATGTGGCGTCCACTGCAGATTCACTCTTCTTTGTAAAAGAAAATGCTTAGTTGGGAAGGAGGATGTCCAAGACTTCCTGACCCACCTAGGACAGGGGGAAAGGGGGCAAAGAGTAACGGGGAACCGGAATATTTCGGACAGCCGGAGACCGAAAATAGGCACCAGCGCGGATGTCATAGGTCGTGGGGGTAACTCTCACCAGTTAAAGGAAAAAAAACCCACAACCTCTTTTAAGGAAGCCCATTAACTCTCAAAGCAAGGGAAAAGGGGGAAGGGAGAGAGGAGTCAGGACTTCCTTCCAGAGGGAGTGGGCGGAGAGGGGGAGGAGGTGATCCTTTTAAGAGGTCACGCACAAGCCGTATGATCACAGAGAAAGGATCTCGCACCGCATCCTGTTCTTGTCAAGTACTCTGGGTAAGGGAAAACTTCAGGGGGGAAGACGGAGTAAAGATACCGCATCTTGTCCACCCTGAGGGAGGTGAGAGGATGAATCCAAAGATCAAAGACAAGAATATAATGGAGGGGGAGTGTTCCAAATTAGGAGAGGAGGAAGTTGAAAAGGGGGGGTGGGGGGGGGGGGGGAGGAGGGGGTCGTAGGTTGGGAGGAGGGGGGTAAAAAACGAGCAGAATGTGGAATTTAAGGGTCTCTTTTACGGGTGCCCAATTGGGGGGGCATCTAAGAGAAAGGAGGGGTAACACAGCGTAAAATTCCGAGGTTCGCGCTTCCAAGGAGATAGAGCAAAAAGGGGAGAGTTAGAACACTCCCTCTTAAATATTGGGAAAGGGGAAAGGGGCCTGGGAAAGAGGAGGTAAAAACCGTATACGTTTGCCAGGGTGAGGAAAAACCTGGATTACGCCTAGGCTACGGTCCAGATAGGGGGGTTCGAGAAGTGAAGTTTTGAAGATCGCCTTTCGGGGACTTTGGAAAAGAGAGGAAAAAGGCGGACCTATTCTTTGGGGGGGGGGGGGTCTTGGGGAAGGGACTCGGTAGATTGCACAACAAGGAACTCACGCACAGGAGGAAAGACGCAGGGGGGAATTTCGGGGCCAACTATTCAAAAGAACGGGGAAGGCGGTGGTTTTCTTGACTGACTTTGGATGATTCTTCAACATTTTGCGAGACAGGGACGTTCGGGGGGGGGGAGCATAGAACTCTCGTAGCTTGTCATGGAAAATGGTAGAGGAGGGGAGGTCGCTTGGCGAGGGAACTCTTAGCATCTCCTGCTCAGGGGGGGAGGGACTCGAGGTTAAATGGAACCAGTTGTTTGTCGAGTACTCTTCATTCAACTACGAAAAGAAAGCGATGGAGAAGAATGGAGGGAAGCAGGGGTTTTCATGGGACATAGGAGGAGAGAGGGGTTCGAGTTCAGAGAAAAAATCGAAAAAAAGGAAAGCTTCACATTTGGGTTAAGGGAAAAACAACCGGGCACGACAGCAAGAAGTTAAGGCAAGCGTTCTAAAACCTCCTAATAGGGAGTTAGGGGACAGGGAGAAGTCAGGGAGACTTCACTGCCTGCCAAGGAGGAGCTGGAAAAAGCGCTTAAACGAAGTCTCCTTCTTCTACCATCATCTCTCAAAAGAGGGAGCTGCCGCTAGGGGGTTCGTGGGGAAGGGGGAGGGGAACATGTCTCATTGAGGGGAAAAAGAAAGAGGAGAAGTCTTGTCTTATCGTAGACGGCCGGAGCTCAGAGTTATCATCACGGGAAGGGACTCGTTAGGAGGAAGATTCATTCAAATTCCCATAGAAAGGAGGCAAAACAATGTTAAGCAGGAAATGAATAAAAATAAAAAAAAAGAGGAAGAACTTTCTTATGGGTTGAGACGAGAAGACGGGGGAGGGAGGGGGGTGGTGGGGCCCGACTAGAAGAAAAACCTTGAAAAGGGACGGAGGAGTCTTGAAAGTATACCAGGGAGGAGGGCAAAAGTCTCATCTCCCAATTAAAGAGCTACAGGGAGAAGTAGATTTATTCTTAATAGTTCTAAAAAAGTGAAGGAAAGGGTACGAATCGCCCACGAAGAGTGTTCACTATGGAGGTGGCCTTTCAAGTTGGGGGGAGCCCAGGAAAGGAAAAAAAGGAAAAGAATGTTGTATGATCTCTCCAAAAAAGAAAACGTGATTAATTAAAGATAGAAAGAACTTGGGGGGGGGGTAACCTTAAGTGTCGTGGGGGCAGAGAGAAAAGTGACCAGAACCCTAATAAGGAAAAGAGGGTATTTACAGGCGTTGGCTCAGGCAACCAAAGGGGAAGGGAAGGACTTTTTCGAAGGAGAGAAGAGGAAAGGATCAAAGAAGATTGCCTCCCCTTTTAAGAGTAAAAAAAATTCCGCCTATCCTACGGTAATAATCAGGGAAGAAAAACACGGGGAAGGGGGGCGACTTGTGGGGATTCTCGGGAAAAGAAATAAGGAACGGTAAAAGGATACACTCTTATCGCGAACGGGAAGACTGGGGGAAATTTGTACCGAGATGGGGTGAGCTCGCAAGGGGGGGGCCAGGGAAAAGTTTGGGCTGCATTAAAGAGAAGGAAGCCAGACATGGGGAAAAGGGCAGAAAAGATCTTTTAAGTAGGACCGACTATCCCGCCAATGGCGAGTTGAGGAAGATAGGCACATGATCTCATAACTCTAACAGGGGAAAGAGACAAGAGCGGGGTTCAGCAAGAAAAGGGTCTATGAAGGGGGGGGGGGGGGTTCGAAAAAGAAGTCCTGAATCCAAAAAAAAACCCCCCCACCCAAAACAAAAAACAAACCCCCCCCCCCCCCCTCCTAGGAACCTAGGGAGGGTGGGGGGACTGACTAATTCTAATTGGTAAGGAAAATACGAGTAGTAAGTCTGACGATGGTCAAAAGAGGTCCTGAGAGGGGTCTTGAAGGGGGGGAGAAAAAAAAAACTTTCATTCTTATTGGGGGAGATGTCTTACGAGAGAAGCGAACAATCTCAAAAAAGGGAGTTAAACCCTCTTCCTCAAAGGGGGAAGGGGGGGGATGACTGAGAGAACTTGAGCGAGGCACTGAGACGTCTGAACAAAAAAAAAAAGAAAAGGAAAAAGGTAGAATACCCGATTGTCCATAATGATAGAGTCTTCAGCCTTTCGCTACGAGTGCCACCGAGCAAGAGACAAACATAGGAAGACCCAAAGAAGGCTTCTACACATACTCTGAAGGGAAGCTGGAGGGGGAGGATTAGCAGTACACCTCCGTATGGGAGAACTGGTTATTCATAAACAAATGGAAAGGTTTCACCGAAAGAAAGTCTCCATAAAGAAGACACAACAAGGGGAAAGGAAAGGAGATGCTTCTAGGAAAAAAATGGGATGACTTAGGCACTCTTTTTGGGAAATCTAAAGAAACCTGGCCCCCCGAAAAAAAAAGAGTAGAAGAAAAAAAAAGATGTTCTCGAAGAAGCATACCTCGAGTGGTAACCACGATGGCACGCAGTGTCCGTATTGACCTACTTCTTTCAGCAGGTGCGCCGAAATAGGAGAGGTTCTACTTCGCTACAGAGGGAGGAATTAAATAGTTGGGTTCGACTTCACTGAGCGTTTCCGCCCAGGCGATGAGGGTGTCACGTCTTAGATGGGGAGAATCCGATACGATGCACCAAGTTCCAAAAAAGGGGGTGTGGATCCGTAACCGGGACTGGGGAAAAAAAGGAGAAATAACTCAACTCCAATACGAAAAATACAAAATAGAGAGGAAAGGGGTAAGACAGATCTTTTGTCTCCTTGAGGCTTGGGGGAGAAGTGAGAGAGAGATTCTTTTGTTCCAAGGGAGAACAGACGGACGGGGGATGTTGAAGAACGGAAGTACAAACAGCCTCAGTTTCTCAGGACAACTATTGAAAAGAAAAAAAAACAGAGGGAAACGGCGCGAGATCTGGGCTACAGCCTATTTCTAGAAGTGGGGGGGAATAAGACAAAGGAGGAACCTGCCCGACCAGTTCAAGTCCCCTAACCTCTGGAAACGCTGAGACAGAGATAAACAAGGGTTAAAAAAGGGAAAAAAAAATAGTTGGACAATACTCCAGCGGTCTTTTTGTCACCTGGGAGGAGGGAAAGGATCATGGAGAGAGAAATGATCACGCCCTGATATAGGTCACTGCGAGGACGCGGAGGAGGGAGAAGCTTTCCTAAATATGTGAGGGCTAGGCTTTCCTATCCACTGGAGAAAGTTCAAGGGAAAATGTAAGGGAAATATAAGATTTTAAAGCAGGGTTCGGGGGGAAAAAAGAAAGGATCTCGCAATTTGCCTAAGTACACGCCAGAAGAAAAAAGAAGAAAAGATGAAATGGGGTCTTCTTCTTGGGGAGGTTTGGGGGGGGGACAAGGAGGGTCTTAACTGTTATCAAAAGGGGGGTTGGGGGGGATATGAGGGGGGGGGGGGACAGGCAACCATGGGACCTGCATTGTCACCGGGGGGAAACTCGTCATCCTTCCGAGCTGAAAGGGAAAATAGAAATATTCATACAGGGTGGAAGAAGTCAAAAAACTCCATCTTGTAAGAATGGGGACCACAGTTCTCCAGGGAGTCGAGAAGTTTGCTGTTTCTGGAAAAAGCTGACCGGAAGAGAAACTCGGGAATGAAGGAGAAAAAGTTACGTTGGTCCTAATAGCAGGGAAGGTCATGGGAGAGGCACGTTTCATTGCGCCGATGAAAGGGGGGGGGGGGAATGATTTGGGAATGGATCGGGGTTTCCAAAAAAGGAAAATGACTCTCTCAATGAGGATCGAAGGCAGACTCACTGGGTAGGGTAGTTGGTAAAGGGGTGCGGCCGGGTGGAGGTGGGGTTGGCCCTGTTACCAGGGGGCAAGGATTTAGAAGAAGGAGGTGTGCGACTGCCGCTTGCAGGGGTCTCAGAAAGGGGGCGGAAAAAGGGGGGGCAGCCGTGGGGGAGGTTTTCCCGATGGAGGGGCGCCCAAGGGAGTAAGAATCGCCGCAGTTCTCGGGGGAAGGGGGAGGAGGTTACGCCGGGGAAGGGCTGGAAGGGGTTTTTCTCTAGGGAGGAAAGGGGCTTGCAGGAAGAGGAGGGATGACCTCCGGTTTTTCAAAGCTGGGACATTAGGACGATCTGTTAGACTTATAGATAACGGAAAAAGGAAAAGGCCTGATTGTTTTGGGAGGTTTCAGGCAAGGGGAACGCACGCTCATGATCGGGAAATGAATAAGTAGAATCACGACGCCATTCACGTTCAGGTGAACTGTTCAATGCTAAAAAGGCGGAAGCTTGGAGCGGATCTCATCTTAGGGGAGAATGGGGTCTCCTTCAGGAAGGAACCCCCCTCAGAATCCAAGCGGATTGCAATGGGAAACTAAGTTTACGACTGAAAGGGAGACATGGGGGGGGGAGTTTCCTCTTTCATTTTTGGCGGAGGAGAAGAGTTCCCTTTGGTCTGGGTAGAGTTAGCGGCCTGGGAGCTGGCAAACAGGGAAAGTAAGCACTTCCTTTCGAAATTTGGAAAAAGAAGGAAGACAAGAGACGGGTCGGGAACCAAAACAAATCTGACGAAAAATAACTCCCCACTGCTCATTCAAGAAGGAGGGGATAAAAGGGGAGAAGGTAAAGGTTCTGTTTGGGGGGATGGGAATCCGGACTGCCCAAAGTAGCACACCCAGTGGATTGCAGATTCATTGGGAGGGGGAAAAAAAAGACGGAAACGGGATGAAAAGGAGGATCTTGAAGCAATTTCTCTATAGCTATCAACAGAACCTTTAAAAGGGGAAGAAAAAGCACAAAGCGACGGGATCTGGGGTTCCGATGTACGGGGGGGGGACTCACGGTTGGTCCGGTGTAAACCTGAAAGGCAGAAGTTTAAATGGAAATCTCAACAACAACAAATTATGGCAAAGGAAAAAAAAGGGGAGTAAGAAGTGGGAAAGAGTCAGTTTACAGAGCAAAAAAACCCTTCCGCGGCAACGACTTTACGGCGTGTGGAGTAGGACCCTTTATTTGGAGGAAGGGGGGTAAAAGGGGGAATAGACCTATAAGATACTTTGAGAACCTGAAGAGGAAGAGATGTAGCTGCCGGGGTCATATAAGCCAGATCAAAGGGATAGCAGTGGAAAATCCGGATTTCTCTGTGGCTGTAGAGGGGGGGTCAAAAGAAAACGCTCAGTTACCCGGCTCACTGGATTATCTAGAATAAGAAGGTATGCTGCTTAGGAGGGGATACGGGAGGGCGAAGAATGACTCCTGCGACTTTTGGACAAGGAATAGGAAATGAAAACTGCGGACAAAAGATTCTTGATCCGAGTCGGAGAAGAGCTGCGAGAAGAGAAAACAGGACAAGATTTAGAGAAAAGGGGCACAAAGAGTCTCTGGAAAGGGGAAGGAAAACAAGAAGAAATCCGCTGGCGAGGAGGGTGGGAAACGGAGGCTCTGGAAAGAAGGGCTCCCCGCTCTCCTGGCAGCCTGGACCGGGAACCGAGGGAAAATGCCTAAAGGGAATGATAGGCTTCGAATTGAAGGAAAGGACCGAATCATGCGGTCTGGCCCTGTTGATCAAAAAAAAGGAGCCTTGGGGGGTAGTAGGGACGGTAGATGAAAAACGAAACAGAGTACACCGGGGAATGACCGCTTCCGTCAATCTGGGAGGGGAGATTGAGGGGAAATGAAGGATCGAACTTTCTCCTCTCGGAAACAACGGCAAGGAACGCAAAGAAAGCATCAGGTCACCCCTATCTTCCTGTAATGGGGGGATGGCGTAAAGTGACGAAAAAGAGCAGCCCTATCGAGGTCCCAGAACTTCGTGGGAACACGAGGAGGAGAAGGGGGAAAGGTCTTCAGCGGCAGTGACAAAGAAAGAATCGGCTTCTCTCACTATACTGGTGATCATAACCGGGAGGAGGAACCCCTCCCGAAGTTGCGAAAAGAAAAAAACCTGCAAAGTGGAAGATGGACGGAAGTGCTTCGGATATGAGGAAGGGGAAGGCTTCGGCCTCTTGTTGGATCCTAAAGAAAGTCACAACCCACGTCATCGTCTCCTTAAGAGGGAAGTCTGAAAGAAAGGAAAAGGCTTAAAAAAAGAAAGGGTCTAAAGAGGGGGAAGTCAGGCGTTCCGCGGGGAAGACAAGAACTGTCCAGAGGTTAGAAAAAGGAAGGACGAAAGGTGCGGACCAGTAGTTCACGATGGGGGTTGGGTCAAGGGACGGCCGGAATAGATCGGGGGCCCCTAGCGGTCAGGTCAGAGTGGGGATGCTAGCCGAGACGATCAGATTTCCGGGGGGTGGTCAAGAGGGAACCACAAGGGCTGCCGGGAAGCCGGAAACATAAAGACAGAAAAGAAAGAACAAAGAAAGCAAAGACGCCAATTAGGAAAGAAAAGAAAGAGAATAGCAGACTTCACTTTGGGGATGGGTGTCTCTTGGCTCCTGGGGAGGGGAGAGTAGTTGGGGGGGGAAAAGGAAAGAAAAAGCTTTCAGGGTCAAAATCTGGAGGTATCTTAGGGGACTGGGGAAGCATAATTTGCTCTTCACTCCCTAAGGGCAAACCGAATGGGTCGGACGCTGGGAAGGGGAAAAATATGCGGCAGAGCGTCTTTCTATAGCAAGTCTTGAGAAATGAGAAACTTAAAGAAAAGGAAAGGGGGAAAAAAAAAGTCGGACTCGTGCGGTCCATATCTCTAGGACAACACAGAGGAAAAGGAGTAGAAGGGGAGCGTTAGACCATCGTTAGGGGGCCCAACCCCAACTGGGTGGGGTGGGGGAGAAAGGGTCAGGGAGGAAATAAAAGCCATTCCTATGAACCGAGAGGGGGGGAAAATTTAGGGAGACCTAAAGCCATCTTTTCGGTGGGGGGGGGGGGGGGGACCCCCCCCATGCTGGGAATGACGAACTACTGAGGATGTTGTAACGGTCTGCCCTATCCAAGAATGTCCACTAGTAATTAGGGGGGGGAAACATAGAGCCTCTCTCCAGAGAAAGCAGTAAAACAGAGGGGACCGTCCTGTCTCTCTTCTTGGGGGGCGGAAAAGGGTTCGGGAGGCTGGGTTGGAAAAAGGTCATCCTGAATGAAAAAGTTGGCCGAGAAAAGTTCGCTGGTGGAAGATGCCAAAAGGGTGGGGAAGGGGGGTCATCGTTCTCGGCGAAAACCGCAAACGGCCCGTCCTGACCGTCATTCTTTAGGGGCCCACCGAGATTGAACAGTTGAGTCAGAATACAGGACACATCTTTAAATATTGGAGAAGAAAGGGGACAGAAAGAGGAAAAACCTATGAAAAAAAAAAGTAGTATGGACCAGATTGTAACTCCTCTTCCGAGGTAAGGAAGGACCCACGTACGGTTCTCTACTTTCGATGACGAAGGAGGGTAGGGGTGCTACTATTCAGGGTTGGGAGTGCCGGGCGCGGTGGATAAGCCAAGAGGAATACACTAAAGACTAATGACTCTAGGAGGAGGGGGAGATTCAGAGGAAGAGGGGGGGAGGGTTCTCCTGTTCAGGGGAGGGGGAGATGCACAAGTGGGGTGAAAAAACCCTATAATCTTGAAAGGTACTTCTGGACGGAGAGGGGAAAGAGAGGGGAAGAGAGTGGAAGGTTTCTGACAGGGGGGGGAACGTGAATTTTCAAAGTGAGCGTGTTCGTCAACAAGTATGAATGGTTTCCTATTCGAGGGGAGGGTCGGGGGGGGGGGGATTGAATTGCCTGAAGGGGGTGCAGTGGGGATCAGGACGGTTCTGCCTAAATGGCATTTTTTAAGCAGAGGTTGGAAGGAACAATCTGCGAGGAAAAGGGGCAAGAGGGAATACTCGAACATCAGGAAACAAGATTGGTGATGCACCAACTTGCCCTCACCTTGTAAGAGGGAAGAAGGGAGGGGAAAGAAGAGCATACCATTAAAAGGGCAGTAAGAAGAGGGAAGGCGAAGAAACTTCTTCCATTCTATAGGCGCGGAGAAGACTCCCGATAGAAAACAAGTCATCGACAGAGGGGAGGAAATGGATGGGTTAGGGGGAAAAGGGTCAGAAATGCGTTGCGCGTGACAGGGGTTTAAAAAAACGTTTTCTGTATCGTGCGGAAGAACGCCAGAAAGCTATAAAGGGTGAAGTTTCTTCTTCCTAAGGCTGCATGAAGAAAAGGAGGGGTCGGGGACCCACAGGAAAGGAAAATTCCCGTCCATAAGAAGAGAAAGAAATCGCAGTCCTTGAGTGAGGAGGCTGAGCAGGGTTAGGGGAGGGGTTTTTATGGGTTAAAAAATGAAGAGAAAGGTGGGGACACCTTCTTCACGGGCGTTCTCGGGGAAACCGGTTATGAGGCCGGACTCAAAAAAAAAAGAGACGGGGGGAAAAGGGGCGATCCATTTAATCCAGTTCTCTGAGAGAAAGAGGGGAATCAAAGGAAGAGGGACCATGGGAAAAAATCGGAAAGCGCTTAAAGATGGAGTTGGTAAGTTGGGGGGGGGATGGACTGTTGGGAGGGGGAAACAACCTGGACTTTCCACTAGGTTTGGGGGTGAAAGGAATACTAAACAAAAAAAGAGGATGGTAAAAGAAGGGACAACATCTTACCGTCAGTTCTATGTTAAACAAAAGGGATAAAACAGGGGTAAAAAAAAGGAGATAAAAGGACATACTACAGATTTAAGGCGGTGGGGGTGAAATGGTTCTGGTTCCTTGGGAGGACGGTCGATATGTGGTGCCTTAAGGGCCTAGGAACTCAAGGGAAGATAAGGGTCAGAAAATTGACCGAGGACCAGGGGATCCTTGCATATAACTCACCCGTGTCGACTCGGGGAACAAAGAAAAAAAGTGAAAACTTTACCCGGCTCAAAATTAAGGGAAAGACCTAAGGGGAGGCAGGGTTATGAGGGATTAAGAAGCCGGCTCACACTGTTTTGTCCTCCAGACTTGTTGGCGAAGAATTATCACTAAAGAAAAAACGCCATTGAAGTGGCTGTAGCCTAGGAGGGGACAAAACGACAGAGAAAGAGAACGGACAATTACGCTTTCGGGGGAAGCAGTAATAAACTAAGGAGGTCTCTAACCTTGGAGAGGACCACAAGGCCAGGTTAATTGGGGCTACAGAAGGCAGGAGGACAAAAAAAACACAACCCACGTCCGAGAAAAGGGAATCTCCAGAGATAGAATGGGCATCATGGAAGAAGAGATAAGGAAAAGGACCAAGGTACTTGAGAGATGGCGACTGGGGAAAGGCCTCAACAACCGGTCATTATCGTTTAAAGGGTTTGGACCACAACCTTTAATTTGGGGGGGGTCTATGTGTTCAGAAGATGAAAGAGCAAAAGGAGGGGGGGGATAAGTATTTTCGTCTGAAAACCGAGGCAAGGCACGTCTGTTCATCTGGAGTTCGGCAGGCTACTGTCTCCCTGGGCCGCGAGAAAAAAAAATTCCCTGCCATGTCCGAAAGATTAAAAGAAACCAGGGGGAAGGAGAAAGGGGGACTGGGAAGACTACGAGTTTGCGAGGAAAAGGAAATAAACATTCACTTTGCACTCGCGATCGGCTCCTACTGATGAGGAAAGAACAAGTCGCCCAAACAACCTCGATCAAAGAAAAGTGGTTACTTGCATCAAGGAGTGAGGAACCAAAAACCTTGCAAAAACCAAAAAACCCGATTTTCCTATGAAATACTTGAAAAAAGGATTAGGAGGGGATGGGCCTATGGGGGACAGAACCTGCCAATACACTAACCCCCACCGTCACGCAAAGAGAGGGGGGAGCCGCAGAATCCCGTCGAGCAAACACCGAAGGGGGGGGCAGTACCGGACCGTGGCCGGGGTCCGTTTCGCGCGGAAAGCGTCGAGGAAAATCGTCTAAAAGACTTAGGGAAATCAAGAGGGAGTTGGAGAGTAAAAGGGAAAGGGCGAGAAATATCGGGGGGGTCAGCGGGGAGCGAAGGGGTCTAGGAGGGGGACAGAGTTTCTCTCCGACGATGAAAAAATTGAAAAAGGGGGGTGTCATCTTCCCCGGGGGAAGGGACAGACAAAGGACTCAAACGAAATACCTCACGCCAGAAGAAAAGAAAAGGAAGACAAAGACGAGATCAGGGAACAAAAATACTCGCGCTTTTTTCTTACTTGTAGCTTTGGGGGAGCTTGGCGGAGGGGGAAGATTAGGGGGGGGGTGTTTCCGCCAGAGAAAGGGCTTCGGGGCGGGGTGGGGGGTTGAGGTATTAGAGCCGGCCTGACCAAGAGAAAATTTTCTCTGCCACGCCCGAGGGACATTGCAAAAAGGGGGAGGAACAGGAAGAAAAGGATCGGGAAACAAGCGCGGATGTCAATATAGAGAATCCTGAAATGAAAGGCAAATCCCTACGAATCCCCTCTTAAGCTCTGAGGAAAAGAGAGAGAAAAAAACAACAAAAGGGGGGGGAGGAGAAGCTGGTCTCAGCGTTCTACAGAGGGTTGAGTAAAAGGAGCAGGGACGAAAGGATCACGCAAAAGAGAGACATACGACCTTCGTAGGAGAACGCTGGGAGCCATCTTTTCTGGGGGGAAAAGGCAATCTTTCAGAAGGGAAAAAAACTGCGGCGGGTTCATTACCTTCTGGAAATATAAGAAAAAGGTAAAGTAAAAAGATTAGAGCAAAAATAAAAGACCCAATTATAATGGTGATTAGGGAAAGGGATGAAATTGGAGGGGGGGGTGAAGGTCCTTGGCTCTTTAAATCGGGATGGGGAGGACTAGGAAATTGGGGTCCTCTCAGGTCAGCGGGGGATGAAAAACAGGATCGTATCTATCAAAGGAGAAAAGAGGGGGGGGGGAAGAAGAAAAACATGAGGTTCTGCAAAAAATATTGAGGGCGGACGTCCGAAAACGCCAGGGAGAATGTTAGCAGACTCGGAACCGAGACAGAGTGGCTTAAGAAGGCAAAGGGACTGAACGGAAGCTGTCGTGGGACGAATCTTGAAATTCAAAGGGAAGCCCTCGCCTTCAAAAGGCTGCGGGACAAGGGGGGACGGACGTATTCTGGGGGGGGGTATTAGGGAAGGGGGCTGGGGAGGGCCCCCATGGAAAAACTCTTCCTGAAGGCTCAGGGGAGAAGAGTTAGGGAATCGTAACCCTCTGGGCCGGCGGGGGAGGGGGAACGGTTCGTATTTTTCACGAGTTCAAAGGGAAAAAAGAGGACACAAGTAGGGGAGCAGGGAAAGGGAGGGTTCGTCGGGGCCAGGAAGAGGCAGAAAAAGGGGAAGGTTTGAGGCATCCTTTACGTGGCCATATGGATGAACGGGGGGGAGGATCTTCCTTCCATCGGGGCTCAGGATCAGAGGTAGGGTGGAGGTTTTCTTCTCCTGGACGGGTACTGGACTTTTGGGAATGGGAAGGTTCACTTCGACTTCCGGAGATAATAAAAGGAAAGGGAACGCCGGTTTTTTTAAAGGGGAGGAGTGTCTTCCTACCAACTTGACGCGCAGAGGAGAAAAAAAGCTCACTTCGCCTTTTGGGTTTCTGAAAATAAAGAGGAGAGGACTGAAGGTGCATGGGGGCCTTCAGGGGGGAAGGTCCCTAAGTACGGTCATTTTCCCTTTTGGGACTCAGTCGTAACTGCCACACCCAAATGAATAGAAAGGGGGACGCTTCCCTAGCTGAACGAGAGTCTGACTAAAAAACGAATGAAGAAGGATTTCTGCGGGGGAAAACTAGATTTTCTAGACGGGGGGGGGGGGAGTGGGAAAAACTGAAAAGCTAAAAAGAGTCAATTTTAGGGATACGTGGGACACGGAGATGCGCAAAATACTCTTAGAAGGGCTTTAGTCAGGTAAAGTGGGAAAAAAGGAAAATCAGGTCTTCGCCCAAAGAGAGGGAATAAACATCTCTACATAACTAAGCCAGAGAAGGCCCTGGCGTTCGGATAAGACACTTGAGGGCTTTTTTGAAGTTGGAATAAGAAACAAAAACTTCTCAACGGGCACTTATTGAATTCAAATAAAAGTTATTCGGCGGAGCTGAAGCGCTCCCCGTACTTAACGGAGAATCAGGAGTCAAGAAATCTTATCGTGAGCCCCCGCAAGGACAAATGACGCGACAAATCTCACCCAATCTTCTGAAGTTGAAGATGAAGGGGGGGGGGCCTTGTCCCTTTGGTTATCGGGGGTTGGGGAAGAGGAAAAGGACAAAAACGAGGTTTATTATTAGAAAAAGTAATATATCATCCACAGCGGGGACCGTCATTTCGAGGTTGGAATAGAAAAACGGGGGGAAAAGGCCAAACCCTTCCTAAATAGGCAACGAAACAAGGGTCGTGGAATTCGTCAACGGGGGGCTGTTCGGGATACGGGAGGGTGGGGCATATTCCTAAGATCAGGGAGACCTTAGAAGAGGCCAAAAAATTTGAGGCGGGATGGAGGGAAGCTGTCAACCCGGTATAAGAAAAAAAACACACCAAGTTGAGGAACGGTTGGGGAGAGGGATTTCCAAAATACCAACCGACAGTAAAATAAAAGAGGTTCGAGGGTCGCCCTCCTATTTCCGGAGAGGGAGGGCTCGGGATGGTATGTAAGGGGAGACATACCCGGTGGGCGCGATAAAACTTGTGGCTGGGAAGAAAAATCTTACTAAAAACCTGGAGAAAAGGGAGAAGCTTCTTGTCGCCATCATCGAAGACACTGGGAAAGGAAAGGGGGACAGAGCATCAGTTCTCTACACTCGCAACGGCTCTAACAAGTCCCGCGACCACCCCGCCCCCCAAAACCCAAAAAACCCAAAAAAAGAAGACCACCCCCCCCCCCCCCCCCCAAGAAAAAACACCTGGTTCTTTCATAATGCTGTCTATGAGGGAGAAAAGTTCTAGTTTGGAGAAGTCTCTCCTTCACAGGCGGGAAAGGGTACATTGGGGAAATGAAGTAAGGGGGGGTTATTCTTCGAAGATAAGCCTTAAGGGGGGGAGGAAAGGGTGCTTCCTCACTTTTCGAACACCACCTGGGGGCTTCTAGTTCTAAGATAAAAGAAAAGGGGACCAGCTGTTTAGGCATGAAAAACGCTGACGAAAAATAGGGGCTCGTCGTTCGGCAGCTCACTATCAGGAGGAAGGAAACAAGAACACCGCCCTGACCAGCATGGGGAGAACTAGCCAACTTGAAAAAGAGAATGCGGAAATTTCGGCCGCGATTTTCAAACCTCGAAACCACGAAAGGGATGCTACACCTTCCTCTATCTCTCGGGAGAAAAGAGGAGTACGCGGACGACCTCCTTCTTCTCGCCAAGGTTGGACTTCAGACTCCCTCTTTAAGACTCCCCACGACAGACCGGAGGAACCCCCCCCCACCAACAAAAAAAAAAAAAAAAAAAAATCAAAGGAAAAACAAGCCGAGCCTCAACTTCGTGCGGCTAGGAGTAAGAGAGTCAAGCGGGGGCATTGGGGGAAACCACCCGGCGATCATCACAGAAACCTCATAAAACGCTGCCTTCGGACTGAAGAAAGGACAACAGAGAGGGGGAAAGGGGAATGAAGTTCCGATTCTTTCATCCTTGGAAATCAGAAAAGAGGAGAGGTGAACTAATCTTCTAACCCCGGTCTGAACCTAGGGGTATGGGTTCAGACTTAGGCTGAATATCTCTTGTGAAGTCCCTCAATGGCAAAAAAAGGAGTCATCCAGAGGCAGAGGGGAAAACGAACTATTCAACAATGTAAAAAGGGGGGCATCAGAAGCAAGAGAAACCTGAAAAGGATTCTCCTTACGGACTCACCAAACTAAAAAATTAAGAAAAAATGGAAAGAAAAAGGTGACGGCAAGTCACCTCTTCTCTTGGGGTCTTGACTTGGAGGAGTGGGTTCAAGGGAGAGAGAGGAGGGGGAACCACAAAGATCACTATATGGGGGGGGGAAGGGAGGAAGGGATCGGGGGGACGATTTCTTACCCAGCCGGACGTGGCTCTACAAAAATGGACACCAAGTGGACGAGCCGAAAGGATCGTTCCAAAGAAGGGAAAGGAATAGGAAATGAAGAAGAGAGAATGCTAAAAAAAGTAATCCCGCCCGGGACAAGGCAAACGAGGGAGACAAAGAAAAAGAGAGCTTCAACAAACAAGAGTATTATTACAATAATCAGGGGCGAAGGAATAACTGGCCTGGGGAAGGGAGGCCAGTGGAGAAATTTCGTAGAGTTATAACTCCACTTAAATCCGCGAGGAACGAGTTCGGCAAGAAAGCCAGAGGGTTCGGTTTCCATGTAATCGGGAAGTTTTAAAAAAAAGGAGGGAGTGCATGGAAAAGGGGGGACGTTCTTCCCTAGTCGGAGTGGAACACGGCATCGGGTCGGGGGAAAAAAGGAAGAAAATTCCTCAAATACGACAGGAATAAAAAGTCAAGTGAGTGGATCCCTGGAAAAGGGTTCAACTTCTTCGGTTGACGAACTTTCGTTCGGGGCGGAAGGGGTGGAAGGGGGAATAATTTTTGGCCGGATTCAGTCGATGTGGACGATGCAAAAAGAAAAGTGGACATGGTTGAAGTGATCGGCAGAGCAATCCAAGAACCGCACTGAGTGCTTAAGGGGGGAGAAAAAAAACGATATATCCGCGTGAAAGGTCTGGTAGGGGAAAAAGAATATTTTCAATTCCGCCGTCCTGGGAATAAGTCAACATAATGGCAGATCCTGAGTCTTACCTCCTCGGGACTCTTTAAGTAAGACGAAAAAACGTGGAAGCAGGGGGGGGGGGGGGGGTGGAAACCCTCCGTACTTGCTAAGGCGGAAGAAGAAAGGATTTAGGTTTGTTCAAGGGAGAACGAGGCGTGGGGGGTGGCGTTTGGGCGGTTTAGCGGGCCCCAAATCAAGAGGGACGAGCTCAATTAAGGAATAGCCGCCGAGGGTCGGAGAAAATTGGTGTCCTTCGGGCTTGGGGGTTTCGGATTACATTCAGTGAAAAAGGCACCTTTTCTCTAAAGTCCTTAGTTGAGTCAGGGAAATCAGGTCCGGAAGGACAGAATTCCTAGCCGAATAGAGTAATTGACTTGGACGAGATGTTTCTGGTGATTGCTCTTGTTATCGCACAATTGAATAAAAGAGAGAAAAGGGGGAGTGGATAGGACGGGGATTAAGGGGTACTTTCCTTTTGGGAGAAGAGGGCTTCAGGATCTGCATCATTCTCTTAGAAGACGACACCAGTGGACGGAAGAGGGTTATCCTACCACAGCTCTAGAGAGTTGTAAGAAGAAGGGGCTCGACCTGACTGAATTCCAGGTTTGGCGGGGAAAATGGGAGAAAGCTCATTACCTCCCTGGAATCATTCGAAACCTTCCTCCTCTAGTTAAAACTTGTAGCACGCAGGAAGGAAACTGAAATGCTGCAGGAAAGGCTAAAGGACCGCGAAGGGAGGAGGCCAAGACTGGGTTCTCCTCTGCGCCTCGATCATCAGGGAAGGCAGACGATGGGTACCTCAGCACAGGTTTAGAGAACTGGGATCTTCAGGGGGATATCCATCTTCTAAATAGAGTGTGAGGAGAGGGGAGGGGAAGGGAGATTTCTCAGGGCACTGAAAGATCACTGTGCGAAGGGTTTTCTTCTTCCCTATTCATGGAAGGCAAAGGGGGGGGGAAAACAAGATATGATCCAGGAAATGAAGAAAGAGAAACGAGACCCAGATCCTTCCCTTAGGATGGAGCATGGTATTAGACGGTCTTTATGGGGAAGAAGAAAGTTAACAACCCCCTTCGCACTTGACGGGATGTCAAAGAGGGGGCCGGGGGATGCGTCTTAAATCGGGCAGCTCCAGCTGCATTCCAGGAGAAAGTACTCAGAGGAATCCTGCGGCCAAAAGAAGTAGAAAGGGACCAGTGGAACAGGAAAAAAAGGATCTTTCTTTTCGTGATTAGGGTTGAGGGGGGACCCCGTGGGATCGGAAATTCTGACATGACGTCCAAAGAGGGTTAAATATAAGACAACAACAACAAACGGGGCAGAAAAATCTTTTCCTGTCGGCGATAGCCAACATGGCAAGTCAACAAAGCTATCCGGCAACAGTAAAGTATTTTAAGGGAAATGGCGTGAGGGGGAAAAAAATGAGGGAGACGGAGGTTTCGATAGGGGATAAGAAATTTTTCAATGAATCAGACCAGGCGAAGAACCCTGTATCGGGACATATTGAAGCCCTTGTAAAGGGAGGACTAAAAAACTTTAGGAATGGGAAAGGAGAAACCAAGACATAACAGTAGATGCCTTAGCGGCGAAAAAGCAGAGAAGGGGTTCCGGTATGGGAGAGAAACTTTGTTTCCTAAAGACTGGGATAGAAAGACAAATGACCAAAGTAAGGGGACGGAAAAAATCATTGGGGCTCATAAAGAGAGAGAGGAGACGCAAATGTACGCTTTCGAAGGGGACACCAATGCCACGGGAGATAAACTGTACTACCGCGCGGGACATGCAAACTCTGAGAAGGGATAAGAGGGCAGGGGAGGAAGGAATCCGCTGCCGCTCGGGGAACTGGCAAGGAAGGAAGAGGGCTCGGGAACAGGCCTTAACTTACTTTAGTATGGAAGCGAGGCCTTCAAGTCGGGATTGTCCTTTCCGGACATCCCCAACAACAGGGAAGGATTGAGGGGGGGAACGTTCTTCGAGATGAAAGCAGTAACAAAATAGAGAAAAGAAGTAACCCGTCTTCCTGAAAACAAAGGTGGATGGCGTCTGGTCTAAGGCCGGCAAAAGTGCTCCCGCTAACACCCTGGACCAGTAGGAATGAGTAAACAAGAAATTCCCCCCTATGAGCTGCAGGGAGGGGAGGGCCGAGGAAAAGTTTCCTAGCAAAATGTCGGACACGTAAACATTCACCTGCCTACGTAGAATCTGAAAAAGGAAAGGAAAAAAGCAAAACGAAAAAGGAAACGTCTTCTCGCCGAAAAATGTTTCGGGAAAAAGGTACGTCCCCCCTCCTAACGGGGGGGACGCCCCGCCCCGCCGGCACGCAGGGGGTGTTTCAGAAACGGTAGAAAATAATTACTGGGACGACGGAGGAAAGGGAGTGGGCAAATCTAGGAAAAAAAAAAAAGCCTAAAAAACCTCATCTGCGCCCTGAAAGTGCTCTGAGGGAGAAGGAGGGGTCAGAACAACTGCGTCACTCTTAACGCGGGGATGACGTCAAATGACATTAGTCTACTTTTATTCTGGTCTAACATGACTTTCTGAGATTTAAAGAAAGGTGGGTGGTCTGACGGACTGGCTGTAATATCTCGGTTTAGAAAAAAAGGAAAAGGCAATCGTCCTCTTAACGACGGTGTCTCGACCGAGCTCACCCATGTGGCATCGGGCGACCTTAATCCGTTCTGCTAAAAACCCGAAACAGAACATGGATAGAAAAAGATAGAAATGCCAGGGGATTACATCCTCGAGAAAATTTTTAGGAAGTGGGACGGTTTCTCCTTGGAGAGATCGAGTTAAGAACACGGCGGGCAAGCTGACTCGGGGCCTCCGGCCAACCCCGCAGAAAAAAAAAAAAAAAAAAAAAAAAAAAAAAAAAAAAAAAAAAAAACAAAAAAAAAAAACCGTGCTCTTAAACGAGTACAGGGAGATGGAGGACGCTCCAGGATAGGGACAAAAAAAAAAAAGAAAAATAAAAAAAAAAAAAAACAAAAACACAAAAAAAAAAAAAAACACAAAGAAAACTAAAAAAAAGAGAAAAAACCAAAAAGCGGAGGATTCCTATCGCCTGGGGTATACATGCTCGGAAGACAGAAGTTCAAAGGAACAACTGTATACGCTGCGACCATCTCTCGCAAAAAAAAAGGGGAAAAGAGGGGTAAGGAAATCCAGAATTTGACTTGTGCCTTGAACGGCGGGGCCGTGGAGGAAGGGGACCATATGATCCATCCTCGGTCTTAAAACCGATATGTCGGGGCGGTCGGTTCGGGAAAAACGATCCCACTTCTGGGATTGTCAGAGAAAAACCAAGAAAAGGGTAGCTTGGACACAAAAGAGAGCGAGTCCAAGAGAAACGCCAGGAGAATAGAAATATTATTGGAACCTGCCTTTCCTTCTTCTTTTCTCCTTTCGGTTGAGTCATTGGGAGGTCTTAAGGGAGCAGGGGGTGGTGACCGAGAGAGGAGGTGGACTGGTGGACGTTCACTCTCGGATCAACAGAAAATCGGGACGCCTGGGGGAGAAAGACTTGACGGCCACAATAAGAAAACTCAGGAAAAGGCACCCATCCATCGTTAGGACCTGGGAAAAAAGGGGGTCAAGTCGTAAACCTATACGTGGGCGGAATTCACGGGGGCTTACCGTCCCAGAACCTTAATCCCGGTTGGGTTTCCTCCCGCCTTGAAGGAGGAGAAATCGTTTTAAAGGCTCATATGCGGTGGGTGCAGGGGAAGGTATCTTTATATTGGGGCCCCCATGGGGGCAACGGAGCGAAAAAGAGACAAAGCTAATATTCCTCCAAAATGTAGAAAAAATTCCCTCTTGTGCCGTCGGGTGATTGTCCGGTTTAGGAAAAAGGGTGGGGGGCCGACTTCCGGGTAAAAAATTTGTTCTTCTAAAGAATCAGGAGGAGATCTACGGGGAAAGATGCGGGCTAGACGAGAAGGGGGATCAGACCGGGGAGGGTTGAGAGATGAGGGATTTCTCTGTTCTAAAACTCTTCGGTAAAAAAAAGAGGTTCGAAAGGTTGGGGGGAGGACTCAGTGAAAGGAAAAGGAGGACGTTAAACTTTTGTTCCGTCGATGCACTTCTCGTCTGAGCTGCCGGGGGACGTATGGACCTTTGGCAAGGGTTTTCATAGACCCAGAGGAGGAGAAAGAGGGGGCGAGGAGAAAGGAAACGACAAAAATTAACGACTTCCAGGTGGGTTTTGAGGGGGGAAGAAGAAACCTACCCTCCTTGGAACGCAAGCGTCGAAGCCTGGCTCATCCAATGAGGGATTAAAGGCGAATTCTGACAAGCAACTGATGACAGTCGAGAAGATTACAACCAATAGAGACGGTCTCTGCCTGCGAGCCCGAAAAATCGAAAACAAGCGCTTTTCGCGGCACTTCGGCGTTTGGCTCTTCATGGGATCCAGGAAAAAGACCAATGCGATGAGAAAGGGTTCCTATTCTTCCCAGAGGAGAAACTGCAGTGGCTCATTTTTTCTGGTCCCGGGTAAGAAACAAATCGCGTCGCAACCCAAAAGAAATGAAAAGCTACAAGACGAAAAAAGACAAATCTGAAAGACTGGAGAGGGGGGGGGACAAGTGATCTTTAGGGAAAAGGTTAAATTGGGGGTGGATAAGAGACTATACCAGGAGAAGTGTCGATGAAATTATATATCCCTTGAGGAGGAGGACATTAGGCGACCCATTATCGGAGAAAAAGGGAAGAAGTCTCTTATCTTAATTTGCCGAAACTAAAAAGAAAGGAAAAAAAGTGGGAACAGAAGAGGAAACCTTAAATCTGTCGGGTCAGATAGGGGGGGGTCCACAGTCCATGTGGGAGAGTTAAAAAAGAAGACGAGTGGGAACTATTTTGATGATCACGATCAAAGGAAGTTAGAAATAGGGATATATCTACATCGTGGACACCAGGTATGTTAACAAGCAATCCCAACGAAAAAACGGCAAGGAAAAAAAAGAGTTATTCGTGGTCGGTAGGGAAAGGTTGGTCTTCTGGAGGGTGTAAATTCCGAAGAACTGCAAAGTGCAACCGACAAAAAAATCTCTGGTCAAAAAATCAAAAAAGAAGCTCCCCTGGTATAAAATCCGTGCTATAACTCCAAGTTGCAAGGGGGGCACTATGAAAGGGAAAAAAAAATTACACCGCTCACTATCAGGCCACGAGAAGGATCAGGTGGGAAGGAGTTAGACCCGAGAAGATGGGTCTAAGAGAATTTGGGGGACCGCGAACTTGGGGGGGGAAAGACGAGAAAAACCTTCGCCGAATGCAGGAGACACGTCAGGTCGGAATCGGCCGCTACGATCCAAAAGTGACGCTTTTGGAAAGAGGAGACTAAAAGGGCATCTCAACTCGGCTCGAACACGACTGGAAAACCGAATTAGGTTTTCTCTCAGCAATCCCGGCTATCGGGAAGCGGACTTATGAATTAAAGGGGGAAGCTATGGCTGCCTTGAACGTCCAACGGAAAAAAAAAAACCTTAACTGGGAGGGAAGGACGGCTATCAAGTTAAAAGGAAACTTGATTGTCTTGGCCCGTTTGAGAAAAAAAAACGCGGTAAGGGGGGAGTTCTGGTCAGATGAGCGAGACGATCACCTCATGGGGGGAAGTAAACCGCTCCTGACCATTCGTAGTTCGTCAGCGCCGAGCCTTTCTCACTCCATAACAACAGGCAAAGAAAAACTAAATTGATGCCGGCCTTCAAAAAAGAAGGGGATGAGTTGCTGTTCCTACTGGCCGCTGCCCCGAGCACTAAATTCGAGGAAATAAACTTCGGTCAAAAAGTCAAAAGAAAGGGGGGGGAAGGGACATCGCCACGACGAAAGCCGGAGAAAAATAAAAATGCCTCCCCTGGTAATCGTCACCCAAGCAGGGACCCTCCAGCCTTCACCTAGGAGGGGGAAAAGGGTATGGAAGGGAAAAAAAAAAAGGCGGCTGAAGCCTTTTGATCTCGGAGGGACGGGGGGGGTCAGGGGAGAGAGGAAGGAGCACACCCAAAGAAATCGTCTCCCAGGCTGCATGCTTCATCAAATCAAAGGGGAGGAAAAACTGGAAAAAAGGGAACGACTTCCGGACCCGCCGAATTAAAAGGTAGAAGGGGACATAAGAGTAAAGGGGGGTACTAAGGAAACATTAATGTCTTCTATTGACGATGGGAAGGGAAAAAGTACCTTGCGGAATGGGAAATGCATCGAAGGAATAAAGATTTCAGATTTTAGTCTTTGAGGGAATACGTGGGAAGAAAAAAGGGGAGAAGGGGCAAACGACCTGAAAAAGGAAACATTCTTAAGACGAACTCAGCAAAAATCAAAATACAGAAAAAAGAAGGAGAAGATAAAGACATTTATTACAAAATGGAGGGGGGATACCTGATTTTTTCTCCTAAGAAGATCTTGGTTAAAAGACTAAAAGTTTCCAAGAGAGGGAGAGGGCGAGAAAGGAACATCGCTTTTCTCTCACAACTGAGTACAAACCCTACATATGGCGACCAAAAAAAGGACTTCCAGATCTCTGGAATAATGCATGGGGGGTGATAAAGGCTCAAACGGAAGCCCGCAGGTAGCTCACGACCCGCTGGAGACCTGAGCATAAAGAAGAAGAAAAAAACGTGATTGGGGGAAAAAGAGTAGATCTTGCGCGCTTCCTCCAAGCGTTTCGTGGCCTGAAACGTGGGCCAAGGTGTGACGCACCAGTCTATAATGAAAAACTTCGCGGAATTCGAAAAAAAGTGACGGAAATCCATCTTTGGTAGGGGGGGGGAAATTTGAAATAGGTGCTGAAAGAGGGCCACTTCTGGGGTCAAGAGTAGGCCCTAAAACAATCTTTGAAAACCTGAAGTCAGGGACGGGGGGGGGGGAGAGAGGGCAAATTCTCAAAGAAGAAGAAGAAAGAGGGGGGGACCCGTGGGGAGTGATCTTTTTCTTAAAATTGGCGGGTCTGGGTCAGGGGGGGGGTGGAGACTGGAGCATAATTGGAAGGAGTAGGTAGTTTTGAAAAAAATGGTGGAAAAGGGTAACATCGTCTTCTAATGCTAGAAGCGGGGGGCCTTGGAAGTAGAGCCGCCTGCGGGGGCAATATCCTAAGTAAGTGGTAGACAAAAATAAATCGGTAGTCCGAAGGGAAGGTTAGGAAGAAGTCTTCAAGGGTCGGATGGCTTCAAAAAGGGCGCCAGAAAAGTTGGGACTTTTCCATCCTTTCCGTGGGGTACCAGGTCCGCCTTATCTGTCGACGGTCAGCGACGTTGGGGCAGGAAAGAGGTCGGCGGGAAAAGTTCTAGGTCCCAACATGCCCACCCGGGACTCAAAGGTCCTTGGAGACGTGGGGGAAAAAGAAAAAAAAGGTATGGTTCGCCTTTGGGAAGGTGAGGGGGGGAAGATGAGCAGCAGAAAAGTTTCGGCAGTATAAATCATGAGGTGAAGGGAGGGAAATGGGCAGGAATTCTCGGAAAAAAGATAGAGGCAGTTGCCAGGTCGGGGAACTAGAGAGTGCTCTTTGCGAGAACTCTTAGGGAAAAGGCAGGAGAAGGGGTGATGAATTTCTGCTCCTGGCCGGACGACCTTTTGGGGGAAGGTCTCAGGCCTCGAGCATGCCAGCTAGAACCGAATGTGAGGACAAGATGGGTTAAGAAAGCCAGAGGAGAAGAGTTACGATTTGGAAAGAAGGACTAACTCTAACAAAAAGGAAAATCAGGGCTTGAACCACCTGTCCCCACAGACATCCTTTTTTCGGTCAGAGCGAAGAGTAAATAAAGAGTTCAAAAAAATTCCATGTCGCATTCTTAACAACGGAGGGGCATCGAGCAGTCCAGATTCTCTTTCTCTGAGGGGCGACAGACTGCCAAGCTTGGGCCTGCCAGAGATGTCTCTGAGTTCGAGACAGAGGGGTTCGGAAGAAAGAGGAAAGATTCCAAGGGGGAAGGGGGGTCGGGGTTGTTTATCTGCAGCTGGCAGGCCAAAACTGATAAAGGAGGAGCTTCTTCGCGCTTCCTGCATCCAATTGCGAGGGCGGGCCCCAAAAGGGGAGCCGAAACATAATCTAAAATCATAAAGCTACAGAACTCTGGTCGCCGATAAGCGTGGAGCTGGGTAACGGGAGTGGGATACGCTAAATGGCCAAACGTAGAGGGGACTAAAAAGGGATCTCCGGGGATTGCGGGGGGAGAGGACAATCCCGGGAAGGCTGGCTACTCAGGGGGAAGCAGCCTACTTTATCGTGTCTTCGACAAAAAAAGGAGAAAAAAAAAGTTCAGGGAACAGGCTCCAAAAGGATACTGTCTTTTGCGGAGGGTTGGGCCGGGCCCGGTGTGAGATTTAAAAAGAGGAAAGGAAGGGAAAAAACACGAGGTTATGAGCACTCACAAAAAAAACTGGTATGGAGGGGGGGGGGGAATAAACCTCTTTTACGTGGTCTAGGTAAAACCGAGCCCACTGGGAAAAAGGCAACAACCCAGGGAAGCAAAGAGGGGACTCGTGGGGAGAATAGGTTCCCCAGGGTCTTGTGTATTGACGGAGGTTTCACTAAGAATTGCACATGTAGCGCCTGCCTTCCTCATCACGATGAAAAAGGGTCCGAAAAAGAAACAAGGTAGATCATGAAAAAATATACTCCGGTCGACGAGTTGTGAGGGGGGGGCAATCAAAAACCTCCCTTCACTTCATATGACGCAAATAAACCTTGCCTTCTCGTATTAGGGAAGGCCGTCGAATGGGGGGGGAGAAGAGATTTCCTCCGGGGGAAGAAAGGAGGGGATGTCAGGAAGAGGTCAGAGACAAAACTGACCCAGCGATACAAAGTCTTTCCTCATCGGAGAGAGCCAGAAAGAAGAGTTCGCCTATGGAGACTACACATGACACGCGCAAAGGAGGTTCTGGGGGAAAGGAAGGAACATCTCTTAATCAAGCAAACTTCTTTACAGGCAGGAGCCAGCTGTCTAAAGAAATGAGTCTGAACTCTAGGGTCATCATTTGAACGACATGAAGAATTGAAATAAAAAACTGAGGTGGGGGTAAGTCAGGAAAAAGGGAAGAGGGAAAACATTCTTTCCAGGATGAGTGCGGCGTTCAAAACCCCAGGGGAAGGCTTTCATGGGTTCGATTTCTTCTACTGAAAGAAAAAAAAAAAAAAGAGAAGGAATGAAACAATGGCCGGGCACAAGGCTGGAGGGGAAGGTGAAGCCTGTCATGCGATCCAAGTCGACAGGGAACAAAAAAAGAAGATCACGACAAGATCAAAGTACAAAAGTAGATGGGGGAAAAAAATGAAGATTTTCCGAGAAACTAAGAAGAAAGAGGGGAATGACCCCTCAACTATGGGCTACAACTGCAAGATCGGAGAGTAAACTTTCTTCAGCAGCTGAAAAGAAATCCGGGGGGGAAGAAAAAAGAAAGTTTCTGCATAATAAACGGAATTCATGACCAGAAGACCTGAGCACCAGAAAAAGGCGCACCCGAGTGCATGACTCTGAGGGGAAGTAGAGAGTCTACTCTTGGGTTTTGAAAATAGAAAAAAAGAAAAAGACCAGAAGAAAAGCATCGGATCAGGGAAAACTCTGCTGAAACTAAGAAGAAAAGGGATAGGAGGTCACACCCTACGCTTGTCAGGTTTAGGATAGGGGTAAGAATTTGAATAAGAAACAGATGTATAGGTTGGGACAATACGTAAGGAAAAATTAGGAAGGGGGGGGGTTGGGAGGGACTTCCTTAAATGGAATAATATAGGGAAAAAAAACAAGGGGGAAGTGGATGTCATGCTGAAAAAACGCTTTTCCGCGTGAAAAACTATTCAAACAAATGTTCAACCAGGATGGACAGAGGGACCTTCCAAATTTCTCTCCTGAAGAACCTCACGAGACGCAAAGGGAAGAAAAAAGAAGAATGGGAGGAGGACATCCTCTTCGATTGTGGGGCGGTCTTGAGTGGGATAGGCTCTTCTTGTTCACAAGAACTGCGGAAAGCAATCTTATTGATCGACGGCCTGACCATCCGCAAGTTGGGGGATGGGGAGAAGAAAAGATCAGTTTCTTACAGCGGGGACGACCGAAAAACGGTCCAAAATGCGAACAGGGGGGCGTGATCCTCTAATCACCGGCCCGACCGCCGTTGCATCACTAAAAGATGGGGAAAAAAGAATCTAAAAACAACTTGAAAAGGGATTAAAAAAGGATCTGAACATCGGGGAGAGAGGGGGGGGGTTTCCTGGAAACTGATGTCTTCCTTTTATCATTAGTAGAGGATCACGAAAAGCAGAGATGGTAAGAAACGTTCGTCGACGCTAAATCCATCTGTTCAGGGGAATTTAAAAAAGCGGAGGCTCTTCTGTTTCATTACGGAGCAATCCCGAAAAGGAAGACTGAGTATCTTGTAAAAAAGAAGAAACTCAATCGACAAAGACTCCAATGAAGACCATATAATGAGGATGGTAGAAAATGGGGCACACTCGTCAGGGGGAGGAAGTTGAGATGTTTGCGTTCTGGGAGTGTCATAAAAGAGGGGGTCAAGGGGATGACAAGTTCTCTTTCTTGCCCCACGGTGGAAATGGAGAGAGAAAAAAGGCTAAAAAGAAAATGGGCTGTCCACGCTTCCGAGGGGAAACCTAAAGGACTGGTCTTTTCCCGAACTGATATTCCGATTTCGCGGGAGAGGAACCACTCCATCGATAGGCACCCCCCGTAGCCGACTTGAACGTACCGAGAAAAAGTTGAGGACTCAAAAGGCTTACCGCCTCTTGGGGGAAGAGGGAAAAAAGGCCGGGTGGGTCATACCTCGCCTTCTGATAAGAAAAAAGGGGGGCATCATCTGGTGTAAAAAATACAGATGAGGGGTGGAAAGGGGGGGGGGGGTTGCAATTTCTCTGATATGTACAAATGAAACAAGGGAAGAAGTTCTAACCAACTAAGGAAGCAGGGGAGGCACTCGGGGTTGCCGTTGGGGGGCCGGGGGTTTCTTATGGGGGCCGACTGGCAGGGAATTTACAAAAGTGTACGCGGGCCGATTTCGGGGAGACAGGCAAGAGGACCCCCCCCCCGGAAAGTAGGGAGGGCTCGTTTACTTTGGCACCTTATATTGGGGGGGGGAGGAATCTTGGGAGAGTGAAAGATCTCTTCTCCATCAATACCGCAATATCGGGGAAGGGGCTTCACTGGTCCGTCTACAGGGGCAGAGTCCTTTTTGGTTTCGCGCCACGGGCAAGGCGAGTCAATAGAATGCATGAAGAGGGGAAGGTGACGCATCGGTTTCCATAAGAAAAAGAAGGAGGGGTCGGAGAGACGGGAATACCTCTAACAGGAAAGCGTTGAAAACTGCAGGAAAGCAAGCGAAGGAGGCTGTGGAAAAAGAAAAAAAGAAAATTCCTCTCCTCCATTGGAAGGGTGAAGGGACGCCTTCTTCCTGAAACTGCTTGCCGCATTGCCGAAGAGAAAGGGACGAAGGACCGAAGACACCCCCCTCATAGCAATCGGATGAAACTTGACAAAAATGGTAAGTAAGGAGAACCCTCTTATGACAGGCGGATGGGAAAAGAAAAAAAGGTCCTGTTCGGGGGAGCGTAGCGGGGCGCAGGACCAGAGCAGAAGAAATTCCTTGCTCGGTTTGAGGGACGACGAGAGGACAAGAAAAGAACGCGAGTCCCCATGTAATGACCGGAAAATAAAAAGAGAAAAGGCAGGGTAGGGGGCGCAATTATCCTTGGAAGTTCCTTGGGAGGAAAGGAAAACCCGAGGCAACTTTCCTTCTTTTCTCGATGAGAGCCTTAGTCTGCGGAGAGGAGAATACCCATTAGCACGTTCTTCGATAAAAGGAATGAAGGACGAGGGGGAGAATAAAAGGACGTCCACCGACGTCCTCCAAAAACAGCCCAACTCCTGAAATCTTGGACGTTCCTAGGAGGGGGTTGTTGCCCAAGGGAACGGGGGGATTGTAAAAAGGGGAATTCCCACGAGGTTTATGGGAGAAGAGACAAAAAACACCTTATAGGAAGTAAAAGAGAAGAAGAATCCAACAGAGTGCAACAAGGACGGAAGGGGTTTAACACAGAACCAACCTGAAGAGAAAAACCTAACTAAGGGAAAGGGGAGGGTGGGTGGGTCGAGGTTTCAAAAAACTTTTTCATTTAATTGAGTGACAGCAGATAATATACTTGCGGAACTGGACACCCCACAAAACCAACCCCACACACCCAACCCCGCGCCGCACAGAAAAAACCACGACAAGCACCTCCCCCCCAAAAAAGCCGAGTTCCATGATGGAAAGCGGGCATATTTCGCCCTCTGAAGACAGGAGCCTTTCAGAGAAACTCCGGAAGTTCTACGTTTGTCATACCGGTGATGTACAACTAAAACGCAAGGGAAACCTTCTAAAGAGTGAAGGTTAGGGAACTGGTCCTTAAGGGGAGGAGTTCGTCGCCTGGAAATCCTGTCTATGTGGCCGTCCTCTACTTTGGATCAGGAATCGGAACGACAGGAAAAAACCATCAGAAGGGGAAGGGGTCGTCTTCCTGGAGGGAGCGAGG
>Ga0179593_1690730_pt1 | contig 30525 bp, 21 predicted proteins | sample CZODoug2_1_08_16_FD_185931 | JGI IMG/M metagenome (GOLD analysis project Ga0179593, IMG submission 185931) | Vadose zone soil fungal communities from Angelo Coast Range Reserve, California, USA - CZODoug2_1_08_16fungal (PacBio error correction) | ecosystem: Environmental > Terrestrial > Soil >...
GAGCATAAATTAGGTCGATCCCTCGGTTCATCCGACAGGCCGTCAGAGAATATGTCTTCATTACTGAAGGGTGAAAAGCAAGAGCCTCGATCAGTAAGCCAGGAAGCAAATTTATGAGCCGAGATCCATCAATCCCTGTTTGGTACTTGGACAAGGAGGTATCTCCGGACCTCGGAAGGGGGAGGAGAAAGGTGGAAGATCTTTCTACTTCTATAAAGAGAAAAAGATTGAAACAGAGGTGCATCAAAAAAAAAAAGGAGAGTCGAAGAAGGAAACAAGTCGAGCCGAGGCGGAACTCCTAAAAAGAAAGCTCAGAAAATCGGTATCCAAGAAACGGGATCCGGAAAAAGAAAAACTGTCAAAAACTGTCGACAGAGAAAAGAAGGGGGGGGGACCTCGGGAGGAAGACGATAGGGGGGATCTCGGCGACAACCGCTAGTGTCTACAAGAGAGAAGTGGGGTTGACCTCGGTGGAAGAACTGTCTAAGCAGGACTCCGAAGACAGGAGGGAAGGGGGAAAATGAATAAGAGACGTTATTTGAAGAGGTTCGCGAAGGAAAGATCAGCCTGTCTGGTGGGGAGGGATGTCCTTCGAAGTGATCATGAGAGGAGGGGGCGCACCAGAAAGTCCATATTGGGAGAAGGAGGGTCCGAGAGGGAAAAAAAAAGGGAAATTTGAAGACGGCTTGGGCTGATATAGCAAAAGGTGGGCTCCTGCAAGTGTCCTGTTAAATTTCAGAAGTTAAAAAAGAAGAGAACGGAGGTGCTTGTCGGGAAAGGAGGAGGGAGAAAAAGAGAAAAGATGAAGAAGAGGCAGAGTCAGTTCACTTTCTAATACAAAAAGATATGTCTCTGGGTACACGAAAAAAAAGGGAGGGCGGGAATGATCGGAAAACGTCGGAGAGGCAGAAAGGGAAGTGAAGATTGGGAAATAGTCATCTGAGTCTCAAACAAAGCCTCGGTCAGCGTGAAAACTTTATAAAACTAAGAACTTGGTAAAGAAAGAAAATCTCGCCTGAAGGGCTCTCGCAAAACCACGAAAAGAAAGGAAAAAGCGAATTCGGCGGGGGGCCGCCAAAAAAAAAAAGAGAGAAAGTAGTTCTTCGAATACGATCGGGGGGCAGAGAGCAAGACAAAAAAGGAGGAGGAAGAGAAGAGATGGTTCCTCGGAGAGAAAGGGGAGAGAAAGTTCAAAGAACATTGAACCAGGATACGCAAACCATAGCGCGCACGAGTGAAAAGGAGTGCTATCACCTGGTCTGAGCGATATCCGTACATCAAAATGTGGACCGGCCCTTATAAGAACCGAGCCGAGGAGGAAGACTCTTTAAGACGAGAAAGAAAAAGAGGAAAAGTCAGGAGTCGAACTTCTGAAACAGGGACTCAAGCCCACGAATCGAGGTTCTCGGAAAAAGAAAACATAAGGAGGAGACCTGGAGACTTGACTCTAAAGGGACCTGTTCGGAAGACGAAGGAAGAAGAGGGGAAAGGTCCATGAACATGAAAAAAAGCTCCCGCGGGAGAATTCCCAGGCCCATCTTCACTAGAATGGGACGATCCGGGAGAAAAAATTGGGGGGGAGGGGGGAGAGCTACTAAGGATAAGATTACCGACGGGAGTAAATAGTAGAAAGGGGCTCACCGACGGAAGTAGACTTCAAAAAAAAAAGTCTGAGCAGAAGAATCGGAAAAAAAAAAGATCCAGAAGGGAGAAGAAGCGCTAAACTGAGTGACATGGACTAGAATGGGCAAAACCCTAAAGGAGGGGAGACGGAAGATAGATGATCGTCTACACAAGCAGTAAAAGGGACATAAGGGAGAGAGGAAAAAGGGTAGAGAGAGGGCGAAAACGAACATCGAGGCGGGATCGGGGAGGGTAGGAGGGTGGGAATTGGCAAAGAGATGGTAATCAGACAACTTCCGGCAGAAGAAAAGAGGAGAAGGTCGAGACTCTAGGAGTGGGCTTACTGAGTTTAAGAAAGAATAATGGGGAAAGATCAGACCCCTAAAGGGGAGAATAGAAGAAAAAAACTCACTTATAACATAAAACGCCATCACTAGAGGAAGGAAGGTCAGACTCAAGGAAAAGTGAGAAGACGGCGGGCTCTGCTACTATAAGACGTAGGAGCGCAGAAAAAGGAAAGCGATCGGTAAGCTTTCTCTGGGGAGATAATCACACCTTGGGGGCAAGCTTAGAAGGAAATGAAGAGGACTCTCAATGAGCTGGTCAATCGAACAAGTGAAAGTGAAGACGAAGAAGGGAGCGTTTTCTATTAAGGCCGGCTACAATATTGAAAGGCAGTCTAAAAGGGAGAAAGTCGGAGGTAATAGAAACTACATTGACTAGGGAGAGAGAGAAAAAGATTTTTTCCCAAAAATCCAGGAGGGAGCTAAAGTCTAACAGACGAGGAGGGATCGCAGCCCGAGATGGAGGGGGGAAGGAGGCTGGAAAAAAAAAGGATAAGCCTATAACCCGAGAGAACGCAGAGGGAGTCAAAAAAGGGTGCTTGGACATCGTGAAAAAAGCACGGGGTCCCGCAATCATGATTACGGGCCCTCCCCCCCGAGGGAAATGTCAGTTCTCAGAGGTCGGCGAGCCATCCTCGTAAATGAAAAAGATCCTCAACAGAATTCATGCGGGTCCAGGAGGGGCATGATCAGGACGGGCGTCATGGAGAGACACGCTCAAAGGTATTCTAGGAATTGACGGAAGGAGTAGCTGCGAGAGCCTCAGAATGAAAGCCAAGAGGGATGGAAAGAGTAGTTCGTGACTTGAGGAAGTCGCATTCAGACAGACAAAGAAGAGGCCATGGAACATTTCAAAAGAGAGGGGCGGTTGAGACTCATGCACTAGGTGAGGGAACAGGCCAATAGGAAGTACAAAACAGAATTGACCCTTGGATAGGAGGATCGGTCATTAAATACCCGTGTTACAAAGGGGAAGAGGGGAAAGCAAGCCAAGGGCGCCCGGCAGAAAGAGGGGGATAGGAGAGGGGGAAAAAACTGCCGGGTTGTCAGAAAAGCCTCCGAGTGGATTGGTTAAAAGGGGATTGCAAGAAGGAACCCGCCCGTCAACCTCCTCTAGGAAAAAAAGGAGGAAGAGGGGAGGGATAAAAGGAAAAGAAGAGGCTTAGGACTAGATCCATCTTCAAAGGTTCGACTAAGGAGGGGGTACGCAGGGGTCAAGGAAGGAAGTCGCGCCCGCTTGTTCGGGGAGAGGAGGAGAGAGGGCAAGTGAGAATCAAAAGGGTAATTGACCAAAGGGAGCGGGGGCCCTAAAGGGGAAGAATCCGGCCTCCGGGTCTTAGAAAGAAGAGAGAGAGAGGGTCTTTTGATCTGAAGGGAAGGGGGAAAGGAGGATAAGGAAACCGAGCAAAAGAAGCCACTACGTAAAATTTTCCCAGGAGTAGAAGACTTTGCTTTTATCGGATCGAAGATGGGGAAGGGAGGAAATCGGGTTAAAGGAGAATTCTTAGGTAACAACCAAGAGGAAAGTCCGTTCGAGAAAAGGAAAGGAAGGAATTTAGGAGCAGTCTACCCGCCATCAGCTACTAAGAAAAAGATTAGCTTTGATGAAGAATATACCTCTTATACCGGAACCTGAGGGAAAAAGGGAAAGGAAGGTCAATCCCTCCCTGGTAGAAACAGAGAACCAAGGTCTGATTCCGCAGTCGTAGGGAAAAAAACAACGAAAAAGAGAAAAACAACGGGAAAAGAGATGTCGAGGTTACGAAGAAGGACCAGAAAAAGAAAAAGTATCGCAACTGGGTACAGTTATTCGGGAAGAAACTTAGTCTCAAAAGAGAAGGGAGAGGTGGTGGGGAAATATCAAAGGAAAGATGAAGACCAACTCCTGTCTAAAGGAGATGGAGGGAAGGAGAAGAAGAGGGGGGAGAGAAACGCCTCAGCGTTCCAAAGAGGAGTGGGTTGGGGGCCCTTCGAGAAGGGCAGGAAGGAAGGAAGAGAAAAAGAGCGAAAACGACGAACCGAAAAGAAGCTCAAAAAGGGAAAAGGGGAGGAGTTCGGGGAACTTTCCGATCCAGGGAAAAGACAGACTGGAGAGGCAAGACCTGATCGAATCAGGTGCAAGGGGAAAAAAAGTAAAGCCGTTCAGAGGAGAAAAAGGAAAAAAATAAGGTGCAGGAAAAAGGACCTCGAAAGAAAGGATGAAAGAGGGAAAAGAGCCGAAACCTTTCAGATGTTGCACAGGGAGGAGCAGTGGAAAAAAGTAGAGCCAGGTACTACCTCCGAGATGGAGCACTCAACAGCGGGGGGAGGTCAATCTAGTACCTCCTCAGTACGGGGGGGAAAACTGGGTTCGGGCCAGTTACCGTCAAATGAAAGAAGGGGGAAAGAACAAAAAGAGATAAGACAAAACCCTTTATTAAAAACCAGAAGGTTCCAGGAAGATACCTATTTTTGACTCCGTGAGAGAAATTCATAACCGGCTTGTAAAAAGATAAAATAGAGTAGAAAAAGGAGATACCGCTGAGAAGGAAGGTTCCAGAAATAGGGAGGGGGTTGAATATTTGATGGGGGAAAATCAGCGAATCCGGATGAGAGGGGTCTGAGAACTCGAGAAGAGGGGGGGTGCACGTTACAAGGTAAAGGGCTAATCGGAAGCGAAGGCGGGAGGGCACAGTCGATCCTCTTCGTCTTCAAGAAAGGAGATACCTCCAGGGGAGCGAGTGAAGGAAGAAAAAAAAGCAAGTACCGGAAAAGTCCAAGAAAAAGAAAATTTAGAATCGTTTGGGGAACGACGGAATATCCTGAGCTGGAGGTCATAGCTAAAAAAGTCAAGGAAAAGGAGGGGGGTTACTGCACAAGTCTAGTTTGCAGAGAAGGAAGATGCAGAGCTGATGCACCCTTCGAAGCATTTTAAGGAAAGGCCCTCGATCTCGTACCTGCAGAAAAGAGATCAAAGAACCTGAAACTCCCAGACTCCGGCTCTCGTAGGCACTTTAATAAGGGAACAGGAGAAAAAGGAGAAAGATCTGCCCAGCGTATAGCTCAAGTATTGAGTAGCCATAATCCACCCCGAATGGGAAAAGGGGGGAAGATTGGGTACAAAACATTGGCGCCGTCTCGATCGGGCAAATCAATAGGAGGGAAGGAAGGACAGGGGTGACTAAAAGGATGTCCGCGGATATATCCCTCTCGGGACGTCCACGAAGGACCGAAGAACAAGCTCAGAGGGAGTCGACAAAGGGTTAGAGAATCGTATTGGCCAAAACGGAGAAGCTCAGACTCAAAGGGAGGATCCCTCCGCTCACATATTAAGAAAGGGTGTAAGGTAGGAGGATTCACTGTTACTTCTTCAGAGGGAAAGGGGGCTTCGGCAAAGATGTGAGCAACCTACCTTGGAGGTGCGAAGGAAGTATTTAGCAATTGTCTGCTAGGGTTAAGGGCAGGCGTAGGGGTACTGACTAGGGAACCTTCGCGTCGCGTGACGAAAAAACGTCGAAGGGAGGAGATATACGGCTCCTAAGATAGGGCGACCGATGAGGGCAAAGCGCGTTAGCTCCCAGAGACTTTAAAGAAAGGGGAAAGCAAATAACGCCCTTGATAAGGTATTAGGAGAGTTAGGCCGTACCGAGATAGAACCAAAAGGTCTAAAAAAAGAAAAAACCATGCTCGTAAGGAACAATAGGGTGGGAACATCACTCTAATTTGAATAATGCGGGGAAATACCTGAGGGATTCGCCACAATCGAGAAGGAAAGGGGGCCCTAAAAAAGGCGAGCGCTACAGAGAAGAGGGGGGGGGGGAGGAAGAAAGGAGGGTTGGGGTTCTGGCTAGGTGGAGGGCAGGAGAAGGGTGGGTGAATGCAGTGCGGGGGGAATAAGGACCGCCGCCCTGTCTAGGTGAGCCGTCGGACGAGGAGAGGAATTATGGAGTTGACACGCCTTCTCTTAAGGAGACAAGCCGCAAAAGGGAGACTTGCGCCTCGTATCAAGGGAAAAGAAAGAGAGCGGTAAGGGGGCGACGACAGAGGCTGAAAAGGCGGAGCCAGGGAGAGGGAGGAGGCGTGACGCCTCTCGGAGATAAAAACTTACAAAGAGGGGGGGGGGAGGAGAAAAAAAGAGCCGTTCTGACAGAAAAAAGTGGAAGGGAGGTGACAGCAACATGGGTCTCTTGGGTGCAGGGGAGAAATCGCTGAGATCGGACTTAGAGAGGGGTCGGGAAAGGGGAATCCTTCCAGGAAAAGACTGTTGCCCGAGGAAGAAATGCGACCCTTCTTCATACTCGTAAGATGAAGGAGACGGGAAAGGGGTCCACAACACCAACCACCACTCGAGGGTCTGAGAGAGATCATCGAAAAAAAAAAACGCCGACCAGAGAAGACCCTAAGTGCTCAGAAGAAGGAGTAAGGGTGGGTCAGGCGGCGCGACTGTTAGGGGGGAGTCGCGGAAACGGCGAGAACGAAGGGAAAGAGAGGAAAAAAACCGCTCCACTGAGGTAGGAAGTAAAGAAGGTATTCCAACGAACAGGAGGGGAAAAGGAAGGACTAAAGTGCAACTAGACGGACGCCGAACCAACAAAGAAGATAGAACGGGGGAAGAGGGGAGAGTGTAGTCCCCGACTAGGAAGTCAGAAGGAAGAGTAACGCTCGTTATACAAGAGGAAAGAAATGAAGAGTCGAAACGCGCCCGCATGGATATACGAGACAAAAGGGGGAGAAAGAGGAGTCCGAGGAAACTCTGCTCCTAAGCTCGGCGCCAAACTCCAAAAGAGTTAGAGGTCTGAAGTTAAAGCATCGTAGAAGACTGAGAAGGGGGGGAAGGGGAGGAGAAAAAGTCTCTTTGACTCCAGAAGTAGGAGTGGAGAAAATCCTCGACAAGAAGAGGTCCCCCCCTGTAGCTAAAACTATTGAGGGAAAAAAAGAAACCGGACTGCGGCGAAGCCGGACTAGTCAGTACTGAAAGAAATCTGATAAGAAGTACAACTGATGAAAAAAAAAGACCGGGGGGGAAAAGAATAGACTGAAGGCCCAGTGGTAAAAGGAAATGAAGAAGATCAGAGGTTTTGACCTGAAATGAGCAGCCGAGACCGCGAACACCTCTGAGTCTACCTATGATACCAAACGAAGAGAGATTTAGTAAGGAAGCAATGGGAACTTAGAGGGGGAGGAAGTCCACGAGTTCAGGAAAAGGGAAGGAGGGGAAGAAAGAAACACAGATGACAAGGACTATCATGGAAAGGAGGAAGAAAATTGTGAGCGCTCCTGAAGCAGAGCAGAGACTCTAGAAAAGAAAAGCCAATTATTAGAGGACGGTCGGTGAAAAGTCGTGGGCGACACGAAAAAGTCTAAGAAACTAGAAGAGAAGAAAGAGAGGGATCCTACCTTGTTTAAGTTAAAAACAGTCACGCAAAAGGTCTCTATGGGAAAGACATTCGAAAAAAGAAGAAGACCTCTGAAAAATCAGAAAAAAGCATCTGGACCAGGGGGGAGGAAGGAGCCATAGAGGTGATTCGTCCGAAGTAAATAGATAAAAAGGGATCTTAAAACTTATCTCGAGAGGTCCAAGGAAAGAGATTTAGGAGCGGCGGAACACTTTTGGGAGGAAATTGGAGCCTGACCGGGCGAGGTAGGTGAGAAAAAGAGCTAGACTTGGCTTAAACAGACTTCTCAAGTTTGCTCTTCCGTGGCCGACGCGAGTTAGAGGACAGCGCTAATAGAGAGGGGGGAATTACTGGACGTATTAGACCGTAACTAAAAACAGGGTTTCAAGGAGGAAAAGAGCAAAATATCCTGAAGAGGGGGAGGAGACCCGCTACCCCTAGATTGAAAGAGGGGGGAGAGGGAAGGAATAGGAGCTCCTCGTATCAGATGAGAAAGGCCAAGCATAAAGGGAAGGACTTTACTAGATAGGAGGGAGGAGGGGGTCTGATGCGAGATGCAACTCCTAGAGGAGGCAAAAGGAAAGAGACGGGGAAGACTGACTCCGTGCTTAGGAGGAGGAGGGTAATCATGTACGAGGAGAGCTCACAAGCAAGTGGGGGAAAGAAAGAGGACTAGGAGCGGATCGTCAATGAGTCGGAAACACACGCGGGAGAATTCGTTCGGGGAAGAAAAAAGTAGCGGAAGGGATTAGGATCGGAGAAAAAAAAAGAAGTCTCAAGGGGCTGGATCGCCAGGGGACAAAAAAACGGAAATCGAAGGGGGAGGGAAGAGAAGAAGATGGACCGATCAATCTATCGTAAATGGAAACGTTGCCACCTAAGTCCGGGAAGATCTTGAAAATCATCCAGGAGAGTGAAGGGAAAAGTGATATTCTTCTGGAAGAAGGGGGAGAGCAAGCAAAGCGGATCAGGAAAAAGAAGAATCATGTACAAAGACCAGATGGGAATCGAAGAAAAAACCCTGACCACGCGGCCCGAAAGAGGGAGGGCAACAGGGGGGGGGAGAGAGAAGGGAGTATTTTTTCGACCCTAGCGGAACCTGGGAAAAAGAAAATTCCCCTCAGAAAGTTCTCGACATAGAAAGAGGGACTCATGTAACTGGGGGGGACTAAATAGATCGGAGAGCCACATAGAAAAAGGCTCGAAGCGACAAGAGGGGGAAATTCAAGTCGCTTAAGAACGTAAAAAGTTGTCTTGGGGAGGATAGGAGGGAAAGGTTCAGAGCAGAGTGTCCACTTTCGTGAAGGCTTGCCATAAAAACAACTCGTTACAACCTAAGATTATAGAGTCAATGGGTCTCTAAAGGGAGGCTGGGCGTTGACTTTACTCTGGTAAGCTGAGACCTAAGGGAAGATCAGAACCAATCGAACGTACAATCCGGTAACAGAAAAAAAATCAGGGGGGAGAGGAGTCGGCGAGTCTACCGTCTCAGATTAAGAGCACTTAAGAAGGGTACCTTCTTTAGCAAAACCTGTAAAAAAGAAGGAAATGCCTTTAGGAAAAGGCCGGGGGAAATAGAGTAGAAAGGAGGGGAGTCAGGCCGCGGATCCAGGGGAGGTAGAGTGCGCAAAGGTTAAAAGCTCGCAACTCTACATACAAAGAAAGTAGAAAAAGGGCCGATTAGGAAGACAATGGAAGAGAAAAATGAAACTTGTCCAGAAGAAGGCTGTAGGGAAGGGGGCAGGAAAAATAGGAGAAAAAGATCAAAACAAAACAAAAAGAGGGGAGTCTGAACTCGGTACTCATCTACCATATAACAAAAAAGGGTTGCTCCGCCATTAAAAAAAAGGGAGAGGAAACAGTACACCTCTCAAGGCAAAGGGGAACTTTGAAGGGGAGGGAAAAAGACTTGAGAAAGTAGACCTCTCCAAAAAGACAAAGGACGATTCAAAGGGGAATGAGCCGCCGACAGACCTAGGCCTAAAGAGGTGTAGAGAAGGAAGGGAATAGGGTGGTTGAGCGTGAATAAGGAAGCCTTAAGGCTAGAGCGAACGCTCTCACATCCAGAGAAAAAGGTCGATTGCGCTACTGGACATTGTAAGAAGGGAGGGGGAAGAAATGCGCCTTTATCCGCTATCAACTTTAAAAAGGAGTATCTTCAGCATAGCCACGGATAAAAGGCTGGGACAGAAGGCCTTAGTAGAAGGGTGGGGAATTGGAAGTACTGAAGAGAACTCGGACGGGGGGTAACGGAAAGGACTTGCGTAGACGCGACGGAAAAAAAGAAAGAAAAAAAGCGGCACGCCCGACCGAGCGAAAAAAGGTCAACCGAGGGAGAGGGACTAGCTCTTGCCGACTACATCTTCTCTATGGAAATAAAAAGAGTTTGCTATTTAGAAGGAGAAAGAGAAGGGGGGGGGGAGCGGCGGTTTCGGAAGAAAACCATTTTACCAGGGAAAGAAAGAGAGTGTAGGACAACCACTCGATCGCGGGAGGAAGTTGTAGGGGCCGAGCAGATAAAGAGGGGAGGGAAGCCATTGAGCGAAATGCAAAAAAAAGAGGTGTCACGGAGGGATCGTATAAGTCGGGCCTGAGAAGCCGAACTCTTCCCTAGGGGAACTACGCGTTTTTCAAATGGACCGGGGGAAATACAAAACGACGTCAGAGGATGGAAGAAAAACGGGGGGAAGAGAAGAAGAGGGAAACACTGCTCGATGCTATGAGATAGCAGATCAAGGGGGGAGGGGGAAGACTAGACATCTATACCCTCAATAAGAAGGCTATGGGTAGTCAGTCTAAAAAAAGCTACGTCTCGCGTCACGGAAAAAAGAAAAAAAGACGGATTCCCCTCTTTTTATAAACCAGGAAGTAGCCAGGGGAATGAAGTGCATAGCCAAAAAGAGGGTTGGGGAAGGATGATCAGCCCAAAAGTCATGCTCAGCAAGAGGGAAATCGAACTGCATTGAAGGAGGAATAAGTTTTGTAAGGGGGGAATAAATCCCGAACAGAACGGGACCCAACACCAAAAACGGCGCAAACAAGGGGAAAAAGAACAAGACCTCCAAGAATAAGAAATGACTATACTGGGCTTACATGGAAGCTCATTCCGAACCTCGCCTTCGAACTCTCGGGAGAGGAGGAGAAAGAAATTTAAGTAAATCGTATCTAAAAAAAAAAAAGAAGTGAAGAGGGGGGAAGGGGGAACAAGGTCCGTGAGAGAAAAAAAAACCCTCTGAAGGAGGTCCAAGGGAAATCTCGGCAAAAGGCTATAAGACTGAAAGAAAGAAGGAGAGAACAATAAGCGAAAAAGCTCCCCCAAAAAAAAAAAAAATGAAACAGAAGAAAGGGGGTCGGACTAGTTCAGGGAGAAGTCTGAGAAGGAAAAGGGAGAATGCCTCGCGGGCGCCAAAAGATAAGATACCTGGGGGAGCACTTTGGTAATTGGGCGGAGGAGGGAGGGTGGAAAGGGGAGGAGAAAGCAAAGTCTCAGGGCCCTTCTTTGAGAAGAAAGTCTGAAGAAGAAAAAAAAAGGAAGTGACGCCTTTACTGTGATGAAAGAAAAAGGGAAAGAGCGGAGTGGGTCATCCTCGCGCACATTGCTCGGAGGAGAGAAAGAAAAGGGTAACTGGGCGGTAATCTTCAAGTCAAGCCGAAGGAAGAGCTAGCTCTTACGACAGTGAGGCGGGGAAAAGAAAGGAAAAGACTCTTGAGACGACAGGCTCCTTGGCAACTAATGGAAAGGAGAAGAGAAAAAGCGCGTTTCGCTAACGACGCGAGAGGACAATAGGGAACTAACTAAAAGGGATATGGGGTTTACACTTGTGTATCAAATCGCTATAAGGGGTAGAAAAACAAAGAAGGAGGGAAGTCATGAAGGTAGAACATGATCAAAAACTTGGAGAAAGGGGGAACCGGTCTCAGGGTTTATCAGCCTAGCGGGTTTAGGAGGCGAATTCGGGGGAAAAAGGAGAAAGTTGCGGTAGCCCAGGGGAGAGGGGAAACTGAGGAGTAGGGAATATTCATTGACTATTTGGGGGCAGGCTCGATCTCTTAGAAAAAAGAAGATGGCAACGCACGGCCTCGGGTGAGGGGGGAAGGGGGGAAAAAATCACATATGCGCTGTCGAAGGTAAATCTTCGGAGAAGGAATAGGGACATATCTTGAACTCGGAATCATTTCGTCAGCCAAAACGATGGTCTGAGGAAGAGCAGATCTGGACTAATTGGCCGTCAAGAGAGGAAACTGGCGCTGGGCAAGGAAGGAGAAGACGAGGGGAGGGAGGAGAAAAAAGTTGAGAGAACGCTTCCGGAAGTAGGAAAGAGAGGGGGAAAGCTTAGCCATGCGCCTTCTTCGAATCGTCAAGATTGGGGTACAAAGCCCCACTTACGATATAAAAAGAAACCACCTCGGGCGCTCGAAAATCAAAGGAAGAACGCAAACGTGGAACTGAGGTTGTGGGGGAGAAGGCGCAGTGTAGGGAAAGGTTAAGTGGGGCCGAAAGAACGACATGGGACGTATCGGCCCCTGATCTAGAAAAAGAAACAGGAGGGAGGAAGATTAAGGTAGAAAAAGTAGTCCGCGATCGACAAACGCCAGGAGTGGGAAAAAGAAAAAAAGGGTGAGGAAAAAGCAGCTCAAAATAAGGTCGATCAGAAAAGAGTGGAATGAGGAGGATGTTGAAGCGCCCCGATTCGGCGGGTATATCAGACAGAGGGAGGAGAGGTTTACATGTTTCATCAGATTCCCTTCAGGAGACATAGTTACCGAGGGTTGTCAACGACGCATCTGCAGAGCAGGAGAGAAAAAAATCCAGACAGAAGACGCCGAGTAAAGCAAAAAAGGGAGAAGGAAAAAAAACAGCTCCATAGGCTCTTCTCCTATGAAAGAATTGGAGAAAAAGGGAGGGACTTACTCAAAAAATCATAGAAGGGTGGAAATCTAATGTCAAAATACAGAAGAAGTAATGGGAGAGAAGAAACTCATAACCTCTGTCTCAGCCAAAAAGGCTCAAGAGCTACTAAACAGAGGGAGTGCCTGCATACACCTAGAACCTGGGGCCAACCGTACCATATAAAAAAAAAGAAGAAATGAAAAAAAACTTCCCCGAAAAACCACAGAGCGAGAGAAGCGAAGGCTCACATACGAGCAGGGAAGAAGGTAGATTTACTAAACTACTATCGTTGTACAAAGGAAAAATAGGAACGCAGATAAGAACAAAGGAAAACACGATCCATCGTCTACATGAAAGCGGACCATAAAGAGGAATGAGTCTAGGGGAGAAAAGGAGGGAAAGGGATTGAAGGTAAAAGGGACTGAACCGGATTGAAGGGGGGGGGGGAAAGAAAAAAAAAAAGTCTAGTACACTGCCAGGACGATATGCATGACCTTCGGGGGGAAGTATAACGCGTTCCGAAGTCCATCAGAAGAAGGAGCAACGACGATTCAGCAAGGAGGAAAAGGAGGGACTGAGAGGAGGAAAGGTCAGTTGTTACCAGCCCTAAAATGAGAAGTTCTAAAGCTACTAAAGAGGGAAGACGATCAGAGGGGGTGCTGAGAAAAAGATACGGAAAGGATAGAGCTCCTCGGGAGAGCTACTAGGAATAGCTCGTATCATTAGGAGAGAAGAGCAGTCAGACAGGAAGCCCGGAAGAGTGAGACACAGAAGGTAGGGATGCTACAATCACTACGGCGACGATTGAGATTCAGAAAGGGGGGGCGGTCAGAAGATGAACGAAAGAAGACGCCAGACAAAGGAAAAAGGCAACAAATTTAGTTTCTCGGCGGCCCCTAAAGGGGGGAGGGATATTTCCTTCCAAGAGAGATTTGCTAGGAGCAACTACTGAAGGTCGAAACCTTTCATGGACGGAAGAAAAGAAAGGAATGGGCTTCTTACTTCCTTGGCTATTGCGAACGCTCACGAGAGTTAAGGATCCGCGACGGCTACTAAAAAAATACAGGGTCGGGGACTGAGAAACACTGATAGAGTCTACGCCAGTTTTGGAAAAAGAGAAATCAGGAGAGACGGCACACGGGGAGGGGCGGGCGACTAATGATAAACCGCCTAATACGCATCGGCATCACGAGAGTCTGGAAGAAGACTTAGAAACAACGTGAAGATTCATCACCCATCGCCTAAAAGGGGGAGATTGCTTGGGAGGGGGGGAAAGGTTAGGTTATCATGGAAGGGTCCTCTTGCGAGTCAAAACGCCAAAGTCAAAAGGGCAAGACGTACACTTAACTGGAGGAGACATATCGTCTTGAGAGGCAATCCTGGGGATTCAGAATCCGACAACAAGAGAGGCCAGGGGACCGGGAGATCTCTGCAAAGAAAAGATGCTAGACATGTTCTAGGTGATCACCCTCGTGAAAGAGGGAAGAGGAGGGGGGGAAGCCTGTGGAAGACTAAAAGTATCTTTCGCGCCCTCGTAGAAGGACACGCTGGCTTGATAGGAAGCAGGAAGCTCGAACTTTAATAAAAAGGGAGCCCACTTCTACTGAGGAGGGGAAGAATGTCGGAAGATGGCAATTGTATATTGCACCAAGAAAACAAGGGGGAGGAGGAGGGTCCTGCCCAACCTGCTTGGGGACGTAAAGCACAAGATGGCAAAAACGGCGCGGGATGGGAAAAATGGGATCTCAGCTTCGGTTGCCTGAGGAAAGGGAAGGAATCGATCTATAAGGGAAAAATACGGTGAAGTCAGCTCTAAGGAGAAAAAGGACAATCAGTTATCTTCCGACCGAGGTCCTGGAAAAAAAAGCTCTCAAGGAGTGGTTCAATAAGGTGGGTGGGGTGATAGTACAAACCGAGCGGATTGAACATTTCCCTAACCCTCCCTACTTCTCTGGACAAGAACTCAAGAGGAGGGGGTCGCCAAAGAGTTGGCGAAAGAGATAAGATATTCTGGCTGCTCGAAGTCTTTAACCGATCTATGCAAAGGAGAGGGTTATTGAGCGGGGCCGCGTTTCATCATAGAGGAGAGGAGGGGCTAAAGCCTGCAGTCAAGGGGGACTTCGAGTAACCATCCCAGTGAAATACTAAAACAAAAAACCTGCTGACCTGTAGAATCGTTGCCTTGAGAAGTGGGAAGATCGGGCAAAGGGGGCGGGGGAAAAAAAAGCTGTAATAAATGAAAAGTCTAGACAACACAAAGGAAGCATTAACAGTGAAGAGAACGCTCCTGGGTTCGAGGAACTGTAGGAGCTCAAAGAGGATAGAGGGAGAGTCGCCTGTTTCGAGGTGGTAGAGACTACTGTCAAAAAAATCCCCCCAATAGTCAAGCCTAGAAGCCAATAATCTTGGCGAATAGAGGAGTAGAAAATATTCTCTCGCGGCAAGAGAGGCCTTATCAAAAAAAAGGGAACGAGGAGGATATGCAGAAAAGTCTTAGAATAAGAAAAGCATTGCACGGAGGAAATTTCGGAGTAAGGTAAAAAAACGAAAAGTACCTGGGAAAAAAAGGGCCTATTGGGGTTAGCTTTACCGAAGCTAAGGAGAAGGGATCTAAAAAACGAAGAGGAGGGAAGATAGGAGGGGAGGCAGGGGGTCCATACTCCCGAAAAATAGGGATGAGAATTTTATCACCGGGATGGTTAGGAAATGAGACGCATGCTCTCCACTGGCAGAAGGAGAGTGGATTAGTAAAAAATTCGGATAAGAACGCCTCTGACAAGGAACTTTAAAGAATCTAAACGGCAGAAAATAGTGTGAAAAAAAAAAAACTAGGCCGAACAGTCCTTGGGAAACGAGAAGGAAAAAATGTTGGTTTAATTGACACCGGCGGTCAGAAAAGATCGGAAGTAGAGACATAGATACTAATAACGGGGACTACGACACCCTCCACGAGAGCTGAGATGCAAAGTCTTTTATCGTTGTTAATAATGCGCAGGCAAAATTGACCCAGGAAAAACTCGCCAAGCAGATCAAAGCTCGAAAAAGAGAATCCAGGTCGAATAAGCAGGGGAAGTATTTTTCAAGAGATTAATCACCGGAGTGAAACCAAGGAGGTTACCTAGAGTGCAGGGTAAAATAACTAAATACCTCACTACTAAAGAAACGACGTAAAAAATCAAAAGCCCACTATTATAGGGACGCAAGTGATCAAATGGCAGACTAGGACTTCTGAAACGTAGAAAAAAATCCAGTCAGTTGAAAGCGCGGCGAAAAGAAAAGAGAAAGAAGGTTAAGCGGGGAGGAGGAAGTCGAAGGCCTCTCGTATCGACAGAGAGCTCCCCAAGAGACGAACTCCTTAGAGGATAGTTACCACTAGGGGAGGCCGCGCGCACAGGGTTGGTCAAGGGTTGTCGCCTGTCTAGAAGGCATCAAGTGTCCCGGATAGAGAGATCGGAAACCTGCATAGAGAAAACCAGTAGGCTAAGAAAAATCAGTGAGGCTCAGGAGAGTGTTTGAAATCAACGATTGGAGTGAAAGCCACTACGGGAAAGGGCAACGACTCGACCGAAAAAAGAGGAAGAGGGGGGGGAAATTGTGCCCCAGAACCTCTCGCGAAGAGTTAGAAAATCGCAAGAACTGTCCGACAGGCATACCGTCCCTAGGCGGGAATAACGCCGATGTGCATTCTTGACGAAGAGAGCTAAAGCCTCCGTCTCCGGAAGCTACCAAAGGAAGACCGCCTAGACAGGTGTAAAGGAAACGACACTTATAAAGCAAAAACATCTCTCTTCGCCCGGACCCTATAGAAGGGTGAAATGATCAGGGGAACTATGGCATTCGCCGAAAGCGCTAGAACACAGTCCCAGGTTCTGGCAAGGGCGACCCATGGTACCCCGAAAATAAACAATCAATCATGACAAAACCGGAAGACTCAGCCCGACCACTATATAGCAAGGTTATAATATGCCGGTATATTGCTACAACAGGGAAACGGCCAAAATCTCTATGCTTCTCTCCGGGCTTCCAGTTCATAGTAGAAGCGAGTCACCCCATGGAAGGAGCGGGGAAAGATAAGAAAAGAGTCTATCTCTAGAAGCAAATCGTTGCCTAGATTAAAAGAAGATCGACTCGCGATACTCGACCGTCGATTGGTCGAATTAAATTAAACTCCTACCGCTCCGTAGAGGAGGAATCATAGGTCGAGGCCATCGACGGCGAAATATAAAGAGAGAAGGTCAGATAAGAACAAAAAAGTGGAGGTAGAGCCCACTTCAAAAGACAAGATCGCCTGGTGTTAGGAGTAGGAGAGTACGAAATCGCGGTCGAAAGAAAAAGGTGCTGGGGCTGGAAAGGCGTGCGCAAAAGAAAGGCGAAAACACTTCCGTACTTCGCGGGGGAGAGGGATTCAACTTCGATTGGAGGGGAAAAGGGCTTCCGAGCAAACTTCGCGGCAAAGGGACTCACGGAGCCTTTCGTCATCGTGATGAAGCAAAATCAGACATAGACGGAACTCAGACTATCGCTGGATCGCAAACAGGCAGGAACAATCCGAACACACTGGTCGAGGTAGCAGCCAGGAAAAGTAAGAAGGAGGAAATATCAAGGGCGAGGTTAGGACTGCGTCCGGTCTCGAAACACGTTGAAATAGAATTCTCTTCGTAACTTGTGGAAAAACGAGGAGCAGGTTGGAGGGAAGACGGGGCTCAATAACTGATACTCGACTAACTCGTCGTGGACGAAGGTGAGAGATTAGAGGGGCAAGCGAGAGGGGGTAACTTGCGGGTGAAGGCGGCCGAGGTCCTGAAAAAGCGTCGGAGGATTACAGACAAAAAACCTGGGCGTCTTTGAGACCTCATATGCAAGGAGGAGGTGTAAGTCGGGGGCAGACACACAGTATATAGTATAAAGGTCGGAGGGAAGAAGAGCCTGTTCTGAAGAAGAGGTTCTGTATAAAGAGCCTGGGGGGTCAAAAAGCGAAGGAGGATTCGAACACGCTGGAGGGCTGAACAAAAAGATCACGCAGGAGAGTCCCTAAAATCGGGGCCTATAAAAAAAGGGGTCTACTACCCTCGGGGGTCAGGAAAGTAAGGGAAAGGCACCGCTGGCGTGGTAAGTTACAGGATCAGAGAAAAACTACTTCTAGCACGGGATCGCTGAGAAGGGAAGAGGACACTAACTGAGGACCTACTAACTAGACTGAGTCTTCTTCGACTAAATGGGAAAAAATTCGTTTGACCAACTCGAGACGAGGGGAGGGAGTCTAAGAAGCGAGGAAACGGAGTCGCCACAAAGAAAAACGGGGAAGAAAACCATCTTTCGTCTAATGAGTATGGTTGGAAGGGGCCGCTCCGGGACGCATCGGAGGGGAAGTCCGAACTCCTCGGAGGATCGAACTTCTCTAAAAAAGGAGGGGGGGATGAATCTCGAGCTCCTCGATCGACGCCAGGATGACGGAAGCAGGTCTAAACCGAAAAGAACAACAAGAAATAGGAGGATCGTCAACGAGGGAAGGATTCTATTGGGGGGAGATAGGAAAAGGGTATGGCTAGTACAGCCAGGATCTGATTGAGTATCCGTCTTCAACTATGCAGAGGAGAAAAAGATGCAGAGGGAACAGCGGAAAGAAAAGTATCGAAGAGAACAGGCGAAACACAGAAGAGAGGCCATGCCGAACTAGATTCGATCAAGGGGGCCCCATCTCCCAACGTGTCCTTCCTCAGCAAAGACTTGAGAAAAGGAACCGAGCTTGCGCGAACAAGGTCCTGGCGAAAAAGACTAGAGAGGGGGAAAGCGAGAATGGAGAACAACGCAGTATCCGAACCGAGAAGTGTCTCCAAAACAGAGGGAAGGAAGCGAAAAAGCGCACCGAGTGGCCTGCGATCCATCCGGAAATGTCTGATGATCGGGGACTGACCACAAAGTCAACAGTCCTAAACTATCCTCGAGACTTCATCGTCACCGAAAGACCCCTTTTAAAAAGGGAGGACTGAAAAAGAACCTCCTCGATCGTGAGAAAAATCAGGAAAAATAATCAACAGAAAAGCGTCTGAATATCTCCTTCTTAAAGAAAGATGACTAAGGAGGGAATCAAATGGGCAGAAAGGAGGACAGGAGAGGAAGTTCCTTAACCATAGACCGAGTCGTCTTCAACAAGCTGACCAAAGAGAAGCCTGAGTGTCCGACGGGATTGTCGAGCGGCGTCGGCCAGGCATAGCAAAACTTCCTCGACAAGGGAGCCATAGAGGATCGTATACAATAACCTTTGACCCAGAGGGGGGGGAGACCTAAAAGAAACTGTTCTATCCCATCGCTACGTATTGGGAACGATCGCGATGTGAGAGCCGGCCATCACTCCCGAGACTCGAGGTTCTAGACTCTGAGAGAAGGGGGGGGGACTTAGAAACCGCTGAAGATGGGTCACAAAACAATAGCAAGCGGCGCGAATAATTTACCGGAAAGAAGAGGCTCATAAAAAAAGTTCGACGAGTTCTACGAAACTAGAGACTCTAGAAAAAAGAAAATACGCCGCAAACGCGAGAGAAAGGTTGGAGGAGCTCTCAACTCCACAGGGGGGGGAGAGAGACTATTGATCCCCACTAAAGGGCTCAAATTTGGAGAACGTTTAAGGGAGGAAACACCTTTCTCGCCTACGGAGAGGGGAGTATTGATTCTGAGAGTTGGAGCCGAAAGAGATGATAGTATCGAGAAAGGGAGACTACCGTCCTCGGCCAAGAGGCTATTAGGGAGTACTGAGACGGCTCCAAGGGGTTAAAACGAGGAAAAAGGGTCTCAAAGATCGGGGGCATACGAAAAAAAGACCCATAACCTAAGGAAGGAGCCAGAAAGCTATTCTGTTCAGGATGAGATAGGCTAACTCCTGCATAACAACAAGAAAAACAAGAGAGAAGGATAGATAAGGATAGTGCGGGCTTGCGGCGCGAGGACCTGGCCTCGACGGGCGTTATAATTCTAAACCCCGGAACGAAAACGGAGTAAACTCTCACCTTTTCAGGTGCTTGAACGGCGCATTGAAACGCATTTAAAAGAGGAAGGGGAGATTATCATTCGAAAAACCGCTCGCCGTGGGGCTGAGCTCAAAAAAACAGGATTCCTACCTCTCATGGGTGAGGTAGAAAACGAAGTTGGTCGAAAAATCGGAAATTTATGAGGATGGAACTACTTGGGAGCTCTGGCAAAAAAAATAATGCTCCTGTCACAATGTTCGGCTTGGACGAGAGGATTTCTGAAAAAGGCCATGCGCCGCGCTTGCCGATCTCAAACAGGAAGCAACCTTTTGGAACCTGAAAAAAGGCGGGCTGCGGAGTCAAAAATCTAACCGTATTCGGGAAAAGGAAACTGAAGCGAGGACAACGAGCGGACTGGCCTAAAAACATAGCGATAGCGCGATCCAGAAAGTTGTGACAAGATTCATTCGTCTCAAAAGGGAAAAACAGGAAAAAAGCTTAAAGGATGGGCCCGACCAACCAGGAATCAAGAAAGATGATAGAATGTTTCGATCAGGGTGGCTCTACAAAGAGCGGGGTTATTTGAAAAAAATTGCGCCGAAACCAAAGCGACCTAGTCAGGATGGAGAGAAGCTCAACGATGGGATCAGACGGAGTGAGAGGGGGATCATTGAATAGAAAAAGTAACGTGATAAAGGTAGTCACACGAGGCGGCTATAGGGAGGCTGCACGAGCTTTTCGGGAGTCTTGTGCGCTGACGTTCTAACAAGACCGGGCGGGTAAAGAAGTCCGGGAAGTCTTCATCGGCAAAAGCGAGTTCAGAGAAAAAGAAATCCTGCGAATCTATAAATGATCAATCGCTTCGCTATCCAAGTTGATGGTACTAGGGAGCAATGAAGGAGAAGGAGAGACACGCCGGGAGGGAAGCCCGGCTAAAACTGGGGGGAAAGGTTTGAGTCCGCAAGGCGGGAAAGAAGGGAAGCGCCCTTCCTGAACTCTGGTTCCTGAATTCCTAAGGAAAAGGTCCCCAACCAACACTCGACAAAAGAGGGTTCTTGAGTCTCAGGGAAAAAGAAGTCTTATAAGCAGGGGAGGGGAACGCTGGCATCGAATCGAAACGAGAAACTCTTCAGTCCTCAGAACGCGATGAAACCGGAAAGAAAGAATTCTCCTTCTAACATGGGGAGAAAAAAGAAGAAAGTGTCGGTGCGGAAAAGCGCTAGAGGAAAGAGGAGATCATCTCAAAGAGTAGAAAGAGAAGTAAATCGCGTAGAGGAAGTAGGTCATCTAGAAGAGAACGGAGCGACAGGGGGTACAAGAACCACAGGAGGGGAGATGAACCTTAACGCAGCCAGACTCCCGGGAAAAATTTGTTGATTATACGGTCCGAGGAAGATGAATAATACCATCGCTCAGGGACTGACCTCTTAAAAAGGTATACTCAAGATGGAGAAGGAGACCGAGAAAAAAGGCCATTGGGGCTGCTTCCCGACTAGTGGGGGGATGTACCTCGAAATGCGACTCATAGGAGGTGCGATCCTATACTATGCCTGTGCGAAAATCCTCAGAAAAGATAGAGTGGGACCGACGGGGAGTCAGGGAAAACGGTGCTGCGTGCATCCACGGAAACCTGGGAGAAAAGACGCTCTCAAATCAGAATAGCGAAAACTAAAATGCAGTGCGATCATCATAGGCCTAGGGGAAAAAGTAAAAAAGATTAAAAAACCGCCTTTACCGGGGAAAAGGTTAGGTTCCTTAGAACTAAAAGAAAAGAAAAGAAAAAGAGAAACTACTAAGCAGGGCTCAGGTAAGGAAAGTGGAGAGACAGTATGATTCACTTCAGACGAGGAAAAGCGAAGGAAGAGCTTTCTCAAGAAGAATGTGGGAAAGAAAGTGGCTGCCTAGCCTCGACTTTGGATCTTGGAGTGGTCTTCTCCAGTTACCGCCAAGAAGGAGAGTGGTCCGGGGATCACAGAAAGAGGAGATCAAAAAGCGCTCCACGGGTGGCAAGCGTTAGGGGAAAATCAAGCTAACCCTAGGTTTCAGGGGGGGGGAAAATTTAGCGCCTGGAAAGTGCGTGGGTAAAAGTCGATCTGAAAGGGGAGAACTGGAAATCTCATCGCTTCTCGCCCGGCGGTAGGCCAAAAGCGAGTTTGACGCGATTGGCAGGTTCCCAGACTCCGGATGGGGAAAGGAAATCGGAACGTCCTGCATAACAATGAAATAGGAGTTCAGGGCTAGCTAGAAACCTTAGAGAAGACGTCAGACAGTCGCCGGCAAAAAAAAAGAACTGGACCAAGAGGGAAAAAGAGCTAGTTGTCTACGCGCGCCAGATCAGTCGACAGGATTACTTCAGAAAAGGGAAAGGAATCACGCAGATCGACACCTTTGAGAAAGAGCAAAGAAACGATTAGAAGAGCTAGCAAAAAAAAGACAAGATCATCTGGGGGAGGTCTCATAGCCCAGCGATTGCCTCGAAGAGCGACTGAGTAATGAAAAGACAGGGACGACAATGTGAAAAACAAGAAGATCAAAGGACCTAGAGGAGACATAGAAAATACACATAGGGAAGAAACTAAGACCTTAGATCCGTTTTAGATCGGAGAAGGATTAAAGAAGGAAATCCTGCCCCAAAAGAGGACTTCTAGAAGGAAAGGCTATGGCTAGTCCGGAAAACCAAAGCCGAAGGGGAGTTTAGCTTTGCCAGTTGCGAAGTCATCTCGACGGAGAATCAGTCGTGAATCAAAAAAAAGGGGAAAGGATTAGGAACGTCGGAGATCCACCACAAAAAACCCAGCAAAAAAAAAAACAACACCCCCCCCCCGCGAATCAGAGGTTATCTTAAAAAGAATCCGCCTCCCCCAGAAGTGGACGTTCAAGAAGAGGGGTAGGATGCCAAGCTTAAGCCCCTCATGCAAGGCGCTTCCAGGAACCAGGTGTATATTAAACTTCCAGCACAGAGGGAAAGGGGTCTTTAAAGAGGAGGGGGGGCAGCAGGAAACAGGGGAAGCGTCGGGCGTCTAGAAATAGAGAGAGCGGTCAAAGATGACCCACTAGCATCTCAGAAAATCCGAGGAGGAGTAAGGTGGAGCTTCGCGGCTTGATGATCTGACAACTTCATCTAGTCTTAAAGAGGAGCCCTTAAGTAGCGACTCAAAGGAAACGGGTCGGCACTGTCTGACATCGGGCAGGAAAGACCAAAAATAAAAGGGAAGACGGATCCAAAGGGGAGTAAGCTGGATAGCACGCCGAGTTTTCAAAGAAAAGCAGCCGGGCCCTTTTGAAAGAGAAAGAAAGGGGGACGTCAGTCTAGGAAAAATATTCTGTGAAAATCCGGAAAGCGCGAACAAAAATCAAGGAGAAAGGGAAGTCCTTGGTCAGGACATCAACTTCGGGAGAGAAAAGAAGGAGGTAGGGGAGAGCAAAAAAGGGTCAAGATAGTTTAAAGATCAATCCAAGAATAGCAAAGAGGGTTCTTGGAGAAAAAAACGCGGGATATTTCATAGAAAAGAGAGTGCGGAAAAGAAACCTGATCTGGACAGGAAAGAATAGGGGAGATACTCGGTGGCCTTCTCGAGATGGAGAAGCAGCAACAAGGAGACCGGCTTGCCGCCGGCATCGGTGAGCGGGGCAGAACTCTTAGGTAAGAAAGGAGCGGGGGCGAAAAAGAAAGCTTGCTTCGAAGACGGACCTTCGATGCTTAACGCGGGGAGGACGCTAAAATAAGAGATAGTCCTGCCAGCTCAAGTCGCCTGCACCGAGGGCCGCGATTGGGAAAGGAAGAAAGACCCGCTGGGCGCGGGTCCTAACGAAAGAGGGGACGAGAGGGGGCGGGGAAGCTGGATCAGCGACCAGAACGATGACCGCGGAGGGGGGAAGACAGCCTCCATGCTGAACGGGGAAAGGACTTAGGACTCGTCAGAGGGAAGGGGGAAGGGGGGGATACGAAAAATCCGACGTGGAAAAAGGAAGAAACTCAACGGACCGATTTCCCCTCGCCCGAGTGCTCGTCGAGGAGAAGTAGGCTTGGGGGCAGGCGTGCCGCAAAAAGGGACAGTTCATCAAAAGGAAGCCTGGGCGGCGATGAGACTCCTCTCATCTCATCACCAACAAGAAGAAAGAACAAGAGTGAGAAGGAGAACAGGCTCCGGAAAGGGGCTGGGGGAAAGGGACCGTACTTTTCAAAACAGGAAGCGAAAAGCAGGAAAACAGAAAAGAGTGAGCAATGGGAAGTTACTTCGGGGGTGCGCGCAAAGAGAAAAAGGAGGAGGACTGCCGTGAGGTGGACTCTAACCGCTTCAATCTGAAAAAAGGGGGAATAAGACTAAATAGCTCTTAAAAAACTCATTTAGGACCCAAGCGCAAGATGCCAAGAGAATCAGACAGCACTTATCGGACCGAAGCTCGGGAGAGGAAGGGATCAAGGAAACCAAGCTTCTAGGGTGGAAGACCTCAGGCCCTAGGGGAAAAACAGAAATTTCCGAGCTGCGCATATCCTGTTACGAGGAAAAAAGGACTAGTGAAGAAGAAAAGAGGCGAGTACAATAAGCACGCCTCTCGAAAGCAGACTCGGGGACCCCCCGGCAAATACGAAGAGGCTTCCATCTCACACCACCGGAATTGCTTAGAAGGTCCTACTCGTTGAGGGAGGAGCAGGACGAATCGGCCACCAGAAGGTCCGAATCTAAAAAAATAGACGCATCACTCAACTAAAGACAATTGTCTTAGAAAAAACTCAGATCGTAGAGGGAAAGGGGAAAGGGGAGAAGGAACAATCGCCCCAACCCCGATGAAATGAGGACGCGAAGACAAGGCGAGGACATGATTAAGACAGGGACAAAAAAGCTTCCGTCCGGGAAGGGAAGTATCAAACCGGTGTGAGGGGGAGGAACAAGCTTACGCAGGGAGAGGCGGAAGGTCTAGTCTTGGACCGAACAAGGTAAAGAACGACCCTACTTCACTCGTCTCAAAAGGGTGAAAAGTAGAGAGGGACTCAAGGGCTGGAAAATGTGACAGAAAGACCACATGAGGTGAAACCATCATGAGGTCCGAGCAGTATAGGAAGACGGGTGGCCCAATGGGTCCTAAGAGAGGAAAAGTTGGGAGGGGGAATACGCTAATGAACTAGGTAGAATCAATAAGAGAGAGAAAGAAGAAGTCTCAAAACAGACTAAGAATGAGCCCTAGATTCGGTGAGGACCCATTGAGAGAAAAAAAAAAGTGAAGAGGAGACGACGCAATCCACTTAGACTATCAAATAAACATCTTAGGAAGATGGAAGGAGTGAACTCATCAAAAAAGGGGGGACCGTTTGGGGGGAAAGGAAAGTAGCGAGGGGACTTTGCAAAGAGTTTCAGAAAAAAAAAAAAACTCACCCCCCCACCAAACAAAATCCAAACCCCACCGCAAGAAAAAGTCCCCACCCCACCCCCCCACCCCCCCAGCCCAACCACGCCCCAGAACGAACACCCCCCCCCGCCAACCACCCCCCTCCCCCCCCGAAAAAAACCCGCCCCCCGCCGCCCCCACCCCCCCCCCCAAACCACCTTGTTTTTTGTTTGTGGGGGGTTGGGGTTTTTTTTTTTTTTTTTTTTTTTTTTTGTTTTGTTTTTTTTAGAAACCCGCATCCCAACCGGCCCCCAACCACCCCTAGCTCACCGCTCGACCCAGCCCCCCCGCAAGGGTACCACGCCCCCCCCCCCACAAAAAGAGGGGGGTACGAAGCACCAACACCACCAACAGTACCCCCCCCCCCACCATAGCCCACAATCAGACCAGGCCCGCCCCCGCACCCCCCCCAGCCCCCCCCAAGAAAAACACGCCCCACCCCCCCCCCCCCAAAATAGGAGCCCATTCGGGTGCTTAAGGGTAAGACTAGTAAGGGGGGGAGGGAGCTACTGCCTCTTACTCACCTCTCATGAGGGGAAGAAAACGGAGCCATTTGGGTTCCACCGCTTGCAACCGATTCCGCACTGGAAGGGTGGAGTGGAGACTACCGCTAATAAAAACTTAGCTCAAGCCTATTGGGGCGCAGAGGAAAGAAGTCAGAAATTTGAAAATCGAGAGCGAGGAGTCTGGCTAGGTCTGGAATGGGAGAAGGGTGCCTTTGAAGGGAAAGGGTCTTTAAAGAGGGAACCGTCGGATACCTGGGGAAGTGCTGTCGAGCGTGACTTCGAAAAAAGACTTGGAGATGATCATAGAAAACCACGAGAGGTGCGACTGTCAGATCAGCTCGATGCCGGAAGTCGAGGGGTCCATTTGAGGAGTTGATCATCCCTGAGGGGGAAAAGAAGGGGGGTCGGACTGGACTACTAAAACAAGAGACTCAGAGGAGAAGGGGGATAAATCTTCAACATAGGGCTTTCCGAGGAAAATCGGCTGAAGAGGTAGACCTAACCGCCGACGCTGGCACGAGAAGTTCACTGGAGACAGGTGAAAAAGTGCAAAAGAAAATTAATGCGAGGGGCTACCAAATTCTGTTATTTACACGACAAGCAAGGGAAACGATCAGGAAAAATTGCCAAGGAAGTCATATCAAAGGGATCGACGCGGGATCAGGTCTAAGAGAAAAAAGATAAGAACGGACGGAGGACTTAGTCAAAAAAAAAGTCGCAACCCTTACCACTCTTTAGAATACTGGGAAAGAACCTCAGGGAAGCAGAGCATTAGCCGAAAAAAAAGGGGGGGTTCAGAGCTATATTCCCCGAGAGGAAAATTTTGAGGGGAAGTACAGCCCAACCCGCAAGGACAAACGCATGATATCGAAAGTATATTGGAGGAAGAGGTTTCTACCATAGCACGTCGCCGGGGCCGACGTCGTTCCAAAGTCGGTGCTCAGGATGCTGATCGGAGGTTGGCCACGTTCAAATACTTAAGTACTTCTCGAGGAGAATCAAGACCGGGCGAAACGTGTAAGTGCCGGGCAGTCACTTCATCCTTTCCTAATCCAGGTAGGGCTCATGGTTCGGGCGAAGGAAGAAGCGGATCGGAAAAAAGTTGCTGACGGGAGGGGGGATCAATGTAAAACAGCTGCGAGACATAAGTACCTAACAAAATTTCCAAGGAGAGGAGAGACGTGGATATTGGGGAGACGGGAACAAAGGAGAGAGGTCCTACGCCTCTGTTACACACGGAGGCTAATTGGTCAAAGTAAAACCAAAAAAGGAGGTCAACAGGCCGGGAGCATAAGAGTGGTTTCCTAGTTCGCATCGGATCAAAAGAAGAAGGGAAGAAGCCGAAGCTGAATACAGCTGGGAGCGGGGAGGAAACTCTTAATAGAAAGAGTCTTAGCCTAGTACAAAGACAGGAGCCAAGGCATAGGTGAAGAATTTTACGCCATGCTCCCTGTGCACGCTACATGGGGGACGGAAACATCAGTGAGATAGAAGATCCTATGCTCTCTCAAAACAACAACCCATATATTGAATAGAAAGAAAATCTTCGAGTCCGATCGCCGTGTTACAGAGAACGACACCTTGAGGCGGGGTGGGGAGCAAACAGGGTAGGCTATAGGAAGGTATCTCAGAACCTCTCCAGGGTCAGAATGCAAAGCTGTAGTCTAAGCTGTAGTAAGAAAAGGAAGAACGGATCCCGCAGCCTGCTAACACGATTCCTGTCCAATCAGACGAAAAATAAAAACGCAAGCTAACTTGGCTATCTAAGGACTTGTTGGGTTGACAAAAAGGACTAATTAGGGGCAGGAGAGAAAAAAGATCATTAATTTCGAGATTGCCTCAGTTTCTACGACAAGAGCAAGCCTTTGTCTGCGAATACAGAAGAGAGGTGACGGGATCGCAACATGGAGGTCACACACATGTGTACGCTGGAAAATCTCCTCAGATCTCACGCTTCAGCAGAAAGGGGCCCAAGGAAATGAGTCGGCAAAGCCGTTAATGGAAAAATGGCTTAAGGGAAAGAAAAACCTTATACCTCCAAGGGAGTTCCTGTAAAGTTTCTAGCGCGACGAATAAAAAGAAAACAACGAAAAGGCGAAGTCAAAGTTGGAAAGCCTCAGAGAAGTACAGGGAAATGACTAGAACTTAGAAGGGAGCAGCCTCCATTCATTTAATCGACATAACGAAAAGGAAGGAAGCCTAACATTAGGTTAGTGGTCACGAAGTACCTAAAATCCCTCAGCTACTAGCACCCCCTTACTCAAAGTCAGGAGACGCAGAAAGGCAGCGTTCAACTAAGATAAATAAGGTAAGGGTTGCAACTATTCGCAATGCAGAAACCGGCGTTAACCCTAAGGAGAGATTATCTCTGTCACAACTAAGAAGCGAGACAGAAGTCTGCTCCCCGATTATGAAATCAGAGAGGTTGGGGAAGACTATGGGAAGGGGGAAATAAACAAGACTCCTGGAGGGCAAGGGGAAAAAAAATAAGGGAAGCCTCGAGTTACTGGTCACGCGATAGGGGCCTCGGAGTTAGGTCCGGTTCAGGACTACTTTCCCGCAAGACTGAGAACATCCCTATCATGAACTCAATGAAGGAAAAGGAGGGAAGACGCCAATCCTGCCCTCCGGGGGACGAGCAGGAGGGGACTCCCGCCTTTAGAGAAAAATGGGCCACAGAGTACTATCAAGGTCCGGGGGGATAAGAGAACCGCCACTTAAGAGAGCGGTTTAGGATGATCATCAGTCTAGGGAAGAAAAGCTCTAAGAACCTGACCGGGAGAACTTGGAGGGAAAAAAGGGGGAAAAGAGATAACCTCAACTAGAAAGACCCTCATCCCAGCACCGCATCCGCAAAGACCAGAGAGCGAGATTATCCCTTCGATCTGGCATAGGGAATGGGGAGAAAAGGTCGATCCTGACCCTCTAAGAGGAAGAAAAGAAAAGAAATCGCTGGAAGGAGTAATGAGATAAGAGAGTAAAAAAAGGAAGGGCTAGTTCTGTTTACAACTTGGACGAAGCTGGGGCTCGCAGAGTGGTAATCACAAGACAACATGATCCGGTCGAGAAACAGAGAGGGTCTCGTAGAAAAACCACGAATCAGAAGAAAAGCTCCAGGAACTTCTGGAAGAAGAAAGTTGTCGTATGAATCTCCTTTTCTCATATCCCTAAACCGTACGGTCCGAACAAGGTGAGGGTCTAGAACCTCTCTAAAAGAACGTCGCTTGTTACTGGGGATTCTTAGGAGAAGGGGGAAAGAAGGCTAGATGTAGGAAGGGACCTCGGTCTTCTAGAAGGATTTATTCATGGCAAAGAATTCCCGTAAAAAGGACGAGGAGAGGGGTCAGTCTTTTTATCCAGCAAGTCAGCGAGTTAGACCTAGAGAAAGGATCGAGAGATCGGAAAGAGAGATCCGGAGGCACGAGGGCCGTCACTTCATCCTCACCGCGAGCGATCCAATCTAAGGAGCAGGGAGTTGACGAAAGACGGGCGGGCGCCAAAGAGAAGTTCCGCACAAGGGGGTAGTCGACTCGCCTGGGCCTCCTTGAGGGAGATCTGGAGTAGGGAATTTTGGAAGACCATGCGGACAGGAAGGATCTAGGGGGGACCAGAATTGAAAAAGTCTCAATGATCGCAGTCCTGTGGAAGAGGGGGTGAGAAATACACAATCCTCATGGTAAAGAAAACGGAAAAAAAAAACGTCTTGAACATTAGCCTATCTGGTAAAGGCCTCATGGGAACTAATTCTCATAGGAGTCGCGAAAGACGAATGGGGTCGGGAGGGAAGACACGATATGTCGATGCAGTATCCCGAAAAGAGTGGAGTGTAGACCGTGATCGACTGTTGAGGCTGCAATCTCGAGGGCGTGGGGGAGTGAGGTTGTAAAACTTCGGGGGGTCATTGAGGAGCTTAAGGAATCATCAAAGGGGGGAATGCTTGGAAAAAACGGACTTCCTCAGGACTCAAGGTCGGAAGGCAGGTGGAAATAAACAATTCTTTGGAGTTCTCCATGGGTATAAGAAGGGAAAAGAAAGATTCGGAAAGGACAGAACTCAGTGCCGAGAAATCGGTGCAAGACCAGGCAAAAAAAATGAAAACAGCCCAATGGAGATTAGGTGGAAGGGAGGACCGCATTGCTCATAGCGAAACTAGGATTGCCTTCGAGAAAAATCTAGGAGTTAGAGGGGGGAAAGAGGTCTATAAACGCAACTTGCTCGTAACCTCCATTCGAAGGCGTCATCTCTCTTTAAAACTGAACACAAGAGAGGAGTCGGTCTCTAATACCTTCCTCGAACCGAACCTCGTGGCGAAAAAATAGGATAATAAGTAAAGAGTTCAATCTCCTAGAGGATTTACAGGGAGGCTCTACAAATTGTCGGACAGCGTCAAACCTGCAGCGAATCTCGACGGCCTAAGAAGGAGCGAGATGACAACACGGAGAGAATGGAGATGAATCGGGAATCCCAGGGGAAGCTGAACTTGCGAACCAGGAAACCAAGTAAACGCAGAACACGGCGGTTGAGGACAACGAGGACAGGTTAGATCTGAAAGATGGTCGAATGGAAACCTTATCCAGAGGAAGACAGAATATGAGAGGAAAATTTATGACGAGCTGCCAGGAAGGGACGAATGGAAAAAGAACATCCAGCCGTCTCGCAACCTCAGACCTCATCTCTCGGGAAAGGGAACAAACAAGCGCCCATCTATTTATAGGAAGAGAAAACACCAAGGGGACCACCGTAAATAAAGCTCTACGGCATAGTTATAGGCGTCGGGTCCCGAGAATCAGGGGACATTGAGAAGAGAAGAACAATCGTCGGTTGGCGGCCAAGATAAAGCCAACTCACCTGCAGGGTCAGAGAAAAGATTAAGACGTTCGAAGCGACGTATCTGAGAAGAAACCGTAAGGAAGCAAAACAGAAAAGGCATCCTCGATGAGGGGAGGCACCGACCAAGGGAGGAAAAGGTGGCACTCAGCAACTCGAAGACATGGAACTCGAACAAAAATAGGGGACCAGGAAAGAACGCAACACCCCGAAAACTTGAACTGCTAGAGAAGAGTATACCGGTCGTCTACAGGACAGATCAGTATGAATGGGAGAACTAAAAAAGAAGTAGTCACGAAGGTGAACCCTGACCTTATAGCGATGTATCGTCTTCTCTACAAGAACTGTGTATATCTGAAGAACTGAGGGAAACGCTCACTGACCGACAACAGAGGAAAGAGCGATCTCAAAGAGGCCAGCTCGAGACTTCACATGGACCAATTCGAAAGAAAAACCAGATTTCAACTATGTAGATACAAGAAGAAGGGGAGGATCGAATGGGAATGTAAGGGGCCATAAGGACTCCAGCGAGTCGGTCAACTGAGAGGAGGAAAAAAGCTAATAAAAGATATGAATAATGAACGCCTGAAGTCAACACTAGAGAAC
>Ga0179593_1482773_pt1 | contig 30524 bp, 73 predicted proteins | sample CZODoug2_1_08_16_FD_185931 | JGI IMG/M metagenome (GOLD analysis project Ga0179593, IMG submission 185931) | Vadose zone soil fungal communities from Angelo Coast Range Reserve, California, USA - CZODoug2_1_08_16fungal (PacBio error correction) | ecosystem: Environmental > Terrestrial > Soil >...
AAGATCAAAAAGGAAAGAAAAAAAACGACACAGGAGAACGAGCTCCCCGGTAGAAATAATGGGGCAATAAGGAAAAAAACACAGGTGCCCAATCCGTGTGGAGGGGGGGATAAAACAATTACGGCAAAAGAGACGTTTGGAAAGAAAACCAAATTCAAAGAAAAACTTTGCTAGGCAGTTTCCCGGAAAGAAGGAACGTCACGGAGGCGGAAAAAAGGAGGGGCGGGAAGGGTCGACCAAGGGAAAAAAAGGTCAAAGGGAAAAAAACATAATAACCAAATCGTTGACAATTCAAACAAGGAAGGGGGGACGCAAATAAACCTATACCGAAGAAATTCTGGTAACTTCAAAAGCGGAAGGTGTTAAAAGACCCCGGCGGAGGTAAAAAAAGAATCTGTAAAAAAGAGGGAGGACGGAACGCTCGGCTACAGCTGAAAAAAGGGAAAAGCACAGAACAAAAAACGGGGAAGCAAAAACAACTAGAAAAGGGCAGGTTGAAAAGGAAGGGACAGAAAAAAAGAAAAAAAAAAGAAAAGGAAAAAAAGGTAATCAAAGGTTTCAGGGTTGGACTGGCAGTTGGGAAGGAAAGGTCAAAAGGAGAAAAATGGGGGGGGAGATTTTCCAGCAAAAGAAGAAAAAGACCGTTGATGGGGGGGAAACCGCGCCAAGAAGTGGCAAAAACTGATCAGGGGAAATACCCAAACCAAAATATGAAAGGAATGGAAAAATAAAGAGGGAAAAAGGAAAAACAAGAAAAAAGTAAAAGGAAAAATTGAAAAAAGAAGAGTGCATGGAAGGACTGACGTGCCCCGGAGTAGGAATGGGGGGGGGGGGGAAGAGGGATTGGAGGGGTCAGGAGTCCCCAGAGGGGAAAAAAAGACGTAAGGAAATCTTTGGGTAAAAGCACCAGGCAAAAAAAAAAAATACCAAACGGTGAGGAGGAAAAAATACCAGGGACTCCAAAAAAAGAGAATCCGGGGGGTGGCGGCACTAAAAAAAAAACCCGCCCCGAAGGGGGAAAGGGAACAGAAAGACTCCGGGTGGGGAAAAAAAAAAGGAACAAAAAAAAGGAGGGGAAAAAAAAAACACAAAACGAGGGGAACGTTTGGAAGATCCAAACAAGGGGAAGGAAAAAAAAAGGTCGGAGTAAAGAAGTTTTGGGGGGGTAAAAGAAAACAAGGACGAAAAAACCACGACATAAAAAGAACCAAAATAAGGTAAAAAAGCGAGCCTGGCGCGGAAGGGGCTGGTGAAGAAAAAAAAAAGAGGAAAAGAAGGGGCAACCACGATGGGGTCGGAGGGGAGAAAAAAAGAAACAAACAGGGAAAAGGGAAAGGTATGGGGAGCGCCGAGTGGTGATCACCAGGGGGGGGGGAAAAGGGGGGGGGAAAACGAGTCGCGGTACAAACAAAGTTGAAATAAGAGCAGAAAAGGGGGAGAGGGGGGAGGGCAAAACCGGTTGGGGGGGGGGGGGGGGGGGTTAGGGGGGGGGCATCGGAAGGAAAATTGTCAAAAGGCAAACAACACAAGGGTGGCAAAAGAAAGGGGGAAAGAAAAAAAAAGGGAAAAAAGAGGCCCACCAAAAAAAAGAAAAAGGATTAACAAAACAAGGAGGGGAGAGAAAAGAACAGGGGAAATAGACTCCCTCAAAGAAATGACTTCAGGAAGTTTCGGAAAACAAGGGACAAGAGGGGGGAGGTGGGAAAGGGGCAGAACCCAAGCGGAAAAAAAAAGGCCGGAAGGAAGAAAGGAAAGACGGAAAATTGCAAAAAACACACGTCAGGGGAAGGAAGGAAAAAAAACCAACGTGGGGGGTGCAAAAAAAAACGTGAAATACGGCGGATGAGGGGTAGAGAGAAAAAAAGGCAGTGGGTCGGGGAAAAAGGGGGAGGAAGGGAAAAGATGCAGAGGGATGGCCCCCAAAGGAAAAACTCAAGATGCCTTCCGCGGGGGGTACAAAAAAATTGAGGACTACTGAGGAAAGGGGGAAAAAAAAATGTGACCAAACGTGAAGCCGGGAAGAAAAAAAAGGCCGCAAAAGCACTGGAAGCAGTGGAAGTATGTTTCAAAGGCCAAAAGGACCCGATAGAAAAAAAGTAAAGGGGGGAGGGAAAAAGCAAAGGGGGGGAAACGAAAAATGGGCACGTTCAGGACCTCAGGAAAGGGGGTCAACAGTGGGGGGAGAAAGGAGAGAACAACCTATTTTCCTGGTGGGTTGGGGGAGGAAGGAAATGGACGATTTGTCCTTAAAGGGGGCCGGACCAAGCAAGGAGGAAACGTAAGAAGCTTAACGGCGTGGGGCAAAAAAAGGAAAAATCAAGTGTGGGGAGAGGGGGGGAGTGAAAAAGCAATCACGGGGTGAGGTATAAAACAGGTAATCGAACAGGTGCAAAAAAAAAAAAAAAGAGGAACGCGCTAAGGAAAGGAAAAAAAAGGAGAACTACCTGAATAGATGGGGTCAGAAAAACCTGACCAATTGGGGGGGGGGGAAAGGAAAAGAGTCCCTACAATTTGGGGAGCAGATGTGGGAAAAAGAACAATCAAAGGAGGGAGGGGACAAACGGGAGGGAAATCAAAGGGTTGCACATCGGAGGGAAGAAACGAGGAGGAAGTAGAAGGCTGTGGAAAGAATGGATGGGGGAGAAAAGCTGTGGGAAAGATTTCCCGCCCTGAAAAAGGGGTCCGAAAAAAGCTGCCTCAAATGGGTAAGAACTCCGTGTCAAAAGGGGAAAAAAGGGGAAAAGAGGGAAAAATGGGATTAGAGTCCCAGGTAAGAACTTCAGGGAGGGGGTCTGGCAAGGGAAGGGAAAAACAGGTTGGGTTACGCTCAACAACGAGGAGGTTCCTTAAAAAAAAAATAAACTGGGGGGGAAAGGAGGGTCGGGAAAAAAAAAAAAAGGTAAAGTAGGGAGCAAGCCCCAGTACAGGGGGAGAGGGTGGCAAAAAGAGGCAGGTGGGTTCGGACAAAAAAAACATAATAATAAGGAAAAAGGGGAAAGCCTTCGAACAAAAGGAATAAAAGGGGTGGTCAAAAAGAGAGAAAAAAAAAGGGACCCAGGGTGAAAGTGGAAAAATGAGAGTAAAGGAAACAGGTGAAAAAAAAAGAAGGCCGGTTGTTAAAAGGAGAGGGAAGGGGGGGAGCCCTGGGAAAAAAAAGGGGGGCCCATAGGGGGGGAAAAAAGGGCGGAAAGACAGGGAAAAGGGAGGGGCCAGATGTCACCCACTGGGGTTGGTCGCCCCCATGAAGCAAGTAGTGAGAAAAAAAGCCGGAGGGGGACTTGTGGAACAAGAAGGCCCAGGGCGGGAAGGGGGGGGGAATTAAGGGGTCAAAGAAAGAGGAGAGATTGGGGTTGAAGCACTGGGGAAAACAAGGACCAAAGAGGGGGGAGAGGAAAAAACGGGGGGAAAAAAGCACTCGGGGAGGAAAAAAAGAACAGAGTGGGGGTGGGGATGTCCAAGTGGTAAAAGAGGAAAAAATGGGTAAGGAAAAAAAGGGGGGGGGGGAAGTCCCTCAAAGGAAGGGTTGAAAAAACCTCCCACTTAAGGAAAATGCAAAAAACCAAAAAAAAAAAAAAACTTTGAGGAAGGAGAAAAAACAGAAGACAAAAGCCTCGCCACCCATAAAAGGAAAAAGAAGGTCAAAAAAGGAAAAGTGTGGGGCGACGGCAGATGGTAAGGGGTAAAGGCGCGGGAAAAAACGGGGAGAAGAAAAAGGGGGAGGGGGGGACAGATTTTCCAAGAAAGGGATGTTTCAGGGAACTTAAGAGAAGGGCCAAACAAGTTTTCACTGAGAGAAGGGAGAAAAGGCAAAAGCCGCACGAACCAGGGGACCTCCAAAATGTTGAAAAAAAAAACAGGGAGGTGACCTTTTGAAATCGGAAAGGAGACTGGACAGGAGAAGGAGGGGGTTTAAAACTGCCCCGAAGGTAAAAATCAGTAAAAAAGGGGGGAAGTGAAAGAATCTGCAGAGAGGGGGAAAAGGGGGTGGAGGAAGTGGTTTCTCTTGGGGGTGGGTCTTGGGGAGGACGAGGACCCCTCGGAGGGGAAAAAAACAAGGAGAGGGGAAAGAAACAAACAGGAAAGAAAAAAGCAGAGGGGGATCCAAAAACTGGGTTTGGTCGGGAAAAGTTGCAGTTAAAAAGGGGGGAGTCGTTCAAGAGGAAGATACCACAAAGGAAAGGGTGGGAAAAAATAGGACAGACAAAAGGAAAAGAAGAGGTGAACCAGAATCAGTGAAACCAAAAAAGTGGGTTATCGCAAAAGGGGGGTCTCAGGGAAAAGGGACCTTGGAAAGGAAGTTGGGCAAACACAAGAAAAAAGAACATTGGAAAGGAGGAAAAAGGGGGGGAAAGAGTGGATGGGGGGGGTAGAAAGGGGTAATCGGGGTCCCTAAAACACTTCTTCACCAAAGGGGGGGTAGAAGGAATAAGAAAATTTGGTGGAGGGGGGGGGACGGTCCTTAAGGAAGGGAGGGAAGAATGTTGGGGGGGGGAACAAAAATGAAGCTCCGGGGGAAGGGGATACCACAAAAAGTTTGGGGAAAAAAGAAAAAAAAGTCAAAGGCACTAACGCAACAGGGGGAAAAGCTGGAAGAAGAGGGGGTGGTGGGTCCAAAGGTGGGAAGGGGGGAGGGATGAAGAAAATAACACAGGGAAGGGAAATTATCCATTTAGGGGGAAGGGTTTGGTTGGGGAAAATGTAAAAGGGGACAGGCCTCAAGCTCAAAAAGAGGAGGGGGGGACTGGGGTTGAACATGACAACAAGGGGGGGGGGTTGGCAGCAAAATTGGAAGGGAAAGGAATACAACCGGGGGGAAAAAGATGAAGTTGTGTCCAAAAAGAAACCAAGGGGGAAAAAACAAAATAACAAGAGACGTTTCACACGGTGGAAGGGGAGTACCGAATGATTGGCGTGGGGGAAGGGGGGCATGGAACAAAAAAAGGGCATTACTCATAATTGGTGGAGTAAACAAGGAAGGGGGGGGGGTGGAGGTCCAACTTGAATGGTCAGGGACTCGGACGTTCAAAACCAGATTTGTAAGGGAAAGGAAGGGGGAAAGACGGACAAGCTCGAAGGAAGTAAAACCAGGAAAGAAGGGAGGGGATCACAATGGACTTTTGAGTGGTGGGGGAAAAGGGAAGCGGTAAAGGAAAAAAGGGGAAAGGGGGGTTTGAAAGGAATAATAGGGGGAGACAAAAGAAAAACTCTACCCGAAGGGAGACGTCCAAGTACCTGACGAACGGGAAGGAAGGACAAACGGAAACGGCATGCAGCAAGGGAAGCTTGTGAACTGTGGTGGTGGGGGGGGGGAAAACTGCCGCCCAAAAGAAGAGGGGCAGTGGAAAGTTGATCCAAATGAACTGGGGGGAACAGGGGGAATGATCAAGGAGGAAAAAAGGACCAAAAAAAGAGAAACCTCAGGGGGTAAAAAAAATAGGGAAAAGGGGGGGGGGCCAAGTATAGTACGGTGAACGAAGAAAAGATCAGAGAAAAAACCAAACAAAATGATTAGGTAGAAAAAAAAAGATAGGAGATTGAGGGAACCACTTTCCCTATCAAAAAGAAAGATACTTTATTGGGTTCAAGCAGAAAGGTCTCTAGGGGGGGGAAGGGGGGGGAAAATGAAGAGAAGTCAACATTGGTGTAAAAAGCAAGGGTGAAGGGGTGTCATCCGGAAAGACAGTGGGAGACTTAATCATCAAAATTCAAAAAGGGGCAAAAAAAGGAAAAATTTGCACTGGCACGGGAAAAAGAACGTAAGGGAAAGTAAATTGACTCCATCAGGAGGAACGGGGGGGTCGACCTTTAATGAAAAGGGAATAAAAAACTAATGTAACAACATAGGGGTGGGAAAAGACGGGAAGTGGATGAAACTTTTTGGCACGGAAGAAAAAAAGTCCAATTGGAAAGAAAAGGGGAACAAGGAAAGGATTGAAGGGGGGGGGGAACAACTGGGAAAGGGAGTTTCATTTGGAGGTCCTTTACGAGAAAAAGAGGGGACTTATGAAAATCAACGTAGAGAAAAAGTTAACCGAAAGAGAAAAACAGGTCGTCATCCAAATAAAAAGGGGGAGGGGGTGGAAATTAAAAGGAAGGCGTCTCACGAAAAGGGGAAAAGGAAAATAGGTTTCTGTGGGAAGGGGGGGGAAGGGGGGGGGTAAAAGGAAAAGAGGAGGCAAACTTTTGAACAGGTCCAGAATGAAAAAAAAAAAAAAAATAACCTTTTTATGAGTTGCAAAAAACAGAAAGGAGGGAAGTAAGGTACTTAAAACAGACAAAAAAGAAAGGAAGGAAAATGTATCAGAAAAAAAGAGGAGGCTCGTCAATAAAAAAACATTGGAACACAATTTGGAAAAACACAAGAACAGATTACAGTTTACGACCTGCGTGGGAAAAGGGAGGGAAACGAAGAAAATGGGGTTAAGGGGGAAGAGTGAATGGGAAAAAAAAGGGAAAGAGTTTTAACAATAAGGGGGAGGAAAATCCAGTTAAACGCAGGAAAACAAATACACCTTGAGGAGTACCGGAAGAAAAAATGGAGGGAAAACATGTTTATCAAAGAAGAAGAAAAAGCCAAACAAAAAGGGGGAAAATGTCCTCCGGGGAAAAGAGACCGTTTGAAAAAAAAACGTGAAAGTTGCAAAAGACTTTTGCAAGGAGGAACAAACCCTGGAATGCGACGGAAAGGGGGAGGGGGGGACACTGGGGGGGAAAAAGATTTTTGAAGGGGACGAGTAACGACGACAAAAGGACCAAACCGCCCAGAAGGCAAAATACAACCAAACCCAAGGAGAGGAGGGCAACTTAAAAGGAGGGGGGGAAGAAACTTTCCGGTGGGGGAAGGGTCTTCGAGGGGGGGAAAGGGGGGGGTCATCAAAGAAAAAAAAAAAAAACAAGAGAAACATCGTCTAGGGAACGATGTGAACATAAAAAAGGGGGAAAGAAAAGTCAGTGTAAAAAAAAGGGGAATTAAGACAGAAAATCGGAAGGGGGGATGGGCCTCAGAACAGGGGGGGCCCGTGGGTGCTTTTTCATTCAGAGGGAGAGCAGGGGAAAGAAACAGATCGTGGACATAAAAAAAAGGGGAGGAGGACGACATCAAAAGAAAAGAAGAAACGGGAAAACCCCACTACAATTCCCGCAATGCTAGCAAAAAATAGTAATTTCCACAAAAGGGGAATGAGGACTCAGTGGAAAGGAGGAAAAGTGAGGAACTTGGAACTGCGCCTAACGCGAGGAAGAAAGCCGATTGGCCGAAGAAATTTTCCAAAGCGTAGAGGAGGAAAAAACAACAACTGAGGAAAATTGAAAAATAAACAAGTCCAACGGGGAAAATGGATTTGTCACAAAAAAAGAAGGAAGGAAACAAAAAAGGGAACGAGCCGTTGGGGCAGGTCGTGGGGGAATACTCAGAAACTAACAACGGGGGGGGGGAAGGACACTGGTCTTCAAAGAAAAGTGTCAACTAAAGGAGGACAACCGAAGGTCCACTACAGGAGGAAGACGAGGGAAAAAAGGAAGGTAGAAATTGAGCACTACGCGGAAAAGGAAAAAAGGTGGGCAGCCCTTGGGGGGAAAAGCCAGGGGGGTCCATGCCTTCGACCCAAAAGAGGGGGTCTATGACAAGTCTTTCAACAGAGAAAGAAAAAGAGAAAAACGATGAAAGGTTTTTGTCTGGAAGGTCAAAAAAACGCGTCCCATAGGGGAAAAAAAGGGGAGTACAGGGCAACCAGGGGGATGGTCACGGGGGCAAAAGAGAAAAAAAGGGTCACCGTTTGGAGCCGAGACGGCCCTGTGGGAGGTAGTCAGGAGGGGGGGAAAGGAAAAAAACAAGCAATTTCGGGAAAAAGGTAAGCAGGAGAAAGCGGAAAGAAAGGAAAGACCTTTGGGGACTCCTTGCAGGGGACAAAATCAAATTAAAGGGGGGTGTGGGGGCAGGGGGGTTTAAACAAAGCTCGCCGTGCCGACGAAAGAAGAGGGAAAAGCAACCCGACAGATGGTCCACAGAAGGAAAAACCTGACATAGGGGGAAAAAAAAGGCACATCAACTTCCCACCGTGGGAAAGGGAACAGTGGAAAACAGGGGGAGCAAGGTTTGTTTCCGAAAGAAGCAGAAGATTCAAACGGAGAAAAAAAAAAAAAAAGGGCATAGCTCTCTCACAAAAAAAAAAAGATAGAGATAAAATGGTGAACGAGAAAGAACCGGTGAAAAGAGACAACAAGCTGAAACAGAGGAACTAAAATGGGGGGGGAAAGAGAAGGGAAAAGATTAAAAATGGCCTTACAGGGGAGAAGGAAAACAGTTAGGACAGAAGGGGGGGGGAATTTGGGGAGGGATCCCTGAAAAGAAGAGAACAGGTTGTCTCTCAAGCGAGAGGGTTCAAAGGGGAGAAGGAGGGGGAACAGGGCCAAAAAGACCAACGGAGCAAAAACAGGAGGAAAGTCAGTTGTCACTACTTACTTGTGTGTTGTCAAAAAGAAAAAGAAGAAAGTCCTAAATCCGAACCGGGGAAGGACGGACAGCCTCCCAAAGAGAGGGGGGGGGAAGAGTCTCGATGTTGGGGGGTGGTTAAAAAAAAAAAATGGGGGGGACCATGGGGGGCAAGGGGGAGTATAAGAAAAAGGGGGGGAGGCCAGGCTCTCCCAAAAGAGGAAAAAGTAAGAGGGTGGGAAAAAAAAGAGGGGAGGTGCCGGTGAAGTCACTTGGGGGAAAATTGAAAGAAGGACCCGCGGGAAACACGGACCAAAAAAAGAAAATTTGGTTCAAAAACATGCCTAAGGAAAGGGGGAAGAAGAATAGTTTCAGGGGGGGGTAAAAAAGGACAAAAAGGGAGGTCAACAAGGGGGGGGGGGGGTAAAGACCCTCGGCTCCATTTTTACAAGGGAAAAGAACCAAGGGGAAAACGACAGAAGGTAGAGGAAACTAAAAAAAGAAAGAAAATGAACGACTCCCTCGGGGGGGGGGGAAAGAAAAAAAAGGGCATGGTTTGGTCGTCAAAGGTGTAAACGGAAAGGTGTTGGCGGAAGTAGACCGAAGGACCAGGGGAAAAGGGAAGGAAGGAGAAGAAGAAGGTTAAGTCCAAGATAGCAAGAGAAAAAAGAAAAAACAGGGGGAACGGCATGAAAGCCATTCAAATTCAGAGGTGCCGGAAAAGGGAGAGGTTGAGACGTGAAAAAGAGGAAAGCCTTGGCACACCAGGAAGAAGGAGGGGGGGGGGTTTAAAAAAAAGAAAAAGGTGGTGACACCCTGTGAAGGACTTGGTTACCCCAGTACTACTCAGAGAAACGGAGTTTGCCTAAAAAAAAAGAGGGAAAAAAAAAGCAAGCCCAGCGCCGCAGGAGAAAAAAAGTAGGGATCTGGAGGGAAACAGGGACCTGGGGGGGGGTGCAGAAAAGGCGGAGGGGAAACGTTGGACAGGAACAGAGCGCGACAGAGAAAAAGGGGGGGGGGGGGTTGTGTGTCTAAAAACAGGTTTGGTTTTGGGAAAGTGTTGCAGGGACTCGAACCCCATCGGAAAAAATGAAACAGGTTCAGGTTCACCAAACAAGAAGCTAACTACCAAATCAAGAGAAAAGGGGGAGTGGGGGGATGAAAAGGGGGAGGGAAAACGTTCTTAAGACGACGGCAACTTCTTCGAAAAGGAAGAAAAGAAAAAAGAAAACTCCAAGGTTCGAAAAAAAAAGGTCAAGGGAAACGGGGAAGGTGGGTAAAAAAGGAAAGGACCCAACGAATGGTGCAAACCTGAAGGGTTAGGGGGGGGAAGGGGGAGGACAGTGAAAAGAAAAAGACCCAGGTTGGGGGGGGGGGGAAGACGGGATAAAGGGGTGGGGAAGGTTGGGAAAAAGACGTAAAAGTTCAGAAGCAACCGGAAAAAAGGTTGGGGGAAAGAAGGGGGAACAAGAACGTGCAATAAAAATAGGGGGAAAAAGAAAATATCCCAAGGAAACAGCCATGGGGGGAAAAAAGGTCGGAAGGAGGGGGAAGGGTTGACCAAATGTGGAAAAGGGGGGGGGGGGAGAAGGGCAAGGCCTCGGGGATGGAGGAAAAAAAGATGAAGTAAGTGGGGGGGACGGAGGACTGTACTTAACAAAAACCCGAGCGGAATGGTTGAAACCTAATAACAACCGGTTCTTGGGGAAAAAAAAGGGGCTGGAAAAAAAGCAAAAAAAAAAAGGGGGGGGGACCTGAAAAGGGATTGGGGGCCTCAGAAAAACGCCCAAAAAAAACACTAAAAGGGGAAGAAGGTCGGGACGGGGGTAGAAGGGTTGCTTGGACGTTAAAAAAAAGAAAAGTGAACAGTATTTGTTGGAGGAATCAAACGTATGCAAAGGGAGGGAAAATTCACTGACAGAGGAGGACAACTAAAGGGGGGGGCCCTACATGGCCAGGGTGTAAAGAGTTGACAAAAAGAGTCAACAAAAACAAAGCTTGCACGTTAAATAAAACCCACTGTAACAGAAGGGGGAAGGGATGAACAGTAAGGGGTATTGAAAGTAAGGAAAAAGTGTAGGAAAAAGGGCCCTTGGTTCCAACCGAAGGGTTATAGTGTAGCTTTGGAGGGGACAATTATAGGTCAGGGGGAAATCCAGAACCGCCCGGGGAGAAGGCCTCGCAGAGGGAGGGGGCAAGGGGAATGGTAAAAAACTCATCCAGCAAAGGAAAAAAACTCTTGGAACGGGGGGGAAGGAGTATACCAACATCCAAGTTTAGAATGGTATCCAAATAAAAGGGGGGAAAGGTGGGGTCACCTTGGGGGAAAGGGGAGAAGGACAAAAATTCCAAAGCAAATAGAAAGGGAAAAAGATACATTGGGAAAAAAAGAAAGGTTGGGGGGTATATAAAGGGGGGGAAAAGGAAGAGACTCTAGAAACAAAAAACGGAGTGTGATAGGGAAAAAGGAGAGAGGAGAGGGGGGAGGGGGGGTCAGCCTCGAGAAAGAGAGGAGAAAGATATAACCGGGATAGGAAGGGGGGGAATTTGGGGTGAAATCATAGAAAGTCAAAAAAAGGAAAAAAGACGGTAGGTGGGAAAATGAGGCCAGTGGTGGAGGAGGAAAGCAAACCTGGTCAAAGAGGACAGTGTTGCTGGAAAAAGGAAAAAAAGACCCATAAAAAAAGGGGGGGCGCAGAGGCGGTCGGAGGAGGAAAACCTATAAGGGGGAAATTCAAGACAAGGAACGTTTGGCAAAAGAAGGGGAAGAACAAAACGGTACCTCATACCTATAAATGAGGAGGAACAAGAGAGGAAGGGGTGGTCCTTCCGGGGGCAGGGGGGGAAGGGGGGAGGGAAAGGAACTCAACCATTACCATCGGGGGGGAAGGGGAGGGGAGACTCCGGTCGACAGGGAGGAAGAAAACACAGCAGAGGAAGTAAAAAAAACTCGATGAAAAAAAAGGGGGGGTGGAAAAAGAAAAAGGACGCGCAGGAATGGAAAAAAAGGTGACCAGGTGAGGGGGGGGAGGGGGAAAGTGGAGCAAACATCCTGCGGCGCAACAAAGGGGGGAAAGGGGGGTCCAGCGCCTGACCAAAACAATACCGGTGGGGAGTGGGCAAAACCCAAAGGAGGGAAGGAAGGACAGGAAAAACCCAATACCTCAAAAAAAAATATTTTGAAAAGAAGGGGGGGAAGACCCACGGCATTCGCACAAAAAAGCAAAAAAAAAAGGGGTCACATGTGGAAACACCTACCAGGGGAAAAAGGGGGGGGAACAAGCAGCAAAAAGGGCGGTAGGGGGGGGAATGGGTATATGGGGAAGGGGGAAAAGGGAGGAAAAATTCCAAAACGATCCATGCGGGGGGACCAATGAATGAAAGAGTTTGTAAAAAAAAAAACGCCGGAAAACCAGCCAAAGGGACGGGGGGGGGGAAGTGCTGAAAAGGGAAAAAAAAAACCTGGCTACGCAAGGTGTCCATTCAACACGATAAAAGTTGGGGAAACAAAAAAAAATTGTGCAATTCGCCAGGGGAAGGAGAGGGGGAAAAATAAAAGGTGAAACGAAAAAAGGGGGGAAGCGAAAACAAAAAAACTTGGTTGCTAGGAGAAAGGGGAAGGATGGTGAGAAAAAAGGAACGTGGGGGGAAAAAAAGTCGAAAGGGAGACAAGAAAAGGACCCAGCCATCAAGAAACAACTCGTAACAGCGGAAGAGGGGAGGAGGGTCTTGAGGGGGAGGAAAGCTGCTTTTGGTGGAAAAAGTCTAGAGGGGTAAGGGAAATCAGAAAACATCCAAACAACAAAAGGAGAAACACTTTTCCTCGGAAAAGGGGGAAAGGGGGGGAAAACAAGGCGGTTCGAACCTGCGTAAAAAAAAAAATGTATATCGAAAGGAAAGGGAAAGGTCAGGCGAAAACACGGGGGGGGTTTGGGGGGGGGGGGGGGGGGGGGGGGGGGGGGGGGGGGGGGGGAAAGAGTCGGGGGGCCTTGAAAGGGAAAGCCGTCAGGTTCGCTTCAGAAGAAGGGAAAATCAAAAAAAAAAAAAAATAGGGGGCAAACAACAAAAAAACTGATGAAGGCAAACAAGAAGAGAGAGATGACAGACCAAAGGAATGACTTAAGGGGAGAGAAGAAAAAAAAAAAGAGATTAAAAGGGGAAGCTCCTAAAGGCCAAAAGACCAGAGGACCATCAACTTTTCGTTTCAAGAACGGAGGAGTCAAAAAACAAACGGAAAGGTTACCCAAGACGCCACTCAAAAGGGGGGGACACAAAAACATATATGCGTGGAGAAAGAGGAGGGTTGGGGAAAAGAAAAGATTTGTCCGGGAAGGGGCTTCAAAGAAGGAAAGGGAGGGGGGGGGGTGCCCCCGGAAGGAACTCCTAGGCCGGAACAGGGGAAATAAAGGAAAAGAAGGAGGAGAAAGAAATTTAAGAAAGGGGGGAGACAAGGAAACGCAAGGGCCACCGGTCAAAGGCCTTCAACCTCTGGAAGAGGGCCGTCAGGGGGTGGTCCAAAAAGGAAACTCCACTGACCCGGAGAGGAAGCCATGTGGTTTCGGAAAAGAAAAAAAAGGCCAGGGCAAAGAAAGAAAGGGGAGGGACGAAACTCTACAAATACAGGGGGTCCACAATTTTTTGGAAAGGCGGGGGGGCAAAAGCGAGCGAAAAACACCTATGAGGGTTTGAAAAGAAACAAAAAAGAAGAATTGAAGGGGAGGACCGTGGACAGGGAAAAAAAAAAAAATGGCTTGCAAAAAGGAAAAAGACCAGTAAACGGGCTTTGCCGAAACGGCACTCCAGTGGGTGGTCAGAGGGGGGAGTCAACAAAGTCACGTTTTTGGGAGGGAGAAAAGGGAAAAAGAAGAGAAGGGGAAGAATAAAGATTTACCACAGGGAAAAAAAAAAGGACAATGAAAAAAAAGGGAAAAAACTACTACGGGGGGAAAGAAATTTCCAGAAAAAGGAAAAAGGGGTCCAGCACACCAGGGGGAAAAAAACGCTTCCCCATTGGAAAAGGGGGGAAGGGGAACCCAAAAATGGACGAGTTTCCAGGAAGTCAGAGGAAAGCAAATTTCAATCTAAAAAAGAAGGAAACAACAAAACGGAGGGAGGGAAAAGAGAGGGATTCGATGTTGCAAAAAAGGGGGGATCGCAAAAAGGGAAAAAAGAGGAACCGAACATTGGTCCAGCAACTCCAGAAAAGGGGGAAAGGAAAGAAAAGGGGGACATGGACCGAGAAAAGAGGTTGTGAGTCTGGGGGGAAGGGTGGAACAGTAGAGCACCGTGAGGAGGGAAAAGAGGGGGACGAACCAGTTAAGCGACGATGGGGGGGGGGGAGAACCAAGCTAAAAAGGACCGTTGGACATACTGAAAAAAAAGGGAAGGTGAGGGAAGCCCGCACGGAACAAACACATGGTGAAAGGAGGGAGCAAGAAAGAAGAAGGCATAACGTTTGACAGGGTGAAGGGGGGGCCCCTGGAAAAACAAGAAGAAAAGAAATAAAAATCTAAACCATTCAAGCAGACTCCGCCAAAAAGGGTGGGGCGAGAAAAAAAAACAAAAAGGAGGGGTGGGGGGTGGTTGGGACGGAAAATAAAAAAAAAGGGGGGAAAATTTGTCAGGAAAAAAAAAGTTCGTCCGGCGCCAAAAAAAAAAAAAAAAAAACGAGCAGAAAAAAAAAAGGAAATGGCCCGGGGTTGGGGGGTAGGAAAAAAAGCGGGGACGGTTAAGGGGAAAAGAAATTCAGGCCGGGAAAAGCGTGTCCCAGAAAAAAATGGTGTTGTGTAAGAACCACCAGGCCAAAAGGGGTAAAAAAGGCTCAATAAAGAAGGCAATTTTCTGGGGGAGAGGGAAAAAAATAAGAAGTGGAATTCAAAAGGGGGGAAAAGAAAAGAGGGAATCCGGACTGGAAAGCACGGGGCACCATAAACAAAGAAGGTTAAAAAAAGGAGGGCAAGAAGCCCCTCTGAGATGTCGCAAAAGGAAGGGGGGTGGGGGTGTAAAGACAAACTGGGGGGAAGGGGGGGGGGACGTATTTAGTAAAAAAAAAAAGGGTTGGTGCGAGACGACCTACAACCGAGAAACTCCCCAGGGGAAGAGGACGGTAAATCGCCGGAAAAAGGGGAAGCGCAAAAAATCCTTCGCGCACAGGAAGGAAAAAAAAAAAAGGGAAAAGAAGACTTCGGAAAGAAAACGTGCGGAACAGACGGGGGAAGTGTCCGGGAAAAAAGGAAAGACAAGGTTTGCCACTGGGGGGACGGTAGGTTGGGGGGGGAAAAAAAAAAAAAAAAGGGGTGGGGGACACTGGCCCTGGGCAGTTCCAAAAAAAAGAAGGAGAAAGAAAAAGGGAGAGGGTTGCAGTGAAAAATCCTAAGGGGAGAAAAAGAAGCAACCAAAAGGGAAACAAAGGGGGGGGGGTGCAAACGAAAAAAAAGCAACAAAAATTTTGAAAGAAGGGCGGAGATAACTCAAAAAAGAAGAAACCGTGAAAAAGAGAACTCGGAAAAAACCGTTAAAAAACCGGGGAATGGTATCCAGAAGAGCGAAAAAAACTAAAGGGGGGGTCTGAGTTTTTGCGGGGGGAAAAGGGGACCCCGAAAAACGGAAAGGAAAAAAGGGAAAGTTTCCACTGCAAAAAAAAAAAAGAAAAAGACGTACAAGGAATGAGAAAGAAATGGGGGGGGGGGGAGTTGGAAGGGAAGTATGGGAGAAGACCGACTAAAAAAGGACGACACCAGCCATCAAAGAGGCAAACCTCAGGTCCAAAAAAAAAAAGGGTTTGAAGAAAAGTGAAGAATGGGCACAGTCGTGAAAAAAAAGGGAGGGGTAAATGACATTGGGGAAAAAAGGGCATTGCTTGTAGGGAAAAGGGTTTGTATCTTAAGAAAACCAGAAATCGCCAAAAGGTTGGAAGAACGGGGGGAAGAATTTTTGGATGGTGCAGGGAGGGTCAGTAAGAAAAGCAAGTGACTCGCAAGTTAAAAAAAAAAGGGAAAAAGAATTTTTTCAACAATCCCATAAAGAAAAAAGGTCAAAAAGAAAAAGGGGCACGCATGTCGAAGGAAAAAGGGGGTGGAAAAAAGTGTAGGAGGGGGGACCGCGCAGGGATGGAAGGAAAGCTGGATTTTATCAAGTGAGGTAAGAAGGGGGTGGTGGTGGGGCGGAATGTACTGAAAAACAAAGGAAACCAGGAAGGAGGTGGGGGGAGAGGGGGTTGAAAAAAAAGAAGCCACTCGGGAAGGGGGGGGGGGGAAACAAAGAGATGGAAATAGTCCAAAAGTGCTCCGTGAATCGAAGCTCACAATCCAACAAACAGAAACGGACAAGGAATGAAAGGGGGTTTCCATTCGGAAAAGGGGGGGGAGGGGGAAAAGAAAGCAATTCGTGTGGGAGGATACTGGAGGGGGGCGTGGATTGAACTCAAAGTCTCGAGAAAGGGGAAGGGGGCAACCCAATCAAACGCAAAGATGAGGTTCATGAAATGGACAAAAAGGGGGGTGAACAGGGAAAGTAAAAAAGACTAAGGGGGGGCGTGGGAAGGAAGGGGGAAAAAGGTACAAATATCCAATTCCTTGAGGCAAAAGATTGTAAAGTGAAAGCAGATATTGAAAAAACTACCTAACCATGGGAAGGCTTCAGACAGACCGTGAGGGAAAGGGGGAGAACTAAAAGAAAAAAAAGGGACATAAAACTTTAAATGGGTATTTCTGGGAAAGAAATCATCCACGGGGCAGGAAAGGAGCAAACGAAAGGGGAAAGGGGGGGAGTATCATTTGGGACTCCCAAATGTGAAAAAAAAAAAAAAGGAAGACCCGTGAAGCGTGCCACAAGAAATAAAATAGGGGGAAATTAAAGTGGAACCTCACAAAAATCGATCTATAAAAAAAAAAAAGGTGGGGGGGATAGAGATATCTCCAAGGGCCACGGGTCCTCCAGGGGGGGTTTAACAGGAAAAAAAGGAACCAAGGCATAGGCTGTGGAAAAGGGGGGGGGAAATCAAACACATCATTCAAATGGGGAAACCAAATCCTTTGGGGGGGGGGGGGGGGGGGGGGGGGGGGGGGGGGGGGGGGGGGGGGGGGGGGGGGGGGGGGGGGGATTCAAGGCTGCAAGGGGATCGGGGAAAAAAAAAAAAAAAAACACAGAAAAAGAGGAAGGGGAAAGGGCTGTAACTGTTTCCCAAAAAAGAAGGAAGCGGGGAATGGGCGAAAAGCCTTGCTGAGGGAGGGTTCAAACGGAGGAAAAAAGGAAAGCGATACCCAAAGGCACTCCCGGCGGGAGAGCAAAGGGGGAATATACTAACTCAAAGGGGGATAAAGTTCCAAGGAGGCACCCGGTTGGGAAATGAAAAAAAAAGTGGCAGTGACTGGTCCTGAACTCAAGAAAAGGCGGCGAACAAAAGACGGGAAGGGAGGAAGAACTCAAAAGCACCCCGGAAAAAAAAAAAAAAATAAGGGGATGAAAAGGGGGAAAAAAGATCAAAGGAAGAAAAGGAGGGGAACCTGTCCAGAAGGAAAAAGGACGGGAAAGGGGGGCCTGCACATTGATCGTAAAGAAGAGCGCACACTGGTTGTGGTGCAAAAGGGGAAAAAAGAGAAAACGAGAAAAGCAAAAAAAAAAGGGGTTGGGGGATAAGGGGGAAAAGCAAAACCAAACTATCGTGGGACGGTAGTCAGGAAAAAAGCGAAAAAAAACCCAAAAATAGTAACGAACAGGGGAAAAAAAGAACCGCCGGCAAGTACGAAAAAAAGGAAGGTTTGGGGACAAAAACAGAATTCGTGTTTCACGAAGCGTGACCCGTGATAGGGGGGGATATGGGTGGATGTTGTGAAAGACGGGGAATTCAATGAGGACCAGGCTTTTGAAATTCCAGCTTCTGAGAGGGGAAGGGACCCAAGGTCAACCCCAGCCCCGTCTGGAGTAAAGACTCAACCTGGAAAGGAACTGGGAGGAAAAACGATAAAAAAGTAGTAAAAAATCCCAAGGGCATTGGGGTGGGGACAAAAGTCTCCCGGGGATAAGGGGGTAAAACAGTCACGGGTGCAACGCGAAAAAAATGGAAGAGAAGAAACACCCTGTGGGACGCGGGCCAATGAGTCCGGAAGGTAGAGAAAGGTTGGGGGGAAGAGAGAAGAAACCAGAGAAAGGCAAAGGAAGAACCAAAAAAATCGGACACGCCAGCCCGGAAAAGTACTGCAGTGAGGCACGGAATTCCGGAAGGGGGGGTAACCGATGGAATCATCAAACAACAAAAAAAAAGATAAAATGGAACTTCGTCTATGGAAAAAGGGAGAAATTAAAAGTGACGATTGACGGCTGAAAAAGGGAAAAGGAAATAGAGAAAAAAAAAAAATAGGTAAAATTTTGCGTGGGGGAGGGGAAACAGGGGGCGGGGAAGGGGGGTGCTGTTGAAGAAGAGAGGAGCGTTCAAAAAGGAAGAGGGGGGGGGAGGGTACTCTTCATCGAAAGGAAAATAACAGGCCCAAGAAATACTGGAAAAACCCCACGACCCAAAGATGAAAAAAAGAGAGAAGGAAAAAGGAAAGGAAAACGCAACGGGAAATGCTGTCTGAAAAAAGGATAAAAAAAAGCTGAGGATGGAGGAGGGGCCACGAGAAATACAGAAACGGCGGAGTTGAAAACAGGGGAGAAAGTCATCAATGAGGGAAAAAGGAGGAGAAAAAAAAGGGAGAACACAACAGAAACGAGGACCAATACTAAAAGAAAGGAAAAAGGGGGGGAGAAACAAACAATACGGGATCGTGCAGGGGAAAAAAGAGGGCTGGTCGTGAAAAAGAAGACCAAGTTTCTTGCAAAGGGCGGCAAGGAAAAAAATATTGCAAGGGGGATGGACAAGGAAAAACAAATACTCCTCAGGGGGGGTACGAAGGAAACACGCTCGTGGAGGGAAAGGTGTGACAAGGGAAACACCGTTGGCCAGGTGGTCCTCCAAAAAAAAAGAGGGAATAAGGCAATTCATGTTTCAAACAAGGAAGCCACTGAAAACCCAGTCTAAAAAAAAAAAGGCAAGGGGGGGGGGGGTGGGGAAGGACAATGCGCCGCCCGAACGCAAAGGGGGGGAGGACAATGAACCTGCACACCAGGGGGGGCGTTCAGGGCAAAAAAAAGGAAGGAAAACAGATTAGGTGTGGGAAGCCTAAGGCGGCATGGGAGGAGGGGGAAAGAAGGGGGAACTGCCAAAAAACAGTCGTGCACTTAGATGGAGAAAAAAAGCCAACATTAAAATAACCTTGTCTCTGTGGGTAGGACAAAAAAAAGACACTGGGTTGAAAAGGGTAAATGAAAAAACTAGGAGAGAGTTTGGGAGAGAATAGGGAGGCGCAAGGGGGAAAAAAAAAAGTCAAAAACCCTAAAGAAGGACTACCTTGGAAAGATTCAAAGAAAAAAAAAGTCCCTTGATGAAAGCGTCCCAACCATGTTTGGGGGAAGCAGCAAATGTTTCAGAAAAGCGGGAAAGGACAAAAGAGCGGGGATCAAAAAAATTGGAAAAAAGAAAGAAAAAAACACCACGGAGGAGAGGAAAAGAGAAAAAAACGAAGGCGCAGCGCGACGACCGGGGAAATCTTGAACAAAAGCTGGAGGGACGACACATCTGCTCAGAAGCAGAAAAAGTGGGTGGGTCCAAACCACGGTGACGGACGAAAAAGGTCTGTAGGGGAACAGGGAGAGAAATCGGGGAGTCTTGGAGGAAGTAGAGGACGAAAGCGATTTTCGCCAACGCAAAAAAGAAGATTCAGTGTGCATAACTGAAACGTTGAAAGGGAAAAAAAAAAAGGAACAGGGGAACACGTAAGAAATCCAGGGAAAAAAAAAAAAAAGATTGGAAAAAGACCGTGCTGTGGGAAGGGGTAAAAAAGAAGAAAAAAAGGATAAAAAAGGGAAAAAAAGGAAGGGGCCTCACAAAAAAGAATAGGTGTTTGATCGAAGGGGGTGAAACCGAAAAAGAACAGGTGGCCTGAGGGAACAAAGGGTTCTGGGAAGAGACAGAGGGAGAAAAAAAGAAGGGATTTTGGGGAAAGGATGGGGGAGGGGGAGGTCAGAAAGAAGGCATAGTAAAGGACGAAGAAACGTCCATCTTTCAAAATAACAACAAGTTGTGGGGGGGGGCAAAAAAACAACCGAGGTATGTTCGAAGAAGGCGGTTCCTTGGAAAAACCGGAAGGGAAAGAGAAGAGAAGTGGGACCCAAGTCAACGAGGACATCTGGAAGGGGGAAAGCACGTTTTTTGCCCCAAAGGAGGGGGGAGAATTCGAAACGGAAACAAAAAGGAGAAAAGCTCAGTAGGGATCCAACGGTTGAAAAGGAAGTTTGCGTCAGGGGGAAAATGGAAAAGACGTTGGGGGGGTGGTGAAAAAGAAAAGATACTCCGGAACCGCAAAGTGAAAGGAAAAAATCCCTTCAGGGAGAGAGCAACAAAGAATACATCAAGAACCATGGGAAAAAAGAAAAGAACGGGGAAAGAAGGCAAAAGAGCGTGGCCGGCACAGAGATTGCCGTTAAGAAAAAGAAAAGGGGCGGGAATCGGGTCCGTGGTTGAAAAAAAGGTATGAAATGGCTGGGGGGGCTTTTCTTTAAGGGATGGACAGAGAAGACCCGCTGAGTGGGGGGGGGGAAGGAAAAAAAGCTAAGGCCGAAGAGAAAAAAAAAAAAAGGGGGGGGGGACTAAACAAAAGCAAGGTCCTAGCCGAAAATTCGGGAATAACATTAAAACCCAAAGGACTGGGGTATGAAGGGAAAGAGCTCATAAAGGGGACTAAAAGACACATCCGCGAACGTAGACAAGGGAAGGTTGGGGGGGTCTCAGGGGGGTGTTTTGGTGGGAAGCGGGGGGAAAAAAAAAAAAAAAAAGTCCTCCAACGAAAAAAACAATCGAAGAACTGGACCCAAGAAGGCTTTCCAACGAAAAAGCTTCGGAAAAAGGACGATAAGGTGGGTTGGGTCTTGAGGGGGCGGGGAAGGGAAAGAGGGGTGCTGGTCCGAAACAACTTCAAAAACCTGGGGGGGAAGACTCAAAACAAGAAAAACTAGAAACTCCCTCATTGTCCAGGGGGGGGGGGCTGAAAACGGGTTAAAACAAAACGCCGTGGGACACCGGGGACGGGAAAAAAAAAGGAGGGACAACGGGAGGAAGGGAAAACTGCGGGGAGAAAAGGGGGGGGAAGATCGTGACCCAAAAACAAAGTCGACCAGGGGAGTCCTGGAACATAAGAAAAAGGGGGGGTAATGGTTAAAAAGGGAGGGGAAAAAAAGAGTGAGAATAGGGGTGGGAAATCATGACTACAGTGGGAAAACTATTGGCCCATGACAAAGGAAGCCCAAATAAAAAGGAAGGGTTCAACTCATTCGTAAAGGTAATCTTTGGAGGGGGGTTGGGTGAAAAAGTGGAAGGGGACTTGGTCTGCAAAATGAAGAGGAGTTAGACGTTTAGGTGATTGGGTGGAGGGTTGTGCTGTAGGACTGAAGACGACCTAAGAACCCTAAAGACAATGGGAGCGGGGGGTGAAACCAAAAAAAGGGGGGAAGCGCAATAAACCCCACTATTGTTTGGCGGACGGATTGGTAAGAGGAAATTCAGTTCCTAAAGGAAAAAAAGGCAGTCATCACCTCCCGGCACAGACAGAAACCAATAAAACCAATTAGGGGGAAACGGGGGGACATTAGGCGGCCGTGAAGGGGAAAAAAAGGTTGGTCAAAAAAAAAAGGGAAGGGCGTGGTGTGTTATGGATCACGATCTGTAAACGGGGGAATGTGACAAGCGAGTCAAGAACGCAGGGGTTGAACAAAAAAAAAAAAAACCAATGGCGTGCAGACAGAAACCCTTCCAAGAAGGGAGGAAACACCCGGCAAAGAAGGTGGAACGTTTATCCATGGGGGGGGGTATAAAAGTTGGTAGAATCCAGGGGGAGGGCCAAGGGTAAGTAGCAACGTAAAGTAAGTTTAAGGTGGGAAATAGGCAAGACCCATAAACCCGGGCCTTCTCCGCAGGAGACCAAGGAATGAAAAAAAAAAAAACGGTAACTTGCAAAAAAAAAGGGAAAAAGCTTTTCAGGGGGGGGGATTGCTGACCGATCCTAAACGGGAAAAGTGTAAAGGAAAAAAAGACGTGGGGGAAAAGGTTGGTTGGGGTGAGCTGAACAACAAAGCCTAGACAACAATCGTTGGTTCCACAAGCAAGATAATGGGGGGGGAGGGAAAAGGGAAAGACGAAAGATATCAAAAAGGAAAAAAAAAAAAGGGAAGGAGAGGAAGGAAGAAGAATCAAGTCGGTACAAAAAAAGCGAATATGAGGGAGGTAAAAAGCCTCCCTGGTCCAGGACAATGTTGGAAGAGAGAGTCAAGGACAAACAAATGTTCCACGGAATGACTTTGTCTTCAAAGAAAGAAAGTGGGGGGGAGGGAGGGGACAGAAAAAGAAACCGTTCAAAACAGGTGCAGCACAATGTTCCCTGTAAGAACTAAAAAAAAAAAGAGGATACCTCCTGGGACAGGGTCAGGAAGGGAACAAAGGAAGAGACCCGGGCAAGGGGAAACTAAAGGAAACGGTTGGCACATGGACGGGAAGAGAAAAAAAAGTTGGGATATATAGCCAAAAGAGAAAAAGAGCTGAAGGGCCGGTCAAGGGGGGGAAAGTGGGCAGTTTTATGGGCAGGAAGCAGTACAATAAAGAGTCTTAAAGGAAGGAAAAGGTTCATGGAGAGGGGAAGTAACCCACAGCAGTGAAAAAGCCAAAAAGTGACCTTTGTTGGAACAGGCAAAAAAATTCAGGGGAAGAACCGAAAAGGGGGAAACAAGGTCCAAGGAGGGTTCTTGGGGGCAAAAGGGGGGGAGGGAGCGGAAACATCCCTGACTGCGGCACCTGGGAAGGTCCTCAAAGCGCAAAAAACAGGGGGAAAAAAAAAAAGGTTGTCAAACAAAAAAGACCCGAAGAAGGGAGAGTAAGGAAAAAATACCAAAAAAAAATATTAACTCGAAAACACCGCGCGCAGCCAGAACCATTCCACATTTGGAAAAAACCTCCCAAGTCACCCGGACGAAATGCGTGGCAACAAAGGACGGGGGAGGGGAATGGGGGGATAGGGATTGAAAGGCGTGATTGAAGGTTTACCAATTCAAAAGAGGTGCGAAAATCAAATGGGGAAAAGCCTTAAACATCAAACTGAGTCGTAAAAAGGGGACTAAAAGGGAAAAGGAAAAGGGGGTTTGCGGACACGATAAACAGCCTAAACCGCCACAGGGGGGCCCATTTACGGGAAACCTAACTTGGAACGTAAACCGGAGAAAAAGGGGGGCACGCGAAAAACAAAACCAGGGGGGGAATGAAAAAAGGAGAAGGCACTGGGAGAAAGAAAGTAGGGGAGGGAAGGACTCCCAACTTGCCACGCAAAAAGAAAGACCCAAAATAAAAAAAAAAGGCAGAGCGGCGGCGTGAAGAAGGGGGGTGGAAAAAGCTGACGTGAAGTCCCGTTCGAGGGGCGGAGGAAGCATCCCCACAAAAAAGAAAAAGAGTCCTCGTCTATGGGTCCCGCAAGGGACATCAAAGGGGAAAAAAGGTTAAAGGAAGGGTTACACCAGGACGGAGGGACTTAGAGAAATCAACGCTAGGAAATTGTTGGCGGCGCACAGGGGGGGGGGGGGGGGGATGGTTTGCGAGAGGCCAGGGAGGGAAAAGAAAAAAAAAAAGGTAGTCGCAGTTCGCTAAGGAGCAAAGGCCAAAATAATAGAAAAAAACAACCCCAAAGGAGTTCAGCAAGGCAGAGGCAGAAAACGGAAAGAGTAACGACCACAGCGGGAATTCGGAAAGGAAGTTCTCGCCACTAAGGGGGGGAACAGAAGAGAACCAAGAGCAGAAGAGGCGAAAGGTTAAAGGAAATCAACTGGGGGGTGGGGAAAAAGCGAGATTTCGCCAAAAAAAAAGGTCAGGAAGTTACCCACTACAAAAAACTCCCGGGGGGAAGGTGGTGGGGAAAAAAAAAACCAAAAGAGAGGGGGGACGAATAGGAGCGTGATTCCTTTGAAGAATACAAACGATTTGGAAAAAGTTCGTTCAGAAGAATGAAGGGGAAAGGGGGGGAGTGGGACCCAAGGAAGTCCACCACAGACCCTTAACGGGTAACAAAAAAAAAGAACTGGCGTATGAGAAAAAAGAGGGGCCACGAAAAAAGGGGACCGCCCCCAAAAAAAGGAAAGGCCAGGAAGGGAACCAGACGCAACGAGGGAAGACTCGGACATTGATGGTTCAAAAAAGGAAAAGGAAAAAACAAAAAGGATTCCCTTTTTTAACGATGCGCGAGGACGCAGATGTAAGACTAGAACAATCCTTGGGAAAAAAAGTGGGATTACTGTTGGGGAAAAAAAGAAAAAAGCGAAACAAATATTCAGGGGGGAAGGAAGAAGGCGGGCCCTTGTAAGGGGGAGGGAGGGTTTGGAAAGGAACCCAAAAGAAAGTCGTGCAACTAAAAAAAGGATTAAGGAGACGAAAGGGGACTGACCTCAAGGGGGGGGAAGGGGGGGGGTCTTTCAGCAATCACGTGACAGGTTATGAAACTGAAAAAGGTCGAAAGGAGAGGGAAATAAGGGGCGGGGAGAGGAAAAAAAAAGAAATAAAGAAGATTCCCCTCCGGGACCTACCGGCAGAGAGGTACAAGGAGCAGAGTTCCACTTCACCTTGGAAAAAAGAACGGGAAAAAGACCGGAGGAAAACGGGGGAGAAATGGGGTTTGGGGAAAAGGAAAAAAAAAAGGGGAAAGATACGTCGTACCCCCCCAACCACCCCCCCGGAAAAGAGGCAAAAAGAAGCCTAGCAAACAAAACAACTAAGTATTGGAAAAAAAAGATATAAAAGAAAAGGGCAAAAGACGGTGAAGAAGAGAAAAAAAGGGTGTAAAGGGGAACAAAGAGGGATTCTAAAACAATCGGGCACAAAAAGGGTTTAGAGCTAAGTGTACTAAAAGGGGGGGGGAAGGAAAAGATGGTGGAAGGGTCCCTTTGTCAAAGGAAAAGATGGTGAAGGAGAAACCAGGGAAAAAGGAGGGGGTGGGGGGAGCCCTTAGTCGAGATTTCGAAAAAACGCTATATTCAAAGTGTTGTCAAAAAGAAAAAGGGAAAAAGTTTGAAGGTCAGGGGAAGAACAGAAGGAAAAAAATGGAGGGGAAAGGGGAGGGAATCACGGAATCCAGTGGGGTGCACTACTGGTCGGGAAAGGGAAGAACAATAAGTAATCAAAACTACATGGGAAAAAAGGACGGCTCCAAACAGAAAATATTGGGGGGAGAGGACAGTCTTTTTGCGAAAATCAAAGGGGAATTTAGGGGTCTATTATAACCCAAGTTGGTTAAAGAAGCGAAATGGTTCACCAGAAAAAAAAAGATGGATTGGGTTTGGAGAGCGGGGGCGTGGGATTGGGAAAAAGAAAGGTCATCTTGGGGGAGGTTTGGCCATATTCTTAAGAAGGACAAAGGTAAAGGTTCCAGAGTGAAAAAAGGGTTGGGTCGGGAAAAAAAAAAACGAAAAATGAAGGGATTTCTTACCAGAAATGAAACAAGGTGGTCGGGTAAACAAAGGGCCTGAAGGAAGCAGGGGGGGGAAAAAAAGGACAAAGGGGCCATCCCGGTCGGCAAGGCTTGTAACAGAAAGAAAAAATAAAGTTGGAAGAAGAGTTCGCAACGAAGCACAAGACGGAATTTCGGAAGACGAAGAAGTGAATTTTGGGTGAGTAAAATGGGGAAAAGGGAGGAAGTTGGGAACTGCCACTCCGGTGGTGAAAAAATCGGGAGAAAACAGCACAGGAGCAGACTTAAGGTATCCCGTGACGAGAGAAGGACTCCAGAAGCAGAACCATCCAGAAGGAGCAGGAAAGAAAAATGGACAAAGAAGCTCCCGGGCTTCAGAGGGGAACGGAGCGAAGGGGGGAACTGAAAAGCCGTGTAGGGGGGGTTTTTTGCCAGGGTGTGCCCTGAAAAAAAAGGGGCGGGGGGGGGGTGGGTTTTTTAAAAGCAACGAGGGAGGGGTTGAACGTAAAGCCGAAAAAAGAAAAAAGAAGAAAAAAAAAGCACTGAACCCGGTGCGCACGACAAATTTCCAAATAGAAAAGGGGGGGAGAATAGGCATTCATAAAGCAGGTTGGGGGGGAAACTCGAAAAGGCCTCACGAAAAGGGCCTTTTGAAAGGAAGGATTCCAAAAGACCCTAAGGAACGAAGGTAATCGGGGGGGGGGGGTGGTGACGCATGGGGGGGGTGTGGTGTTGGAGGGGGGGAAGGAATTAAGACCAAGACTGTAAAAGAAAAGCTTTAAATGGGCAAAAAACCCATAAAAGCCAGACAATCCTCGCCTAAAAAATTGGGGGAGGGGGGGGGTCGAGCGTGGGGAGTTAAAAATTCAAAAAAAAACGGAGTGGCGTCCAAGAAAAGAAAAGTCAAAAGCAAATGCTTCATTCCACCAAAGTGGGACGGTCGAAGAAATCGCAGAAAAAACCGGCACGTGGAGATATAATTTTGACCACCTGAGAAATTACAAAACTGCAGGGGGCCTGGTGCCACTGTGGGTATAAGTAGTGAAAAACGGACTTCACTCAGGTTGAAAAGGTACTAAAGGGTGGGATGGGGAGCTGGGGGTAAAAGAAGGGAGAAGACGAAAGGGGTGGGGGGAAACACGCCAAAAGTGGGGGAAGCCGGGGGGTTCCAACTATTTTGTACAAACAAGGGCAAGAAGAAGACCAGGCCAAACTCAAGGTAAAAAAGGAAAAGGAATATGGAGGTCCCAAAAAGGGTGTATGGGGGGGATGGCGGAGAACAGTTGGACATATTGTATCGAGTTAATTAATTTTGTTTTGGGGGACGGTATGGTACTAAAGGAAAAGCAAGAAACCGAAGAGGGAAAAGGGGGTTGAACCGAATCCACCGGGGTAGCAGGGACTAGACCAAACCCCAGGGGAGACGTCAGTATTTCACAAAAAAGAGACCAAGTGTCCAGCAAACACCAAAGAAACAAAAAAGGAGGACGTCCCATGTCGGCACGACGATTCTTTTGGCAAAAGAAAAATCATGAAGGGGAGTGGGTAAGAAAGAAAACGAAAATGCAGTTAAAGGTAGGGGCAACGAAGGGGGGTGAAAAAAGAAAGTTCCTCACGCGATGTAACGAGTTCCACAATGCACGTTAAAGGAAAGTGACCAACCTTAATCAGGAACAAACCGTGGAACTTGGATAAACAAGAAAGGGAAGTAGAGAGGAAAACGGTAGATCGGACCGGATGCAGATGGGTAGGGGAAGGAATTAATATGTTTCTGGGAAAACCCGAAAAAGAGAGCTGCCCGCCAAAAAGTGAACTGGGCATGTGAAAAAAAACGGACAGCGGCAACATTTCCGGAAGGGGGGGGGAAAAAAACGGGTGGGGATTGCTAGACAATAAAGAACATGCGTAATTGTACAAAGAACGGATTGGGACAACTTTGAAATGAAAGCGGATCCACCCAATTAAAAATCCTAAGAACGTCGGAGAATTCTTAAACTCCAGATAGGGTGGGGGGGGATAAAGGAGAAAAAAAAAAAAAAAAAAAAGTTCTCAAGACCAAAAAAAAACAAGGGGGGGAAAGAGAAAAAGAAAGATTCGCGTCGTAAAAAGTTCTCTCTGGAGGGGGGAACTACTCCCCCGGTCACCCACCCCCCAAAAAAAAATCAATTTGGCTTGGGAAGAGCAAAAGAATGAAAACATGGTTTCCCCAAGAAAGGAGGGGGTTGATCAATAGGGGGGAAAGTATGCACAGACATGCCGCAAAGAGGAAAGGGTGCACCAACCACTGCTTGCAAGGTCCGAGAGTCCACTTAGTCAAAAGAAGGCCGGGACAGGAGGGGGTTGAAAGAATAAGAGAAACGGAAAGACTATACCCATTCGGGACGAAACGGCCTATCTGCAACTTAGGACATGGATCACCCAACCAAGGGGGGCAAGGACAAACTGGTGGGGGGCCCCTTCCGGAAGGCAGTTCAGTCGGGAACAGAAAACTGTTAACAATCAGGGAAGGAAGAGACGTTCGACCACGAGGTTGGACAGACGCCACCTCAGTGAAAAAAAAACGACAGTTTCCGGGTGGGTGAAAAGGAAAAGGCATGGCAGGAAGCCGAAGGACAGGAAAATGAATGCGGTGTTCCGGGGGGGACAGGAAAGTGGGAAAGCAGCAAAATGACGGCCCCACTAGTGCGATTTTGCCCATAAACACGAAACAAAACCGGTTGAGAGGTTGACAAAAAGAAAAAAACGAAGAGAAACCGCGGCAACCAAAGGAGAGGGGTAGCACGGGGGGGGGAAACAAAACAAAGACCGAAAACCATATTAACGACTGATCAGCCGGCAACACGCAAGCCAGAAAAAATAAACACATGGTGAAACACAGAAAAAATCATATGTACGGGTGGGGGCCAAAAGTGGACACCCAACTGCCTGAATTGGAACTGGGATGAAAAATCGTGACATAAAAATGCGGGTTCAATTCAAAGACTCTAAAAAGAATTTTACCCAATGGAAACCATCCCAACAAGGGACTGAAGGAACAGGACAACCTTGGGACGATGGGACGGAAACAGGGACCTACCCGCAACGCATTGGGGAAAAAGGCCCGGGAAAGTTCAATACGTTTTACGGGAAAGACAAAAGCAAAGAGGACGGTTTGTGCCTCAACCCTTGTGGGGCAAGCCGGAGATTGGGAGGGGGGGGAAAGGTGTTGAAGGAAGGAAACGACTCAAGAATGTCCCGCCATGAAAAAAAAAAAAAATGAGGACGACTGTCGCTTCGCCGTGAAGAAAGCCGGGTTTGCGAGGGGTAAGGGGGGAACTCAACGCACAGCACAAAAATATTCCCTCGTCGTAGACGACGGCAATGGGGGAAAAAAAGGAACGGTCCGAGCCTTGCACGCGGTAAACACAAAAGATAGCGAGGAGGAAATTTGCTGGGGCCACCGGGGGGGGTGGGGACTGGTTGCGAGAAAGGTCCTAGGCTTCAAAGGCAAAACTCGGAGAAAAAAGGTAAGCTCAGAAAAAGCCACAGAATGGCCACAATACGGGGTCCAAAACAAAAAGGAAAGAGCCAGCCAAGGCCTCTCTAACAAATCCGAAGTTAAAAAAAAAGCAAGAACATGATGAAACACTGACGGGTCTGACTTCTCCTAAACAAAAGAACCGTCGTGGTACCTGGATCATCAGGGGAAACGGGACCGGCGGAGTATGCGCCTAAAACACTTCGAGGGGGGGAAACAAGAACAACACCCCCGAAACGTTGGATTGCACACCAAATATGAGCATCGATCTTGGAAAAAGGGTGGCGAGCCCTCTCTAACGGGGGCGGGCAACGTGAAAAGGAAAAAAGGGAAAGAAAGCCGAGGGGGGATGTCCACCCGGAAAAATGGGAAACACTACCAGATGAATTCAACTGCGTTTACCAAGAATGCCTTCGGGATGAGCTACTTTGCACCGGATGGCGAAAAAAGATGGTCCCGAAGGGGTAAAAAACTTGTTCCATTTCCGTAACGAAGATGGGAAGAAAACGAGGGCCATTGAGGGGGGGCAAAGGAGAAAAAGCCAAGATCCTACACAAAAGCTCCTTGGGCTGACTGCGCGAAAAGGAAAGAAAAAAAAAAGGGGCACTTTGTTCTCAAAGGGAGCAGACCATGGTCCAAACCAAAAGTTTTGATGGGGACGGACAAGAGGAAGCGAACAAACCTATGTCGTTGGAGCGAAGGCCGGCCCCCTGGGCCACAAACGATTTTATTACTGGGGGGAAAGGCTGTGGACAAAGAACCAATCAATGGAAGGGGGGGCAAAGGTATTCCTGCTTGGAAGGGCTTGACAAAAAAAAGGGGACGAAAAGGGGGGGACCGGCAATTCCGCACAACAACACGTTCAGTTGGCGGAAGGCAAGGTGGGATCGAATCGGCAGCAGTAGGGAAGAAAGAGAAACAGACAGACGGGGGACTCGAAGGGAAAAGTAGAATTCCAAAAAAGGAAAAGAGAAAAACGTGGAAAACCCGGCCGGAAGCGCACCGTTTGAGCAGAAAAGTTGGGAAAGAAAGAGGGGAAGGTTCCACGTCGGAAAACAGCAGATAAACGATTTGGAAAAGAGAAATACTATTCTCAAAAAAAAAAACACGGAAGTGGAAAAGAGGAAAGAGGTTCAAATCGGTGGGGGGGATCGCACGTGGAAAAACGGCGGTTATGAAAGCAACATCAATGGGGGGAAACGCTAACGGGGACACCCGGTGAAGGAAGAGGGCAAGTCAAAAGGTGTCAGGTGGAAATACTTCTATGGGCGTAGAGCAAAGGTAACGGCCCAGAAGACGAGAAGCTATTGGAACGTTCGCGCAAAGCCGAGAGGTTCAACGTTTCAAAAATGACAAATACGGAGTTGCAGGAATCCCCAAAAACAACAAAGGAAGCTTCGGAAAAAAAAAAAAGGACCAGGACAAAATACTGGGGGTGGGGGAAAACGACTTTAAATGGGTTTGGGGTAAAACTCCAGAGAAAAATAATTAAATCGACGCTCAACGGATACAAAACGAGAGGTGTTTCAGCAGCGGAGGGGGTTGCAACTGAAAATAGAAAGGTGGGAAACCCGGGGGGAGGGGGGGTGAGGGGGAGAAAAGGAACGGGAGCCCGGCGAGGCCCCAAGTCAAAAAGGTGGGGTAGAGAGTCCTTTTGGAGGCCCTGGAAAAAAGAAAAAGGGAGAGGGTTATTCCAGAAAGTAGGGGAAGGACTTGCCACTGAGGGGGAACAGAAACAACTTGGTCGCAATCCCCAAGTGGACGACATCGAAATGCAGGTTCTTGGGAAAGCGAAGGCCAATCGGGAGGGGGGGGAATTGTCCGTTGAAAAACCAAGCACACGAGCAGCTTCTTGAAGCTTGAAAAAACCCATTTAAAAAGAGAGCAAAAAGAAGCCAAGAAATTAACAGAGGCGCCAAAGGTCAGGTGTGGGTGGTGAATGGAAACCAACAGTTCCGGGAGTGGCTAGGTGAAAGTCAAGGGGGTGGTGGCGAAGCTCGCGAAACCCAAAACACATACTTCAAAAGCTCCGCCAAAAGGTTCG
>Ga0179593_1624168_pt1 | contig 30524 bp, 59 predicted proteins | sample CZODoug2_1_08_16_FD_185931 | JGI IMG/M metagenome (GOLD analysis project Ga0179593, IMG submission 185931) | Vadose zone soil fungal communities from Angelo Coast Range Reserve, California, USA - CZODoug2_1_08_16fungal (PacBio error correction) | ecosystem: Environmental > Terrestrial > Soil >...
CCGGGAAATGCTCTTAAAGGGGGAAAAGCAAGACAGGGGATCAAAGAGGGAGCCTTCCAAAAAAAAATTGCGGGCTAAAAGCGTGGAAAATCACAAGGGAATCCCGGAGGAAGCAAACCGCCAAGAACGGACCGACCTAAGATTCAATGAAAGACTTTCTTCTCAAAAACAAAGAAAAAAAAGGAATCATGGAGGGGTAGAGGGGAGGCTAAGGAAGTGGGAACCAGAAAAGGGACTCACCACAAGAATTCTTCGAGCAAGGGGAATTGAGTGGAGGGGATAAAGCGGGGGGTGGGGCTTCACCACTCAGAAAAGGTTTGGTGGGGATAGGCCCGGTCGAGAATGAGACCCGTAGAAACAAAAAGAAAGGACGACCCTTGCGCGAAAAAAGGGGGGGCGTACATTTCAACAAAGAGAAATAAACCATTCATCATATCACCGGAGAAAGGGGTAGGTCCAAATAGAGAATGATGAACTTCAATCCACAGAAACGAAAGAACAAGAAGACTGAATGGTGACTACGGAGATCCATGACGATCACAAGAGAACAAGGAAACAAGGAGAAAAAGACCAAAAACAATCCATTCAAGGGAAGGGCTCAGAAACTTTCAAATAAGAGCGCCGATCAAGGGCAAAAGAGAGGGTGAGAGGGCCAAACAGAAAAAAACCAGTCTTCCCTCGACAGACTTGGGAAATCAAACCAAAAAAAAAGGGCCGACACGGGGGAACCAGGAAAAATTTGATCCTGATGATGGGAGATCCGAAAAGGCAAAGGCAAAAAGAACTACAATAAAGGATGCAAAAACGACCCTCGATAAGCAGGGTGGGACCGCACCGTAAAAGAAACTTGAACAAGTTTGAAGCGCAGTGTGAAACGGAAAAATAGGGGAAAAGGAGACTGGCCGACGGGGGGGGGGTAAGGCGTGGGACTGAAGGGGACCAAAAAAACTTTCCCTGAGATCCCGTTAACCAAAAGGAGGGGACATGATTACAGGTCAAAAGTCTTTTGCGGGGGGAAGATCTTGAGGGATCGCGCAAGGAACACAAGAGGTGGGTTCAAATGAAGGAGAAAAAAAGTGGCAAAAGAACAAGTTTTCAAAATCCTCGTGAAGGTCAAGCAGGTCAAGGAGGGTGGGGGGGGGGACAAAACAGCGTCTGGGGGGGGTGATGGGACTCCAAGGGGGTTGGCGTCAAAAAAAAGGGATAAATTATCACAGGGCGCATGGGGGTGCAGGCAATGGCAATTCATTTATGAGAGTCGGGCTGATGTCCAGGGTGGGAAGTAAACTCACGTTCAAAAAGGGGGAGCAGAGACAAACAGCAGGGTTGGTGCTTAAGGTCACTCACAGTCCGGGGGAAGCAATAGAAAAACTAAGGGAGGGGGAGTTCCTGCGTAAAGTAAGAAAAGACCGAAACGTAAGAAAGAAAGATTGGGTACTTGCAAGCCAGGTTTATAAAAGAGTGGGTAAAAAAACTCGGGCTAACCTCGGGAAGGGGAAGAAACAACATCTTAACAAAAACCTCAAAAATGGGAAAAAATCCGGGGGGGAATAAAAACCCATGTCTGCCGAAAGACACCAAAAAAAAAAAAAACCACTAAAAGGGTGCCTAAAAGACAACGTGCACGGGGGACAGTTTCGAAATCCCACCCTAGGGACCAGGCAACAAGCGAAGTGGAAAATGCGACCAAGGGGGGGGGGAGGGCACGAGGAAGGAAAGTCAAGAAATAAAACCTCCCGTCGGAAATTCTTGGCGGTGGACGGGAAATGGAAAAGGGACGGCCGGGGGGAAAGGAGGAATGAAAAGAGCCGTTGGCTAGCTGTCCGGAGAGGCCGGGAATCTTTAAGACGAAGGGGGTTTGAAAAAGGAATGGCTGGAAAATCGGAAAGGGCTAAGACACCGAAGGACCGGATCGAAGCAAGGGGGAACAAAAAGGGACGGAACTGCGGGTGGTTAATTAAATGAGGTGGTGCTTCGGGGGAAGCCACCGAGAGGGCAGGGGGGGGGGTGGGGTAGGACCCATGCCTGCCAAAGGCGGACAAGAGAGGAAAAGAAATGCGCGGAAGGACCGCGCAAAAAAAGGAAAAATGACGAAACACTCTTTTGTTTTAACGGGGGGGAAAAGACCTACCAAAAAAATTGGGCGGAACCAACCCCCAAGAGAGCCATCGAGGTTGTCCAGTAAAGCATGGCTTACGTCACGAAAGGGAAACATCAGTTAGACAGAACGAATCCACTGTGGGGGGGGACAAGGTCGACGGTAAGGTTGGGCAAAGGGGAGGGGCCACTAATGGAAAAAAAAAAAAAGGGCCTTATTTATAAACAGCGCCAAGAGTCACACAACAGGGGTAAACGAGTGACATAGACAAAAGGAACGACAATGGGTGGGGGTACTTCAAAGAGCATATGAACTAACGCAAAAAAAGGAACCAGGTTGAGGGGAAAAAGGGAAAACGAAAAAAAAATTCAACCGTAAGGCGTATAAGTCGATGAATTTGATTAAAAGCAAAAACCCGAAATGAGGACTGGTGTGCGAGTCCCTCAATAAAGTATGAAATGCTGGGATGGTGGAGGGGAGTTGTGCTATCTGGGGTGGGCCAAAAAAAGAACGACGTGAACGAGCAGCGGGAGGGGTCGTCAGCAGGCACCTTCCATTGGGTATGTCGAAAAAAGAAAATTGCTTGGGCTGCGACAGGGTGGGAAAGGTACTGCGGACAGCAAAACCGCTGGATGTCACGGAAGGCGAAAATAGAAAAAATCGAGCAACAATGCAAGAAGGGGGGTCAAGTGAAAGAGACCTAAGAAATATAACACAAAGTCGGCAAAAAAAACCCTTCTCCCGTGGGGTCTCAGCTGTAAGCGAACGTAACCCAAACATTTTTTTGGGGGGGGATTCTCAGGGGGAAATAAAGGGAGGGTTTGGTGTTCGCGTCGTGGACGGGCCATCGAAGTCAGATCCATGGGAAATTAGGGGAGGAGTTAGCTCCAAAAAAAACGAAAAGAAGGGGTACTAAGAACAGACCAAAAATAAACCTATTCGACAGAATGAATTGCAGGACCCAAGGGAGGAAGCGGGGGAGGGGAAAGAAAGAGGTTTAGAAGACCACCAGAAGAAAACTGCCATAAAAAACAAACGCCAGTCCAGCCGATCCTGCTCAAGGAATCGAGGTCATGAACCAATGCAAGAAGGGACCACAAACTGAATTGGGGAAAAAAGGATAAGTAGCCGATACACCCGGCAATTTCTTGGGAACGAAAAGGGGGCCTCACAACTTAGGAGGACCAAAAGAACAAAGAAAATCACTCCGACAAAACAAAAAAAGGAGGAGGGGAGACGTCGGGCGAGGATGTTCCAAAGGAACGGGCTGCAAAAGACCGAAAAAAGAAGAAAAAAAGGAAGGGGGGGCGGGGGGTTGAATACTGCACGAAAAAAGTGGGTTTCATTATTGCGGAGGGTGGGGGGTCGACTAAAGACGGAGGGAGAGGAAGAACACTGGGGGGGCATGGGGGGGTTCCAAGGTTGCCTCACCGAGGAGAAAAAAGCCACCAGAATGCATTAGATGGATGCAAGCAAGGCCGAAGATTTGGACCAGAAGGAGTAGGACTTGAAAAAACCTAAAAGTTCCCCCCTCAGGAATGCGGCGAGGGTGGGCGCTACTTTCGAAAGATGGGAAATGGATCAATGGCCGTCAAGAAAGGGGATCCAAAAAAAGAAAGTAGGGGTATTGGACATCGAACAAAATGCGGGGGGGAGGGCGGTGGAGCGCGGAATTGAGGGGAGAAAACGGGAGTGGGAAGAGGATGGAAGAAAGTAGTCAAACAAAAGCGACATCCAAGAAAGATTAGGGGACCATAGGGAGCAACGGAATGGAGGGCGCAAAAAGTGAGTGTAAGGGACAGGACAAATGAACAAAAAAAAAAGAAAAAGTAGGAGAAAAAAGCCACGAAAAGATGCGGCCTTTGCAAGATGATCAAACTAGGAGGAAGCTCTAGGGGGGTTGGCACAAGACGAAAAAGCAAAAAAGGGGGTAACTGGGGGTGGGAGATGAATTCAAAAATGTGAAAATGCGGAACACTAAAAAAGGGGGGTCCTACGAATAGGAGGGGGGGGGATACCACTTAAAAAGGCATTTTTTCTCGATCAACGTAGTCCCGAATAAGACAGGAAGAACGAAGATTGAACCATTTCTAAAAAAAACGAGGGGGGGGATCCCTTGGCTGCACACCAAAAAAGGGGGGGGGGAAAAGCCAGCATGGTGGGGGGAATAGAAGGAACCATGGAAAAAGAAAACGAACAAGACCCGATGGGCGCTGTCCAAAAAAAAAAGGGAGTAAAGCATAAAATAAGGTGCAAGGGAGGAGTGAAACAGCGGATTCACTGATCGATCTGGAGAGAGGTTGGCCAGGGGGGGGAAAAAATAACAGGGGGAAGAAAAAAAGGAGTACAGGTAAAAAAAACCGGAAGGGGCGCGTTGACCGACTGCGCCCAATCTTCTTATCGGCGCAAGCGGTGCAACATGCAGGGCACAAAGAAGGAAAATGCTAAAAAAAACTTCATAATACCGCAGACACATCCTTAAAAGGAAGGGAAAGAACCGCCAAAGGGACCCAAAAAAGTCCTTGGGGGGGTAGGAAGCAGATGGTGCGGAAAAAAAAAAAATAAAAAACACTTAGCACCAGGCGAGACCCACTAGACCAGAAATGTAAAGAAAGGGGGGGAAAGAAGTAACGAAGGAGGTGACATGCTAGACAAAAACCCCGGCCGTGAGAAAGCCCTCCACCTCAAACCCGGACACTCGAAGAACGCGGGCAGCGAAGAACCCAACAAGGAGGGCCTCAAGTAAAAAGGTGTGTTTGATCAGTTGGCCTGGGGGACCCCAGAATTGGTTGCAAAAGAAAACGGCCCCAAAAAAAAATCGGGGAGGTCGGAGGGTTCTGGTAGGAAAAGGAGGAAAGGGGGGGACTGAGTTTCCCAAAAAAACGAGGGATTCCCACCGTAACGCAAGTCAAGGGGGACAAACAATAGATCAAAAACAATTGTGTCGGCCAAAGGGGTTTAATAAAACCCTAAGGGGGTAAGCCGCGTTTCTCGGGAAAAGGAGCAACCGGAGGAAGGAGGAAAGATTCGGAAAAAAAAAAAAAAAAAGGACGCACCCGGTATTACTATCCAAGGGAAAAGCACGCGGGGGGGAGCCGCTTGCGAAAAGGGAGGGGGAAAAGTACTATACCTACGCAAAAAAGCTGAAGATCAAACAACCTACAGGGGGAAACAACAAAGAAAACATCCCAGTCGACCATAACAATCCCATACCACAGACCAAACATCAAAAGAAAGCTGAGTCCGGGAAGGACAACAGCAGGAAATCAAAGGTCCCCCCTAGCTGGGTGTTCGACAAAACCAAACTGGGACGAAAGAAGGGGGACAAAAAGAAAGGGGGGAAAGGGAAAAAACTGTGTTGACCATGCCAAAGGAAGGGGAAAAGTGAGACACGTTTAAGGGGGAGGGAGAAAAAACAAAAAAGAAGAAGAACGCAAAAACAAGGGCCGTGGGAAAAAGGAAAATGTTCTAGCAGACTCGCGATGCAGAAATGGGGTGCAAGGAAGGGGAAGAAAAGCAGGTAAAAATGTGACAAGGCAAAAGGAAAAAAAAAAAAGGGGAGCAACAAAAGCTAGTTTTGCAAAAAGTCAGAAGAAGGAGATACGGGCACCAACGGAGAGGAAGGGTTTGAAAAGCGCTTACGGGGAAGGGGGGGGGAAGATGGGGGGAATCTGCAAAAAAAGCAAGCGAGAGGAATCAATGCACGTGACAATTCCGCGGGGGGGCTGGTGCGAAAAAAAGTTCGATAGCAAACGCCACACCGAAAGAAAAAATGACGAAAAAAAAAGCTGAAAGATGACGTAATTGACCAAATCTCCAAATGGACAATGTCGTGAAGAGGGGCAATACAACTAGAATCGGACCAGAAGTGCAGCAACGTCTTTTTGAAGTGCAGGTCGCGTAAAACGCGCGAAACTTCGAGTTCGAAGAAAAAAAAGAAAAAAAAAAAAAAAAAAAAAATCGAGTAGAAGGCACTACAATGTAGGAATGTTATTCTAGGTATGAAGGGATCGGCACATCCGGGGAAGACTTCATGAGGGGGGTAACAACGGGGAAGGACCAGAACAATGTGACAAACAACACGTATCGAAAAAGGAACAGCTCTAAGAAAAAAGTGGGGTAAAAAAGGGAACTCAAAACGAAAAACAGAAAAGAAAAAGAAAGAATGGGAGGGGTAAAGGGGGAGGAGAAAAAATTGAAGAGGGGGAAAGGAGGAAGTCGGGAGACGGGAGTCTGGGAGGAAAATGGATGGCAGAGAGCCTCCAAGAGGGAGGGCCGATCCATAAACACAGTGGTCGGTAAGGTGGAAAGATCCCGAAGTAGAGAGATCGAAAAAACAACAACTGAGGAGAAGAAAAGAGAAAGTTTGGAGGGTCCATGGGGGAAAAGAGTCAAGCAGGGAAGGCCGGACCAAAACCTAAGGAATCGAGAGTGAAATCAAAGGGAGGAGGAAAGATCCAGGGGACCGCCAAATAAACCCGAAAAAAGGAAAGGGATAAAGAAGAAAGAAAATAAGATTCAAAAAAAAGGTACACTTGAGAGCTGCGCAAACGGTGAAACGTAAAATGACAAACCAATCCATGAAGGAAAAAGAGGCAATTGAAAAAAAAGGAAAAGAACTTGAAAAAGATCATTGTAAAAAAAAAAAAACAAAGGCTGTCGAGAAGGAAAGGGGGGTCCATAAAAGCGGAAAAGGATCCGAAAAAAAAAGCTATGGGGTCCGAAGAATCCTATGTCTAAAAAAAAAAAAAATAAACAGTTAGCAACCTGGAAAAAACAGGTATCATTGGAAGATCTCGAATGATGCAACAACACCTCGAAGCGTGGAGGAAATAAAAGTTTCCTGAAAACCCTAAGAAGCTTCCCGTCATGGCCCGATCACCCTCGCTCAGGGCACCTAATAGGGGAACTGTCATGAGAAACTAAAATGGATCCCTGAGGCGACTCAAAAAAACACGGGCCAAAGGTTGAGGAGATGAAAATGAGCCCGGGTAGGAGCTAGGGAGGCAGCAACAAAAAGAAATGGGGAAGGGGGCTTGAAACGAAGGTTTTCAAAAAGATCGAAAAAAGAAACCGGAGCCAGAAGAGCGGGGGAAAAAAATTCGGAAGGGACCAGAGTGGGGGAAAAGGAAACGACTGGGGAGTTCTAGGGGGAAAAAAGAGCCGGGGAACGGTCCAGTCAGACGGGTGAAACTCGGACGGGTGGAAAGGTGATCTTTGTGGAAAAGAGACGACAAAAAAGGGAGGAGTTCGAAAAAAAATTGGGCCCACATTCGAGAGACACAGTGTTGAGGAGAAAAAAAAGGAAAACTTAGAAGTGGGGGTTGCGTGAGGTGATGATAAAGAGGGAAAAACCTGAAAGGGAAAAGGAAAGGGGAAAACCGGACCCTTCTAAAAAGTGGCACTGACAGGGCAAAGAAACTTCAAGATTGGGGGCAGCTGGGGAATGGTGCCAACACCAAGGAATGGTTAGGCCCCAGGGGGGGAGGGCTGGGGAAAGGAAAGTTCCCTTTTTGGGATCAGTGCCAGGTCGGCTTTTTGGGGATGAGAAAAGGCCGTTTTGAAGGACCCAAAAGTGGGGTGGAAAAAAAAAGAGGGCGCCGATCCTGGCATGTGTCTAGGTGGAGGTACCTTCAGAAAAGAGAACAATAGAAAAAGAATGGGGGAAAGGCCCTTGGCAAAAGTAGTCTCCCAGGGAACCTGGAGGGAAGAGATGGGGGGGAAGGGCACAAAGAGGGGTGAAGAAAGACCCTCGGGAGTGGGATAACCAGGAGTTTCTGAAGGGAGGAAGCCACAAAGACAGGGGGGGGGAGACAGGGGGTTGTAAAGAACCGGGGGGAAAAACTGGGGGTTCCCAGGTGGTAGACCTACGTAAATACAAAAAAAAAAAAAAACAAGAAGCAGTCGGGGAAGAAAAAAAATCCTAAGCACGGGGTGAAGTTAAGAAAATGCTTCAAAAAAAGGACCCGAGGGGGAAAAAACCCAAAACTTGTAGCGAAGGGGAAAAAGCTGATGGAAAAAAAAGACCCCAAAAAGAGGGTGCTCGCTAGAGGGGGTGGGGGGGTGGCCGGGGAGGGAGACAAATCATATTTGGGGTTAAAAAAAGCCTTCAAACGGGAGGAAAATGCTGAAAGAGGGGGTCAATCGGGGTTGAAATGGATTCCTTTGGAAAAAAGGGGAATGAACAAGCGGATGGCCCTTGAAAAGAACAGAAAAGAGAAGTTACAAAAAAATCGGGATTCAAGAAAGTCTACGTTAAAACTGGGAGTGGACCAAGGATTGGAACAGGGTCAGATTTCCGGAGTTGGGGGGGGGAAAATGACAAGAAAAGTAAAGGAGAGAATGTGCAGGAAGTAAAAGCTCCAAAAGCAAGAAATTAACGTTGTCCTTACCGGAAGAGAGCGGACACCCAAAAAAAATGTGAGAAAAAAGGAGATAAAAAGTAGACTCCACGAAGGGGGACAGTCAGGAGGAAACAAAACAACCAACTTGTGGGGGACCAGGGAAGAAGAGGGGCCAGGTGCGAGCTTCTATTTACTGCAAAGGGGGGGGAAATTAAAAGTATGAAACTAGAGGGGGGTGGGGTATAGGCAAAAAACCGTAAAATGAATGGCACCGTGGAAAACACTGGGGATTACCGGAAGGGGGAAGAACATTGGGGTTAGGGAATCTTCTAAGAAATGAACTGAGAGCAGAGGGACCTGGGGGAGAGAAGAAAGCCAGGGCCGAGAAGCGGTAAAAATAAGGGACAAGGGGTGGAGATAGAGCAAAAGGGTTTGACAGGCAATGTTAGGAAAGGTCCCAACCGAAAAAAATAAAAAAGTAGGGGGTGGAGTGAAAAAAGGCGTCCGAACAAAAAAATCCGTGAAAACAATCGGGGAAAAACAACAGAAAAGGCAAAGAGGGGGAAGTTGTTTGGGTGGACTAGAAAAGGGAGGGGTAAGGGTCAAGGTACAGAAAGAAAAAAAAAAAGCAAAAAGCCACCTACACTAACGCCACTCTGTCAGGGACAAAGTCAGATATGCTACGGAGCGCGCAAATCCATAGTGAAGGGGGACGTCTGGAGGGAAGGGAGAACTGAAAAAAGACTCAGCTGCCCAACGACTGCATGGGGCAAAAAAAACAGTCCAATTCGACAAAGCGGAGAAAAAAAAACCAGAAAAAAAAAAAGCAGTTGTTGGGGGGAGTTAAGATCAGGGGGGGGTCCAGCCAAAGGGGATGGGGGGTGATAAAAGAGGGGGAAGTGGAAAAAGGGCCCTCTCAGGAGAGCAATGAATCAGGGAAGCGACAAAAAGAGGAACAAGGAGACCTCATAGTGGGAAGACATATTAAATGTATGGGGAAGGGCTGCGGGGGGGGGGGGGGGTCAAAAAAAAAAAGAACTGGCAAACCAGGGAAGTGCTCACGGAATAATCAGACTGCCAAAGGGAGAAATGTGAGTCCTGAAAGACTAAAAGAGAAATAGAGAAACAATAAGATGCACTCGGAGGAATGAGACCCAAAAAAAAAAAAGAATTAAAAAACAAAGCAAAGGTATGGAGGGAAGCGAAACCAAAGAGGGAGATTGAGGAGGTACACGGTTGAAAAAAAGACCAAAGGAACCAAAAAACAGTCGAAAGGAACTCTCAAAAAAAGGGGGGGAGGAAAGGGGGGGAAGCGGTTAAAATTACCTCCTTTAAAGAGGAAAAGTAAATAAGAAAAAAATAAGAAAAAAATCCAGGAAAAGGGGAAAAAAGGGGGGATCAAAACTCAGGCGAGGTTTGCAAAAGGGGGGACTAAGATCGACATGGGAAGAGGTTGGCTATTTCATGGGTCGGACATGTGGGAAAAAGAGACACCTAAGGGGGAAGAACCGACAAGATATGGGGCGAAAGGAAGGACTTTGAAGGTCTTGGGAAAAGGGGGGTGGGGAGAATATTTCAAAGACAAAAAGAGGCGGGAGGAGATGGAAAGGGGAACTCTCAAGATGGATCGACAGAAAAAAACAGGAAAGACGCTGAAAATAAGAATTTATGGGAAAAGGAAGAAAATAAAAAGGAACAGGAAAAAAAAGTGTTGAGCGGTGAAAGGGGGGGGAAAATTGAAGAAAAAAGGGGAAATGTTTGACAGGATCTGGGAAGAAGGTCCGTCTGAGAAAAAAAAAGAAAACAAGCACACACCCATGTGGAGGGGGAGGGGGAACGAGCAGGGAAAAAAGGGAAAATGTTACGACCAAATTAGAAAGGGGACGCAGTTCAAGGTAGAAAAGCCAGGAGGAGAGGACCTCAAAAAAAAAAAAGCATGCTACGGACAAATGAAAAAACGAGGGGACTCAGGGGGAATGGGAAAAAAAAAAACACGAAATCCAAAAACCTAAAAGGGTTCAAGAGGAAGGGAAAATAAGAAACAAAGGGTGGGGGAAGCTGTCTCTAGAAAAGGGTCCGGTGGGGAGAAGCGACCCTTCAGGGTTCAGAAAAAAAAAAAAAAAACAAGGCAGCGCCATGGGACTAAGAGGAAAAATCACACAATGAACGGGATAGCCTTTTGAACACTCGAACAAGAACTGGCAAGAAGAAGGGTATGGTTTTAGAGGAAAAAAAAAAGGAAAAGACAGCCATCCGGAACAAAAAAAAAGACCAGAGAACTGGTCAAAAAAGGTGCAAAAACAGGCAATACTTGGGGGGAACTTGCGAGGAAGGAAAAGGACCCGGAAGACACTGGATCGAGCGAAGGGGAGGGTTGGGAAAGAAAAAAAAAGGGTTTATGGAGGAAGGGGGAACACGAGTTCGGAATTCAAAGGGGAAGGGGAGGGCGACAACGACGCGCAGAAGAGGAAAGCTTACAAAGCTTGGGGTAAAAAGACTAGGGAACCAAAATAAACAGGGGATCTATGAAGGAACACTCATAACGAAAAGGACCCGAAAAAAGAAAAAGAGGGGGCGAATGGAAAAGCCTTCGCGCGCCGTCGGGGGGAAGACCGACGTTCAAAAAACCGGACTTTCTTCAAAACACATGGAAAGAGGAGGGACCAAGCCGCGCGGACGACGAGTTTGGAAAAGACGAACGCGATGGAATCCCACCCCTGTACAAAAATAAAGTTTCTAAGAAGCCGAAAACAAGGGACCAAAAAAAAAAGCTAAAAGATTCAAAGGGCCAAAAAGCTCAATTAATCAGAAACCGGGGCAACCAAAGGGGCCTGGGGCCCAGTCCAGGGGGACTGGTCAAAACAGGGAAAAATCGGGGGAGGAGGAAACCGCGCCGCTTGGAGAGGGGGGGGAGGGGGGAGGAGGATCACCGGAAACGCAAAGGGTGTTTAGGAAAGAATTCTCACCGAAAGGGGGGGGGGGCTTAACACGGGGGTGTGAAAAGAAAAGATTTGAAAGGAGGGGTTCAAAAAAAGAGTCAGAAAAACGGGAAAAAAACGTGAAAAATTCCTTAATGTAAGACAAAAGACCACAGACAAAGCCTAGGTTCAAATCCAAAAAGAAAAACTAAAAGGAAAGAAGCACAGAGGAAGGATCTGAAAAAAAAAAGACCCAAAGTGGTTGTGAAAGGCCAAACAAAGAATCCGAAGGAAAATTAAGACAGGGCATCAGCAAAAATGGATCAGGAGACCTTTGTAGAGACCCGGAGCGCGGAAAAAAAAGAAAAAAGGAAAAAATAGGGTTGGTTCAAGGGCAAACAAAAACACTGTTCAAAGAAAGAGGGGACGAAAAACAAAAGAGGAGGTGGAAAAAAAGGGGGGGAAAGGGCACAGGGCCGGGAGGGAAATTAACAAAAACGGGGGGAAGTGGGAAAAAGAGAAAGACCCAAAGAGACGAACACAGACAACCCTGAAAATGTGTCTAGAGAGAAGAATACGTTGGCAGGAATCGGAGAAGCCGTGTTCCGTCAAAAAAGGGGGGAAATCCACAAGAAAAAGCGGGAAAAGTTTCAAGAAGTGAAAAACCATTTCAAAATGCTAGGGACAATGAAGAGGCGGGGGACGAAGGGGACGCGAAAGATCGAAAGGGGGGGGGATGAAAGGAGGAACGGGGAAATAGGGGCGGAGATACTCAGAAGGGAGAAATCAAATTAAGGACACGGGAGGGGTCTGGTTTGGAAGGTTTCGAGAAGGGAGCAGGAAGATAAAAAAGTCAACGCGAAAAAGGAGGGGGGGGGATGACAAAAGACCGATGAAACAATCCCCAAGGGGTTTCGGGGACGGGGGAGGGAAGGAAAAAAACCAGGGGGAAACGAGGGGATCGTCAAAAATTCCGGCAGCGCTGGGGAAAAAAAAAGGAGGGGTACCATTGCAACGCCAACAGGTGTCATTCTATGATAAGGAATACAGGAAAAAGAGAACAAAGGCAATAAAAAAAAGCGCGTTAAAGGGGGAGGAAGGGGAGAAAAAGCGCAAAAACGGGGAGACTTTGGCATGAGGGGGATACCGGGTGAAGGAAATCTACAGAAACAAGGTGGCAAGCCAACAGAGGGAAGAAAAAACCATTAAGAAAAAGGGATTGTTGGGGGAAAAGCAAAGTTCAACGCCCAAAAAAGGAAAGAAGCTTTGATGGGACGAAGGGGAGTTAAAAAAAAAGCTCCATTTGAACAAGAGGAGGCCGGGGAGGGGGGCGGCCATCAGGAAAGCGGGGGGGGGAGGCAACTGGCTCGTATAAGCGGGGTTGCCTTAGGCAGAAAAGGATCAAAGAGCGGTTTCCGGGGGGCCACTCAGGAAAATAGACATCAAAAAAATTGGAGGGTAATAGGGGGGGGGAATAGTGGCTTTGGGGGTCAAAGGGGGAACCCAGAAAAAGGGAGGGGGAGGGGTCATGGGAAGGGAAAAATCAAAGCGCCCCGAAAAAAAATCAAAAAACATTGTAAAGCAAAATAGCCCTGAGGGCCGAAGGGGAAGAATCCTGCCTAGAAAAAAAGGAACTTCACGCAAAGAAAAGCATTAGAACTCGAAAGAACGGAGGGGGATTCATGCAAGGCGGTGGACCGTTAGGCCGAACCGACCAAAGGAAAGGAAAACGGGCAATGCTTGAAGGGGGCCCGCCCCAATCATTGTGGCGAAAAAACAAAGAGAAGGGACCCCGTGTTGGAAAACAAACGAAAAAAAAGTCGAAAAATCAAACACAAGCAAAAAAAAAAAAGATCTTAGAAGGAAGAACCTAAACAAGGGAAAAAACCAAAAAAAAACATTTGTATAACAAAGGGAGGTCTAAGAAAAAAATGAAAAACGAGACCTGACTAAGGGGGGGGGAGAGACAGGGACCAAAAAAAAAAACTGATCAAAGCCAGGGAAGCGGGCCTATCAAAAAACATCTCTCAGGGGGAAAGCCAGAAAAAAAAACAAATGCAAGGAAAATGGGATATTGGCAATTCAGAGCGAAAAAAAAAAAAAAGGTCGACTGAAAAAAGAATTGGAAGGGGTCGCAGGCTCAAGACGACTTTTGAAAGAACAAAGGGACGACTAAAGGGGGAATTTTCGGAAAAACCTTGATAGAAAGGTTCAAGGGGGGGGGGGAAACACCGAGGAACCCGTTATCAAGCACCGAGGCGAAAACAAAAGGAAGGGGGAAAGACAAAGCCGTTGGACCAAAAGAAAACGACCTTTTAGGTGCACTTTTGCAAAAGGGGAACCGGGAAAAAAGGTTGTTGGGAAAAAACAATGGCACCCGCGTCGACCGAACCCACGACTGCAGGGCCACCAATTCAAACGGAAAGAAGTGTTTAGAGATCAAGGGGGAAAAAACTCACAAAGGGGGGTTGACTGGATCGACTGGGAATACCTAAAGGTGTGAAGATTGGGGAAATTTCCGTGAGCAAAATTAGGGAAAAAAGGGCAACGGGGGAGAAAAAAAATGAACGAGGGGGGACGGACAATGAGGAGGAGGGACAGGTTGGTGGGGGGGGACCCAAACAGCTCGGTTACGGGTGAACGCAACATGGGGGGGGGGGGGGGGGAAGGTGATACAAAAAAGGAGCAGGGGGGGGTGGTGAAAAAAGGAGGTATAGGTGAAGGTAACTGAGGGTGAGGTGTGGGGGAAAAGTTCAAAAAACACAAAGGGGTCGGAAGCAGAAAAAGCCGGCAAAGAATGTGAAAAATGTAACACTCTAAAGGAATCAGAGGACAATAAAGGCCAAGGGGGTGCAAAAGCCCCTGTAGGAAAGAGAGAAAAGAAAAAGGAAGGGGAAAAGACTTTACAAAGGAAATATAAAAATAAGCGGAAGGAGCGAACCAGAAAAACTCTAGAGAAAACAAACATGGGGAAGACAAAATCGACAGAAAAAGGGGGGGCGATTTTTGAATAAAAAAAAGTCTAGGACTTGGAAAGTGGCATCGAAGCCGGGACCGGTCCAGAACGCAGAAAAGGGGTGACCCGACAGAAAACACATTGTGAAGAGAAAAAAATAAACCTTCTGAAAGGGGAAAAAAAAAAAACCAAGAGGAGTTTGAACGACCTAAATGGGAGAAGAAAACATTAGAAACCTGATACGTCGCAGAACCGGTCTAAAAAAAAAAGACGAATGTGAAGGGGGGTGGCCTGGAGGGTGGGGGGAAAGGCCCCGACTGTTTATGGGAGAGTTCAAAAGAAAAATAAGTAAGGGACAGCGCGTCAAGGGAAAGAGAATCTGACTGGAAAAACATCTGGGAAGGAAAGGACCAAAAAAAAGTCGCGACACCAGTAACAAAAAGGGAAACGATAAAGGGAGGAGCTCAGGAAAAAGACGGTCGGGGCGGGCTTGTGTGCGGGGAAGGGAGGGTCCAAAGGTGCGTTTTGGGCTGTGGTGAAAGGCAGGCAACCGGGAGCTGTCAGCGTGGCAAGGTTCGGAGAACCCGCACAGAAATGGAGAACCGGACGATCGCGTGTCTTCAGGAAAAGAAAATTCAACTCAAGGGGGCTCAACACCCAATCACCCAAAAAAGAGCTCAGGCCATGGGGCAAAAACCGGAGCGGCGGGTCCCGAAGGGGAACATAGGAAAGTGAGAAAATCCCGGGGGGGGGGAACCCGGAGACCCATCGGTCGAGAAATAGGACGGGGGGGGCTCATAGTTGTGGGACGGGGGGGGAAAATGGTTAAAGTATAAAGCGACGGAAAACAAAAAACCGTTGAGGGACTAGGTCACACTGAAAGAAAGTCCAGGGGGATTAAAAGAGATTACATATTACTTATCTCAAAAGGTTGAGAAAAAAAAGACAATCGGGAAAGCGCGCAAAAAAATAGGGACAAGTGGGGGGGTCTAGACAAATGGGGAAAAAACGCAAAAGGGGGGGCTGGGGGTAAGTAAAAGAAAAAAAGAAAAGCCATAAAAAACCTTGGAGGAATTGGTGGCAAACCAGAGGAGGAACCTCACGAAAGCGGCGACAAAGGCAAAGCCGGACATGGAATGTGGAGACCTTGGGGGTCTATTTAAGGATACTGAAAAGGGGGGCCCAAGTAGGGCAAAAAATCTATAGGATAAAAAGGGACAAAAAAGGTGCTTACCGTGGGACATGTCCGAGAAAGAAGAAAACTATCAATAAGGAAAGGGAAAAACGGAAAAAAAATCAACAAAAAAAATACTCCAAAGTCCCTAAAAAGAACCTTAAACCTCCAAGGTTGGGGTGGGCTTGATGAAGAAGTGTTTTCAAAAACTCACCATATGGTTTTGGAAAATACAACAAGAAGTGGACAAAAAAAAAAAGATGCGGGGCAAGGTCGAAAAGGTCATAATCTTTTCAGAAAAAAAAAAACGTCCTACGCAGGGGGGGAGGGGGTCCTAAGGGGGGACTGGGGGGCCCCTGAAGAAAAACCAGGGTGACAAGAAGATGCAAACAGGAAACCGAGATGTGAAGGCTTTGGAAAAAGGGAAAAAGGGGATCCTGAAAAACACATTACTCAAAGGAACCCTGATAGAAGCAAAGTTAGGGAAAAAAACAAAAAAACCAACCAAAGGAATTTTGTAAAGAGGAGAAACGACCAACGGGCTGTCGGCTGGAAAAAAAGAAAACGGGGAAAAAACCAACTGAAATAGAAAGGCCCTCAAGAAACAACAACAAGGCTGGAAAGAAGAAGCAGAAAAGGGGACGATACGTTTTGCGCCAAAGCGGGGGAGGCCCCTCCCGGAGAAAAGCCTAACACGGCGGGGCGAAAAAATCGACTACCAGAGGGAGGGGGGGTTAAACTTTGTTCCAGGAAGAAGACTTCGGGAGAGCAGAAAGGGGGTGGTAAAGGGGAATTACAAGGTGGGGGGGGGTGAGGCCTCAACCTTTTGTTAGAAGGGGACGGGGGGGAAAGAGAGGGGTGCGCACAAGGAAAGTCCGGGGGGGATTTCTGAGGGAAGGGGAAAAATATGGGATCAAAAAAATGGACTGGGAGAAATTGGGGCGCAGAAGGGTCCGAGGGAAACGAAATTGCAATGGCTAGAAAATGGCCGTCCTAAAAAAGGAGAAAAAAAAATAAGGTGGAGGAAGTGGGGTGATACAAGGATGGGGTGGGTTACGGAGGGGGGGGACTAGGAAGGGGGGGGGGGGAAGTGGGAGGGAAGGGGAAATCGAAAAATTATTCTAGATAGGCCTAAACATTAAGACAAGAAAAAAAAAAACGAGGTTGCCCTACTGGGGAAGGAAAAACTATCGGGCGGGGGGGGGACTTTAAACGAAAGATGGGGGCTGGAAAAAACAAGAAAATGCCCGTGAAACAGAAGGGGAAGGGGGGGGGACCTTTCCATTCAAGGGTCATTGTGTGGAAAACACGGCGCCAACCGACGGGAGGTTCCCTGGTGGGAAAAGACGAGAAAAACCCAAGACAAAATTGGAGTGGGGGGGAGTTGGAAAAGAAGGCCGGCCACAGGGGAAGGAAACCAAAAAGGACGGGAAAAAGACGGGGGCAAATTGGGGGAACAGGCCTTAGGACCGTGCTTAAACGATAAAAAAAGAGGACGAAGGCATAAGGAAGAGGGGGACGCAAAAGAAAAAGGCCGAGCGGGTAAGTGTGCAAGAGGTCCACCAAAAAAAAACCCAAGTCGTCAGCCTTGGGGAGGGTCCAAAAAGGCAATAAAAAAAAGACGACAACTTCCAGGAAAGCCGTGGAAAAACAGGGGGGGGTTTTAGGAAACTGGGAGTGGGGGAACAGCGGGTATCCAAGGGTCAAAAAGAACATCTGGAGGAGGGGGGGGGTGGGAAAAAAGGGTCATATAAAATAAGAAAGTGGGAGGGAAGGCTGCCAGCTGGGTGAGGGACACGACGCGCAAATAAGAGGACTCAAAAATGTTTGGCACTTTCGGAACCACAAAAACGACGATGAAAAACACGAAAATACGACGGAAAAAAAATTACGGGATAGGGTCTAATAGAGAAGCGAGGCGCGGGGGAAAGTTCGAGGGGAAAAAGGGGGTTCGAGTCAAAAAACGGGAAAAGAAAAAGGAAAACCAAGCGTGACAGGGGCCATCAGAAAAAAAACCAAAGAAAAGGGTCCATCCAGAAAACACGCCGGCGTGGCCTCAAGGGCTCAACAAACCAAAGGCGATCGAGCATAAGGGAGACGGGGAAAAAGAGACACTGAGCCCAAAAGGAATCAAAGGGCTACCTTTGGGGCCAAAAGAGATGTTGGGCACGGGGGTTTCAAAAAGAAGAGGACAGAAAAAACAACCGTCAGGGGAAAGGTGAGAATCGATGGGGCGTCGGAAAAAAAAAAAAACGAGGTGTTCTTCAAGGAAAAGATAAGAAGCCGATTTTGGAAAAAATCAGAACCTCATTAAAAAAAAGCGGGGTCGAAAAAAGAGAGCAAAACGTAGGGGGAACAACGTAAGAGGGACGCGACGGTTCTGGGAAAAAAACCGGAAAAAAAAGGAAAGAGACCATTTGAAAGGAAAGAAAGGTTCAGGAAAAAAAAAAGACGAGACCACTAGAAGACAGGGAGGACCAAAGAAAAGTGGGGGGGGGTTGGAAAAAACTAAAATAATCCCAAAAGAAAAAGCCAATCCAAAGCAAGGAACATCCCCCAGGACGCATAGGGGAAGAATTAAAAACCAAACTGGAAAAAGAAAAAAGCTTTTGGGGAAGAAAAACACAAGTTTGAACCAGAAAGATTACAAAATAAAAGGGATTATTGGGGGAAACATTAATGTACTAAAAAATAATGGGTGGAAAAAAAATCTCAAGGAAGGGGGCCAAAAAAAAAACCAAGATCTAAAAATGCAACGCTTTAAAATAAAGGTCCCAGGGAGAAGGGAAATGCTCGAAAAGTTGGAAAATGGATCAAAAAGGGAAAAAAAAAGCTTGAGACGGAAGGGGGGGGCAATAAAAGGGAACGATGGGAAGTTCCTTGGAAGAAAAAGTTGAAAAGGAAAACTGATTGGAAGAATTAAAAAAAGTAGGAGGGGCTAAGGAAGGGTGTCGAGGAAGGGGAGATACTAAAAAGAGTTCACCCAAAGGGAAAAGAAAACGGACAACGGGGAAAACAAAAAAGCGGGGGTCGGGGGCAAAGAGAAGAAAAAGAAAAAGTCAAAAGAGACGGAAAAGGGTGTCAGGAAAGGATGAAGGGGGAGGATGTTTGAGGTGCAGGGGGAGAATGGATTGTAGCGCCATGTGTGGGGGTTTTTGGACCCGAGGTTTTTGGGGGGGGGAGATTCCAAACAATGATAACATTGATGGAAAGGGGCAGAAAAAAAAGGTTTAGGGGGGCTCACGTACACATGATAAAGTCAAAAAAATGATTGGAAACCCAAAGAGGGGGAGAAAGTTGAGAGGTTGAAAGAGAATCGGCCACCAGCAAAAAGTGGGTCATACTGTAAAAGGGGGTAGAGGGGGGCAGATCCGAACCGCGAGCAAAATCTAGGGAAAGAAAAAAAAGATCGAATGAAAAAGGAAAAAGGCTTTCAGGATGAGGGAAACAACAAACGAAAAAAAGTCTGAGGGGAAGCTGGGGGGGGGGGGAAGAAGCTGGGCACTCACAATTGGGGGGAGCCTAAAAGGACACGCAAGGGCTCCATTGTTAGGGAAAAGCGGGAAGATCCCTGTGGGGGGGAAAGCATGACCATAATCTTGGGGGGAAGTAGGGAAAGATCAGAAAATCGAAAATCGAGACACAACAACAACGGAGAGATTTTCAAGAGGGGGAATGCCCGAAAAAAAATATCAAAGAAAAACTTCCAAGAGGAAAAGTTTAAGAAAAAGGCCTCCGGACATACCAATGGAGCAAAAAAGGAAGGAATCAACCAAAAGGTCAGAAGACAGCTTCTGGAAAAAAATTCAGACCATAAAAAAGGGACATCAAGAAAGGGTCAGAGGATTTAGGGGGGGGGGGGGGGAAAAACCGCGGAAGGGGGGAAAAAAAAAAAAAGCCTTCAGGAGGAAAAAAGCAAGACAAAAAGGGGGGAAGGGGTTTGAAAGAGACGGTTTGCTGCACCAACAAACGCTCAATTTTAAGACCGCGGTCGAGAAAAAAAGGGTCAGCACAGGAAAAGTCTGAAAAGTTGCAAAATCAAAGTAAAAAAATAGAATAACATTATCACGAGGCCCAAAGGGGGTATTGGGGGGAATGAAAAGCTGGAAAAAAAAATAAAAAAAAAGGAGTGGGGGCAAAATAGGTATAACAAATTTTGGGGGAGGGGGAAAAAAAAATTAAAGGACCGACTGGGCAAGAACGACCCAGAAGAATTAAAAAAAAAACCGACGGGGAACAAAAAGCCCATGCAAACGAAAGTGAGACCAGAAACGACCTTACACTCTGAAAAGGCAAAAAAGAAATGGTGGAGACGTATCTTAACATTGGGTCAGAAAGGTGTGCCGAAAAACAAAAGAAAAAAAGGGAACAGGTAAATTGTGTAAAGAGGACTCGGGGGAGTGCAAGGGGGTGGAAAAAAAGATTAAAAACCAGACCGTCATAAGGGGCGAAAACCGCGAATCGGTGGGGGCAAAAAAAGGGGGAACGCGGGGGTGTTTCAAGGGGAAGAAGGGTTTGAAAGCATCGTAAGGTCTAAAGGGTTTGGGAAGGGAAAAGGGGGTGGAGCCCTCTCCAAACACCCCATTTCTGCCCAGAAAAACGAAAAAAAGTCGAGGCAGTGGGGAACCGAAAAAAGGGGGGGAAGGCACGAAAAGAGGGGTTTGCGTGAGAGTCCCGGAAAGAAGTAAAAAACAGGGGGAAATGGAAAAGGACAAAGGTAAGGCAGGCAAAAAGGGGGAACAATCAACCAGTGAAAAAATCGAAGGGGGGGGGGTGTGGGGGGCCAAAAGAGTTTTTTACGGGGAGTGGGGGGAAAACCAGTTGGGGGGGAGGTTGACCAGCTTGACCAGGGAATTTTAGGGGAGTAGTGTCAGGGAAAAAATGTAACTGGGGGGACTTTAAAAAAAAAACGGGGAGGGCCCAGTACTCAAGGGGGGAAAAGGGGTTCAAAATTACAATCGGAAAGAGGCAAAAAGGAGGCGGGCCTGTGCCTAAAGGAAAAAAGAAAGAGAATCCATTGGGAAGGGACGCGGTCAAGAAAAAAACCAGGGGGGGGAAATAAAAAAACCAGTGGCTGTAACCCGCGGGGGGCTGGGGAGGGAAGGAACACAAGACCAGCAAGGCCCATAAGGGGAAATCCAAAATTTACGGTGGGGAGACCGACCTCCCAAATCCGAAAAGGGTAAGGGGATAAAAAAGGAACCATCATGTGGGGGTCGAAAGAAAGGGAAAATGGACGAAAAACCCCATCGGGGACCAAAAAAAGGTCGACCGACTTTAAAAAAGGGGAATCTATGAATGAAAAGTCCAAGGTAAGGCATGAGACGGGGAAAAAATTAAGAAAGGGCCTGGGGGGGGGGAAGGGGGAGAAACCGACTCTTAGAGGCCAAAAAAAAAAGGAGGGGGGACAGCGGTAACATGGGGTTAAAAAGGGAAAACCATAGAACAAGGAAAAGCTGAAAAGACAAGAAAAGGGACCCGGGAAAGAGGGAAGGAAGCTCTAAGGTGTCACTGGTCGGGTGGATGAGATCAAAAGTGGGGGGGGGGGGGGGGAAAAGGGAAAAATGCCATAACGAATAGGAGAATGGGAGTCGGAAGAAAAAGGAAATAACACTAAGAGGGGGGACTGGGACTGAAGAATAAAAGGGGCGAAAAAAAAAAAAAACTCGGAAAACAAGAGATTCCAGGAAAAAAGATGGCCAGGAAACTCCTCAAGAGTGGAGTAGCCAGAAAGCCCAAGGGACAAGCGACCCGGGGTCCATGGTGGAGGGAGGGTCGAAACTTCAAGGTGAATTCCAAAAAAAAGTAAATAGAAAAAAAAAGGGAAAAAGGGGGGGAACCTTAAAAAAAAATAAAAGGGGGTCAAAAGGGGGAGGGCAAAAAAAAAGAGGATGACCGGGGGGCGACGACGGTTTTGAAGCGCAAGGCCAAGCGGGCGGGGGGGCCAAGAGAGGGAAAAATTTGAAGAGGGAGCCCTGAGGACACAAAAAGCGGAAGGGGAATAGTGGAAAAAAAAAAAAAAAAGACCAGACCGGGTCACTTGGGGGGGATCAGGAAGAGTACAGGGGGGGTTGCATAGATCTGGAGAAAGAGAGGGGGAATAACACTTTGGGAAAGTCTAATGACAAAAAAATAGGTAAAAAAAAGTTTAACAGAAGATGGCTGTCAGACTGAAAAGAAAAGCAACCAAAAAAAGTACCCAGGAAGAGGAAGGATCACGGGAAAAGAAAGGGGGGGTAAAAGAGTCGTTAGGATGACGGATAAAACTGAAGAGAAAGCACCCTCCTCACAGAGAAATTTCCCGATAAAAAGAAAATGGAGGAGGAAAAAAAAAAAAAACAGACCCAGTGCTGGTAAAGATAAAAGGAGAAAAACGAAAGATTAAAGAAGTTTTTGAAAGGAGTCAAAAAGAGGGAAATCCATCGGGAAAAAAAGGGTTGCGTCCAGACAATCGTTAGGAAGGACGGGGAAAAAAAAACACCGAAGGGACGGGGGGGGGGGGGGGTTGGAGCTAATTGCGCCACAAGGAAGAGACCTAGTAAACTGCCTTGGACAACCTAAAAGAGACTTAAGAGTGTCTCAATCCAAAAAGACCAAAAAAAAGGTAGAGGCCAAATCGACAAAAAAAACGGGGGTCCGAGGAAGATATCTAAAGGGAAAAAAAAGGCAAAAAAAGAGCTGGGAAAAAAAGAGAGGCTCAGAAAAAAAAAAAAAAATTTCAGAGGGAAAAAAAGGGGGTCGGGGCCGCACGGACGGCCGGGAAAAAAGGAAGAAGCAGATCTCAAACGGAAGGGAAATGCTTGTAAGTTGGGAGCTAAGGGGGTTCAGACGGGGGAAACCTCAGAAGGAAAGGGAACGTTCCGACAAGAGACCTCATGGGGGGGGAAGAAGATTTGCAAGGGCGAGGGAAAGAGGAGGGTCTATGGCGTTTCTAAAGGGGGGGGGGGTCAAAAAAAAAGACTTGAGAATCCCGGAAGAGAGAGGAAACAGGAGTCAAAAAGAAGGGCTTAGTAAGGCCCAGCCAAAAAAGAGGGCGGCCGGAAAAAAAAGGTGTTTGGCGCGAAGGTGAAAAAAGATTGGAAATGAGAAGATGAAAGGGTCAAAAAGGGGTATCCTGGGGGAGGGGGGCAAAAGCAAGAAACAAAAGGGAGGGGCGGGGAAAAAGGCGGGCGAAAGAAAAAGGGCGTGTTTGCACCTAGGCGCGTATTAATAAAAGAACAAAAAAGAAAAGGCAGTATGTTGCCACAAAAACTAGAGGATTTATGACGAAAATGGAAGGGGGGGAATCAAGGAAAAAGAGGAATAAAAAACACAAAGTCAAAATCGAGGTCGTCAAACAGGCTGTGGGAATAAACAAAAAGACTAGAAGAGTCGTTATGAAAACTGGTTGGCAACAAAAGCTAGGAAAGACAACCCATCCGAGGGGGTCCTTGGTGAGGGGAAAAAGAATTGGAAAAGGGGAAGCAAAAGGATTCTGGAGAAAAAGAAGGGTCCTAAATGGGTATAACGCGAAAGGGACACGGAACTCCCCAGAAAAAATCCAAGAGGGGGATCATATTAATGGGCAAAAAACCCAGGGTTTCGGAAAAAGGGGACTGAGAAAAACGGGGGCAAGAAGCTGGAATGAAAGGAAAAAAGTCAGAAGGGGGAAAAAGAAAACGGAGCGCCAAAAGGAGGCCCTGGGAACATGGGTAGGAAAAGACTTTGAAAAAAAAAAAAAAGTTACAGAAAACGGAAACAGGGATCAGGGGGAGCGACCTCGAAGAGAAAATGGGGAATTTGGAAAACTTTAGAAAAAGTCAAACTTAGTGGGAGTAGAGGGGAGAGGGAGAACCGGAAAAAGGAACATGTCTTCGGGGCAAAAAGACCAAGGGGACCCTTGGCCAACACAACTCGATAAAAAAAAAACGGAAGGCGACACCCGAAACAGAAAATTATCCGCCGGTCTGAAGATGGAAAGGTGTCTGGAGACCATGGGAACCGCTGGTAGGAGGGTAACAGGCAACTTGGCAAACAGATGAAAAAAATGAAAAAACAGAACTGGTAAATTTTGGGGGCAGAAATCAAACAGGGAAAATCTGAAAACAAAAGGGGGTCCAAAGGTGGGGGGTTAAAAAATGAAAGACCTTACATCTCAAACAAAAAAAAGAGTCCAAAAGAAGGCTGAGTTAAAATACGAAAAGCGCCTCAATGGTCCGGATGGGGGGAAACGAAGGGGGGAAAAGAAGGTAATTTAAGGCACCGCGGGGGGGCCGTCAAAAAAAAATGGTTGCGGAACCTGAACTTGCCGGGGGGGGAGTCTGAAGAGAAATTTTCACAAAAGTTAAAAGGGAGAGTATTACCCCAAAAAGAAAGGGTGCAGAAAGTTGTGTTCAAAAAAAAGGGGGTTAGCCCAAGGAGGGGGGAGCGAAAAAAAATTTCCAGGATTACGACGCAAACAGGGGATGAGGGGGGGGGGGAAGAACGATCAAAAAAAAAGGGGCCCTACCCTGAAAAAAGGAGAGAGAGGCTAGCGAGACCATAAAAGAAAAAAAAAGCCACGGGAGAAAAAAGAACACAATGTGGGGAAAACTGAGGAATTCGACAAGTCCCCAAGCAACAATACCAGAGAGAAAGCACATCCCATGACCAGAAGGGGGGGTCCTAACAAAAAAAAAATTGGGGGAGAAAAGACACCAGTGAAAAGAGACGGTTTGGGAAAGGCACAAAAATGTCCTCCCGGAAAAAAAGTCTGAAGTGTCGGGGGGGGAACAGAAAAGCCGGACCTGGAAAATCTCAACGGTTCAGAGGGGAATCCAAGATCCAAAAAAAACCGGTTTTCGTCCCAGTCCGATTCAAAAAGATCGAATGGGGGGAACACAAGAAAAAAAAAAGGGAGGAGAAAAGGAGGGGAAGGGGATGCCCACGAATAAAAAGCAAAGAGGGACTATAAGGAACCGTTTGATAAGGGAAATGAAGTCGAAGGGGGACCCAACGGGAAAAAAGGAAGGGGGGGGGAAAGATGGGAAAAAGGTTCCGAAAATCCCGGAAATCATGGAGGGTAACAAAAAGGGGGTGAACCGAAGACTGGGGGGGGGGGGGGTTCGAGAAAAAGGCAGAAATCCCCAAGGAGAATGGCCGTGCGGAAAAGAAAAGAAGGGGATCAAAAAGGGGACAGAAGGGGAACAAAAGGGGAAGATTGTGGCAAATTTACCGGCCCGCCGTAGGGGCAGAAGTTTCAGTCAAAAAAGGTTCGTGGGGCTCAAAAAAAAAAGAGAAGTCGGAAAGTGGGGCCTAACAAAGGAGGTTGAGAGATAGGATAAAAATACTGAAGGGGGGAAATACTTTCATTGGGGGGGGGGATACAAGAGAAATCGACCGCCGAAGGAAAAAGGTGGGGACAACGAGAAAAAAATTCATCTTTGCGCCACTCCCCCAGAAAAAAAAAACCCGAAAAACGACGACCGAAGCAAAATTTCAAGGAAGACGAAGGAAAGGGAAGATGAGAGGCAGGCAACAACGCGGAGGAAAAAAAATTTGGAAGATACACCATCAAGGGGTGGGGGCAGCTCCATATCAAAGGGGATCGGTGTCAAAAAAAAAAAACCTCACGAAAAATTTCAAAAAAGGGAGGGAAGGAAAGCAGGGGGAAAAAAATTCAGAGGAAAGGGGACACCGTTTAGCGGGAGACTGCCAAAAAAGGGGGAAAAAAGAAGAAGGGGGAAAAAACCCAGCCTCCACGAAAAAAAAAAACCAAAAAAATTAAAATTGAGGAGACGAAAAAATAAGGACAAAAAGAAAGCCAAAAAAAAAAGTCGGAGGTGGAAGAAAGGCGAAAAAAGAGAGACTGTGCAGGGGGGGAACTGAGAAGGGAAAAACGGGTGGCCTGGTGAAGAAAATGTTCGTTTGCAAAACAAAAAAACTGAGACCTGTCCTAAAACGAAGGAAGAACAATCCTGAGCGACAATCGGAGGAACATAGAAATCCAGAACACACAAAAAAGAAAGGTGAGTAGATCGAGAAAATAAAAAAAACCGTTGAAAAGAAAGGTTGGCGAGACTTAAGGGGGGGAAAAGACTGAAAGAGGAATTGAAAGAAAAGGAACGATGAGACGTTTCAAAACAAAGAACGTATGAGACAAAAACAACTCAAGAATAGAAATCCGGGGGAAAATAGAGGAAAAGGAAGGTTGGAAAAGACAGTCCTAAGTTGCAACACCAAAAAAAAAGTACAGAAAGGGGGAAATTTGAGTTGAGGGGAGAGATGAAATGAAGGTTGAGAGGATTGAAAGTGAAGAAAAGTCAAAGCCATTAATCGAACAAGGAAAAATAGAGCCCAGTTGGGGGGGAAAGGACAAGAGGAAAAAAAAAGAGACCGGTGCCAAAAATCGTAGACGAGTGGGGGGGCGATCACAGTGTGGGAGAAAAGTTCAGCGGGACAGAAGAAAACAGAGTCGGTGAAGACGGGGGATAAAGAAAGCACGTGGGGGGCTAAGGGGGGGGAAAAAACTCCAAAAAACCGGAACCGGTGAAAGGGGGGAAAAAGGTAAAAAAAAAAAAATCTAAGCAAAGTTGGGGTCAAATTCAGAAAGAGGCTTCACGCGTCGAAGGGGTGGGGGGGGTGAAAAAAAAAAAAAACAGAAAAAGGGGGGGGGGGGGAGGGTGTGACGGGTTGCAGTCGGGAAAAAAAAAGGGGCCATTGGGGAGAGGAAGGGGAGGGGGGGGGGGTTAAGGGGGAGGGGTACAAATCAAACAACGTCAGGGAGGGGGTCGAAGACTTCAGCTGGGGAGGAAGAAAATCCAAAACAGATACCGGAACGAGGCTCACAAGGAAAACACCGGGAAAACTCCCAGGAAAAGAGTCACGGAGGGGAACGGAAAGAAAAAAGAAAAGGTGTACTAGGCCGGCGAAAACTCGGCTAAAGAAAAAAAATTCTGGCGTCCAAAGAGCAAAGCAAAACAAGACTCCTCAGGGGGGAGACAAACTGAAAAAAAAGGGACCTAAAAAAATGGTCCGAAAAAATACAGACAACGACGGAAAACAAAAAAGACCACGGCGGTTGAAAAGGAAAAACCCAGCCGAAAAGGTGGGCCAGGAAAAAGGAAACTAAACCCCAAAGGGGGGAAAAACGAATACAATGAAGTGAAGGGGATGGAAGAGGGAATGCCGAAAAGCAAATCCGTCTTCAAAGAAAAAAAAGTTCCGGGGGGGGTAGGGACGCCAGCAAAGGGTTGAAGATGGGGAAAGAAGGAGGAAGGAGCAACCCAAGGTCTTTCACGGGAGGAAAATAGGGGGTGAGAAAAGTCCCATGAATTTGGAAAAAGCTTCCAAAAATCGAAAAAACAACTAACCTCCAGTCAGGGGAGGGAGGTTACTCGCCTTAAACCTGGGGTGTGAGGGGGATAAGAGAGTGTTCAGTAGATCAGCTAGAGTAGCACTTGAAGTGTGGGGGGGGACGGGAAAGCAAAAACGGTGAAAGCTACGAAATGGGGAACATGGATCCTGCAAATACATATTGGTTCTCCCTTGAGAAACAATTGGGTTAAACGGGCAGGACCCTTGACCCAAAAAACAAAAAGAAGAGCTGCGACCATGAAAAACGGGAAAAGTTAAAAAAATAAAAGGGCCGGAGAGAACAAAAAAGGGTGGGGGGGAAAAAAAAGAAGGAAAACCTCCGGGCAAGGGGGAGATGGACCGGATCATGTAAGTTTAGGAACCATGAAAAACAGTAAAAATCGGGACAACCGGAGGGGGAAACGCAAACAACGTAGAAAACTGAGAACGCAAAGCGGGGGTTATGGATCAGACCTTGGTTGATATGGAGAAAAGTTCAAAAAGAAAAAGCTGGGGGAAACCCAAATAGGGAAAAAGTGTGAATGATAGAGAACCTGACTGGGGGTGGACTTGACAACAAAGGGGGAGGGAGGAATTTGAGAAAAAAAATCCAACCAAACCCGTTCGGAGCTAAGATCTGGGGTTTAAAAACCCCAAAGGGACGTACCAAAAAAAGGGGAAGGAATGGGGAGGAAGGCAGTGATGTGACGAAAAAAAGGGCCGATCGGTGCCAGTCTAAGGAAGGTGAGGGGGCGACACGACAAGACATATGGTCCTAAAACGAAATAGTTTCCAGGGGGAAAACTCGAAGGTCGCGCCTCGGGCAAACTCATCAGAAGTCTTCCGGGGGATGTGCAGGTCGACGAAAAAAAAAAAAAAAAATCCATCCAAAAAGAAGCCTTGTCAACCGTTCGCGCCAATTTAAAACGAAAGGGGTAACAAAGGGAGTTGTTGTCCGGGGGAAAAGGGGTTTTCACACCAAGGAGGAGGGAAAAAAAGGGGTCCCGTGAAACTGAAAAAGAAGATGCTTGAATTAATAGTTGAAGGGAGGGAAAAACCCTTAAGAGTACGAGATTGGGGGAAGAAGGAAAGATGATGAAAATGACGAAAGAGGGGAAGGACCAAAACGTTTAAAACAAGACTCACAGACGATTTCCCGGAACACAAAGGGTGAAAAAATCAGCAACAAACACAAATGAAATCCTGCCGGATTCGGCGTAAAAGAAAGGAACAAAAGGATTTATAGAGAAAAAAAAAGGGGACGACAAGGTGCCTGACGGCAGGGAAAGTAGCAGAGAAAAAAAAAAGTCGGAAAAGGGAACGCAAGAGAAACAACAAACAAAGAAAGGTATAGAGAGGTTCGGGATCACGTGAAAAAAAGGTGGCTGGAAGGGCGCAGATACCGAAAGGGAAAGGTAAAGAGCATCAAGAAGAAAAAGAAGCTCTGGGAGGGGTGGCTGGAGGTTGGGGAGACGAAAATCTTCTACAAAAATGGGGTCCTGGAAAGTTGGGGAAAGTAAAAATGGTTTGTTCAAAAAGAGTGAGAAAGCCAAAAAAAATAGAGTGGAAAAGGAAAAAAATGTCAGGGGGAAGAAAGAGGTGCCAAGGCCAGAATAAAGGAAAAAAAAAAAAAACCTCGGCGTCAGAAAGGTCCGGCGTGTGGGGGGGACGGGGGGACGCGCCACAAATGAAGCAGAGAGAAAGAAGACGGGTTGGGAAAAAAAAAGAAAGATTATGGTTAGACAAAAAGACCAAAGTAAAGGGGGGACGGGCGGGGGCGCCGGTGGAGGGCGAGGCATCCAAAGGAAATGGGGGAGGCTGGACAGAGAGGCAAGCGGAGCCGGAAAGGAAGGCCGACCGTAGAAAATTTCCAAAAAAAGCCGAGTATCAGCCTGTCGAAAGAATGCAGGGAAGGCAAGTCAACGGGTAAAGCACAAGGGGACGACATGACGTAGGGCCCCAAAAAAGGACATTTGCCACTGAGAAAAACTCAGGACATTGGTGGAAAGAAAAAAACAAAGAGGAGGGAAAAAAACAGAAACGGGGAAGGGGTAGAATTCAACTACAAGGTTTCAAATACATCAAGGGGGAACAATCCATCGGGGGGAATACGAAAAAAAAAGAAGAGAAAACCCGGTAAAGACAGTCAATAATAAGAAAAAAAACTCCAATCAAAAGACGGAAAGCATTGGGGAGAGGTCCCCCCAAAAGTGGGGACGAAAAAGGGGGACCGAGAACGCAAAGCAAACATTTGGGAAAGAACCAGGTGCATACTTGTTCAAAGGAGATTGAAGAAGGTTAATCACTGGGGAGGGAAACTTCGTTGGGGGTGGCAGACACCCAAAGGGGGGCCTTTATTCGTCAGGGGGACGGAAAAATGGAGGCCGGGGAAGAAAAAACGACAAGGCGAAAAAGGTTCAAGGGAAGAACCAGAAAGGTGGAATGCAGGGGGGAAAAAAAAACAGAAAATGATAACACAAGGAAGCGCAAAAGAAAACAAGTTGAAAAAAAAAAAAAAGAGGTCACCCGTCGGGGAGGACCAGGGCAGGAGGTGAAAGGGAAGGAGGTTGGAAAAAAAACTGAAAGCAACCAGGAAAAGATTGGAAAAAAAAGGGTACACAACCATCGAAAACGAAAAAAGGAACCAGGAAAAAAGCACGGGGGGGGGGGTCGGGGAAAAACAGTGAAAAAAAAAAAGGCAAGGAATCAGAAAAACTGAAAAAAACAGCATTCAAAAGGGTCAATCAGGCCAGAAAAGTTCCAGAAGGAAAAGGGGGGGGGTAAAGAGTATTGAAAGACAGCAAGAAAGAAAAATGGGAAAGACTGGTTAAACGCGCAAAAGCGTGCCAAGTTCAGGGGAGTGCAAAAAACGCAAAAAAGGGGGGGGAAAAAAACAAGGGAAATGTGAAAGGGTTGGACCACAAAAAGAGGGGGAGAAAAAGTTCCACGGACGAGACAAAAAGGGGCTAGGAAATCGAGAGTCTGGGGGGGGGGGAATAAGGAAAAGGGACAAAAGGGGGGGGTAGCCTAAAAAAAAAAAAAACTATACTCAAAAAATCTAATAGCGTCCGCCAGGAGGGGGGGTGAAGAGAACTAAAATACAAATACAACCAAGAGAACCAAAAAACAAGCCAGAGAAGGTTATCGCGTAACGGGGAACAAAGGGGCTGTAAAAAGGGAAGACCAAAGGGGGGGGGCGGAACACCAATTAAAAAACAAGACAGTGAAAAAATCAGGGAGGGGGAAAAAGTGAAAACCCAAACGAGAAACAAAAAACTTGGTACAAAAAACGGGGGAATCATCACTGGGGTCAAAAAAATCAACGAAAGCGAACCGAAGCGGGGGGAAAAATGGCAAAACAGGACCGTCTAAAAAAATGCAAAAAGGGATCCGATTTTGAAAAGGATTCTTGGAGGGTCTAAAAAATATCCATCAATGAACAAAAATCAAAGTAATTACACTGACCGGGGAAAAAAAAAAAAAAAAGGGAAAGAAGGAAAAAAAGTTCAACCAAAAAAAGAAAGGGAAAGAGGAATTGGAAAAAAGGGGAGTGCTAAAAAAGAAGGGAGAGTGAGATCACCAAAGAAAGAAGTCCAAAAGAAGGGACAACAAAGAAGGGGTGACTGGGGAAGGATTCAAACAAATCGAAAAACCTATAATTGCCGTGAAAGGAAAAGAGGAGGAAAGGGGGAGAGCCCTAGGGGGCCAGGGAAAGTAAGGG
>Ga0179593_1571883_pt1 | contig 30519 bp, 36 predicted proteins | sample CZODoug2_1_08_16_FD_185931 | JGI IMG/M metagenome (GOLD analysis project Ga0179593, IMG submission 185931) | Vadose zone soil fungal communities from Angelo Coast Range Reserve, California, USA - CZODoug2_1_08_16fungal (PacBio error correction) | ecosystem: Environmental > Terrestrial > Soil >...
GGTGTGCCTGTCAAAAAGGACCCTCGGACATCTAAAAGTCTGAAAAAAAGGGCGGGAAGAAGGAAGGAGGGGGGATCGGCAAAAGGTCAAAGACACCTATCCGGTCTGAAAAAAAAACTCTGAAAGCCAAGCCCGCTGACCGCAGAAGAACTACTGTCGGGGGAGACGTCCAGAGGGAAATCGCAAGAGGAAAGCGATAAGTAGAGAGGGGAAACAGGCACAACATCGAAAGGGGATCCGATCTGCTTTTCCTAAAATGAACCGGCAACCAATTCGCGGGAGACCTACATTTGAAGTGACTAAAGAGGAGGGAAAAAAAAAAAATTAAGAGACAAAAAGGGTGACAGTCGAGTCGTCTCTCCGCTGGGCCACGTTCAATGCGGCGTGTCCCATTTCGGGTCAAACCTACGGGAGGGGAGATGGCAAAAACACGACAGCAAAAGGAATCGACAATGCTGAAGAAGGCCGCCTACAGACGCAAGTTCACGTCAGTTAATAGAGAGGGCCTCCATGATAGAAAAAAAGGCGAATCTAAAGCCTCGGCTGTATTCCCGTAATATAAACCTAGGGTAAAATACACAGTCCCAAGAGGGGAAAGAAACTAGCGGAGGGGGGAGAAAAACCCTAAAAAATTCCATGGCTTTCATTACATTATGCTCCCGACGTCTCCAATAACATAACATACCAACTATTCAAAAAAGAAAGGAAAAAGGAAAAATATGGAATTCCAGAGGCTAGGCCGACGCGGGGAGGGACAACGTCTAGAACCGAGCGTGGTGCTCGGGTCGATGTCCATAACTCAAGATATGAAAACCTCAAAAGAAAAATTACCAAGAAGGTGGGGGGGGGGGGGGACTTTCACAGGGAGAGAGTGACATCATAGGCATCATATCAGCCGCCCATCATCCAAAACACTCGACTAAGAAACCCTCAGAGAAAGGTCGGAGGAAAAAGAGCGTCAAACTAAGAAAAAAGAAAACGTCGATATCGGCTAGATATCTCCTGGGCCACTTGGAGTTCGGCAAGACCGAGGACTGAAGTTGGGGAAACTCGTTATACAATCAAAAAGAGAATGGTCCTGGATCATCCTATAGGCAAAGTACCAACATTATTTAAAGGTCCTATGCCCTGTTTCCTGCATGGACCGTGGGCAAACGTAGCATGCAGAAAGGGAACAACGAATTAAGGGGAAAAAGAAATTGAAAAACAGAAAAAATTGGAGTCAGCAATCCGAAAAGATGTCCGGCGGGAACGACCACGCTTGGCGGCGTCAACTGGGAAAGGAAATGGGGAAAATCGAATGGGAGCATACTGAAAATAGTGAGCTAGGACCAAAGTTCGAGATCATGAACATCCAGTTAAAGGCATCACAAATCGCGGACCGAAAAATTAAAAGCTCAACGGGCGTCTGCATAACAGATCAGATCGTCACGCCGCATAGAACAAGAACCAACCAAAAGCGGTGGGTCAAGAGGGGAGGGGTCTGGGAGCTGGGAGAGTAACCTAATGGCCTATGGGACATGGAGGACGGCTAAAAATCTATGTCGACATGGCAGCTCGAATAAGGCAAGGGGGGTGAGAAACGGAAAGGTGAAAACTGAAATAAAGGGAAGGGGCGTTAACCGCTATAACTTCATCCGGATCTGTCAGAGGGGAAAGAGAAAAGATTTTGGAAAATTCAAAAAAAAACGACAAGCGGAAATGATTTGAAGGAATGAATCAGGTCGGGGCATCAAACGCAAACGGGCATCGGAGTGGATGAGGAAAGATCAGGAACTGGGGGGCTGAGAATCGGAAAGCACCGACAGGCAGCAAACGGAAATACTGGGCCAGGGAGTCGAGAAGCGCCTTGGCCTGCCACGCTCGCTTCAGTCCTCAACCCCTGGATGGTTAAAAGCTTAGGTTTAGAGGGGGGGAACTGGGAAAGTAGGGAGGGGAAGAAAAGGATCGCTCCGCCCTCTCTTCATCTGCAAGATCCGCCGCCGCCGGGGGGGAAGTCGGACCATAAATGAAAGATCTCTCAAGGAGGGAAGGAAGAGGAGAGAGATTTCAGGCGAAGATTGGCCTGGAGGGCAGAACCAGGCCGGCTCGGCCGGGGGAAAAATATGAGGAAATAAAGTCGAGATACGGGTCGCTAATCTTATCAGAAATCAAAGAATCACTAACTTCAAATAGAACAGGTCAACCAGCCGAGTGGATTACGACGCGAGGGCGAAAACCCAGAAAGGCCGAGAGAAATTACTTATTGCACTGGAAGGTGGTCCTTTTCTTGACATGATCTCAGCCAAGGACGGGGTGTGAAGGGTGAGGGATCCTGGAAGCAATGGCGGGGAGGGAAAAGGAAACAAGGAAATGTCGGAAGGGATAGATAGACGGAAGTTGCCTGAGGATGCTCCCGGAGGGGAACCGAAGAAGGGAGTGGGAGGTCGGACCGCCTCAGGGCGGCCCCGGCTCAAGCGCGGAAAAAAGTAATAGCAGGAACTCAGATCATGGAATGGTTCAGCAATAAAATCGACCACTGCCAGCGAAAAAAACCTAGAAAAAAGGTCTGTGGGTAGAGGAAACAGGGACGAAACGAAGGGGGCACTTATTCAGAAGAACAATCCTGGTCGAGAGCTTCAACGAAGCTTCCTGGGTAATCGAGCAGAGGATGTTGAGAATCTCGAACTGGCACTCGTAGCAACTGTGTTCTAAGCGGGACGGCTCTCGAGCAGCACCAAGGGTTGATCACAAGCGAACGGGGAAGCAAAACTGGTGGGAAGGGGTAACAAACCATGCGTAAAACAAAAAAAAAAAGACAAAAAGGAGCAAAAGATTTAGGAGCTCGCCGGCGGGCCGCTTTCATTGTCGGCCGGGAAGCGGGGGGGCTTCTCCCAATGAAGGGGGAACAAATGACGGGGTATATTTCTGGGGCAAATCCATTCCCCGGGTCGATTTAGAGTTTGAAAAACGAGGTCGAATCAAAGCCTAAAGGAAGGTTCGGCCAGTCAAAAAGGCGGGGGAGGAGAGAGACGTAATGCGGGGGCAACGAGGGTCGCGAAATCTTGTTTACATTGAAAATGGCGGATATAGGGCTCTGCAGGGACGTAGGGCAGGGCGTGTTGGTGTGAAGGAAAAAAATCTCTGAGTCACAGCCTAAAAAGAGGGGGATCCAGGTAGGGGGAGCTTGTCCACTCTCCAGGGACGATCTTCTTGGACCTCGCGTAAGCGCACCACGGAAAAGGCCGTAAAAAGGGGCGAAGAGAGGTAAGGGTTACGGAATCGGGCGCCATGTTCAGGTATTGTCGTCTTGGAGGGGGCGTCGGGGGGGACATCAAGGGAGGGGAAAAGCAAGGATTCGGTTTCTGAGGGACTCGGCACCGCATCCCGTGAACCAGAGTGACCCTTTCCTGGGATCGTGGGGAGGCTCCTACTCGAAGGGAGGGGAGGTCGCAGAGGGGCCGATAATTGAGGATGCAAGGGGGAGTTTGGTTCTGAGCTGAGTCGCAAAGCGGATGGAGGGAGTAAGTCGGATTATGAGGAGGGGAAGGCTGACAGGGTTGACTTGGCCATATAGGCTAAGGCAGAGCGGAGACGTCCTCGATCAAGGAAATCAAGACAAAAGCGTAAAAGTTGAGAGGAGATCCTTAGAGGGCGAAAGGTCTCATGGAGCGTTAGTCCCGAAATGGTTTAAGGAAATTGGTTGGACCGGGACGAGAAGGGAGAAAGAAAGACTAGGATAACGGTTGCAAAATTCAGGGAGGAAGAAAAGAAAACTTGAAAGTTGGGGTGAGGGGGCAAATACTTCGGAACAAATGGCGTCATCAGCGTGTCCTAGATGACAAAGGAGAAGGTGTAAGCCGAGAAAGGCTTCACCGTGTCGGATTTAAAAAGTGGAGAACGGGAGTCTCGGCGTCGAAAATGCGGGCGGCAGCGCAGGGCACCCACAGCGCAACACATGAAGAAGCAGAGAAAAACCCCAAAAACGAAATAGAGAGGTTTGCATATGTCGAGCTGACTGGGGGGGCAAGCATCGGCGACGCCGAGAGATTCAGAACGCTCCACGGACCGATTTAAAGAGAAAAGATTCCAGAAGACATCAAGGAACTATGAAAAAACGAGGGATGAAAAAGAAAAGGAGGCTACGTGTTCCCCGACGAAAGAGTGACGCAATGAGATTCGCGCCGGCGTCAGAAACCTCGAAAGGCAGGAAAAAAGAGCAAGGGGGCATCGGGGAAGGGAAGATCCAAAAAAAAAAGCGGAAAAGACAAGTTTCGGACTAACGACCGACAATGTAAACAGGGCGAAACGGGATAGAGGTTTACAGGCGCTTCTAGAACAGGGGAGGAAAGGGAAAAGTCCCCCTAGGTTACCGACTAACGAGCCTATATGGCAAGAAAAAAGGACCCACGAAGGAGGGAACAAGCCGGACCTAGCATGCCATCCCGTCCTCTTCTCGAAATCTCCCAACAACTACCTCTCATCGCCATGAGCTACCCGGAGACTAAAAACTACAGCGCCAGGAAGACCAAAACACGAAGGAGGCCAATAGATAACGGTTCTTGGGGCCGAATTGATACAGCACGCCAAAGTGCTGGGGAGTTCGGAAACTGCACACACTAACAGCGAACCATGGCCGCGAAGACGTCAACAAGGCATCCTGGACGGAATTATACGTCGCAATAGGCCAAACGGCGGGGTAAAAGGTCGAGAGAATCGGCACTAAGAGGGACCATATTCCAAGAGGGGGACCGCTAGTTTTCGGGAGCATTTACGATGAAATCCCAAGAAAGCAATTGACCTCTCGGACGCAAGAGAAATATACGCATCGAAAAGGTAACCAGAAGGGGAACTTCGTCGCGACGGAAAAGAGGTCTAGGAGAAGGGGAGTCGGAAAAGTAGCTGGTGCGGAGACCACTCTACTGCGTAGGCCGCTTTGGGATACCTCGGGCAATCTAGAGAAGGAGTGCAGACAAACCTAACCCGAAGGCATATGGAAAAGGAAATCGGACAGCATGGAAAGGTAGCATACCGTCGTCTGCGCCTGAAGGAACAAGCGGAAAGAAGGTTAACGAGACATGGGGTCGGGGGCGCACCAAAGAAGCACGGGACAGCGGTGGAGGCTCGACCGTTGCTGGTGAAGGCAAGGGGGGGGTTGGAAGAAGCCTTTAAAGACAAAAAGAAGGGGGGAGGACCCGGGAAGTCCTTATCAACAAGCTCTTCAATCACCGTCATCTTCGTGACCCACGAAGGAATAAAGGCGATGAACTCTCGACCCGGAATTCAGAATCTCGGTGGAAGTCCTCAGGATCTGCGAATACCCCCAAAACAGATCCTTTGACGGAGGGGGGGATCTTCTCTTCGGGGAGGACAGGGGGAATGAAAAGGAAAAGGGACCTTCGATCCACCAGTGGTTTTTTTATTTTCCGCCAGAATTTAGATCATTCTACCTTTCTGCCCTGGGGGGGTCACTGACCGTATGAAGATCCATAATCCCTTTAGAGGCGGGTGAAACAGAGACTTCAGAAGCAAAGATATGGGAACCTCTTTAAAGAGCCCCGACCGAAGAGGCGTTTACGGGGAAGATCCTAATCATTTTCGTCCCTACAGGCTCGCGGGGGTACCGGGAGGAAAATTTTGCAAAAAAGCCCCAAAGTTCTGGGTGATAATGGCACTCCACAGAAATGCATTCATTCCCAATTGGGCCTGAAAAAACGGGGAAAGACACGGATCGCAAGTTGAAGGGGGTTGGAATGGGGGGTCCGGACTTCGTCGTCCGGACACCCCTAAGTCTGGGTGAACTTAACTAGAACGGGGTGCTGGAAAACAGCCGTCTCCTAGCAACTTATCCCAGCCGCCTTTAAATCGTACCGCGCAGTGAGGGGTCCTGGGGTAATCGCATTACTGAAGATTACCTAGAGAGAGAACAACAAAAGAATCTAGAAGTGGAAGGGGCGAAAGATTAACAACCATTCCGTCGGCGGCCTTATCGTGTCCTAAAAGAGCGGGGAATAAGGAATTGCGCGTCTAGCTGGAAAAAAAAGAGAAAGAACAAGCACCAGAGAAATGACCAAGACGTGGGTTTTGAGGACGACCGGAGGAGGAAACCATGCGTGCCGGAGGGAAAACGTTTTAAACGGACCTGGGAAAAAAATTGTTCCGTGCCATGATGCGCCCACGCGGCTTGACAGCTGTTTGGGGGAGAGGGCCCTCCAGAGGTCGGCTGCCCCAAAGGAAGAAAAGGTAAACCTTCCCCTCCCTGGTCGATCTGGATCAGATATAGTTAACCATATACGTGCCTGCTGACCGCTCAAGGGGGAAGATAGTGTACTCGCCTTGTTAAGGAAGAACAAAAGAAAAAAAGGGAAAAAAAGGACGTCGAATCCATGGCGACAAGATTGCGCCGCGGACAAAATGAAAGCTTTCCTCGACATCAACCTAACCGGGTAAGACCGATTAAAGCAGGACCTGCTTGGTGTGGGGGGAGAGGATCTATCCGCCGGATATCCCATGATGCATGGAAAAAAGTGTCGAGAGCGACAGAGCCAGAGGACGGGTCTGGGTACTGTGAAATTGTCATGGAAAAACTGGAACGCGCAACTGGGTCGAGCGCAACGGAGCGTCGAGCACAACATTTAGGTGCCCGCAAATCTAGAGCACGCGCGAAGGGGGTTAGGAAAGAGATTAGGGGGGATGCCCATGTCGGGGGGGAGCACCGCTTCCGAAACGAAGGATGTCCTCTTGTCCGATTCAGAGAAGGCGAGGGGAGCTCCAAAGGGTAGAAGGGGACGGGGGAAGGATGAATTACGATCCAGGTAGATCTTTCCCAGGATGTAGGATCAAAGCCGGACATCAGTAGAGTGGTCGCGCCGCCCAGAGGGCTATGAGAAAAAGGAGGGAACTGGAAACGAGCGCCGAAGTGGTTCATTTTACAAACCGTGAATATACTCGGCGGAACCCTGCGGATGGGAGGGCGGAAGGAAGGGTGGCCGAACGAAAAGCAAGGAAAACCCGTTCTTGAAGCTGGTCCCACCCGCGATCTTAGACCTCCGAGAGGAGAAGTCTCCGTTCTCTGAGGGATTGAAAAAGGATCGAGGGAAAGTTAAAAAATAGTCTGTTTTTCCTGTGGCGCACGGCGACTTCCGGGCCCACATTGGAGGAACAGCATGGCATTGATTAGGGGGGAGCATCCAGCAATTCAAAGGAGTGGGGGACTTGGTTAGGCGGGGGATCTTCCGGAGCCTCCGGCGGAAGGTCAGCGGGGAAGCCTAGGAAGGAAACAGCGCAGTCGACTGGAGGGAAAGAGAGCACGGAAAAAACTGAGATGTAGGCCGGACTTTGATCGCAACGAGGCGGGATGTCTCGGAAGGCGGGGAGGAGGCGAGCCGTATGAAAAGCGGGGATCCAGGAACGACCGCATCCTTGAACTTTGGTCAGGGACTCCGGATGAAGATCATGGGGAGAAAAGGGGAAACTGCAGGGAGAAGGGAGTTGGAAGGTATGGGAAAATTGGTTGCCGGTAGGCCGACACAGATCGGGGGAGTGTTTTTTTCAGGGGGTCGAGAGCAAGGAAACTTCTCGAGGGGCTGGAGGCGGAAGGGAAAAAGAAGGGAGAAAGAGTTTGGAGGCTTCAGGGGTCAAGAGGGAGTCTCAGGAGCTAGGTGTCGGGGAAGTGAGGCCGGAACTGAGGGAACAGACTTCACTCCCGCGATGTAATCGTACTTTGGAGCGGGAAGGCTTCGCCGAGAATCGGGTGGAGGACATTAAAAGGAGAGAAAAAACAACACGAAGAAGTCGCTAAGGTGTGCCCCTAAGGACGACGTACCCGCGCTTACTGCCCGTCGCGAGCAGGGAAGGAAAAGAAGGAAAGATTTACGGGGGAGTTCAAGAGAAAAGAAAAGGGAAAGGAATAAAAACGAGGTGAGTCCACAAAAGCAATGCCGGAGGGAAATCGTGTCCATCATCCAACTTCGTCGAAGAAAAAGAGGAGCCTGCCGTGTCCCGGAGTACAAGGGGGAATCCAGGAGAAAACCAATTTCGGAGAAAAAAGCACTTTCTTTACGGGGCTAACAGAAAAAAGACATGGTCGCTTATGAAGGAAGGAAGGGATCTCAAAAATCGGAGGTCCGAAAAAGAGTGGTGCGAGTGTGATTCCAAATACGGGGCGCTCAGACTGTATCCTTTTTCAAGAACCACAAAAAACAGAAGAAGACATCAAGACGATATAGACCCTGAATCCCAGGGGGGGGGCGAAGGAGAGTAAGATCTACAAAGAGACCTCTGCCGTCATGGAAGCTGGTCCAGGACTATGGAAAGCAGACCCATTTAAAGGAAAAATACAGGGAGAAATAGAGGGGCGCAACGGGATGCTGGCCTAAAGGAGAAGGAACCCGAATAATTCCATTGGCAGCAAACATGATCGGAAACGAGGAAGAAAACTACAAAAAAAGCGAAGCTCGGAATGAGTGACACGGAAGGGACTATCACAGAGAAAGAAAAAGATCGCGCAGTCCAACGGAGGGGGGGGAAATCGAGGTCCAGAAGGAAGGGAAGAAAGCTAGATTTGCCATCAATCCAGTGGAATGACAGGCGGTTCAGGGGGTGGGGAGGAACATTGACAAGTCATGAACCCCAAAAAAGAAAAAAAAAAAACAAAACCTGTAACGATCCGGAACCTCCCAAGATCCTCTAAATGTACTCGGGCCCTTCGTCGGCGGGAAAAAACTGTCCTCTAGCCGTGGCAGATCAAGGGTTGAAAGCAAGACCACTCTCTCGTCTGTATGAAGCGTTTAGGAGCCGAACGCCAAGAGAGAAATCGACGGATGGCGGGGGGCAAATCAATACCGAAACAACCAGGCAAGGGGTTCCAGTAGGACCTGTTGAAGATATTACCGGGAAAACTTAGAAGAGGAAGCAGTAAAATCACGGAACGCGTGGGCCATCCTCGCAGGTGGGCAGCTCCCCAGTGGAAGAAAGTAAGGCCACAAAGGGACAGCAAAAGCGTGGAGCTACGCGCGCTGGAGGCAAACCAGAGGGACTAAAGGGGGTAACTTCAAGTCCTTGGAGCTCGTCGAACGTTCGAGAATGAACAGAAAAAAAAGACGGCATCAAACGAATAAAAAAAAGAGGGACCAGACGACCTGGCGTTAAAAATGACAGACTCTTTTCATGTGATTCAACGCCGTAGAGAAAAAGAAACCAACACAAAGAAAACCGTATGAAGTGGTGGAAGGGGGGAAAAAGGTCAGGCGGCTAAAAAGTAGAAAATTTCCCCTTATCGAGGACACCACCCTGAGGAGGAGGAACTCCTATTGAAATAACCTCAAGGAACAGTTGTGGGGCAACCGGTGCCAGAAGATACGAGAAAAAAAGAGTCTGTGAAAAAGAGTGCAGAAGTCAGAGGAAGGGGGGGGATAGTCTAGCAAAGCTCGACGAAGTAGGTTAATTTCGATGCCGAATAGTGCGGAAAGAAAACATCTGGCCAGGGAGAAGGTGGGGAAAAACCTTGAAAAGGGTCTTGAATTTCACTCCCGAAAAGGCAGCAGGCCAATTCGGCACCTTACAGGGACACAAGGCGCACAAATAGGAGAGGGAAAGGGTAGACGCAGGGAAAAAAAAAAGCAAAACAGAGGGGTGGGGAATCAAATTCCTGCCAATGGAAAGCCAGGTGTTCAGTGCTAGCTTCGAACGGGAGGATTACCAAAGCTGGCAACGAAAAAGAGAATGTGGGAACCTTAAAAGAGGGTAAAGGGATCTCTGTAGGAGGGGAATAGGGGAGAGAGTTAGAAGCCCAAGTTCCGCAGGAATCTTTTGAATTGAATGCTTGGAAAGAGGAGGATGGCTATCCTGGAATATATTCACAAAGAAAAAGGGGCAGGGTGCAACTAGGGTGAGTGAACGACCGGAGGATTTTCCTTACCCCCCGGTCAGAAGAAATCTGGCGGTGCTCAGGGGCTTGAAGCAGATGTAGGAGAAGAATTATGACGTGAGGGGGCGTTCCAATTGATTTAACAGTCAGCCAAGAACGTGGCTGTGAGAGAACTCAAATTCGAAAAAAAGGTGTCGATCTGGAAGTACTTAAAGAAAGAGGCCTCTGACAATCCCTTGGAAGTTAGGAAGACCAGGTAGTGAGCTGTCAGGAGGAAAAATGGCGCCCGAACATGATATTCCCATGGAGTATAGATCCCCGGAAGGAGGGGTCGGCTTTTAAGAAACAAGACAGGAAAGGAAATCGTCGAATATTTTTTTGGATGATGAGATCGCCTGCGGAAGGGGAAGGAAGAATGCACAGATAGGGAAAAAAAAAAAAATCAGAGTCACAGGTTGTCGTGTGGCAAGGAGGTGGATTCCTACGGTCATGGATTCACAGGAGGAAAAAAAGGTTTGTAAAGAGAGAGCAAAGACTAGAAAAGGAGGGGGAAAAATTTCGCAATCCCACGAGTGGCGCCAAATGAAAGGTAGACACGAGAATTTCTGACGGGGACAGAAGCGCCACGGCGCGGACGGAATTTCCGTCATTCCCGAATGCTGGGATGCATACAAGTAACATATGAAGGGAGACGGGATATTGTGGAAGGTTCGGGAAGGAAAAGTAAAGATCTTGCCCGGTCTTCCTCAAGAGGGAAAGAGAACGCAGTAGATTGGTCCTGGCAGACCAGCCGGGAAAAATCTCGTAAAAACTTGAACTTTGTGGGGAGAACGAAAAAAAGAAACTTTTGGGGGTCAGGATGTCGGTATGGGCTCGGCGTGAACGGATCGGGAAGCTTTGGGTGAAGATTGGCCGCAATCGTCCCCTTTGGAAGAGGGAACGCGCGGCAGGACAGTGTGAAGCCCAAGGACTAGAAACCCAAAGGTCGGGGGAAAAAAAACTGCAAGGGGGAATGAGTCGTCCATGGAATAGGAAAAGGAAACTTCATCTCGGGGGGCCAATTCCGTGGGAGTAGGTCTTGGAGTCTCAGGATCCGAGAGGAAAAAAGAGGAGCGGGGGGGCGCGCATACGTCTTCACCACATAACCGTAGAAAAAGATTGGGAAAATCCTTGAAATGGACTTAAAACAGAAGCCTCTAGGGTAAGGATATCAAAAAACTGGCGGATTCGGGGAAAAAAAAACTTGCGGAGGGCCGGACAGGAGCAGCAGTCGAAGAGGGAGGGCGTGAGGGAGTCGTTTAAGGACGGGGAAAATGCGAAGAAGAAAACTCAACCAGGAACGACACAGTTTAACTTGAAGACCGGAGAGAAGATCAGTTTGAAATGGCAACACGAGACATTCATACCGGGGGAAAAAGACCTTGTAGGGGAAAGAGTCAAAAAGGCTAAGAAAAGCGGGAAGGAACAGAGATCATGGTGGCATGTTCGCGGGAAAGAGAGATTTACTGAAATGGGCGCGAATATCCGGGCGAAGAAGGGGGGACCCTACGTAGAAAAAAAAAGCCGTCAAGAAAGGAAAAAAACATAGAGTAGACCTTGATGGGGCTCTGGAACTCCTGAGAGACAAGGTCGGGGGACTACGGGTGGAAGAAAGAAGATATGAAAGAGGAGCCGACTTCTGAAGAAAGGTCAGACAGAAAAGTCAAGGAAAAAACAACAAAGAAGAGCAGAGAGCTAGATGGTTTGCTTCTTAAGAAAAAGAATGAAAGGAAAGCTAATCGACAAGGAGAAAAACTGAACGGAAAAAAAAAAAGTCCGCTTAAAAAGAGGTAGGAGTAATCAAAGGGCTAAAAAACGACTCTTTGAGCTGCTGACCTCCATGCCTCTAAGTCTTCCCCAAAAACGGAACGTCAGGGAAAAAGGGACTCTCTCATCTCGTCTAAAAAAAAATACAAGTTTCATCCTCGAGGCACTTCGAAGAGGACGTGGGAAAACGGAAAAATGGGACGGAACAATAATGTGGAACTACTGATGAAAAAGATGACGAAATGGTCTACGAACAAGGAACAACTGATCGGTCGAGGGAGGTAATCTCCAAGTAGGTGGGAGGGAGGGCTTTCCTGGGTAAACTCTGACGGTGAGAAAGCCTCCCGTAGGCAGATAACCCGACAGAGGAGAAATACACCTCGTTCCGGCCATACGAACGCAAGTGCTACTCATCTGCTATCTCAAAGATCCGAAAAAAGATGCATCGAAAAAAAGAGTCTACGAAAGACGCATCAACAGAGGGATGCCCATTTTACAACTCGAAGGTAAAAGGGGAAGGGTTCGGAAGAAGACTTGCCGAGGTTCTCCGCACCGAAGACCATGATGGTAATAGTACATTATGCTGAACCAACCTAAAAAACTATTAAAGAGAACATTGCCTAATGTAATTACGTCAACAAGGACTATCAACCAAACTCTAAAATTCTATACGAAGACCCGAAAAGACCACTCGATATGTATAAAAGGGGAAGGACCTCTTCTTTGTAGGATTAAAGTTGACGAATATGGAAGAGAGCCCTAAACGAAGAACGAGACCGACACCCAAAGTAAAGTTAACCAATTTCTATCGTAGAGGTAGACAGTCTCGCTACAAACGAGGGAAAGGCTATAGGGTACTTGAGGGAAACCAAAATAGTATGATTGCGGAGGATCCGACGTCCAGGGAAAAGATCTACATCGACGGTCGAAGTCTTAAAAAAAAAAGACAAATGTCAGGGGCCTCATATTAGGGAAACGGCAAGAAAAAGGCTGACTCGGACAAGACAGCAAGAGGAAAAACTAGATGAAGAATTTGGGCTACATGGATGACCGCGTAGTAGCTGTCCCGGCTGGCAGCGCGTTTCTCTCGCCCTTTCGCTTGAGGAAAAGAATTGTGAACCGTGGGCTACAGGAAAGGGAGATCACCATGACAAGCTCGGTAAAAAAACCCTTCGATCGGTAAAAAAGAAAAGGAAATAGGGAAGACTCGCAGCGTTAGGTGGAACCAAAATCGGAGAACACAAAGGAGTCTGACTAATACAAAAACTCAAGCATCGGCGTTTAAATGGAAGTGGGAAAGGGAAAAGCCTCTGGTGACTAACTTAACCGAATAGCAAGGGCCGGCGGCAAGATCTATTGCCTAAAGGGCATCTCCTTAAGGGAATGGGGGTGGGGGGAGACATTTTTTTTGGACTGAGGAGGATAAGATCCACGCAAGGGGAAGGGCTTTGGGTCAAGCATAGGAAAGAGGGGATATTGGGCTCTCCGTCTATAGACGACAGCGGAAAGGGAAAGGGTGAATTCAATGAAGAGAAGTTGCTGCAGCCAGGAGCCATCAAAGAAGCCAATCACAACGCCAACATCCCAAGGGAGGCTTAGGAATGCACTCACCACCTGCATTCCCGGAGGCAAAGCTTGAAAAAGGTTCACCCGGAAAAAAGCTGAACTCAGGCAAAACGCGGCAACCCCCTACGTGGGCCCTTTTCTTCCCTGGCAGACGTGCGTGAAGGGGCTTGAAAAAAGGGACGGAAGCCTTCTCTCTGTCAGGAAAGACCGGCCTCCGCCGGTGGGGGCAGTCGGAAAAAGGGCAAAAGAAAAAGACCTATAGAAAAAGATCAACACAATGAGAGGAGGTCATGAAAAATTCGATTGGAAACACAAGCCGGAGACGTATCGGTTGCAAGGACCAGCAAGGGGGAAGACTGCGGGATGAGAGAAGAGAAGCTGAAGCAGAAACTACATAGAAATCAACCAGACCGTAGGATGACCACAGAGAATAGTGTGAGGAAAAAACATTTCTTCGAAGAATTCCTATCTGATGACTAAGGTTTTCCCTGTTGAGGGACAAGCCTTGAACTGCTTAAGGGGGTTGCGGGAAAGGGGAATGAAACGCTGTGTAAAGTTGAGGGAGTTTAAAAAGAAAACTAGGGGAGGATCCGCAATCGGCATCGGAGGAAACTCCTTTCATACACACCAAGGAGAGCTGGATCAAGGGGAGTACAGAAGATCATCTAAAGGGGTTATAGACAAACTCCTGGATTCGCCGCCTCCGAGAAAAACAGAGGCCCTGCGCGACTAACACCATTTACGCCATAGATCTTATCCGGGAAAATTACGTAAAAAAGAAGAAGGCCCGGGGGTCGCAGAGACGGCGACCTGCTTTTGGTGGGGGAGTCGTCTAGAGACGGAGGGGCCTATCAAAAAAAGCTGGCAAAGGACTCCAAGGAGGATCAGGTGGATCTGCCGTTGGGTCACGACGATAAGGGGCCAGGGAGGTGAAGTTATGAAGAATAAAGGGGGGAGCCCTCTGAAAAAGGGAGGGGGGTCAAACTCGCAAAAGGCGAATCAATGGGTGCCTGGACTTTCTAGCAAGGGGGGGGGGGGGGGGGGTTGTTTAGGGGGGGGTTGGGGGGGGGGGAAAAGCCCGCACGACAAGCTGGGAGCGATGAACTGGGTGATCAAAGGTCTAGGATGGTCGCAAGGCGTTCCTTGACGAAGGATCAAGGTCAAGGAGTGTACCTAGGCGAAGTGCGTTCTCAAAGAGTCGTAAACCAGAAACATCATTGAAGGGGAGGGCGAGAATGCCCGCCAATACGAGGACCTTCTATGTGAGATGACAAGTCGGCTCCCAAACGGCCATCAAAGTAGAGTGGGAGGTGAAGAAAATATCGCCCAGGAAGAGAGAAAAAGGCTATAGAAGGGGGAGGGTGAAAAAAGTCTGGGTTACGAATGCGGAGAGGGCCTCTGCGAAGGGGGCGTACCAGTTCGTGTTGGTGGGGGATGGATGACGGCTGCTCTGAAAAATCTTAAAGGGGGGGGAAGCAGAAGTCATGCCGAAGGGGTCGGTCTCGCGTGAAACTGACCTCGACGAGGGGAGGCAACCACGCAATGATAGCAAGGGAGACTCTCGCGTCAGGGGAATGGAAGGCGTCCCTAGGGAGGGTACTGAAAAGTCAGGGTCTTGGGGAAAGCGGCGACGTCGAGGAGCATGTAATTGAGGACCATGGAAGAAAGGTCTTGGTGCAGAAAAGAAGCTACAGTACACCATAGTAGGACCTTTGGAAGGTGTAACGGCGAGGGGGTCACATGTTCAAGAAGGGAGGACGGGGGCGTCTCTGTCAGACAGTAGGCGAGGACAAAGACTCATGGAGGATGAGGGCGTGTTTCACTTGGGAAGGAAGCCCGAGATGTGAGGGGGGAGGGGGGGGTTAAGGATGATCAGCATGGGGACCTCGGTCTTAGGTCGTGTCCTTCTTACGGTTCTTGAAATAAGTATCGGGGAAAGAAAGGGAAGAAAAAGCTCCAATACGAGGATGAACGGAGCGTGTTTATACTTTCAAAAAGTTATCGCTGTTTCGAAAGGAGAGGGGGGGGGGGTGAAGCCTTAGAAAAAAAAGAATTTAGGGCGGCAATCTGGACAAAATCCCGGAAGGTTAGCGAGAGGAGGAGTTCTTATAGAGGCCGCCGAAAAAAAAAAAAGACTTGGCGAATAGTTGATTGGGAAAAAGAAGGGAGAGCCGGCATGACCGAAAAAAAAAGTGGCCTCAAGAGAGACCGTCATAGGGATTATGCACTGAAAGTCTCGGAATGGTAGACTTTGAGAGGAGGAGCCGACAGGCGGAGTCCGAGGTCGGAGGAAAGAAAGAGCACACCATGCAAAGAATCTCAAAATAAAAGGTTTCAGAGGGAGAGGAAAGACTGAAAAGCAGTCGCCAAATGAACGGGGCCCTTAACATCGACATGTGATAATTGAAGGAGGAAAAGGAAGTAATTTCGAAGAGGGGAAGATACAAAAGAAGCGACTGAGAAAAGGCTGACCAGCCGGCTACGGCGTGTTCCCAACAAAATTCTTCGCCAGGATCTTAAAAGGACTACTCTAAAGGGAAAAGTAAGGACGTACCCGGCGAATTCACAAAAGCGAAATCCTCGATCGATGGGAAAAAAGAGCCCTTCACAAAGAGTGCGCCCGTTACTACCTACCAAATCGGTCAGACCATAAAAGGGCGACGGTTGACTACTAAACTGAAGGAAGTCCCTCGCAAATGGGAGGGGATTCGGGCTGGGTCAGGAAGTTAGGAACCGTGATGGGTGGAGACCTATTGGGCAAGTAAAGACCCAGGACCCGAAGAAAAAGACCTGGCTGATCTCAATTCGATCAAGGGGCACGGCCCTAACATCAAAATGGAAGATCTTTCTAGAAAATTAAAGAAAAAAACTCAATCTGCCGAATCAGTGGTCCGGCGACTAAAAGCTACGACTAAAGAGCGGCGGGGATGCCAGAAATACCAACCGACAACACTCAAAACTGGGGTCGAGGATTCTGGTGCCGAACCGCACCCTCGGGAAAATGAGGGGGGGGAAGAAAGTACATATCTTAACGTAAAGAGGAGAACGAGAAAAGAAAACTCTTTGAAAATCTAAGCCGCGATGGAGACGTCAACAAGAATAAGGATCCCCTGGGAAAAGGGATCGCGGCTTTAGGGAAGGCCTAGATGGTGCGCTCAAAGCGTCACGAGATAGTGTTCAAGGGGAAACGAGGACTTTTCTTGATAACTGTCAGGGGACTATCATGGAAGCACATCCCGAGAGAAACACGAAAACCGCCGTCAGAAGCATGAAGGGGCGATCGTCGCGGAAGATCGAAGATAAAAGGAGATCGAGAAGATGTTCTCGCTCCTGGGCGGCGGGGGTCTCAAAAAAAACTTACTTTTCCGGGGGAAACCTATCTACATCAGGACAGGCGGGCATCCCGAAAGATACAAAGAAAATTGTGAAGTCCGGAAAGGTTTCAGAGGGAATTGAGAGATCCTCGAGCAGGGGCCCCGCCGGCGGGGGGGCGCCATCCTCTTGGGTTCAGCTAACCCAAGGGGCATAAAATCCCGAAAAAGAGTTCCGCTATTGCTCGGGGGATGCAAAAAAAAGGGGGGGGGCGCTAGACGATCCTTGGGGCAGCTGGAAGGAAGGTGCTCTGAACTATATGGAGAGAATACCTTCGGGTCTTTACCCCTACGAAGGAGGAATCTCTCGAACAAGATTGTAGTACCAAAGAAGCATTTGCAAAAGAGAAACACTCGAGGCCTCATTTGAGTCATAGGGGAGATGTGAACCTGTTCGAGGCAATCTGGGGAAAAGCCTGACCCTGGTAACAAAAGGAGATCGAGACAAAGGCAAGGAGGCCGGGCGCCAGGGTTGGAAACGCAATGAAGGGCCGGATAAGATCCCCTAAGATGGAGGGAAACCCTATAAAGACAAGGCTGTCATAGTCCGAAGAGAAAAATCTATCTGAAGTTCAAAAGGGGTGACGATCCGGAAGGTGCGGAAAAAGGAAAAGGAAAAGACGGCTGGGGGCCCTTTGAAAATAATTGCACCCACCAGCCAAATAAAGGGGGGCGGAGAACAAAAAGAAAAGGGCAGCAGCCAGGAAAGCTTGAACCGGAAAGAGCACACAAAAGAGGGGCCGTTGGACTGACGCATGGGGTCAAAAAAAAACAAGGAGGGGACCTCGAGGCTGGGGGAACCTTGTGCGGAGGGGACTTTAAGTTCAAGAACACTTGATCGTCCCAAAAGTGAAATTCCCCGCTCTCCAGGGAAAAAGGAGTCCGGGAAACGGGAAGGCCTCTTCAAGAGAAGGGGAGGCCAAGGGTATCTCTCTAAAAAGGTAGGAAATAGGCCTGAGGAGGGGCCTTCGATGAAGGAAAGGCCGGCGGCCGTCCAGGGACTGGGGTGATTAAAAAGGAGGGAATCAGGGAAGGGAGCCTTGAAAGAAAAATCGGAAACTAACGGCACAGAAAGTCAAAAGGAGGGGGTAAGAACGCGAGGCGTGTCAAAACCAATTCGTCTCAGAACCGGGGCGATCGATTGGGAGGAACGGTCAAGGGGAAACTGGGGAAAGACTTGAAGGCGGGGAGGTGTCCCTTCATCCAACCTGGAATGACGGGAAAAGGGGGTTTGGGGGCGGTTCATTAGGGGGGGAACAGGTCATTCCCAGCCAGTTCAGGATGGAAAAAAAATGATGGAAAACTGAATCTAAAAGAGAGCGAATCAGAGGAGGTACCCCTATAAGAGAGACTGACAGCTCCCTTGATGCAGTCGGGTGAAAAGGGGAAAACTTTAGTTGAGCGGGGAAGAGGATAAGGGGAATCATTCGAACGCCAAAAGACTGCGCGGGGTGAGAAGTGGGAAGGCCGCAAGGTTACTCGATCCTGTACGGGCTCGCAGAACCAGGACTCTCAGGGGGGGTGTGATTAAAAGGTGGGGGTTAAGGGATGCGTGGCTGAAACGAGCGGGGGTCCTGATATGAAAGGCTTATAAGGAAGATGCCGAGGTCGGGGAAGACTAGGGGTGTGCCAGCCCTGGATGTTCAAGGATAGAGGAAACGGTGGCCCCCGACCACGTCTGTCGAGCGGTAAAGAAGGAAAAGAAACATTTTCGGTAAGAAAAACTGGAACCCTGGTCTGACCGGCCGCTTGTGGTCCTTTCGGGACGGTATTTGGTGCTGCACCATGGAAGAAATGTCTCCCACGAGGGGGCCTTGATTCGGGGCTTGAATGCTGCATGCCGTTTCTGTCTAAAAAAAAGGGGGAAAGAGGAGGACACCTGGCCAGAAAAGGAAAGAATGGTGAGGGAGATATCTGGGGAAGAAAAAAAACATGTCGGAAAAGTGAAGGACCCGGCGCTCCTCAAATCATGAAGTTGGTCTTGCCGGAAGAAGCAAGCCGGGACCATCTTCGCCACAGAGGAAAGGGAGCGAGACGGGACTAGAACTGGTTCATTGGAAAAGAGTAGCGGGAAAAGGAGCTGTCCAGGCGTGTTGAAGGATGGCGTTAGTGCGCTTGGCATCGGAAAGAAAGCCTAACGAAAACAGAGGTCGGACAGGGGAGTGTAGGACTATCTTCCAGAGCTCTCAAAAAAGAAAGTTTGACAGAACAAAAGATAGATCGGCGGGAAAAATGTCCTTGGGGGAGTCAGTCTCGCCATGTTCGCTGGGCATAGGAAGGTCGTGTGGGTTTCAAAAAGAATGGCCAGAGGTAACAGCAGGGAGGGAGCGGCACCAATCAAGTCGACCAGTATTGAAAGTCCTGGGGAGCCGTGTAGGAGTGTTGATCTGAAGGGGACTAGAAAAAGGCGTCAGCAGTCGGGGCGATGGAAGTACAGGTGTGCGGGCCGGGAGTGAATATCCCGATGACGAGGGGGTAGAAATGGAATGGAGTACCTGGATAAGAATGTGATCTAATTTGAGGGGGAACCAGGGGCGCGTGAAGAATCTATCTATCTGACGGGAAGAGGTTTAAACATTCTCACCGAGCAATCAGGGAAAATGGGCGAGGACAAGAGGGAAGCATTTTGGGGGAAAAAAGGGGGCCCGGAGATCGCCATTCAATTTATAAAAGGGCGCCGCAGAAGTGGTGCCGGGGATCGGCCTGCGGGGGAACAGATCGAGGATCCACTTGTCGATTGGTGTTTCGCGATCAAAAGGGGTTCTGGATGGGAAGGGGTCGGTCAGGAGGAGGGGAAAAGACAAGAAGGACCTGGCTGGTAAAAAAAGCTTGGGGGCCTCCATAGTCGGCTGCAATAGGGGAGGAGTTGACCTGGAATACGAAAAGGAAGAGGGAACTCCTTAGAAAAAGGGAAGATGTACTCAACTTTCAGGAGAGAAGCCTTCGTTGGGCCATCGGGCGCAGACAGCAGCAAAACAAAGGCCGCAAGCGATATCTGACAAAACAACAGAGGAAAGAAAGATAGGAAATGCAGGGGAAGGGGGGGGCCTCTTCTGTCAGGAGCGAAAGGGAGAGGACTTCCCCAGACTCCTCTGGCAACTGGTATCGTCACATGAGAGAGTTCCCCGAAATGAGGGGCATCAAGGTCCACTAACGAATAGGAAGTTACGGTCATCCTAGTGAAAAATCTTCTGACAGGGAAAAGTCTCCTAAGAAGAAAACTCCACTTCAGAGGCCCTCTATCAGAGAAGTCCTTGAAAAACAGCCACAAACATAGACATGGATCGAAAAAAAGACTGTCGGGGAAAGGGAATATCCCCACCAACAGAGGAGACTACATTTCGGGACTAGAAGGGGAGGAACTACAATTGATCGCCCAACCTGAAGGAGAACTTATCTAAGGAAAAGGGGAAGGAAGTGTCTTCTTATTCCTTTATTCGAAACGAGGACGTAGCCTAAAAATCCCGACAAAAGAAGAGAGACATGAAGCAAAGGTCCGGCCCTAAAGAAGCAAAGGGGACTCATCGGATAATCGCGATCCCAAAAGCAGTCCGAACATCGAAAGACGGGAGGACCAAAATAAAACCTCGGCCTAAACCAAAGTAATGGAAAATATCTGGGGGGCGTTATTATTGTTCAAACCCGCCCAATGCTCAGCAGTATTACATGATGCCTTAGTCGTCCAAAGGAAAACAACAAAACTCTCATAAGCCAGGGGACATGGGAAATTCAATCCCAAGGAAGCGATTATCCCGAGCCCTTCTTCCAAAGAGAGCGAGCGGGGGGATACGGTCTATACAAAGAAAAGCGAAAGCTGAGTGGGGAAAAAGTCACTAAAGGGAAACTCTGCGATCAACAGAGCATGACCCCCGAAAAAGCAAGACCAGGGAACGATCAGGCCTCCCCTAAATGGGAAGAAGCGAAAATTTAACTCCCGAGGATGGGCTACTTCAGTCCGGGAAGGAGGAGAGATCAACGGAAGGAGAAAAGGGTCTCAGAGTGCTGCGGACAGATATGAAGGAGTTATGATCCAGGGCAAGATCACAAAGACTAAAGGCAAAGGGGGGGAGGGCTTGGAAGACCGCCCTAAAACCAACTGAGGGTTCAAGAAAAAGTGGATCACGCCTTCGGCCTTAAGGAAAGGCAGACGCCGGCCGAGAATTCAAGACTAGGGGGCGCATAATAGAAGGGGGGGACTCTCAGCTCCTAAACCATCTAGGCTGAGCCAGCGTGGATCGAAAAAAACCTCTAGGGGGAGGAAAAGAAGTGTGGGGAGTCAGAAGAAAATCTCTAAAGCAGAGCTTAGAGATCAGGAACATCCGAGCTGCATCACCTTAAGATGAGGGGACCACACTACCTAGGAGACGCTCGTACCCAGGGGATCATTCATAAAAGGGGTTGAAGACGGGCCACATCCGATTAAAAGGAGAGGGGGGGGGGGGAACCTCATAGGCCTGTCGAAGGGGAGACCTTACCAAAGGAAGTATCGGGGTGGGCAAAATAAAGAGATGGGAGAATGGCATCGAGTCAGGAGCCGGGCTCCAGTTTTGCCGAGGGATTCCGAGAAGAGAAAGGAGAAGAAAAGGAGTTCTTGAAAAAAAGAAATGCATCACTGGGGAGGCTCAAAAAGATAATCAAAAAGAACAGCGGAAAGGTAGGGTGAAAAAAAAGGGAATGAAGTGAGGGGCTATCTAACAGGCAAGCGAGGGGGGAGTTGGGGGAAGAATTCACGAAACTGATAAGTTGCTTAGCCCGCACCGACGCAATCCAAGGAGGAACCAGCCTTAAAAAGTCGCCAACAATTTCTGCCAGGTAGGGTGAAATAGGGCTCACCACAAGTAGGGGGGGTGAACTTGATAAGGGGGTTTCGGGAGAAGGGGGTCCGGGGGGGTTCTCAGAAATAAAAATAAAAGATCTGAATCGGGAAAAAAGAACGACGCCGGAATGGAAGGCATCTAGGAAAAGGATTAACTAACAACACGAGGGCTAGAGTCAAGGAGGAGGCATATGAAGCATAAAGTCAAGGGCTGCTTCGCGTATGGGCATAAAGGAAAGGTTAATAAGAGGGGAGTGGACTATCAGGGAGACAGGAAAAAACGATACGGAGAAAAGGGTAAAAGAACGTGGTGGGGAAAAAAATATTTTGACGGAACCATTCGTAGCGAAAAGGCGCGCTCTGAGGGGGGAAGGCCAAGGTGATTGACGGGGGGCTGGGAAAGAACTCAAACAGGAAACTGGGGGGGGGGGGGGGGGGGGGAGGGGTCTTGTGGCGTGCCAATTTGGGGCCACAGGGAGACCCATCTATTGAAAACTGAAAAAAGAGACACAGAATCCAAGCGCTGTCGTATCTGGAGAAAGAGATAGATTTGAAAAAAGGGAAATCTCATCTGGGGGATCTCGCTTTAGTGTCTTTAGAATCCAGGGCGCCAAACCCTTTAAAAAAAAAAGGGGAAGGACGTAAGGAAGAGAAATTTCCAATTGGGTCAAAGGAAAATCTACCGCCGGGGAAGAAGTCCTCCGAAGGAAAAGGGGGAGATCTTCCTAACAGGCCCTCGAAAGGGGGGGGGGACCGATTAATCAAAATGATTGTGGGGGGATGAGGGATATCCCTTCTGCCGTCAGGAGATGAAAAGATCTGGGAATGACTCCAAAAAAAGGGAGGGATGGCGTCCATCATTCGTGATGTGCTTGTCCTTGGGAGACTCGAAAAGGTCGCCTCTCAACAGGAGTGTCTGATCCGCGCCCCAAAGCTCTGAGGAAGAAACACTAGGTGGAAGGCTAGATGGCGAAAACCTCCGGACATCGGGGGGGAGGGGGAGTGCGCCTTAATTCAGGTGGAAGGACAAAGGGCGAGGATGGGAGAAGATTTAAGGAAAATGCGGGACCGGGAGGGTAAATACTCTCAAAAAGGAGCGAAACTCTTAAAAAAAACACTAGAGGGGGGTCTTCCCGAAACATGTAGATGCTTGGGGGGTGGGGGGGTCATGGAACAAGTTCTGAAAGAAGGCCATCATACAAAAAAGGGTGGGATGCCTATCCCTAGACCCTAAAATTGCGGAAGAAGGACCGCGAAAAACTCTACAGACTAAAAAGTAGAATGTGAGAATGCTTATATATAAGCGGGGGGCGTCGCTTATCGGGACCAGGTTAGTGGGGGGGTATTATGGGAATGCTCTGGGCTGGGAGGGCCCTGTTGAAGACAAAATTACAAATAATGGGAACTCTCCTCGAGATATCTGGAAAGGAGAGTCTCTCACAACCCCTAGGAAGGATTGTCCCACAAACGCGCGAGGGGAGGACCGAGAGGGAAAGGGTCCTGCTGCGGCCGTTGAAGTGTGGGGTTGTTTGGGGGAAACCAGAGGGAGAACTGGCAAATCAAAAATGTTACTGGGATTAACAGCATGAAAGTCTCTAGAGAAAACGTAAGTCTAACCAGATAACTCCTGATCGTGGAGGAGACTTCACATGGCGGAAAGCGCGACGGAGAGGCCGTCTCAGTCAAGGAAGACCACTAAGGGGGAGGGGGGAATGTCTTGGGGGGAAAAGATGAAGATATTGAGTTGAGTGATCATCAGGCAGATCCGATTCGGTCCGGGAGGGGTCCTGCTGGGGAGGGGGGGGATGCCATATATGCGGGCTATCTGGGGAAGAAAGGGGCTCGGGAAGAACCACTCCTTCTCAGAAGAACTGAATAGCAGACTTCATAGGGGAGGCAATGCGACATGAGGGTGGAACCGTTAGGAAAGAGTGTAGGGCGCCGAGAAGTTGGGTTCAGGAAGAGGGGGAAAAAAGATTCGACAAAATTGTTAGTGAGCACTTATCGGGGGAGAAAAGGGGAAGGCCGGCGAAAACTATCCTGGGGGGGGGAAAAAGGGAAGGAGGGGAAAAAAAGAAGGGAACTTAAAAAGGGGGGGGGGTCAGCAAGTCTGCGGGTCGGGTTCGAAGGAAAAAAAGCATGCTTCCATTTCCGGGGGGAGACAGTGGGGAACTAGACTGGACGAGGAGAAGGGGGGGGCCGTCGCGAGGGAGGGGAGGAAGAACCTCATCTCCAAAGGAAGGGGAAGAATTCTCTCAAAAGAGGAAAAATGTTTGGGAGGAGAAGAACAAAACAAGAAGGATGGCGACAAAAAAGGAACGAATCAAATGTAAGGAGTAAACAGGGAGAAGGGAAGGAGGGGGCAGAAAAGGGAAGTCCGCCGAAGGGGAAAGGGCGGCGAAAACTGAGGAGGGCCAATAGGGAAGAAGTCGGAACACTCCATCCACTTCTTACGGGGCCGAACGCCAGAAAGAGATCGCTCGATGTAAAAAGGGGACGCGAACAGGAAACTCGATCAGACCTCAAGGAGAGCTAATTAGGACCTTAACTGCTTCAGAAGGAGGGGACATGGGTTAGAAAAGATGAAGAGGAAAGGGTGACATTCCAAAGGGGGGAGATATCGTAGGGGGAATCAGATTTGCCAAGACATAAAGACGACCTGATGCCTATATGGAAAAAACAGACCGCAAAAAAAAAAACAGGAAAGAAAAAAGGGAAATCGACATGAGAAAGAAAGGGGAGCCCTACAAAACTTGCTGGGAGCCAGGCAAGCTGAAAAAGGAAGAATAAAACAGGACGCAGCAGGCGATGGGCCCATTTGCAGAGAAAAAAAACACGATCACCAAGTCTGGGGGGTGGGGCGCCGCAACCCAAAGAAAAAACTATGCGTGTCAATGAAGGAGGGAGCAAACGTCTCCGGGGAGGACAAACCGACGAAAAAGGAGTAAAGCAGTCTATTAAGAAGGACCGAAGACTAGAAGCCCAGAAGCGCGCTTGCACGTCTAACCTCAAAAGTTTCTGGGGAAGGGCGTTCCATAAAGGGAACCCGCCACGAGGGGTGAAGACTCTTCAAGAACTTGCGTTTAGCTGAAGGACAAGACAGAATGGGGAAGCAGACCAAAAAAAAAAAGACATCAACAGAAAAACAAAGAGACCTGGCCGAAGAGGGGATCCATAGAATCGTAAAAGGATCAGAAATCTTAAAGGGGAACGACTCCTCGAACAACGTACTCCGAGGGGGACTTGTCTACATACTGTTCGGGTCGAGGAAGGCAAAAAAGAAGCTTGGGAGAGCAGAAAACTAGGGCGAAGATCAGAAAACATCAGGGGACGCATCGCATGGCTATCCCGAAAGAGACCTACCAACAGAAGGGGAAAGACTCATGGTAAAGGGGGAAAAATTACCCATACGTTTCACGGAGCCGAGAAAATCAAGGAAAGAAAGGTGTCGCATCCCATTGGGAGAAAAAGTTCATTAAGGGACAACTCTCCTCAAAAAAGAGGGAAGGCATCCCAGGGGCTCGAAGGGGCACACAGGTTGAGGAAAGACCAGGTGGGCGAAAAAAATAAGTTGGCCCTGTCCGAAAAAGGGACGAGATCATGAAAGAAAAAAACACGCAAGAAAGACTTGAGAATAGTCGATAGTTGGGAAAGGGGCGTGCAATCGCAAGGAAGGGAATGGGGAAGACTATAACCAAAACCAGGCATGTCGCCATGATTAGATCTTGGGCAGGGGGAGATGGGCAGAGCTATACCTGAGAGGAAGGGCCGGCGGAAAGGGGAAGGGGTCGACATGGCAAGATATCCCGCAGGAAGGAGCCATTGTTGGGATAAACCGAGAAATAGTCGGGGTGAAACACTATAAGAGAACGGGAGCTTGTCAGATTTAAAGGAAGGTATATGGTAACATATAAGGAGGTCTTCTAAAGGGAGAAAGTAAAAGGGGTTCCTCTGGAGGTGGCTGTCAAAAAAAAGTCCATAGGGGGGTACCGGTTGACATCAGGGAATAGAAACACCAAAGAATCTAAAGGTCATGGTCAAGGCCCCTACCGACAAGAACGCAAGCTGAACCGAAAAAAAGGACATCGATCGGCCCGGTTAGGAAAAAAACTCATGGGGGAAGGGACAAACTCCTAAATAAATTCCGACTGTTAGGTTCTTTGAGGAGGGCTTGAAATCAAAAACGGAACGAAACACGGGGAAGAGGGAAAGCCTGAGGCCCGCTAGGGGGGAGCAGACGAGTCAGGTCGGAAGGGACGTACACCATAGGAAGAAGACCTATCTCGAGAACGCAAAAAACGTATTAGAGGGGGGGTCGGGGAAGTCCGGAAGGGAAAGGGCTGAAGGACGTAGGAAATGCAGATGGGAAAAGAAGGCTTCTGGGAGAAAACTTGGAAGGAGGAGGGAGCCCCAATCACGAATAAGGGGGAGAGGGGGGGGTGCGGAAACCGGGGTCGAAGGACTTTTGCCGGAAAACATTCTTCGAAGAAAAAAGGGGGAATCGTATTGGGGCCGCAGGGACCTCAGAAGCATTTGCGTGCCATGAGAAACATCAGTATGGGGAGTGAGGGAAAATGATGGGTCAAAGGAGACCCATCCGAAGGAAATCCAGGAAACAATCTCACAGGAAAAGGAGTACGAAGGGAGAGAAGGATAGCCATATAAGCGAGGAAAAAAAGGAGCTACCTTGTTTTTTAGTAACAGGAAGAGGGCCTTTAGTAGAGGGGTCTTCAGACGAGGGAGCATGTCGAGCGAACAGGATAGGGGAACAGAAGGCAGAAGGGCGCGATAAGATTGCAGAGCGTCATCGAAGCTGGCCATCGAAAAAGGGAAGCGATAAGAAAGGAAAAAAAGAGGCTACAGAGTTATTCGGCGTGAAGGGCCCTAGAAGAACAATCCTAAAAAGAAAACCATGGCGAAGAACTTGTCTTGGGAGGACGATGAAGGGGGAAGGGAGGGTCCGGGGGGGAGGAGAACTCGAACTTTGAAGCTTGTCATCTTCTGGAAGGAGGGGGGCCGGGAGACGGGAGAGAGCCAAAAATCGAGTGCCGAGTACAGGGGGGGGCGTATTTCGAAGGAAAAAAGGGGGGGATCTTGAAAAGGAAGAAGGAAAGGTCTCCACAAGGAGGCTGCCTCTAAAACTTCAAGAAGAGAGGATACATATTCAGTACAGGTTAAGGAGGAACTAAAAAGGGGGTCTTGAGTAGGGAGTCTGAGGGGATGTAGCCCGATTGAGGGACTCAAAGAAGGGAAGATATGGGCCCAGGGGGAGACGAAAGGAAGAGAGAAACTCTCGAGGGAAGATTTACGACGTCGTGGCTCTACGGTCGAAGACTTCCAGTGGGGAGTTTCGGGAGGGGGAAAAAGAGAAGCCTCGGCGTAAAAAAAATTGGCGTGGGTAGGGGACAGAGCTTCAAGAACTTGTTGAAAGCAAAAGGAAGAGTAAGTACCCCTGCCTGGAAGGGGGTCCCCTCGAGGAGGGACATCTGTCTTTGAAGGGAAAAAAGACGCGCAACTATAGAGCACAGACGGGATAGAGAGAGGAGGACGGATTTCAAGGACGAAGGGAATCGGAGGGTCGGAGGGGAATATTAGGCGTGTGGTTCTAAAAAGAGTAGTGAAGGGTGATAACAGAGTCGGGTGGGAACGGAAAAACCAGTCTAAAAGGGAGGAACCTTCTTTGGACGTTAGGAGAAGGGGGAGGAAAACATGGCGACCGCCGCGAATTCTTAAAAAGGGGAGAAAATATTCGCAGAAAAGTCTTGTTGCACGAGGGAGGATTGAAGGGAAACTTGTAAAAAAAGGGGCGAAAGTCTTATGAGGGTTCGTGAAGGGGGAGTCGTGGTGTTGGGAAAAAGATAGGCACCTAGGGGGAGAGGAGGACACGGAGTCCAGGAAGCCTTGTTTCGAAAGGGAAATAGGGTACAGTTTTATAGAAAAAAAGAAAGAAAAAAAAGCACCGATTGCTAAACATTGAGAAGGTAGGTGTGAAAAAGACGGAGGGAAAGAGTGTATTGGCAGGAAGGAAGGGGGTGCCTGGGAAAATCGAGATCTATGCAGGGAGAACTTATAAGACTGAGAGAGACGGCGGGAAAGGAAAAGAAGTTGGAGTAATTTAAAACGGAACGTCGTAGCCGGGAAGTCATCAGCGGGACTCAAGATCTCTTCAGGAGGGAAGAATTTACCAGCTGGGAACTGGATATTAAGAAGAAGAAATTCAGAAAGCGGAGGGAAGAAGTGCAAAAGGAGCCGGGTCGCGCGACACATAGGTCAAAAAGGAAATCGATCTCTAGAACAAAAAAAAGGGAGGGAGGGTCACAGATCTAGGAAAAGGGGAGGGGTTGTGGGGGAACCGACCCCTAAGGAAAGTGAAGTTGGACCGATTACATCCGAAAGGGGGGAAAAAGGGAGTCGCAAGACAAAAAGGGAGAAGACCATTGACGGAGAGATCCTAAAAAGGGGCAAGCTGCATACTACGAAGAGGGAAAATAAGAAAAATTAGAAGGAATAAAAAAGCCGGTCCTCATAAAAAACTCATAGTCCGTGCCTAGGAAAAGGAAAACTCTGAAGGGGGCTGCTGAAACCGTCAACCAATTTAAAAAAGAGGAAACAGACAACGAAGTGGACCAGAGGGAAGGAAAACAGTTTAAAGGTCTCAAAGGAAAGGGAATGAGTGTCCTCGACAAGTGAAAGTGGCGGGGGAGAGGGTCCCGATAACCGCATGGGGGGAAAAAAACCAAAAACAGCAAAAAGGGACACCTCAAAATCAAGCCCGCGATAAAGTTCTGGACCAAGGGAAAGAAAGCATCCGAAGGGCGGTCTAGAGATAGATACCTGAAGGAAGGACTGGCGAGACAATCGAAAAGATGGATGATGGGGAACGCAAGTCCTACCCTAACAGCCGGGGGGGGGGGGGGGGGGTTACCAATTCGGGGGGGGATATCGAAGGGGGAGTGCCCGCACACATACAAAGGGAAAAAATAAGGTCGCCGTCCCCACGAAAAGAATACTAAATATGAAAAAGGAAAAATTTTCCTACAATCCCTGAAGACAAGAGAATATAAGAACCTGACCTGAAGGTCTTTCCAACTCTAATCAGCGTGGTCTACTTCTGTAGTCCAGAATAATCAAAGAGCATAGGGGAAAAAGAAAGTGTTATAACCGGAGAAGAACGAAACATTTACTATAGAAGAAAGAGGCATCCGCCAGCCGAAAACACCAAAAACCCTGGAGATCCTTAAGAAGGGAAGAGTTCTAGAGACCAATAAGTCTAGGGAGGGACTCGTAGAGAAACGGGGGAGAGAGAGATTGTGAAAGAATCGACGACTGGATGACAGGGTCAGGGGAAACGAGAACTGCGTATGATTGAGGAATGGAAGTTTATAAGAAAAAGGGGGAAAAATCTACAAGAAGCCAACCTATAAGGAAAAAAACATTCCGAAGGTTCATACGTCCTATGGAGAAAAGAAGGGACTTAATAAGGAATAAGGAAACTTCAAAGAAGATACTCTAAGAAAAGAGGGGTTATACGGGCTCAACTGAGAATCGGACAACTGTCAAGGGAGGAGGTCAGAGGACTTGTAGTCAGCCCGTTCGAGTTGAAAGCAAAGAAAAAGGTTTTTTGCGGAGGGATCAAGAGGAACAAAGTACCTGAAAAGGAGAAGAAAAAATAAGACAACTAGGGCAATCCCCTGGCAAGATTAGGGAAACACTACCAGGGGGAAGAAGGGGAGAAGGAAAAAGGTCTCAAAGGCATGCAATCGTGCAGCTCAAGAAGAAAGAAACAACAAGCAGGGGAGACCCAGGAGGAGCGGTGCTCGGGAAACTGTGTCGAGGGAATCTGTAGGGAAAAAGAACCTTGAACAGGGGAAAAAAAAAAAAGAGTCAACGTCAAGAAGGTGCAAGGTACCAGCCCGGGAGAGGGTTTGGGGCCGCCCTTCATAGCAGATAAGCACTAAAGGCGGGAGGTGGAAGAGGAATCACGGGGGGGTCATCGCGGGTACAGATAAGACCAGCAGAGAGAAATTGGGAGGGGTGACTATGCAAGGAAAAGGGTCTGGCACAGTGGTGAGGGGAAGAACTCAGGGAAGAAAGACATCATACGGGGGGCTTATATCATTGCAAGAGTTCCTAATCCGCCAATGATTGAGAAACACTAATCGGGGGCAAGGGTCATAAAAAATGCCGTCCACAAAGAGGTGAGACGAAAAAAAAAAAATTCTTGTTGACCTGGGAGGAGGTGTCCGTGAGGAAACCGGGGGGGGATTAGACTTAGAGGAGAGAAAGCTGATTAACAGAGAAAGGGCACCGATCAGGTAAGCCGCCTCATGTGGGAAGGAGATTCTCATGGGAGAGACCTATCTCTATAGATTATGGGAGAAGTCTCCACGAGGCTTAAGACCACAGTTCGTGAGGTCGAGGGGGGGAGGGGCAGATGAAGAGAGGGGAATTCTGCTGGGGGAGACTTTAGTCAAAAAAAAAAGCAAAACCAAGAATAAAAGGGGACCAACCAAGAAAAAGGGAGTTTTGAGGACTAAATCGATGAGGGAAGACCCAAAAGGAGGCGGGGTGGGAGGCAAGGTCATTTTCATAGGAAAAGTTGGGGGAAAACTGAGGATTGTAGGGCTTTCCAGGGATAAGCCCATCAGCAGGAAAATTAAGGAAACCGATAACTCATCGGGAAGGTGGGAAGGCAACTCAAGGTCTGGACATAGTCATGACAAGAATTGAGGCTGTGAATAGGACAATAAGAGGGAAATATGACAGGAAAATGAATTCATTATGTGGGGTCACATCCAAAAGGGGTAGTGCGAAGATCCGGGCGGAAACTGGCGAAGAGAGGGCGAGATGCCAGGTCTAATCTGGGCAAGCCTCAGGTGAAGCAGTCCTTAAAGCGTCTAGGACCTCTGAACGGAAAGAGAATCGGGGGGAGTGGTTGTGGGGTGGAGGATTCTCCTTCGCCTTTCGATCGGGAAAGATTCCTCTTATGAATTACGGGAAAAGCAGGAGGGGGAGAAGAAGTCATCATCGGGAGTAATGGCCGGGTCATTATCGAAAAAAGGTCGTCCCTCGTACGCAACTTTGGAAACGCGCCCAACGGCTCAGGAGATCAT